>Ga0228634_1000517_pt1 | contig 28055 bp, 27 predicted proteins | sample 42DmetaG_FD_190063 | JGI IMG/M metagenome (GOLD analysis project Ga0228634, IMG submission 190063) | Seawater microbial communities from Monterey Bay, California, United States - 42D | ecosystem: Environmental > Aquatic > Marine > Coastal | place: USA: California | collected 2016-09-27 | reverse complement strand
GAACGCCTGTTCGTGGCTTTCGATGACCTCTTCCATGTGCTCTCGAACGACTGCCTCGTCTACACGGGCAGGACGATCATCCGCCATCAGGCACCCACGAACTGGGGCTTGCGCTTTTCGAGGAAGGCGCGACGCCCCTCCACGTAGTCTTGGCTGTCAAAACAGGCTTTGACCCGGCGGGCGCATTCTTCTTCGTCGCGCTTGCTTTCGTCCTTCAGCGTCTCACCAACGATGAATTTGACCGAAGCCACGGTCATCGGCGCGTTGGCCGCGATCATCTTGGCAGTATCTTCAGCAACCTGGGCGACGTCTTCATCCTCTACCACACGGTTCACCAAGCCCATGACCCGCGACTCTTCGGCATCAAACCGGCGCGCGGTGAAGAAGATTTCCTTGGCAAAGGACGGACCGACCACATTCACAAGGCGATTTATGCCCGGGAACCCATATCCAAGGCCCAGCTTTGCCGCAGGCACCGCAAACTGCGAGCCCTTGCCACAAATCCGCATATCGCAGCTCAGCGACAGCGCGACGCCGCCACCGATGCAAAAGCCGTTGATCTGCGCGATTGTGGGCTTGGGGAATGCTTCGAGCTTGTCATAGACCCGCTTGGTCGTGGCGTTGTAGCGCGCAACGCCCTCCTCGCTGGCGCGCTCGCTTTCGAACTTTGAGATATCGGCGCCCGAAACAAACGCCTTACCACCCGCACCCGACAGGATCAGAATGCGAACCTCGGGGTCGACCTCAAACGCATCAAGCGCCGCCTCGACCGCCTCCCACATCTCAAGCGAAACGGCGTTCCGCTTTTCGGGCTGGTTAAAAATAATGCGGGCAATATCGCCCGATTTTTCGGTGATGATTTTATCGGTCATAGTCTCGTCCGTTGGTAGGGTTCAGATCGCGCCAAGCGCTTTCATGGATGTGATGTCTGCATCAGAATATCCGATTTCTTTGAGGATATCGGTCGAATGCTGCCCCGCAAGCGGCGGGGGCGATGCGATGTGGCTTGGTGTGCGGCTCATCAAGATGGGCTGGCCAACAAGATGCGTCTCGCCGCGCTCTTGGCTGGTGACGGGCTGCGCAAGACCAAGGTGGTGCAATTGAGGGTTATCAAAGACTTGTCCGATGTCGTTAATCTCACCCACCGGGACGCCGGCGTCATTCAGAACCTCGATCCACTCTGCGGTCGTGCGGGTCACGGTGATGTCCTCAATCTGCCCCCCCAAGACATCCCGATTGTCAGAGCGTGCGGGCGGCGTGGCGAACCGCGCATCCTCAAGCCAATCTTCCCGCTCAACGGCTATGGCGAACCGCTTCCAAATCTCCTGCCCCGCCACCGCGAGGTTCATATGGCCGTCTTTGGTTTTGAACACGCCGGTCGGGATCGACGTCGGATGATTGTTGCCTGCCTGTTTCGGCACAACACCATCCATCAAGAACCGCGCGGCTTGGAAATCGAGCATGAATACCTGTGCCTGAAGCAACGAGGTTTGCACCCATTGGCCTTTACCCGATGTCGCACGCTCCATCAGGGCGATCAAAACACCCTGTGCGGCAAAAAGACCCGCACACAGATCCGCGATGGGAATGCCCACGCGCATGGGCCCCTCACCCGGCTGGCCCGTGATGGACATAAGCCCACCCATGCCCTGCGCAATCTGATCAAAACCCGGCCGCCCGGCTAAGGGACCATCCTGCCCAAAGCCCGAAATTGAAGCATAGACCAACCCGGGGTTGTCCGCAGACAAGGTCTCATAATCAATGCCGAGGCGCTTTTTGACGCCGGGACGGAAGTTTTCGACGATCACATCCGCTGTTTTTGCCAGCTTGCGAAACGCCTCAACCCCTTCTTTTGATTTGAGGTTTATCGTCAGCGACCGCTTGTTGCGATGCAGGTTCTGAAAATCAGGGCCAGAGCGCGGCCCGCCAAGCTGCGCATTATCAACGGGCGTTTCAATCTTGATGACATCCGCCCCCCAATCCGCGAACTGCCGCACGCATGTCGGCCCAGACCGAACGCGGGTCAAATCCAAAACGCGAATGCCGCGCAACGCCATGCTTGCAACTGGCCTTTCGCCGTTTGACGTCGGCTGAGCCGCATCGTGGTCCGCGTGATCTGCGGGTTGCGCCATCTTGGTTCTCCCGTGGTCAAATTATAAGATAAGCTGTATGACAGCGATCAGCGATTAGCAATATAAATGTTAATTGTTGACAAATTTTCAGAGGTGGGAGAAACGGACCTATGGCTCTTTCGACAAACACAATCGGACAAGGACGCGCGACGCTGGCTGGCGAGGTCCGGGGTGAGATTGAGCGATTAATCGTTGAGGGCGAGCTTGCAGCAGGCGTCAAGCTGAACGAGCTTTCGCTCTCCAACGCGATGGGTGTCAGCCGTGGCACCGTGCGGGAGGCGATCCGGTCCCTAGCCGACTCTGGGCTAATCGATCTGATCGCGAACCGCGGCGCGTTTGTGCATGAAACCACCTTGGACGAAATCCGCAATCTCTACGATTTACGCGGTGCGATTTTTGCCATGGCGTGTTCCGCATGTGCCCGCCGGATGGCCGACGGTGACACCCCTCACCTCGCGCGGAAGCTAGAGACAAACCTTGAGCGGATGCAAAAGGCCAACGATAGCAACGACCCCAAGGCCTACTATCCGTTGAATATCGAATTTCACGATCTGATCCTTGAGAACGCAGGCAACCCCCGCGCCAAGGCGATGTACGACAACATGATCAAGGAAATGCACCTGTTCCGGCGTCGCGGCCTATCGAACGCGACCAACATCGCCCGCTCCCTCGAAGAGCACCGCGCCATCAGCGACGCCATCATCGCAGGCGACACCGATGCGGCACGCCGCGCGGGTGAGCAGCACACAACATCCGGCTTTACCAGATACCTGAGCCAAGCAGACAAAGCGGACACATCCGCCGCCGACTAGACCATTGCGCCAAGCAAGAAAGACGACCCAATGACCAATCCCCTGTACGACGCGCTTTTCGCACCGCATGAGGGCAAAACGACCCCCTTTCTACACCTTAGAGACGGGACAACCGTCAGCCACGGCGTGTTTTTGCAAGAGGTCGATCGCACCGCAAACGCCCTGGTGTCATTGGGTGTCGCACCTGGGGACCGGGTCGCGATGCATGTGATCAAGTCGCGCCAAGCGTTGGCCCTATATGCGGCCTGCGTGAAATCAGGCGCAGTGTTTTTGCCGCTCAACACCGCCTACACGCCCCGCGAATTGGAATATTTCGTTGGCGACAGCGGTGCGGCCCTATTTGTCTGCGACCCATCCGAAGAGGCCGAGTTGCGCGATATCGCAGCCCAGACCGGCGCCCAGCTGAAAACCTTGGGCGCGAATGGCGAAGGCAGCCTAACGGACTTGGTCGCGGCACAACCGGCGGCCTTCACCGCAGTCGCCCGGGACAAAGATGACCTGGCCGCCCTGCTCTATACTTCGGGCACCACGGGTCGCTCAAAGGGCGCGATGCTGACGCACGAGAACCTGCTGTCAAACGCTCGATCTTTGGTCGAGGCATGGCGGTTTACCCGCGATGATGTGCTGCTGCATGCGCTGCCAATTTTCCACAGCCATGGGCTGTTTGTAGCCACGAATGTCATGCTGTTGGCCGGAGGGTCGATGATCTTCTTGCCCAAGTTTGACGTTGAAACCGTACTGAGCCGCCTGCCCGAGGCCACGACGATGATGGGCGTGCCCACATTCTATACCCGCCTTCTGGATGAGGCCCGTTTTTCCAAAGATTTGGTCGCGCACATGCGTCTCTTCATCTCTGGCTCTGCGCCCTTGCTGGCCGATACACATACGCAGTTTGAGGACCGTACAGGCCACCGCATTCTGGAACGCTACGGCATGACAGAAACCTCGATGAACACCTCCAACCCTTATGAAGGGGCGCGGCGCGCGGGCACGGTCGGGTTCCCTCTGCCGGGGGTTGAGGCAAAGGTCTGCGACCCAGAGACCGGAGCAGAGCTGCCCACCGGAGAGATCGGTGTTTTGTGGGTGCGTGGCCCAAACGTGTTCAAGGGCTATTGGCAAATGCCGGAAAAGACACGCGAAGAGCTGCGTGACGATGGGTTCTTTATCACCGGTGATCTGTCGCTGATCGACGCAGAGGGTTATGTCCACATCGTGGGGCGCGGCAAGGATCTGATCATTTCTGGTGGCTACAACATCTATCCCAAGGAAATCGAGCTGTTCCTTGATGCCCTGCCCAACGTCAAAGAAAGCGCTGTGATTGGCGCGCCGCATCCCGATTTTGGAGAGAGAGTGATTGCCGTGTTGGTGCCCGAGGATGGCGCCACGATCGACGCCGCAGCCATCCAAGACATCGCGCGCCGCGACCTTGCGGGTTTCAAACGTCCTCGGCACATTGAAGTCGTGGCCGAGCTGCCGCGCAACACAATGGGCAAGGTTCAAAAGAACCAGCTGCGCGAGAAATTTGCAGCCGCGTTTCAACCTGTCGCGAGTTAAGCCAACCGCCGTCACGCGCCCGTCACACAGGGCGCGAACCTTGAACCCGGCCCGTTTCGCCCCATCGTTAAAGCATCCTGTTAGGAGGCTACGATGACCCGGTTGATGATCCTATTCGCCCTCCTGTGGGGCACCTCTGCGGCAGCATTGGAGCTGACGCAAACAGGCGCCTTCACGCTCAACCGTCCCGCAAGCCTTGAGTATGACCCGGATTTCTGTGGCCTTTGGATTGCGAATGAAGGGCCGGAGGCGGTTTTGACCACCCTCGACGGGTATGAGCTGCGCCGCATCCGCTCTGACATGGGCCGGATCAAGGCCATAGCCCTTGAAGGGTCCGCCCTGATCGTGGCCGACGGGCGGGGTAATTTCCAACGGCTCACCAAGGACGGCGCCGCGATTGCGCCGCCCTTCACAATCTCATCCAGCTGGGCCGATACAGAAGGGATGGTGGTGGACGCAGATGGCTCAATCATCACCGTTGAGGACGATCCTGAGTACCTCAGCTGGCTGGCCCCAGACGGTCAAATCCTGCGCCGGATCAATACGATGTCGCTCAACCCGCCCCTAAGTGAGGCCCAAGGCATCGCGCGGGACCCGCGCACGGGCCACCTGCTGATTGTGGATGATTTTGAGGGCACAAACAGCCTCTATGAGTTCGACGCAAACGGCACGCTTCTGTCCACCGCCCCCCTGTTGGAATACGGCACCGACCCCGAGGGTATCGCGATCCGGCCCGGCTCAGGGCAATTGTTCATCGCCTTTGACAGCGGCGCATCTGTCGTCAGTTTCGACTACACCCCCACCCTGCCGGAGGGCGCCGATCCCCTGCCCCCGGGCTCGGATTGCGCAATGTTTTGATCCGGCCCTTGTCGCGCCGTTACACGCCCTATCCTTGAGGTTCGCCCCATAAGGACAGATCATGGCCCGACCACCCTCTGATAGCCGCCCATTGCCCGTGCCTTCCAGCCGCATTTCACGGCTGACCCGGCTTAGCACGATGACCGCGGGTGTGGCCGGCAACATGGCGTTGCGGGGGGCAGCCGAGTTAGGTCGCGGCAAACGCCCCCAGTTTCGCGATCTGCTGATGACACCGGCCAATATGTCCCGCGTGGCAGATCAATTGGCCAAGATGCGCGGAGCGGCTATGAAAGTAGGGCAGTTGGTGTCCATGGATACGGGCGATGTTCTGCCCCCGGAACTGGCTGATATTTTCGCCCGACTTCGGGATGACGCGCACTTTATGCCTCCCGCACAGCTGAAAAAGGTGCTTGCCACCCATTGGCCCAAGGGTTGGCTGGGCCAGTTCCAAAGCTTTGACGTCCGCCCCATCGCAGCCGCCTCGATTGGGCAAGTGCACAGGGCGCAAACCCGCGATGGCCGCGACATGGCGATCAAGGTCCAATACCCCGGCGTTGCCCAAAGTATCGACAGCGATGTCGCCAATGTCGGCGCGCTCGTGCGGATGTCAGGCCTGTTGCCCAAGGGGTTTGAGCTAGCCCCTTATCTTGAAGAAGCCCGCAAGCAACTGCACGATGAAACCGACTACGCGCTGGAGGGTGAATACTTGCGCGAATTCGGCGGCCTTTTGGCCGGTGATAATCGCTACATCGTGCCGACCCTACACGAGGATTGGACAACCCCCGGCATCCTGGCGATGAGCTTCATCAAGGGGGATCCCATTGAAGCCGCCGCCCGAGCGCCCGAGCCAATGCGCAACGCGATTGCCCATGCCCTGATTGAGTTATTGTTGCGCGAACTGTTCGAATTCGGCGTGATGCAAACCGATCCGAACTTTGCCAACTATCGCTACGATCCCGCCACTGGCCAGATCATCTTACTCGACTTTGGGGCGACGCGGCGGTTAGGCCCAGAGATCGTTGCGCAATACCGCAGGCTGATGCGCGCAGGCCTTGATGCTGACCACGCAGCCATGGACGCGATCTGCCTAGAGATCGGGTTTTACCAGCCCGAAACCGCACTTGCGCACCGTGACCAAATCCTCCGGATGATGGATATCGTGTTTGCACCGTTACGCAGCGATACGCCTTTTGACATGGCGGATTCGGTGATGCCGCGGCGAATGCAGGAGGAAGGGCGCGCGCTGGCCGCTGCCGGATTTATCCCCCCGCCCTTACCGATTGATGCATTGTTCTTGCAGCGAAAATTTGGCGGTATCTTTTTGCTCTGTGCCAAACTGCGCGCCACGGTCGCCGTACGCGAATTGCTAGAGCGGTTCGTCTAGCCTCTGCGCTCTGCCCACGATCAATGTAAAAAAGATTTACTTTTTTCGGCGCGCGCCCTTGTTAAGGTGATTAACATCCCCCATCTCCTATGATGTGAAACGCATTTACATCTACATTTACACCGCACCAAGGAGACTGCCCCGATGACCACATTTGCCTCACCCTCCGATACAGCCAACCGCCCCCTTGGCTGGCTCGCGCGCGCCGAAAGCTGGCTTGATGCCCGCGGCAAAGGCGCTTGGATCGCCGCTATGGTCCTTGGATTCATCTTTTTCTGGCCCCTCGGCCTCGCCCTTCTTGCCTATATGATTTGGAGCAAACGCATGTTTTCTGGAAAATCCTGCCGCCGCACGGCCAAAGCCCGCACCGCTTTCTCGACCTCTGGCAACTCTGCCTTTGACGCCTACAAAGCCGACATGTTGCGCCGCCTAGAAGATGAGCAAGCCGCGTTTGAAGAGTTCCTTCAGCGGTTGCGCGAAGCCAAAGACAAGTCCGAGTTCGACGACTTTATGGCTGATCGTGCGAAGGCCGCCCAAAAGGCCAGCGCTGACAAGGCGGCGGAACCAGCCGACGCATAAACACCCAAGGCACAGGGCCGCTGACAAACGCGGCCCGTGCCTGCATACTCTTCCAACCCATAGTTTCAGCAGATGATCCGCACCATGCATTACGATACGCACACCTCCGGCCTTCCCGATCCCGAATTTCAGCCCGGCTTTTATGACGGGGTCACGTTAAAACGGGTGTTAGCTTGGGTGCTCGACACGGCCGTGATCGGGACACTGACGGTCCTCTTTGGGTTCGCGACGCTATTTGTGGGGTTCTTCTTTTTCCCGGTCGTGTTTTTGGCTCTTTCGGTTGTCTATCGGATCACCGCGATTGCCGCCAAATCCGCAACGCCGGGGATGCGCGTCGTGGGCATCGAATTTCGCAACCGTGAGGGCCATCAGCTCACCCCCGGTGAAGCCGCCCTGCATACAATCTTCTACCTGATCAGCTTAACCTTTTTCCTGCCCCAGGTAATCTCTTGGGGAATGATGTTAATGACGCAGCGCCGTCAGGGTCTGCACGATGTGTTGCTTGGCACCGCAGCCATCAATCGCCCCCGGCTCTAACGGCCCAGATCCTATAAAAACGCTGTGACCAAAAACCATTGGTCACACCGTTTGCGCAATGGTACGTTTATCAAAATTAACAGTCGGACCTCCATGCGCCACACCCTTCCCATTGCCCCGCAGTTCTATGTGACTGCGCCGCAACCGTGCCCGTATCTTGCGGACCGGAAGGAAAGGAAGTTGTTCACTGCGCTTCAGGGGGACAACGCAAAACAGCTTAACGACACGCTCTCGCAGCAGGGGTTTCGTCGTTCGCAGAACGTCCTCTACCGCCCCTCTTGCGCGGATTGCGCCGCCTGTATGTCCGCCCGTATCCGGGTCTCGGATTTCGAATTGTCCAAGAGCCAGCGCCGTACCATCCGCCGCAACAAGAACCTTGAGCGCGAGGCGATTTCCCCTTGGGCCACAGAAGAACAATACGCGCTCTTTCGGTCGTATCTCGATAGCCGTCATGCCGACGGCGGCATGGCCGATATGGACATCTTTGAGTTCGCGGCCATGGTCGAAGAGACACCGATCCGCTCCCGCGTGGTCGAGTATTGGCAGAAATCCGCCCACGAGCGGGAGTTGCGCGCAGTTTGCCTGACGGACGTACTCGAGGACGGCTTGTCGATGGTCTACTCGTTCTATGACCCCACGATGGAGAAAGCCTCCCTCGGGACTTATGTCATTTTAGATCACGTGCGCATCGCGCTGGATGCCGATTTGCCTTACGTCTACTTGGGCTATTGGGTGCCGGGTTCATCCAAGATGGGTTACAAAGCCAACTTTTCAGGTCTTGAGATTTACAAGAATGGTGAGTGGCAGGACATCGGCAACCCAGAGGACCACACCGCCGAGATGCATCCTTTGTCCGTCGATCCAATTGCGGAACAGGTGGCCAAGATCACCCTGCCCAATAGCCAGCCTGCCCGCTAAGCGCATCGGCCAAAACAGACCGCAGATGTAAAAAAGGCGCCCCGTGGGGCGCCCTTTTCTTATCAGTTGTTCGGTAATAAATCCGGAACGATCGACACGACACCGGGGAACATCCACAACAGCCCCAGCCCTGCGATTTGGATCAAGACGAACGGCAGCACCCCGCGATAGATGTGGCCTGTCGTGACCTCCTTCGGGGCGACCCCGCGAAGATAGAAGAGTGCAAAGCCAAAGGGCGGTGTCAGGAATGAAGTCTGGAGGTTTACGGCAATCATAATCGTCACCCATTTTGGGTCCATCGTCCCGCCATAAATGACCGGGCCGACGATTGGGATCACGATGTAAATGATCTCAAGGAAATCGAGCACGAAACCGAGAATGAACAGCACCAGCATCACGATCAAGAACACCTTGATCTCGGAGTCGAAGCTGCGCAGGAACTCTTGGATGTAATGCTCACCCCCGAAGGAAATCACCACAAGGTTCAGCAATTGCGAACCGATGAGGATGGTGAAGACCATGGACGTAACCTTGGCCGTTTCACGCACCACGGGCGGCAGAACGCCGGTCTTGAACAGAACCCAACAGGCGTACAGAAGCCCACCAAATGCGATGTGGTACGAGGCCTGCGCGATCAGCATCGCGATCCGGTCCGCAATCGTGGTGGTGCCCACGCCCACACGCAGATCGAAGTTCACACCAAAGATGATCAGGATGATGATCGAGAAGCTCGCAATCAGGATCCATTTGCCGGATTTCTGATCCTCGCGCAGCTTGCGGTAGGCGGCCAGCATGATAGCGCCCCCTGCCCCCAAAGCCGCTGCGGGCGTTGGGTTCGTGATCCCGCCAAGGATCGACCCCAGAACCGCCACGATCAGCACCAGAGGTGGGAACACTACGCGCAGTAGCTCATTTTGCGCCAAGCGCCCAAACGCTGTGCGCAAACCGTAAGCCACCAAGGCCAAGGGAATGGCCATCAACACGAACGTCGTACCGGAGGACGTTAGCGGCCCCAGCAGCGCGATATCGATTGCAAAGGCCAACACGACGCCCAAGCCTCCGACAATCAGCGGCGCGGGCGACGCCATAGGGTTTACCCCCCGCGCCGTCGTCAGGACCAGGGCCAACAGGATGAACAATGTCGCGATGCCCGAGCCAATCGCAGGCGCATTGGCCACGACCTCTTGGCGCAGAACGTCCCGCTCTTCGGTCGTGAGTTCGCGTGAGGCAACAACACCGCCCGAGGCTTCAATCTCAGCCTGCTCAGCCACCGCAGTGTCCCACGCTTCTTGGCCGTGTAGGTCGATCATCGCGGCCGAGCATTGTTCGGACACGTTGGTCCGCAAGGAGGCCGTCTGGCCAGAAGCTGAAAACGCGCTGACCTGCACGGATTGTGAGCCGACGAACCCTGCCTGCACCGCAATGACGACAGCCACGATGATGCCAACAGGCGCAAACAAGAACCACGTCAAGGCGTCTGACCGCGTGATCAATGAGGGTTTATCATCGGCAAAAATCACCGGCGGGGCCTTGGAGGGGTTCAACAACGCAAAGCCAAACGCATAGGCTGCATACAGGAACGCGAGCATGATGCCGGGCAAAAGTGCGGCTTGGAACAAGGTCCCCACGGATACAACCGCCGGCTTGCCAAGGTACGTCAGCGCGTCACCGCAGCCCACGAACTGCGCGCGTTGCTCTTGTGCGGTGGAATAAAGATCACCGGCCAGTGTCCCGAGCAGAACGATCACAATCGAGGGCGGAATGATCTGCCCCAATGTGCCCGAGGCCGCGATCACACCCGTGGAAAGTTCTGGCGAATATCCGTTGCGCAGCATTGTCGGCAAAGCCAACAGACCCATCGTCACAACAGTCGCGCCCACAATCCCGGTTGAGGCCGCGAGGAACGCCCCCACAATCACGATAGACACGGCAAGCCCGCCGGGCAATGGCCCGAACAAACGCGCCATCGTTGTCAGCAGATCATTGGCGATTTTTGAGCGTTCAAGCGTGATGCCCATCATCACAAACATCGCAACCGCCAAAAGCGTCTCGATAGAGGCGCCCGCGATGACACGCTCATTCATACGGTTCACGATGAAGCTGAGGTTGCGGTCAACCGCCAGTTCCCACCCGCCGGGGAACAGTGCCTCTTCGACGCGTGGCAACTCCGGGTACCGGAAGACCGAAATCGCGTCACGCGCGATCCCATCAGCCACCAGCGCGCCATACTCAGCGGAGCCAGCGTCGATCGCTTGGTGGATCAAGATGCCCGCACTATCGAGTGCTGCGATGATGCCAAACGAAATAATCCCCGCCCCACCGATGGCAAAAGCCACCGGAAAGCCCGACATGATGCCTCCGAAAAGGCACATAAACACGATCAACAGACCGACTTCGATCCCGTCCAACCCCAAAATCATCTGTCTGCCCCTTAGTGGATTTCTGCCGCGCGTTCCGCTTCCGCGTCGCCCAGCTTGTCTTTGTCCAGATATTTGCCTGCAGAGGCCTCACCCTCGACGAATTCGAGGTAGCTGCGCCAGAAAAACGCACAGGCTTGCAGGAACACACAGCCGCAGAACGCGACGATCAGCACCTTGAACAGGAAATAGGCGTCAAATCCATTGGGCGAAAAGCCGATGGTCTCAACGTTCCATTTCAAAATGCGCGCTTTGCGCTCCAACAAATCGAGGTTGTCGGAGGCCGAAATTTTCGGTGTCACCAAATGGCGCCACATAAAGAACCAAGCGTACATCCACGTCAGAACCATGACCGGCATCATGAACAAAATGCTGCCCAGCATATCGATCACCCGCTTGGTGCGGTGCGAAACTGCCGCATACACAAGGTCCACACGGACATGGCCGCCCTGCACGAAGGTATAGGACACGCACAGGCAAACAATCATTGCGTTATAGAGTTTTAGCTCTTCTGAGTACCAACTCAGGTCGCGCGTGAACACGGTGCCAAATGGCCCAAGCGTGATTTCAGACACGCGGAAAATTCGCTGCAAGAACACGATCATGATCTGTTGCAGCACCATCAGGAGACCCGCCCAAGCCGCGAACCGGCCTAGCACATTTGCAAAGCCCTCAAGCCCGCGCACAAGCCCCCACAGGAACGTCCGCTTCCAAAAGCCGATCCCTGTCAGAACAAGGAATGTCGTGAACACGACAAAGAAAAACTCGACCGAACCGCCGTAGTAAATGAACCGCACCTTGGCGACTGGATCGGACCAATCAAGCCATGTGCCGGGGTTTAGGATCGCGTAGCCGGTGTTGTAGAAGGCCGCTCCAATGTTGGTAATGACCCAAAGCGCTGCGTCGAGCATCTCGTTTCCCTCGCGATAATACCCGGTAGGTTTATGCACCCTTTGACCGGTATTCCCCTCCCACGCATTTCGATGCGGGGTGTATCGTTCGTTTGGCGGCATAAGACCCGCCACAAACTGCGTCACAAGCTGTTACGCTCATGCCCACTTATCATACGTGATGACAAAGGGTGTGGGCGGGACCACGACGGCCCCACCCACGTTTTGGCGATTAGCCGAGCACGCGGTCACGCTGTGCGCGGTAAGTGCCTTCGGCAGCTTCGATCCAACGCGACGAGGCACGCATGGAGGTCATTGCGCTGTCGTAAACCGACTTGTAGATTTCGTCGCCCATGTTCTCGTCGTGCACTTCTTGCGAGGCGCGACCGAATGCATCCCAGACGCTGTCGGGGAAGCTGCGGATCTGGACGCCAGCAGACTGAAGACGCTGCAGCGCGGTCCCGTTGTTGGCCAAGAACTGTGCGAGGTTCCACTGGTGGGTTTCGGCACAAGCGACTTCGATGACCTTCTGGTGCGCGGGGCTCAGGCCCTCAAACACTTCACGATTGGTCGCCACGGACAGACCTGCGCCTGGCTCATGGAAGCCAGCGGTGTAGTAGGTCTTGGTGATCTCTTGGAAGCCAGCTTTCTCATCGGCCCAGGGACCAATCCACTCGGTGCCATCGATCGCGCCAGACGCGAGCGCTTGGTACACTTCGGAGCCAGGCAGGTTTTGCACCGATGCGCCGAGTTTGCCGAGGGCTTTGCCGCCGAGGCCGGGCATACGGAACTTGAGGCCGTTGAAGTCTTCGGGACCGTTGATTTCCTGACGGTACCAACCGCCGGCCTGTGCGCCGGTGTTGCCTGCGAGGAACGACTTGAGGTTAAAGATCTGACCCAGCTCGTCGTGCTTCTCCATGCCGCCGGCATGGTAGTACCAGTTTGCCAGTTCTTGCGCGGTCATGCCGAAGGGCACAGCTGTGAAGAACGCGTAGGCAGGGTGCTGACCCACAAAGTAGTAGTCTGCGCCGTGGTACATGTCGGCTTGGCCGGAGCTGACCGCGTCAAATACTTCAAACGCACCAACCAGTTCGCCAGCGGCTTTCAGGTCGATAGTGAGCATGCCATCGGTCATGGCAGTGATGTTGTCGGCGACGCGCTGTGCGGCATCATGCACGCCCGCAAGGCCACGGCCCCACGTGGTCACCATCGTCAGGGTACGTTTGCCCTGAGCGTAGGCCGGTGCGGCCAGCGTTGCGGCAGCAGCTGCCGTCCCGCCAAGCGCGGAATTCTTCAAAAACGAACGACGATCCATGGTTTTCCTCCCCTATGGACAAATGAGCAGAGGCTCCCCCCTCGGAAGCCACTGACACGAGTTAGTCGCGGGAAAGTAGGGTCCCGGCCCCCACAAGGAAATACCCAAGAACCCTGATTTTTGAAAAAATCTTGCCCTACGCGTCAGAAATTCTTAGGCGTAATGCCTAATCCATTGGCAATTGTACCTAAATGTCGCCCGCGCATCGTTCTTCTCGCCTAACCCGTCTGCGCCGTGTGACCTACGGTCAGCAGCTATTTGGGCTGGCCACAATCCCCTTGGTGCTGGCCGCGGCCGCGATCGCGCTATTGGTAAACGTACAATCCAGCCGCATGGCGGAACGAGAGTTGGCCGCCCTTGAACGCACCTTGATCGAGACGAAAAAAGAAGAGCTGAAAAACTACCTCAGCCTCGCGCGGACCGCCTTTGTGACAATCTATGGCAATGCGGCGCCTGATGATGCGTTGGCAAAGCTGCGGGTGACTCAAATTCTGTCGGCGATGGTTTACGGACAAGACGGGTTCTTCTTTGTCTATGCCTACGACGGAACAAACCTTGTCTCTCCCCGGCAAACACGGCTGATCGGGCGCAATTGGACAGGGATGGCGGATGCCAACGGGGTGCCTGTGACCGACACGCTTATCGATGTGGCGCGCTCAGGCGGCGGGTATCATACCTATGAGTGGGAAAAACCCTCCACCGGGGAAACCGCGACCATGATCACATATGTGATTGGCTTGCAGGATTGGCAGTGGGCGATTGGTACCGGCGTTTTCATTGACGACGTATTGACCAGCGTGGCGGCCGCCCGTGCCGAAACGCAAAGCCGCGTGCGGCGGACATTCGCGCAAATCGGATTGATCACTGGGGCGGCCCTGACGATCGTCTTCCTCTCGGGGCTGTTTATCACCGTGCGCGAACGACGTTTGGCGGATGCCAAGCTGAAGGCGCTGACGCAACGGGTCCTCGACACCCAAGAGGAAGAACGCGGCCGTGTCGCGCGTGAATTGCACGACTCCATCTCTCAGATCCTTGTGGGGGTGCGGTATAAATTGGAACTCGCAAAGCGGCTGACTTCAAAGGGCGGCGCAGGGGCGACCAAGGCCGTAGATGAAGGCATCGAAGGCCTGCAAGGCGCCATCGGAGAGGTCCGCCGTATCAGCCGTGATCTGCGCCCCGGGGTGTTGGATGACCTTGGCCTGGGCCCTGCCCTAAAAGCGCTGGCAGAGGATTTTTCTGCGAGGACCAAAGTGCCCGTGAACTTTCAAACCGTGGTCTTTCGCAACCGCCTCGATGCGGAGGCCAAAAATGCCCTCTACCGCATCGCGCAAGAGGCTCTGACCAACATCGAACGCCACGCCGAAGCCACCGAGGTTTCGGTCAGCGTGGCCGGGCACCGCAACGGGGCCACACTGCGCATTGCCGATAACGGCAAGGGGCTGACCGCAGGCCGCGACCAAACGGTTGCGCGCACCGGGCGCAGTGGCCTTGGCTTGCGAAACATGCAAGAACGCGTCGAACAGTTGGACGGCACCTTGCGCGTCACCACCACCGACGCGGGCACCGTGATTGAGGCGGACGTGCCCCTAAGCCACCTACTTGCGCCGCAAGCGGGACGCGATGGCACCGGCAAACGAGCAAAGGGGCTGAGCCTATGAATGCGATTAAGGTTCTTGTGGTAGACGACCACCCAATGGTGGCCGACGGTATCCGCGCCATCCTCGAGACCTACGATGATATCGTTGTGGTCGGCACTCTTGCGAACGGCCAAGAAGTCATCGATCAGGCCGCGACACTGGCCCCGGATGTTATCCTACTCGATCTCAACATGCCGCTGGTCAACGGGCTGTCGGCCACGGAGATTTTGCTCGAAAACCACCCCGATACCCGCATCCTGATCCTGTCGATGCACGACACGCCTGAATACATCAACACCGCGCTCAGTCACGGCGCTATGGGCTATGTCCTAAAGGATGTTCCGACCGAGGAAATCCGTCGCGCCATTGATACCGTCATGGCCGGAGAGCGATATCTGTGCCCCGGCGCCGAAGGCTCACTTACGCCGGTGGATGGCGCGTCTGAGGCGCTCACGTCTCGGGAACAAACGATTTTGCTGCAACTGGCCCAAGGCAAATCCAACAAGGATGTCGCGGTGGAATTGGATATTTCGGTCCGCACCGTGGAAACCCACCGAAAGAACATCAAGCGCAAATTGGGGATTTCTTCCACTGCGGGGCTGACGCGCTACGCGCTGGAACATGGGGTACTACAGGGTACCGGCGCGCTGCTGTAATATTAGGCCTCGGCCAATAACAGACAGGTTTCCGAATTCACGACGCCCTCAATCTCACGCACCTCACGCAGGACACGGTCGAACCGGCGCAGGTCCTGCGCCTCAATCCGCGCGACCAAGTCCCAGCCGCCGTTGGTTGAATTCAGCGTCACGATCTCAGGCATTTTCCGCAACTGTCGGATAACCGCCCGGCTCATCGCGCCTTGCAGCGCAATAAACATGATCGCCGCGATCGCGTCATCTTCGCTCGCGAGAGTGACCTCAACCGTGAAACGCTTGATTACGCCACGGTCCTTCAACCGCTCAATCCGAGCTTGGACCGTGGCACGCGAAAGGTTCAACAGCCGCGCAAGTTGCGTCGTTGCGACCCGTCCGTCGCGCTTCAATGCCGCGATCAACGCGCGGTCGGTATCATCCAGATCAAACATTCTGTCACATTAACCAAACAATATGCCAACAATGTGGCACGATTTGTACAGCTTTGGCACTGTGCCCTGACAATTTGGGCGGCGATATTGGGGGTATCAGACCCCAGCACAGGAACAGACACGTGCCCAGCTATCAATTGATCGGCAGTCCCATTGAGATCGGCGCAGGCCGGGGCGGTTGCCTTATGGGGCCTGATGCCTACCGCACGGCGGGGCTTGGGCCGTCGCTTGCGTCCCTCGGCCATGACGTCCAAGACGTCGGCACCCTTTGGGTCGATGTCGGCCCGGACATTCCGCACCCGAATCCTGCCGTGCATCACCTTGCCGAGGTTGTGGCATGGACACACCAAATCGCAGAGTTCAGTTTTCATGCCTGCCGCACCGAGCATACCCCCATTTTCATGGGCGGTGATCACGCGATGGCGGCCGGATCAATTGGCGGGCACGCCAACGCAGCGCATCACGATGGCCGTCCCCTGTTCGTATTGTGGCTCGACGCGCATCCCGATCTGCACACCCTCGACACGACCGAAAGCGGCAATCTGCACGGCACACCAATGGGTTACCTGACGGGCGGCGCGGGTTTTGAGGGCATTTATCCGCCCCTCGCAGCCCCTATTCCCGGCCCGAATATTTGTATGATGGGCCTGCGCAGCGTTGATCCGGCGGAGCGGGCCGCCATCCAGCGCCTTGGCATAGACGCACATGACATGCGTGCCATTGATGAAACCGGCGTACGCGCGCCGCTTGAAGCATTCTTGGCCCGCGTGCGCGCCGCCAATGGCCGCCTGCATGTCAGCCTTGACGTGGATTTTCTGGACCCAAGCATCGCGCCCGCCGTCGGCACGACCGTTCCCGGTGGCGCCACCTTCCGTGAGGCGCATCTGATCATGGAGGTCCTACACGAAAGCGGCCTTGTAAACGCGATTGATCTGGTGGAGCTGAACCCCTTTCTCGATGACCGAGGCCGGACCGCGAAATTGATGGTGGATTTGTGCGGCTCCCTCGCGGGGCGGACAATTTTGGATAGGGTCACACGCAGTGCATAAAGGAACTGAAAACATGAAAGACACCCTGCAACCATCTGAATTAGCGTATGTTCCCTTCGTAAGTGTCGCGAACATGATGCGCCTTATCCATACGATTGGCCCCGGGCAAATGATGGCCGACATGGCATCCGTGATTGAGGCGGATTTCAAACGCTGGCCCGAATTTGACAAGACACCCCGTATCGCTGCCCACTCTGAGGAGGGCGTGATTGAGCTGATGCCCACCTCGGACGGCGCGCAATATGGCTTCAAATACGTGAACGGCCACCCGGCAAATATGGCCCGTGGGTTCCAAACCGTTACGGCCTTTGGGGTGCTGAGCCGGGTGGACACAGGCTACCCGGTTATGCTGACAGAAATGACGTTGCTGACGGCGCTGCGCACGGCTGCGACCTCGGCCCTCGTGACACGGCTGTTGGCGCCCAAAGGGGCACACACCATGGCGTTGATCGGCAATGGTGCGCAGTGTGAGTTTCAGGCCGTCGCCATACGGGAGCTGTGCAAAATCAACACCCTGCGCCTGTATGATATCGACATAAAAGCCACCAAAAAAGCCGCCAAGAACCTGCGCGCGCAAGGCTTTGACGTCACCACTCACACAAGCCCTGAGGACGCCGTAACTGGCGCGCAGATCATCACGACCTGCACCGCCGACAAACAATTTGCGACCATTTTGACAGACAACATGATCGGCAGCGGCATGCATATCAACGCCATCGGCGGTGATTGCCCAGGCAAAACGGAACTGCACCCAGATATCCTACACCGCTCTGATATCTTTGTGGAATATCCGCCCCAGACCCGCGTTGAGGGTGAGATACAGCAGCTAGACCCCGACCACCCTGTGACAGAGCTTTGGCACGTATTCGCCGGCCAAACACCGGGACGCACCCGCGAGGATCAGATCACCCTGTTCGACAGTGTCGGCTTTGCGACCGAGGATTTCAGCGCCCTGCGGTATGTCCACGCCCAGCTTGAGACCCATCCGTTTTTTGACCCACTCGACATGCTTGCGGATCCCGATGACACACGGGACCTTTGGGGCATGTTGATGCGTGCGGGCTAAGGCCGCGCCAGCGTCATAGCGGCTGCGCGGTCTCCACCAGACGGGCCAGAAAGCTGGCCCCGACAGGCGAAATCGCATCGTTGAAATCATAGCCGGGGTGATGCAGCCCCGCGCTATCGCCATTGCCGATGAAAAGGTAAGCGCCGGGGCGCGCCTCAAGCATATAGGCGAAATCTTCGGCCACCATTTCGGGACGCCGATCCGGGGCTACATTGCTTTGCCCCACGATTTCGGCGGCAACATCGGCCGCAAACTGGGCCTGCGCAGGGTGGTTCACTGTGGGGGGATAGCCCCGATCGTAATCAACCACGGCTTGCACGCCAAAGCTTGCCGCCTGCCCCGCCACAATCTTGGTTATGCGGGCCTCAGCCATGTCGCGCACCTCGGGCGCGAATGTGCGCACGGTTCCCTCCAGCCACGCATGGGCGGGAATGATGTTATCTGCGGTGCCTGCGTGAACTTGCGTCACTGACAAAACCAGATCATCGCCTGAACGCAGATTGCGGCTGGTGATGGTGTGCAGCGCGTTGCCAATCGCCAATGCTGCTGTGATCGGATCACATGTGTTGTGGGGGGCCGCCCCATGTCCGCCCTTGCCCATGATCTCGATCCGAAAGGTGTCAGCGGCCGCCATGATCGGCCCCGGCGTTGTCCAGAACGCACCGGGGGCGACGCCCGGCCCATTGTGCAGGGCATAGATTTCGTGAATGTCGAAGCGATCCATAACCCCTTCTTCGACCATGACACGGCCACCGCCGCCGCCCTCTTCGGCGGGTTGAAAAATCAGCGCAACCCGGCCCGAGAAACGCCGCGTTTCGCTCAAGTACTTGGCCGCGCCCAAGAGCATTGTCGTGTGCCCGTCATGACCACAGGCATGCATCGCGCCGGCGGTGAGGCTGGCCCAGTCGGCGCCCGTTTCCTCCTGCATCGGGAGGGCGTCCATGTCCGCACGCAGCCCAATCGTCGGCCCCTCCGCTTGGCCATTAATGATCGCGACCAAACCGGTTTGGGCAATCCCCTCGTGCACCTCATCCACCCCAAATTCGCGCAACTTTTGGGCCACGAACGCGGCCGTCTTGTGGCAGGCAAAATCAATCTCAGGGTTTTGGTGCAACCAACGCCGCCATTCGGTCATTTGCGGCGCAAGGTCAGCGATGGAATTGAGCACGGGCATGGGTTGTCCTCACAGGGATTCTGGGATTTTATCGCGACTGTAAAGCACACACGGGGACCCGCAATGGACAGTGACACACTTTGCAAGACCCCCGGCGGCGGATTGCCCCGTTTGCTCGAGATTATGCGCCGCCTGCGCGACCCAAACACCGGCTGCCCGTGGGACATCGAGCAGACCTTTGAAACCATCGCACCCTACACCATCGAAGAGGCCTACGAGGTCGCAGATGCGATCGAGCGTGGCGATATGGACGAGCTGAAGGGCGAGCTGGGCGATCTGTTGTTACAGGTCGTCTATCACGGGGAGATCGGCGCAGAGGCCGGGCATTTTGATTTTGACGCTGTGGCCGAAGGCGTGGCGCAAAAAATGGTCGACCGCCACCCGCATATTTTTGGCGACGAAAGCCGCGATAAATCCGCCGAACAACAAGTCGCCGATTGGGAGGCGCAAAAGGCCCGCGAACGCGCGGCCAAGGCGCGTGGTGGGGTGCTTGATGACGTGGCCCTTGGGCTGCCTGCGCTATTGCGTGCCGTCAAGCTTCAAAAGCGCGCCGCTCGTGTCGGGTTCGATTGGCCAGAAACCACGCAAGTGCTGGCCAAGATGCAAGAAGAGGCCGCCGAATTGGTCGAGGCGCAAGACCACCTTACGGCGGACGAAGTGACCGAAGAAATGGGCGATCTGCTGTTTGTTATGGCAAATCTTGCCCGCCACATGGGGGTGGACCCGGAGGCCGCGTTGCGGGCTGCAAACGCCAAGTTTGTGCGCCGGTTTGGCGCAATTGAGGCCTCCCTTGCCACAGAGGGGCGCCGCCCCGAAGACAGCGATCTGGCCGAGATGGACGCCCTGTGGGATGCCGCCAAGCGCGCGGAAAAGACGGCCTAGGGCCGCAAAACACCTTGCACTTGCGCGACACCGCAGCGAGACCAACACCATGGGAGCCGCAACAATGACCCGCAAAATCATCATAGACACCGATCCCGGACAGGATGACGCCGTCGCGATCCTGTTGGCACTTGGCTCGCCGGAGCTGGAGGTTCTTGGCCTGACGGCAGTTGCGGGCAATGTGCCCCTGCCCTTGACCCAGAAAAATGCGCGCATCGTGTGTGAACTGGCGGGACGCCCCGATTTGCCCGTTTTTGCAGGCTGCGACCGGCCCCTACGCCACCCGCTTGTGACGGCGGAACATGTGCACGGCAAGACCGGGCTCGACGGGCCACAAATGGCCGATCCCGTGATGCCCTTGCAGGAACAACACGGCGTCGATTTCATTATCGACACCCTTCGGGCTGAGCCATCGGGCACCGTGACGCTGTGCCCATTAGGGCCGCTGACCAACATCGCAACCGCCTTTGCCCGCGCCCCAGATATCATCGAACGGGTGCAAGAGATTGTCCTCATGGGCGGGGCGTATTTTCAGGTGGGCAACATTACGCCCGCCGCTGAATTCAACATCTATGTCGACCCTGAGGCCGCGAAGGCTGTTTTCGGATCCGGTGTGCCGCTGGTCGTCGCACCCTTGGATGTAACGCACAAGGCGCTCACGACCGCGCCGCGCGTGACGGCATTCCGCGCGCTTGGTACAGAGGTCGGGCGCATGGTCGCCGCGTGGACCGATTTCTTTGAACGGTTCGACAAAGAGAAATACGGCAGCGCCGGGGCCCCTTTGCATGACCCATGCGTGATTGCCTATCTGCTGAAACCAGAACTGTTCACAGGGCGCTTCATCAACGTTGAGATTGAGGTGAACAGCCCCCTCACCCGCGGCATGACTGTGGCCGACTGGTGGCGCGTGACGGACCGCGCGCCCAACGCCTTGTTCCTAGGCGACCTTGACGCCGATGGGTTCTTTGCCCTCTTGGTTGAGCGTTTGGCACGGCTTTGATCGCTATCACGAGCGGAACCATCCACAAATTAACCCCATGAGGTGGGCAATGTTAGCGTTTGAAAGCACATATGCGGATCTGCCAGCGCGGTTCTACACGGCGATGCAGGCCACGGCTGTGGCTGACCCGTCTTGGCTGGCGGTAAATGACGGCTTGGCCCAAGACATCGGCACCAGCGGGGCGGATATCCGCACGCATCTGGAGGTCTTTGCTGGTAACACCCCGCCTGCGGGCGCGCAGCCATTGGCGCAAGTTTATGGCGGGCATCAATTTGGCCATTGGTCCGGGCAATTGGGCGATGGTCGCGCGCTCCTACTGGGTGAAGTGATCGACACCCAAGGCAACCGGCGCGACGTCCAGCTCAAGGGTGCGGGCCCCACGCCCTACTCCCGCTCGGGCGATGGACGATCGGCCCTTGGGCCTGTTGTACGCGAATTTTTGGTTAGCGAAGCAATGGCCGCCCTTGGCGTGCCGACCACCCGCGCGCTATGTGCCGTGCGCACCGGCCAGCAGGTTTTGCGGCAATCCGGGTGGGAACCCGGCGGCATTCTGACCCGCGTCGCCGCGAGCCATATTCGCGTGGGCACCTTTCAATGGCTGGCCAGTCAAGGCGATCGGGAGGGTGTTGCGGCACTGGTTGACTACACGCTTAACCGTCATGCCCCCGACCACGCGGGCCCCCTTGGTCTGCTCGCCCACGCGATGCACGCACAGGCCCATTTGATCGCGGAATGGATGGGCCTTGGCTTTATTCACGGGGTGATGAACACCGACAACATGACCCTTTCGGGCGAGACAATCGATTACGGCCCCTGCGCATTCATGGAAGGCTACGTCCCGGGCCAGGTGTTTTCATCGATCGACCAAATGGGCCGCTATGCCTATAGCAACCAACCCAACATCGCCCTTTGGAACCTTGCGCAACTGGCGACCGCCCTCTTGCCGCTGTGGGACGACCAAGAAGCGGGCATTGCCGAAATGACCGATGCGTTGGAGCAATTTCACACCGCCTACGCCGCCGCATGGGAAAACAAACTCGCGGCCAAAATCGGACTAGAGCGGGCGCATTTTGGGCTGGGTGTCGAGCTACTGGAATTGATGGCCGCAGAGCGCGCAGATTTCACCAACACGTTCCGCGCATTGGCCTCAGATACCGCCCACACGTTGTTCACCGACACGGCCCCCTACGCCGCGTGGCACGCCAAATGGCAGGCCCATGCGCCAGATTATGCATTGATAGCGCGCACCAACCCCGCCGTGATCCCGCGCAACCACCGCATCCAAGAGGCAATCACCGCCTGCGACGCGGGCGATGACGCGCCGTTTCACGCGCTTTGGGACGTTTTGCGCGATCCTTTCACCGAAACGGATGCCAACGCGTCCTATCGCCAGCCCGCAACCCCCGAAGAAGCCGTCACTCGCACCTTTTGCGGAACCTGACCCAAAGGCGCGAATTGCAAACGGCAGTGCGCGCCCCTAGACCTTGGGTGTTGAGAGGGAAGTTTGATGCGAGAAACAATTTTAAGCCGCTGCGAGGCCAAGGGCCTGCGCATGACCGAACAGCGCCGCATCATTGCGGGCGTGCTTGAAGCGGCGGATGACCACCCCGATGTCGAAGACCTCTATACCCGCGCCTCGGCGCAGGACCCCAATATCTCCATCGCGACGGTCTACCGCACGGTCAAATTGTTTGAAGAAGCCGGCATCCTAGAGAAGCTGGAATTTGGCGATGGCCGCGCCCGGTACGAGGACGCCGACCGGGATCACCACGATCACCTAATCGACATGACAACCGGCGAAGTTATCGAGTTCGTCGACCCCGAAATCGAAGCCTTGCAGGAAAAAATCGCCGCACGGCTTGGGTTTACGCTCAAAGGCCACCGGCTTGAGCTATATGGCGTGCGGCGCAAGGGATGATATCCTTCGGGCCTGTCGCCCCCTCATTTTTCGGAGCCTTTGTATGAACGACACGCTGCGTGGCGCGGTTTGGATGACCCTTGCGATGGCGCTTTTCGCTGTTGAGGACGCCTTTATCAAATGGGTATCGGGCGAGGTTACGGTGGGCTTCATTATCCTCGTGATCGGCCTGATTGGCTTTGCGATATTCGCAAGCATTGCGCGGGCCCAAGGCCACGCGCTCTGGTCTGCGGAATTGGCGACCCGGCCCGTTGGGTTGCGAATCGCGGGTGAGGCCGTGGGCACGCTATGCTTTGTCAGCGCGCTGGCCTTGGTCCCGCTGGCCACGGCCACAGCGATTTTCCAATCTGGGCCGCTGATCGTGACGCTGGGGGCCGCAGTTTTCCTAGGCGCGCCTGTGGGCTGGCGCCGTTGGAGCGCGATCATCGTAGGCTTTCTTGGGGTGCTGTTGATTGTGCGTCCCGGCACCGTATCGTTTGATCCGTATCTTTTGCTGGGTGTTGGTGCGGCCATCGGCCTGTCGATCCGTGATTTGGCGACCCGAGCAGTGCCTGCAAACGTGCCCTCTATGGTCTTGGCCGCACATGGATTGGCCGCGATTGTGCCTGTCGGCGCAGGGTTGATGCTGTTCACTGGCGGCAGCCCGTTGCCCAGTTGGCTGGGGCTAGCGGGGCTGGTTTTCGCGACCTTTGCGGGGCTGGCGGGTTACTATGCCATCGTGACCGCGATGCGGCTCGGCGATGTCGCCGTAGTCACGTCATTCCGCTATACCCGACTTTTGTTTGGTCTCATCATTGCCGTCGTTGTCTTTAACGAACGCCCTGACGCGTTAACACTCGTGGGTGCGGCCATCGTACTTGCATCGGGCATCTATACCCTCATGCGCGAGGCACGTGTGGCAAGGCGCGCACCCAAGACCCCTTCCCCTTAAGGACGTGACCCGGTAGGACGTCCTCACCCAATTTACCGACCACCGGAGACCAGTTCATGAGCACCATTATCGACGTCCACGCCCGCGAAATCCTTGATAGCCGCGGCAACCCCACCGTGGAAGTTGATGTCACCCTCGAAGACGGGACCATGGGTCGCGCGGCTGTGCCATCGGGCGCATCCACCGGCGTGCATGAAGCGGTTGAACTGCGTGATGGCGACAAAAGCCGCTACATGGGCAAGGGTGTTCAAAACGCTGTGGCCGCTGTGAACGGTGAAATCGCCGACGCGCTTGTGGGCTTTGAGGCGACGGAACAAGAAGCCATCGATGCCGCTATGATCGAGCTTGACGGCACCCCAAATAAAGCGCGCCTTGGTGCAAACGCCATCTTGGGCGTCTCTATGGCCGTGGCACACGCCGCTGCCGACTATGTGGGCCAACCACTTTACCGCTACATCGGCGGCACATCCGCCCGTGTTCTGCCTGTGCCGATGATGAACATCATTAACGGTGGTGAACATGCGGATAACCCCATCGACATCCAAGAATTCATGATCATGCCCGTCTCGGCCACATCCATTGCCGAAGCTGTGCGCATGGGGTCCGAGGTGTTCCACACCCTGAAAAAAGAACTGTCCGATGCAGGCTACAGCACCGGCATCGGCGATGAGGGTGGCTTCGCACCGAACCTCAGCTCGACCCGTGACGCCCTGGATTTCATCCTTAAGGCCGTCGAAAAAGCGGGCTACAAGCCCGGTGAGGATATCTATCTGGCACTCGATTGCGCCGCGACAGAATACTTTAAGGACGGCGCATATGTGCTTGCGGGTGAGGGAAAAACCCTGACACCTGCAGAGAATGCCGCCTACCTAGAAGCGCTGGTGAACGACTATCCCATCATCTCGATTGAGGATGGTATGTCCGAGGACGACTGGGAGGGGTGGAAAATCCTGACCGACGCGATCGGCGACAAAGTGCAGCTGGTGGGCGACGATCTGTTCGTCACGAACCCCGCACGCCTCGAAATGGGCATTGAGCAAGGCTGCGCGAACTCCTTGTTGGTGAAGGTTAACCAGATCGGCACTCTGTCCGAAACACTTGAGGCCGTGAGCCTTGCGCAACGCACGCAGATGACATGCGTGATGTCCCACCGTTCCGGTGAGACAGAGGATGCAACCATTGCCGACCTCGCCGTCGCAACCAACTGCGGGCAGATCAAAACCGGCAGCCTCGCGCGCTCGGACCGGCTGGCCAAATACAACCAGCTGATCCGTATCGAAGAAGCCCTCGGTGAGACCGCTGTCTACGCTGGAACCTCGATCCTGCGCGGCTAGGCGCGGGCACTTGTACCGTTACATGACGCGGCCTAGGGTCGCGTCATGACCCACCTACCCGCTCCATCGCTCGACCGGCCCATGTTGGGCATCGCGTTCATGCTTGGCTTTTGCCTCATGGCGCCCCTGGGGGACGGGATGGCCAAGGCGCTGGCCGGGACGTTCCCAATTTTGATGCTGGTATTTGTGCGAACCACGACACAAACCGTATTGCTGGCCCCGCTTGTTGCCCGCAATCTAGCATCGCTACACCTCTCCCCCCGGCTTTGGCGCCTGACGCTGCTGCGTGCATGCCTGCACATCCTCGGGATTTGGGCGATGTTCGCCTCTCTCACCTATCTGCCGCTGGCCGATGCCATCGCGATTGCGTTTGTGATGCCGTTCATCTTGCTTTTGCTCGGGCATTTTGTACTGGGCGAAGAAGTCGGGCCGCACCGCATGGGGGCCTGCGCAGTCGGATTTATGGGCACACTGATGGTGATCCAGCCAAGCTTTGCAAACGTCGGCTGGCCCGCGATGCTGCCGCTGGTCGTCGCGGTGGTCTTTGCCCTGTTTATGTTGGTCACACGTCAGATTTCCAAAGAAATTGACCCGATCACATTGCAGGCCATCAATGGCGCGCAGGCAAGCGTTATGGTTGGTGCTGCGGTCCTACTCACAGGGGCACAGAGCACATGGCCTATACCCCAAGGCGCCGACATATTGTGGCTTTTTGCCCTTGGTGCGTTGGGCACTTTGGGGCACCTGTGCATGACGTGGTCCTTGCGCTTGGCCCCGGCCTCCACGCTTGCCCCTATGCAATACCTCGAAATTCCGGTTGCAACCATCATCGGGTTCGCGGCTTTTGGTGACCTGCCCAACGGCCTTGCGGCTGTCGGGATCTGCGTCACGGTCCTGACCGGTCTTTACATCATTTTGCGCGAAAACAAGGGGAGGTCTGCATGACCGCCGATCAGATCATCGCCACACTCAACCTACAGCCCCACCCCGAGGGCGGCCATTATCGCGAAACATGGAAGGCCGATGCCACAGAGGGTGAACGTCCTGCGGGTACGGCGATTTACTTTCTGCTAAAGGCGGGTGAACACAGCCATTGGCACCGGGTCGATGCGGATGAGATGTGGTTTTGGCACGCAGGCCATCCGTTGGAGCTACGCGTATCGGACGATGATGCAGGCCCCGCCAAGGTGCATCTTTTGGGCCCTGACATTTCGAGAATGCAGCCCCAAGCGCTTGTGCCCAAAGACGCGTGGCAAGCGGCTCGCCTGCCGAAGGATGCACCCAAGGACGCTTGGACTTTGGTCAGTTGCACCGTAACACCGGGCTTTCAGTTTGAGGGGTTCGCCCTCGCGGAGCCGGGATTTGACATCCCCGACGCGGTCTAGGCGTCCAGCTCGGCATCCCAGTACAGATAATCCATCCAGCTTTCGTGCAAATAATTGGGTGGAAACTTTCGACCCAAGTTCATCAACTCGGCACTCGCAGGCTGACGCGGCGCACGGCGCAGGCTAAACCCGCATTGCTTCAATGACTTGGAGCCCTTTCTTAAATTGCACCGAGAGCATGAAGCCACCACATTCTCCCACGAGGTCACCCCACCACTGGCCCGAGGCACCACGTGATCAAACGTCAAATCCCCCTTCGAGGAGCAATACTGACAGGTGAATTCATCGCGCAGAAACAGGTTAAACCGAGTAAATGCTACGCGTTTTTGCGGTTTTACATAGTCCTTTAGGACCACAACCGAAGGCACGCGTATTTCCGTCGTGGGGCTGCGCACAGTGTGATCGTACTCAGCCACAATATCCACCCGATCCAAGAACGCCGCCTTCACCGCGTCTTGCCACGGCCAAAGGCTGAGCGGCAGGTAGCTTAGCGGCCGATAATCCGCGTTCAGCACCAGCGCCGGGTAGTGTTTCAGTGTTTGGGGGTCGCGTAAAAACGCGGTTTTAAAATCATCGCCCGTCGGGGGCGTGGGATGCGTTGGGGAGGTAATCCCAACGTCGTTTGGTCGTGCGTCCATCAAAGACTCCGTCCTCGCTCCGTATGCCGCAGTGGCCACCAGAGCGGGAGCCCCGCCCCAGCAACTTTCACTATATATGGCGGCTGCCATCTGGCAAGACCCTAGATGGCAGCTTCCAAGAGTGTCATACGAAGACGATGTAACGGGCGCGTGACGCTATTCCAGTCCCAACACGGACCGCATGAAGGCCAACGAAACGCTTAGCCCATCGGGCGCGATCCCATGGCCTGTTCCCTTTTGAACGTGGGCAAAGACTTTTTCCCACCCCGCTTCTTGCAGGGCTTCGGCGGCTTTGGGCAGGCTTTCGACAGGAACCACATCGTCGGCGTCACCGTGAACAAGCATCACCGGGGGGCGCGAGACGACCTCTTCGGCTAGGCTTTCTGGCTCTAGCAACCGGCCCGAAAATGCGACGACGCCCGCAAAGGCTTCGGCCCGGCGTGGGGCCACGTGCAACGCCATCATTGTCCCTTGGCTAAAGCCAAAGAGAACCGTTTGCGCCGGGGTCACGCCGTGTTCCGCCATCAGATCATCAAGAAAAGCGTTCAGGTCATCCACCGC
>Ga0228634_1000510_pt1 | contig 28438 bp, 17 predicted proteins | sample 42DmetaG_FD_190063 | JGI IMG/M metagenome (GOLD analysis project Ga0228634, IMG submission 190063) | Seawater microbial communities from Monterey Bay, California, United States - 42D | ecosystem: Environmental > Aquatic > Marine > Coastal | place: USA: California | collected 2016-09-27 | reverse complement strand
CGGCGCGGATGCCGTCGCTGGTGTTGTAAACTACGTGCTAAAGAATGATTTCGAAGGCTTCCGTGTCAATCTGCGCAGCGATGCCTACGAAAGCATTGGGCGTCAGGACGAGCGTTTTACTCTGCAGTGGGGTACGGCCTTGAACGATGGCGCGACTCAAATAGGCGCGTTTTTCAACTACTACCAACGCGACAGGGTGAATTCGCAAGACGACCCTCGTTGGGCCAACAGCGATTACTCTTCGCGAGTCGCCGATACTGAGTTCGCGGGGACTATTTTCCGCAACGACAGCGCGAATTCAGCCTACGGCCAATACGATATTCGTCCCAGTGTTTCAAGGTTTGGTATTAGTGGCAAAGTGACCGACAGCGCGGGAGAGTTCGAGACCTATCCGGCAGGCAACGCGCAGTGCCAATACAGCATTAACGATCAGGTGTGTGGCGCAGTCGACGGGCAGGGCACATACCGTTATAACTTAAACGAGAACCGTGACCTTTATTCTGAGCTCGCGCGTTCGAATTTCTATGCCTATGCCAACCATAATTTCGACAACGGCATCGAGGCGTTTTCGGAACTGACATGGTATTACTCCGACACCAACACTATCCGCCATGCCTCAACGCCAAGTTCTGCTGTGGGTAAACTGCGAATCGCAGCTGACGCTTACTACAATCCTTTTGGCGCTTGTGGTTCACCTAACCGCTTACCCGATAGTGTCATGGGGACAGGCGTGCCTTGTTCTGGTTTACAGTTGGAGCTCGACAATTATCGTGTCGCACAAGTGCCACGCATCGTCGACGTTGATGGCGACACCTATCGTTTCGTCGGAGGCTTGCGTGGCTCAATCGCCGAATGGGATTGGGAAGGCGCCTACACGTGGTCGCGTTCGGATCGTAACGACACGACGAGTAACCGGGTTAGCAACTCTCTTTTACAAGAAGCCTTAAACGACACTACCTCTGCTGGTTTTAATCCGTTCGCACCAACAACCGGAAGCAATATCGAAAGGGCGTTGGTTGATGTGGTTCGCCTCAACGAACAAGAACTCACGATGGTCGACTTCAAAGTCTCGAACCCAAGTGTGTACGAGCTCCCTGCTGGTGATGTTGGATTCTTGGCAGGTTTCGAATACCGAGACGAATCATTCTCAGATATCCGTGACCCGCGACTAAACGGCACCATTCCTTTTGTAGATTCAGCAGGCGTTACTTTCCCTTATGTGTCGGACATTATGAATTCGAGTCCGAGTGCTAACAGTTTTGGTGATCGTCAGGTGTCCTCGGTGTTTACGGAACTTGCTGTACCTGTGCTCGATAATCTGGACGTGCAGCTCGCACTTCGTTACGAAGATTTTTCCGACGTAGGTTCGACTACCGTTGGCAAGGTTGCGTTTGGTTATCGCGTGATAGAGCCCGTATTGATTCGTGGCTCTTGGTCGGAAGCATTCCGTGCGCCAAACCTCGTGACAATAAATGAAGCGCTGGTGGCGCGGTCGAACACAACAAACGATCCTAGCTGTTTGTATGTTGACCCAACCGAAAGCGTCCTCGATTGTTCTTACGGCGTTCAGCGCACTGCCCAAGGTAGCGCACTGCTGCAGCCGGAAACTTCCGACAACACGTCGATTGGTTTAGTGATAGAGCCAATCGAAGGACTCACGCTCACATACGATCGCTGGCGCATCGAGAAAGACAACACGATCGGCCTGTTCGGCGAAGAGAATCACGTCGCGTTAGACCTGCTGCGTCGTCTTGGTGCTGGTGCGAGCAACTGCTCTGCTGTTACCACCAACCCAGCCGTAATACGTGACACTGCGATTAACCAAGACGCACTTCCGCTATTTGCTGCCGCAGGCCTTTGCCCGTTTGGTGACGTTGCGCGGGTCGAAGACAATTACGCAAACCTCGATACGCGTACCGTCGAAGGCTATGACATCGGTATTTATTACGAAGTCGATTCGTCACTTGGCTCGTTCAGCGTAAGGTATGTCGGCTCGTTCCTAGATACCTACGACCAAGAAGCCGGCGGACTCGCCTCGGAGCTCGTGGACGCAAAAGCGGCGGGCACCCTTCCTCAATCGCTGCCAGTCGTAGGTTTCTCGAGCCTCGTGCGTCAGAATGGCAACGCCGACAGAAAAGATACGGTACGGGCAAGCTGGGACAAAGGCGACTGGGGCGTAAACGCGACGGGATTACGCAACGGCGACTTCTTCCAAGTACTCTCCGACGGCCGCGAATGGGCAATCCCTTCGATGACTACGGTTAACGTCTCGGTCGACTACGACTTCGAACTTCTCGGCAGCATCGATAGCCGCATCCGTTTCGGTGCCAACAACGTCACCGACGAGCGCGCGCCGCTTGCCGACGACAGCTTCGGCTACTTTGCCGACCAGCACTCAGATCTCGGCCGCTTCTACTATGTAGATCTGAGGTTCGATCTCTAAAAAAGCGGATAAGGGAAAGGGGGAAAAGGGGGCCCCCCCTTTCCCCTCCTAAGTGCTTTACGGTAAAGTTAAGGCTATCGCTTATTGAGAGGTAGTCATGCACACAAAGACTCGATTTTTTGCAAACGCAGCGTTGGCATCTGCCATCACACTCGGCCTAGCTTCACAGGCCGCAGCCCAGCAAGACTGGGACGCAATCAACGAAGAAACCCTGCGCCATTTCCGCGCGCTTCTCCAGTTCGACACATCGGATCCACCCGGCCGCGAACTGCCTGCTGCAGAGTACATTCGCGACGTACTCGAAGCCGAGGGCTTTGAGGTAGAAATGCTCGCCAACAACGACGAGCGTCCTAACGTGGTGACCCGCTTAAAAGGCAACGGCAGCAAAGAGCCGCTGCTTATCATGGCGCATACCGACACAGTGAATGTAGATCCCGCCAAGTGGACTTTCCCGCCGTTTAGCGCAACCGTCGACGACGGCTACGTTTACGGGCGCGGCGCGGTCGACGACAAAGACAATCTTGCCGCGGGCCTGATGGTAATGCTCGAGCTAAAGCGGCAGGGCATCAAGCTGGACCGCGACGTGATCTTCCTCGCCGAATCGGGTGAAGAGGGCGCGACCGAATTCGGCATCGAATTCATGATTAACGAGCATTTCGATAAAATCGAGTCTGAGTTTTGTTTAGCCGAAGGCGGCTCGGTAGCGCGCGTGAATCGCGAAGTGCAGTATGCGGGTATTCAGAGCGTCGAGAAGATTCCTTATCAGATAAATCTCACCGCCACCGGCGTTGCGGGTCACGGCTCTGTTCCCCTGCAAACAAACCCTGTGGTGAGACTCGCCAAGGCGATGGCCGCAGTCGCCGACTGGCCTTCGCCCATTAGACTTAACGAAACCACGGCGGCGTATTTCGAGCGCCTCGCGGGTATTTCTCCGCCCGATGCGGCGGCGCGCTATTTAGCCGTGCTCGATCCGGCAACGCAGGCGGAGGCGGATGAGTATTTCCGCGAGTTCGAGCCGCGTCACGCCTCTATGCTGCGCTCGTCGTTGTCGCCCAACATTATCGATGCGGGCTATCGAATCAATGTGATTCCGTCTGAGGCCAAAGGCTATATCGATTTCCGCGCACTGCCTGATGAGGATATCGATGCATTCTTAGATCAAGTCCGCGAGGTGATTAATGACCCTGCGGTCGAGGTCGCATTGGGTCCGAGAAATACGCGGCCGCGCGGCGAGGCGCGGTTAAACACGCCGGCGTTCTCAGCAATCGAGGCGGGCATCACTAAGCATTACGGTGTGGTGACGCTGCCGACGATGAGCACGGGTGCAACCGACATGGCGTATCTGCGCAACAAGGGCATCGAGTGTTACGGCATAGGTCCGGCGATAGATCGTGAGGACGCCGCCCTTGGTTTCGGCGCGCACAGCGACCAAGAACGGATTCTTATTTCGGAGCTTAACCGCTTCGTGCGTTTTAATTGGGATATCGTTCTGCAGATTGCCGCTGAGCAGTAAACCCCTCGCTTTAAAACGGGTAAAAGGGCCAAGCGCTAAGCTTAGCCCTTTTTTTTGCGCAGGGTTTTTATCGAAAGGGTTTAGCGAGGCGGCTACACCGCAGCCTTCACGTTATCGCGCAGATGCTCCAGATTGATCGTTCCAACAATGGCCGAACTCACACCAGGAATAGCGAGCACGGTACGAAGATTATTCGCTGTCTCATTGGGCGTGCCGAGCGCGTCGTGGCCACTGTTGAGCGCCTTCTTTATCAGAACGCCTCTGTTGGCGGCGTGAGCCGCCGCTATGACCGGTGCGTCGTCGGTATAAGAGGGGTTGTAGGTTGCCATCACCAGGTCCAGCGTCTCGACCGCGCGAAGACCGCCCTCTAGCGTTTTGGTGGACATACCGATTGCGCGTATCTGCCCTTTTTCTTGCATCTTAAGAAGGGTCGCAAGGCAGTCGGTCTGCTCGAGAATTTTTAGGTCTTCGCCGTCCGAATGGATCAGCACAATGTCGAGATAGTCGGTTTTCATATCGCGTAAGCTGCGCTCGACACTTCTGCGGGTGTGCTCGGCACTAAAGTCGAAAAAGGATTTTCCGGTGGTAAATTCTTCGCCTACTTTGGTGCAAATAACCCATTGATCGCGGTCGCGCAGAAGCCGACCTATACGCTGTTCGCTGCTGCCGTAGGCGGGCGCTGTGTCGAGAAGGTTAATGCCGCTTTCGCGAGCGAGATCTAACAGCGATTCGATCGCGCGGTCGACGGGCAGCGAAAAGCCGGTGGGGTATTTTACCTCTTGGTTGCGGCCGAATTTAACCGTGCCCAAGCCTAGGCTCGAGACGTCGATGCCTGTGCTGCCGAGTGGTCGTTTTGCTAATGTCATCGAACTTATCCTAATTGATAGCAGTGAAGCGATAGGCGCTACTGCTTAATTTTTTAACGATCCCAGTGGGCTTTGGCGAGTGTTGCCTTGGGGAAAATCTGCGCTAGTGCGTCGAGCGTAGGCGTGCCGTTGCCAGCCTGTTTTGTCACGCTGGCCGCGAGCTCGGCGAGTACGCCGTCGGCGAGCGCAGGGGTAAGAGTGAGCTTGGTTGGCCACGCGGCAATATAGCCGTCTTCGGCAATAAAGAGCGCGCCGTCGGGGCGCGAGCCGTCAGCCATCTTCGCCTCGGCACGGTCGATTGCGAAACAGCCCCACTGCGCGCCGCTTAAGTCTACCCACGGAAACAAGTCAGCAATAAGTCGCTTGGCGCGTTCGATTAATTCGTCGTCGGGCACGCCGACACCAGACTCTGCAAGCTCGCCGCCCAAATACCAGACCGGCATTCCGTCGTCCGCTGTGTGGGTGGTAACGGTAAGTTTTGGCGTGAGGCTAAAGTCCTCACCTATGCAATGCGCGAAAACAGAGCCGAGGCCCGTTTTTTTCACCCACACCATGTTGAGCGGCCGCAGCTGCGAGGCAGGTTTGCGCATACCGGCTGCGTCGATTAAGGTCTGATTGCCTTTGCCGGCGCAGAAAATCATGCGCTGTGCGTCGATGCTGACGGTGTCGTTCTCAGCGTCGCGCACAGCCTCACCTATTCCTGTGCCTGCGCGAAGCGTGACAGAGCTAGCGCATCCACTCGCATCGCGCGTAAACCGGATGTCGCGGGGATCTACCTTAAAAATCGACGCTTCATAGCGCGCGCGAAGCACCGAAAGGAGGCTGGGCGTATCGACGGCGAAATCGGGCAGGGCGTAAAGCGAGCCCTCGACCGTTGCCTCGGCGAAGAAGGGAGGAAACTCGTCCCGCGGTACTGCTTGCACACGCCCTTGCAGACTTTTGCTCCCGAAGAAGGCCTTTATTTTTGAGCGGTAGCTGGCGCTAGACCACATGTAATAGCGCTCGCTCAGCACTTCGCAGCTACTTAAGTCGATTTCGCCCGTGCCGTCGAAACACGCGCGCCAGCGTGCCGGCAGGGCGGCAATAGTATTGGCGGCGTCGGTGACCGACCCGCCAAGCGCGTATTTAAGCCCGCCGTGAATAATGCCCTGAGAAGCGAGCGTCTGCGCGGCGCCGAGGCCGTCGGCCTCGAGCAGAATTGCGTTATAGCCCTCGTCGCGCAAGCGGTTGAGTAGCCAAAGGCCGGCAATGCCGCCGCCGAATACGACGATGTCTGTGCTATGGGACGCGGTCATTGTGTGCCTATTCGGGTGGTTAAACGGGGGGTGAATTAATCTGCATTTACGGTAGCGAGCAACAGGCTTTTTTCTGTACGATGCGGGCATAAAGTATATCGACCGCTATGCGGATTTCACAACAGCGCCGCCAAGAGCCGACACGCATGCCAAGAGTCCTTTACTCCCTTCTGTTTATAGTGCTCACGCCGCTTATTTTTGTTCGGCTGTTGGTGCGCTCAGTTAAGGCGCCCGCCTATCGCCGGCGAATAGCCGAGCGCTTTGCGCTGCAGTGGCGGCCCGCCGAGCGCGATTTATCTCAACCGCTACTTTGGATTCATGCCGTCTCGGTTGGCGAAACAGTCGCCGCCGCGCCTTTAGTGCGAGAGCTTCGCCACGACTACCCCGAACACCAAATTCTCATCACCTGCATGACGCCGACCGGCTCCGCGCGCGTCGCGTCGCTTTTCGGTGACACGGTCTTGCATGCGTATCTGCCCTACGATACGGCAGGGGCGATGAAACGGTTTGTGAAGAAATTCGATCCAGCGCTGCTTATTCTCATGGAAACAGAGCTTTGGCCAAACCTAATTCATTACTGCAGCAAAGCTGAGGTGCCCGTTGTTCTCGCCAATGCGCGACTGTCCGCTCGATCGGCGCGCGGCTATAAGCGCTTCGGCGCACTCACTCGGCCCATGCTGCAGCAGCTAGAGCTTGTTGCGGCGCAGTCGCAATACGACGCCGAGCGGTTAATTTGTGCAGGCGCTAACGCAGACGATGTGCGAGTAACCGGCAGCCTTAAATTTATTGTCGATGTGGATAAGAGCGCACAGTTACCGGCTGGCGTGTTCGACGCCATCGACGACTCAAACCGTGTAGTCATCATCGCGTCGAGTACCCGCGATGGCGAAGAAGAGAAAGTCTTAACTGCCTTTAAACGTGTGCTCGAAAGCCATCCCAACACCGTGCTGCTTCTGGTGCCGCGCCATCCCGAGCGTTTCGATGCCGTTGCGACACTCGTCGGACGGATGGGGCTTAGGCTCGGCAGGCGCAGTAAAAATGACCTGCTCACAGAGGAGATGCAGGTGTATCTTGGCGACTCGATGGGCGAGATGATGAGCTATTACCGGCTCGCGAGCATCGCGTTTGTGGGCGGTAGCCTGGTGAATACCGGCTGCCAAAATGTGCTCGAGCCAGCTGCATTTGGCATTCCGGTGGTGACGGGACCGTCGCAGTTTAATTTTGCAACAATCTGCCGCCAGCTCGAAGCCGAGTCTGCGCTGCGCACCGTAGCCAACGAGAAAGAGCTTGCCGACTTTCTCATCGATCTGATTCCCGATTGGGCGCGCCAAGCCGAGATGGGCCGCCGCGGCAAAGCCTTGGTCGAAGACAATCAGGATTCTCTGCCTGCCCTGTTAAGCCTGTTAGAGCCGCTTCTGGCTGCGCCTTCTAGCGACGCGTGAGATTTTCGGCGCCTGTCGCTGTTACCCGAATATTGTCTTCGATACGGATACCGCCGCTAGGAATCAGCTCGTCTATTAAGGGCCAGTGTAAGGCCTCGCGCGCGTCACCCGTGCGCAGCGGATCAAGCAGCATGGGTATGAAATAGAGACCCGGCTCAACGGTAAACACCATATCCTCGGACAGCATGCGCGTTGTGCGCAGTGCAGGCGAATGCGCCGGCGGCTCGACACGCCCGCCGCTCGCATTACGCTGATGACCCCCAACGTCGTGCACCTGAATTCCCAAAAGATGCCCAACACCGTGCGGCATAAAGGCATGCGCGAGACGACGGTCGATGAGTTCACTTTTAGCGACTTTCGCGATGCCATGTTCGACTAACAGGCTCGCGACGCCGGCAATTGCCTGATCGTGGAGTGAAGGGTAAGCGACACCGGGTTTAACGCTTGCGACGATCTCGAGTTCAAGCGCCTCCATGCCTGTGATGAGTGAGTCCATAACAGGGTGGCAATGCTGAGACGGCGTCGTGCGCGTGATATCCGACCCATAGCCATTGACGCGGCTGCCGGCGTCGATCAACAAAAGCTGTGCATTGGGCACGCGCGCGCGGGATTTGTGCTGGTAATGCAGCACGGCGGCATTGGTGTCGAGCCCAACAATATTGGTATAGGGCGTTTCGTATTCGAGCAGGCTGCAGGCTTGCAAGAACGCATTGTGAATTTCAAATTCGCTACCGCCGCCGAGAAAACATTCAGCCGCCGCCGCATGCCCGACCAATCCTTGCTGATTGGCAAGGCGCAGCTGGTCTATCTCGTATTCGGTTTTTACCGCGCGGGCAAAATCTAGCGGGGCCAGCAAGGCGGGCGCGTTGATTTTTGCCTGCGCAATGCCCTGTGCTGCCGCCCACGCGGGGTCTGGACCGAGGTAGTCGCAGGCCGTAAGGTCGGTCTGCTTTGCGATGCCGTCGATGCTCGACAGCCGAACCACATCGAACGCCTCGTGGATTGCCGGCTCGAGGTCTGTGTCGATCTGCAGGCTCTGGTCATACCAAAAATCCTGCGGAACGACCTGAAAATAACGCGGCTTGTCGCCCGCTTTCACGAGCACAAAATGGTCTGGGCGATTCACCGGCAGCCAGTGGGCGAAATGACCGAAAGCTTGGAGCACGATACCGCGGTCGTCGCCAAAATAATGTTGTTCGCTGCCGCTGTGAATCAAGACGCTCTGGCCCGCTGCAAGTATTTGCTCGTACTTTTTGGTTAGTGTCGCGACATGGTTTGCATAGGTTTCGGCCTGAGTTTCGGCGCGGGCGGTCGCAGATTCGTATGTCACAGAAAATCCATCCTAAGAGTTGTTGGCAAGAGTAATGCGGCAGTTTGATAATATTAAGTATACTGCTAGTCTGACGCTGCCGCTCCTTTCTCGCTGATAAAATGACAAAGCGCGGTAGACCTACTTTAATATGATCTAAGAGAGAGACAGTCTATGTCAGATGCTCCTGCTTATATGCTTGCCAATTTAGTCATTAACGATGTCGACGAGTATCGGAAATACGAGAAAGGTTTTTTTCCTATACTCAAGCGCTTTGGTGGAGAGTTTCTCACCTTTGATGATCAGCCTCATACTTTTGAGGGAACTACGCCACCTGAGGGGAGGCTAATTCTTTTTAAATTTCCATCTGCAAATGTCGCTCAAGCCTGGTTTGATGATCCTGAATATCAAACCTTGTCGTCACATCGGCGCGCTGGAACGACAATTAAATGCCTTACGCTGATTCATGGTTTACCGCCTAGAGTGTGAGCTGAGTCTCCTATTGAGTCTATCAAGTACATTCTTTAGCACACTAACCTTCGCGACTAATTCGCGCTCCTGCAAATCGCTTCCTATACTCGAATAGCGCATGACCTTTCTGTCGGTGTGCTTAGGGAGCTCATGTGGTGACTGTAGACTTTGATCGAGATTCGATAGCTAGCTCAAACGGGACGCTTGCGCTGGAACTTACTGCTGAGCGGCGAGAAGACGAGAGATTATGTCGAGCGCCGCGACTACCGCCAGCATCTATGTTGTGCGGGATGCGAGCATTGACCTATTTCGTTGAGGTCGATAGCGCGAGCTGCGGCATCCAGCTTTTTGATGATGCGTGCCGTGCCTATTTTCGAAACCGTCTTTTCGAGTCGATAAAACGTCACTCAAGCCAACTGCATGCGTACGCGTTGCTTGCTGACCATGCGTGGCTTTTAGTCAGTATCTCCTCTCATTGGCCGCTCGCAAGTTTGATAGGTCAGGTTCAAGACGCCTACCTTATTTATTTTAATCAGCGCTTTCGCCGGAGCAGTCGCCGTCTTCGCTTTTATTCAGCCTTGTGTCGAGTGGAGGGAGAGAGGGTTGTTCGCGAGTGCTATCGGTATATTGAGCAAAGGCCACTTAAGGTTGGTGAGAGTGAGTTATTGGGCGATATCGAATGGTCGAGTTACCCCTCGAACGCCTTTGGCCATGCAGGTAGCGGGCTCGTCAGGCACGGCTGCCTCGAATCATTAGGGTCCGATGAATTGGGCTCTCTCGCTCGGTATCGCAGCTTTGTAGCGCAACCCCTCGACCCATTATGTGAACGCTACCTCGACGTCGCTCTGCATGAGAGGAGCAACATCGAAGAGCGCAATCTGAACCCCGCCATTACTGAGGCGTTTGAGCGGGGGCAGTCTTATTCATAATTTTCGAGGCTAGGGCACGAGCAGAACAGATTACGGTCGCCATACACATTGTCGATGCGATTCACGCTCGGCCAATACTTATTAGGCGCATGCTCGCCGGCGACACCGGGGTAGGCACCCTGACGTTTGCTGTAACCGCGAGTCCATTCGTCGTCCATAATGTCGGCAAGCGTGTGCGGCGCATTCTTGAGCGGATTGTCTTCGGCATCGAGTTCACCCGATTCAACCTGCGCGATCTCGCGGCGGATTTCGATCATCGCGTCGACAAAGCGGTCGAGCTCAGCCTTCGATTCGCTTTCTGTAGGCTCGATCATCAGCGTGCCTGCAACCGGAAACGACATAGTAGGGGCGTGGAAGCCATAATCCATTAGGCGTTTGGCAACGTCTTCTTCGCTGATGCCCGACGCCGCCTTGAGCGGACGCAGATCGATAATGCATTCGTGTGCAACGCGGCCGTTACGACCGGTGTAGAGCACGGGGTAATGACCCTCGAGCCGCTGCGCGATGTAGTTGGCGCCAAGAATCGCTACCTGCGTAGCCTTGACCAAGCCTTCGGCGCCCATCATGGCGATATACATCCATGAAATAGGCAGGATGCTCGCGCTGCCCCACGGCGCAGCCGAGACTGCGCCGTTGCTTGCGTCGGGGCCGTTGAGTTTGATCAACGAGTGATTAGACACATGCGGCGCTAAATGGGCCTTGATGCCGATAGGGCCCATGCCTGGGCCGCCGCCGCCATGCGGAATGCAGAAGGTTTTGTGTAGGTTCATATGCGACACGTCCGCGCCGATTTCGGCGGGTTTGGCAACGCCAACCTGCGCGTTGAGATTCGCGCCGTCCATATAAACTTGGCCGCCGTTGTCGTGAACAATTTGACACGCCTGCTTCACCCCCTCTTCGTACACGCCATGTGTCGAAGGGTAGGTGATCATGAGCGCGGCGAGGTTGTCGCTATTCGCTTCGGCCTTTGTCTGCAGGTCGGCAATATCGATATTGCCGTCGTCGTCGCAGGCCACCAGCACAACCTTCATGCCGATCATCTGCGCGCTGGCGGGATTAGTCCCATGCGCCGACGTAGGAATGAGGCAGATATTGCGCTGCGTGTCGCCGCGGCTCAGGTGATATTTGCGAATCGCGAGGAGGCCGGCGTATTCGCCCTGCGCACCGGAATTTGGCTGCATGCTCACTGCATCGAAACCGGTGACCGCTTCGAGCATTGTCTCGAGCTGGGTGATCATCTCTAGGTAGCCGGTCATCTGTTCGACAGGGGTAAACGGATGTGGTTTTGAGAATTCGGGCCAGCTGATCGGCATCATCTCGGCGGCGGCATTAAGCTTCATGGTGCACGAGCCGAGCGGAATCATCGAATGCGTGAGCGAGATGTCTTTGTCTTCGAGGCGCTTTAAGTAGCGCATCATGTCGGTTTCGCTGTGGTAATTATTGAAATTGGGGTGTGTCAAATACGCGCTGGTGCGCTGAAGCTCAGCAGGAATCACAGGGCCAAGTTTGCCGGCTACTATCGCCGCGTCGATTGCCTCGACCGAGAGCTCGCCTGCCATGTCACCAAACAGCACCTGCCAGAGCGTCGCGACGTCTTCGGGCGTGGTGCATTCGTCGAGGCTTATGCCGAGCTCGCCTGCGCTGGCGAGACGATCGCAGCGTAAATTGACCGCTGCCGCATCGGCGCGTGCAGTAATAGCGCTGGCCTGTGCTGCATCGACTTTGAAGGTAATAGTATCGAAGAAGTGAGTGTTAACTATTTCCATTCTTTCGGATTTTAAGCCCTGTGCAAAAATCTGTGTGAGGCGATTGATGCGCTGCGCAATATTTCGAATGCCTTCGGGGCCATGATACATCGCAAACATCGCTGAGATATTGGCGAGTAAAACCTGCGCTGTGCAGATGTTGCTGTTGGCCTTCTCGCGGCGGATATGCTGCTCGCGAGTCTGCAGCGCCATGCGGAACGCCTGACGACCGCGTTTGTCGACAGAGACGCCGATAATGCGTCCGGGAACCGCGCGCTTGTAGTCGTCTTTGGTGGCGAAATAGGCGGCGTGAGGGCCGCCATAGCCCATGGGTACGCCGAAACGCTGAGTCGTGCCAATCACGACATCGGCGCCCATTTCACCCGGTGGCTTGAGCAGCGCAAGGCTCATAATATCTGCTGCGGTGATGGCAATCGCGTCGTGCTGATGCAGGACGCTGATGAAATCACTCAGGTCTCGCAGCTCGCCGTTCATGGCGGGGTATTGGAAAATGCCGCCAAACAGAGACGCCGCGTCGATGCTGCCGCCGATGTCTTCGGGGTTGCCAATAATCAGCTCGAATTCGAAACACTCGGCGCGAGTTTGAATAACGTCGATTGTCTGCGGGTAACATTGGCTGTCGACGAAGAACGCGTTGGCCTTCCGGTTTTTGCTGACGCGCTTGGCAAGCGCCATCGCCTCGGCAGCGGCGGTTGCTTCGTCTAACAGCGAGGCATTAGCCAGATCCATGCCGGTAAGATCGAGAACCATTTGCTGGTAGTTGAGCAGGCTCTCGAGCCTGCCTTGAGAAATCTCGGGCTGATAGGGCGTATAGGCCGTATACCAGCTTGGATTCTCGAGCACATTGCGCAAGATGACGTTAGGCGTATGCGTGTCGTAGTAGCCGAGGCCGATAAAGGATTTACGAAGCTCATTTTTGTCCGCAAGGCTGCGCAGCGCCGCTAACGCCTCAGGCTCGGTCATTGCGCCGTCGAGTGCCATAGGGTGTTGCAGGGCAATGGCGGTAGGCACGGTCTGATCAACCAGGCTCTCGAGTGAATCAATACCGAGCGCCTGCAGCATCGCCTCGATCTGCGCTGTGTTAGGACCGATATGGCGATCGATAAATTCGCCTCGGTTTTGCAGCGTGCTGAGTGGTGTTACGGCGTCGTTTTGGGTCGGAGCTAGGTCTAGCTTCGCGGCAGCTTGAGTTTGCATTGCCATCCTTACACTATCAGAAATGAGCGAGGCCGAGCGGTTGCACCCGCCTCGGCCTCAGTTGAATACGATCTGTGTTGCTCTATTGCTGGCTACTCGCCTTCGCAATGCTCGGCGTAAGCCTCTGCGTCGAGCAGCTCGTCTAACTCTGCTGTGTCTTCGAGGCGGATCTTAAAAAACCAGCCGCCATCGTAAGGCACCGAATTAACCGTTTCGGGCGCATCGAGCAGTTCTTCATTGATCGCGACGATCTCGCCTGAGACAGGACTGTATACGTCCGACGCGGCTTTAACAGATTCGACCACGGCGACTTCGTCTTTGGCGTGAATAGTCGCACCAACCTCGGGCAGGTCGACAAAAACGATATCACCAAGCGCGTCCTGCGCATGGTCGCTGATGCCAACGGTTGCGATGCCGTCTTCGTCGATGCGAACCCATTCATGGGAGGTGGCGAACTTACAATTGTCTGGAATAGTGCTCACGTTGTGTTCCTCGCGTGTCGTCCGTTGGGGCAGTGCCAGCTCGGACTGTTCTGAATTATCGAAAGCGTAAAAAGTGCGCGCATTTTAACGGATAACCCAGCTGCAGGTCGCGTAAAAAGTGTGCGTTAAGTCATTTTGTCTGAGGCTCGTCGTGCTGGAGTTGTCTCGACTAGGCGAAAGGCGTCCGTTAATCGAATACCTTCGCGCCGAAACGCACGAAATTGGGCTTCACCATGCGCACCGGCGTCGCTTTGCCGCGCAAATCCACTTCACAACTTGCCGTATGGGTTGGTACGCGTACCAGCGCGATCGAATGCTTCAGTGTCGGCGAAAAAGTGCCGCTTGTGACAACCCCTTGTCCAATATCATTTCCGTCCGCGTCTTTACACGCAAGAATTTGGCCCTCGCGCAGCACGCCGCGTTCTTCGAGCACGACGCCGGTCAGAATAGGCAGTCTGCCTTCTTCCTGCTCGGCGCGCTGAGCGATGAGCGCCGGACGCCCCACGAAGTCACGCTTTGTGGGCTCCCACGCGATCGAAAAGCCCATGTTAGCGGACAAAGGCGAGACAGTTTCGTCCATGTCGTGGCCAAAGAGATTCATACCAGCCTCGAGGCGCAGCGTGTCGCGGGCGCCGAGACCGATCGGCTTTACGCCACCGGCGAGCAGGGCGTCCCAGAGCTGCGGCGCTTGCTCGACGGGCAGAACAACCTCTAGGCCTTTTTCGCCCGTGTAGCCTGTGCGTGCAACAAACCAATCGCCTAGTTCGACACCGCGGAAATTACCCAGTGCACGAATAGCCGCCGCCTCTGCTTCGCTATCTCGGCCACAGTCTTTAAGAATCGCACAAACGCGCTCGATTGATTCGGGGCCGTGAATCGCGAGTATGCCCAAGCCGGGGCGTTCTTCGACAGAGACCGCGTAGCCGGTTGTCTGCATCGCCATCCAGCGCAGGTCTTTGACGCGAGTCGCGCAGTTCACGACAACGCGATAGCCAAAGGTCATGCGGTAGACGATGAGGTCATCAATTACACCGCCGTCTTCGTTGAGCATGCCGCTGTAAAGCGCGCGACCAATCTCGTTGAGGCGCGCGACGTCATTAGCGAGTAGATGCTGTAAATACGCCTCGGCGTCTCCGCCCGACACATCGACTACTGTCATGTGTGAGACATCGAAAACGCCCGCGGCAGTGCGCACCTGCGTATGCTCCTCGATCTGCGAGCCGTAATTAATCGGCATCTCCCAGCCAGAGAAATCGACCATCTTGGCGCCGGCGTCGAGGTGGTTTTGGTAGAGGGAGGTGCGGTTAGTCATAGCGAGGCTCAACTTTTAGTAAAACAAACTAGTGTAAATAGGTAAGTGCTAGCCTGAAGAGAATTCTTCTCAGGCAACCAAATTCAACGCGCATTATCGCGTACTCTTCGAGCGCTGTCGCGAAAAGCAGTGCTGTCTTTGCAGAATTCTAAGGCTGCCAAGCGTAGGTAAATTTCGCGAAGAAACTGCGGTTGATAGGTTCGATCGAATCGAAACGGTCGTCTTGAAAACTCGCATCCGAGTAGCCGATGAAAAAACGTGTCGCCGCAGTAAAGCGGTAGCTGTAGAGCAGCTGCGCGGTGAGATCTTTGCTGCGGCGCTGCACCGAACTGAGATAGAGCGACTGATCGCGTTCGCGATCGTTGTATTGGAGTGTGAAACGCAAAAAACTTTTCGCGGTAAATTGGTATGTCGTGCGCAGGTCTGACAGGTTAGCCGTAAACAGCCGACCGCCATCGACGTCGAACTGTTGGAGAGTGTGGCTAAGATTAAATTGCAAATGCCGGCCAAACTGAAGTCTGATAAACGGTGCCAAGCGATTAGATCGGCCCAGCCTTGTATTAGCAAAGTCGACTACATCTTCGATGCGCAGCGTCGCGCCAATACCAAGATTCGCCGTGGGCGAAAACCCCATCGAAAGTTGATTGTATTGTTCGTCAAAGGTTTTGCCGTTCCAGTAGGTTTTGCTGCCGCCTACGAGTGCGTTGAGATAGGACTGTGCCGGACCGTTCATATTAAGGAAAAACTCGAGTTCCTCTTCGAGCTCTTTGCCCGATTGGTCTTCGGTTCGGTCATAGTCTGCGGCGAGGCGAATGCGGCTAAAAAAGCTATCGCCGTCGGCGCGCCACGTGCGGCCCACGGTGGTCACGAAATACTTATAGTCGACGCGGTTAACAAAGCCTAGGTCTGCGCGAAAGTCCTTACCGATATCATCATAGCCGATGCGCCAATCCCATTCGGCGTCGATGTGATTGTATTGCACACGCAGGCTATTGCCCGATGTCTCGTTGGCCTGACCGAAGCGCTCGCGCAATTGCTTAGGATTTTTAGAGCGCGAGTAAACGCCCTGAATGCTCACGGTGTCGCTGTTGGTCGGACGCAAAACGGCGTCGATGCTCGCTACGCTGTTGCTGTAGCCAAGGGCGTCGGCGCGGCGGTCGGTAAAGACGGCACCGATAGTCGAGTTGTCAAATAGGTCGAGACGATAGCGCGCGATGCTGATATCGCTCTCGACTGCCCGTGATCCTGAGTCTTCGTTTGGCAAGGTGAGCGTCGTGACATTGGATCCGAGGCTGCGCGGCATGATGAAGCTGGTCGACAAATCATTCGCGGTGAGCACGCCATAGGTATGGCGGCCAGACTTGCCTGTGAGCTTCAGGCCATAGTCGGGGTCGGCAATGTTGCGCGTATAAACGAGGTTCTGAAACGTGTCGAAGTAATCTGCGCCGTCGAGGAAGAACGTCCTGCGCTCAGGAAAAAACAGGCTGAAGGTGTTGTTGATATCGAGCTGCGGCGCGTCGGCCTCAACCTGCGAGAAATCTGGGTTTAGTGTCGCGTTGAGGTAGAGATCTTGTGTGATCCCCCACCGCACGTCGACACCGGCATCAGGATCTAGCCCCGGCTTTTCCCACGGGCCTAAACTACGTGATCGATTCTGCACCGACGTCGTGGTGAGTGTAGGAATTACCTCGAGATTACGACTGGCCTGTAGGTCGGCGAGACCTTCGAGTTTTCGAATCTGGCAGAGGTAGCACAAAATATCGCGGTCGATTGGATTGTTTGAAATACGGTTTTCGCGATCGCGCGGGAACTGTCTGACGAAATCGACTCCCCACACTTGTTTTGAATCCGAGGGCGAAAAGCGCAGCTGCTTGAGTGGGATCGCCATTTCGACTTCATAACCTTCGGTGGTAATTCTGCCCGCGCTGTCCCAGATCGCATTCCAAGACTCATCGCCGCGGCGATTCACATCGTCGTAAATGCTGTCGGCCTGCACGCCGAGTGGATTCACCCAAAATTCATAGGCGCGGCGCTCGTCGTTAAAGGTGTCGAGCACGATGCCAATAAAGTCGTCGTCCCACAGCAAGTCTCTGTCGCTGTAAAATGCGCGTATCTGCGAAACATCGGGGTCAGAAGCAATAAACGCCACGTAAAGCGTCTCTCCGTCTTCCATGATGAAGGCGTCGGCGCTTACGGTGGTGCGAACATTCTCGGCAGGGTCTGTCTCAATATCGATAACAACCCGCTTCGCTTCGCGCCACTCTGCAGCATCGACTTTGCCATCGATACGCGGCGCTAGGTTAATCCGCGGAATTTCATAGCTGGGCAGGGGAGGTGCATCAGCAGCGGAGACGTATGCGCTGGCTCCCAGTAAAATAAGTGCACTAACGCCGCGAACCATTCGGAGACTCACGGTTCGATAAACGATGCGATAAAAAGGAAATACCAAAGCGGTTGCGCGGCCCCTGACGATTTTCACTAAGTGATAATTATTTGCGGAAGAGACTCTCAGTCGAGCTCGGTGAGAAAGCGATCGCCTCGAAAGAGGTATTTATTGTCACTATCGAGCGAGAAGACGACTGAGTTCGAGCGCCCAACGAGCTCCATTCGTGGGATAAAGCTGTAGGCGCGGCTGTCTGCACTATTGTCGCGATTGTCACCGAGCACGAAATACTGGTCTTCGGGCACCACCGCCGGGCCGTAGCTGCGGCGGCTGCGGCTTACATAGCCACTAGCGAGTCGCGCGCGATGGCTAAATTCGGGCAGTGCTTCGATGATAATCACCGAGCTTTCATCGCGCGACACCACTTCGTAGTTAACGGGTTCGCCGTTGATGACTAACGCATTATTCTGCATTGCCACTGTGTCACCGGGAAGCCCGACGATACGCTTGATCAAGCGTTTACCGGCGCGCTTCGAATCGATAATCACGATATCTCCGCGCTGGGGGTCGCCCACCTCGGCCAGATTGATTTCGGTAAAAGGCACTTTAATGTCGTAGGCGAGCTTATTGACCCACACTTTGTCGCCGTCGAGCAAAGTGGGCTGCATCGAAGCGCCCGAGATCGAGCTGAGGTCGGCTACTGCGCTTTTAAAGAAGACGATGCAGGTCAGCAGGAGGAAAAACTGGCGATTCTCTGCCCACGCGACTTTTAAGGCGTGGGTGATGCGCTCGCCGAATCCTGCGTTTGGGTGCTGTGGGGTGGGCAGTGTGTAGGGCGTCTCTTGTTCGGACTTATGAGCGGCAGACACAGACTCGTCGGGCACGCGAGGCTGAGCTTCGGAGTCATGCTTGTCGATGTCGGCCATAGGGCGTGCCTGCGTTTTGTGTTTGGCTATTTTTGGTTATTGTTGGCTATTGATGGTTATTGTATGTCGATTTTTGTAAACCGCTGTTAACTGCTGTTGGCTATTTCTGGCCACTGGCGGCTATTCAGAGCCGTGCTTCTATTATTCACATTAGTTTACACGGAAGTGAGGTGCAAGAAAGCGGTGAAATTGAACACAGAGTGAGCGTGTTGCGATCGCCAAAGGGGAAATTTGCGTAATTATTTGACCACGGCAAAAAGCCGAGTATGCTGTATGTATAACCAGTAAAATTTGCGAGACAAAAACTTAGCGCGCTGTACGCCAAAAAGGAAACAGTGCCGCAGTGTCATGAGAGCCCAGACATGAAAAGCGATTCTTCCAAGAACAGCACAGGCCTTGCGGATTTTCACCCCGCTAGTCGGGCGTGGTTCGAGGAACGTTTCGGGCAAGCGACAAAAGCGCAAGCCGACGCTTGGCCGCAGATTCGGGCAGGGCGGCATACTTTGATCGCCGCGCCGACAGGCAGCGGTAAGACTCTCGCGGCTTTTTACGCCGCTATCGACATGCTTCTCCAGCGCGGCCTTAATGGCGAACTGAGTGAAGGCGTCCAAATTCTCTATGTGTCGCCGCTCAAGGCACTCAGCAACGATATCCAAAAAAATCTCGAGCAGCCGCTCAATGGCATCGCCGAGCAGCTGCATCTGCAGGGCTTCGCTCCGGTTGATATTCGCATCGCCGTGCGCACGGGTGACACGCCCCCGAGTGAGCGTGCGCGTATGGCGAAAAAGCCGCCGCATATTCTCGTTACCACTCCCGAGTCCTTCTACTTACTGCTCACCAGTGCGAGCGGCCGCGCGATGCTGTCTACCGTGCGCAGCTTGGTTGTCGACGAGATCCATGCGCTTTTGGGCGACAAGCGAGGCTCGCATTTAGCGTTGTCGATGGAGCGGCTTCAGCATCTCATAAGTTCTCAGTCGAGCGGCAACACGAAAGACCAAGGCGGTCGGACGCTCCAGCGTATTGGGCTGTCGGCAACGCAGAAACCAATCGACCTTGTTGCAAACTACTTAGTGGGCAATGCAACAGGGCAATCCGAATGCGACTCGGGTTCTCTGGGTGAGGTTGAGTTTGAGGACGAGGTTGAGGGTGCGGACTCGCGCTGGCCGCAGGCAGATTGCGCGATTGTCGATTCGGGGTTTAGGCGCGAACTGGACATCCGTATCGAGGTGCCTAAGTCGCCACTTTCGGCGCTGATGAGCAACGAGGTGTGGGACGAGCTCTATAGCCGTCTCGTTGAGCTAATCGAGAGCCACGATACGACGCTGGTATTCGTGAACACGCGCAGGCTCTCCGAGCGGCTTGCGCTCGCGCTTGCCGAGCGCCTCGGCGACGATGTCGTCTGTTCGCATCACGGCAGCATGAGCAAAGATCACCGGCACAACGCCGAGCAGCGGCTCAAGGCGGGAAGCCTTAAGGTGCTTGTTGCGACGGCGTCGATGGAACTCGGCATCGATGTAGGCTCGGTCGATCTCGTGGTGCAATTCTCTTCACCTAAAAGCATTGCGACATTTTTGCAGAGAGTGGGTCGTAGTGGCCACTCGATCAATGGCACGCCGAAGGGCATTTTGTTTCCGCTCACGCGTGACGACCTTATCGAAGCCAGCGCGCTGGTGCACAGCATTCGCCGAGGCCAGCTCGACGCCATTGTTATGCCCGAAAAGCCGCTCGATATTCTGGCGCAGCAAATAGTCGCCGAGGTGTCGGCGCAGGTTCACGACCGCGGGCGAGACGGTGGCACCACCGGCGATGAGCCCGCTAATAAACAGCCCGTTAATACACAGCCCAGTAAGGAAATATTCCAACCCTTGGCAACGGCCCTAGCCGCGATGCGGACAAGCGGCTCGACGAGGCTCAGCTCATCCGCAAAGCCAGCCCCAACACCCGCATCACCGGAGGTGCGTAAAGCAGCACTCGCTGCCGCTCGAGCGGGGCTGCGCGGCACAGAGGCTGAGCCGGCGAGCGTGAAGAGCGATGTGTACCAAAAGGAGACTGAAAAGACTGAAAAGACTGAAGAGATTCAAGAGAAAGAGTTCTCCGAACCAATGACGCCTCTGGATAGCTGGTGTATCGACGAGCTTTACGCACTGGTTATCAAGGCTTTCCCATTTAGGGAATTAACCAAAGAAGAATTTGAAGAGACGCTGCGCATGGTTGCAGATGGCTACACCAGCCGTCGGGGACGGCGTGGCGCCCATCTGCATTACGACGCGATTAATCGGCGGCTCAGGCCGCGGCGCGGCGCTAATCTTATCGCACTGACCAACGGTGGCGCGATTCCAGATATGTTCGATTATCAGGTTGTGCTCGACCCCGAAGACACGGTGGTCGGCAGCCTAAACGAGGACTTCGCGCTCGATTCGATGGCGGGCGATGTGTTTACGCTGGGCACTCACGCTTGGCAGATTTTGCGGGTGGACGGGCTTAAGGTGCGCGTGAGAGATGCCCAAGGCATGAACCCTACTGTGCCTTTCTGGTTCGGCGAAGGGCCAGGTCGCACGGTCGAGCTGTCGCAGTCGGTGTCTAATTTTAGGCAGCAAATAGGCGACCTAATACTCGACGAGTCTGCAGACGCGGCGATGCAATGGTGTATCAACGCCGTCGGCTTGCCGCACTCGGCTGCGTCGCAAGTGGTGGAATACCTGCACGCAGGAATGGCCGCGCTGGGCGCGATGCCAACTCGCGACACGATAATCATGGAACGCTTTTTCGATGAAGTGGGCGACATGCACGTCGTAATCCATTCGCCCTTTGGGAGTCGCATCAACCGCGGCTGGGGTCTCGCGTTGCGCAAGCGCTTCTGTAAGTCTTTCAATTTCGAGCTGCAGGCAGCAGCAAATGAAGACAGCATCGTGATATCGCTGGGGTCGGTGCATAGCTTTCCGCTCGACGAAGTGTTTCGCTATCTTCAGACTACAACGGTGCGCGACGTGCTCGTGCAGGCACTGCTCGATTCGCCCATGTTTGAGGTGCGCTGGCGCTGGAACGCGACACGATCACTGGCGATTCAACGCAATCGTAGCGGCAAACGCGTGCCACCTCAGTTTCAGCGTATGGACGCCGAAGACCTAATCGCTCACGTGTTCCCCGATCAAATCGCCTGCGCCGAGAATCTCACCGGTCGCCGCGATGTGCCGACACACCCGCTCGTCGATCAAACCATTCACGACTGCCTCACCGAGGCGATGGATATCGACGCGCTGATAGAGCTTGTGGGTAAGATCGAGCACGAGGAACTCACGCTAATCGCCAAAGACCTGCGCGAGCCATCGCCGTTTGCGCAGGAGATTATTAATGCACGACCCTATGCTTTCTTAGACGACGCGCCAGCCGAGGAGCGGCGAACGAATGCGATTCGAAATCGAAGCTGGGCCGACCCTGCCGAGGCGCGCGACTATTCTCTGCTGGATGCCTCTGCTATCGCGCGCGTGCGCGAAGAAGCTTGGCCGCTCGTGCATAACGCCGAAGAACTTCACGATGCCCTACAGACTCTCGGCTATATCACCGCTGCTGAGTTTGCCGATAATGGCTTCGAGAAATGGCGTGAAAGGCTTGTACTCGAAGGAAGGCTTCATCAGCTAGTGCAGCATCCCCAGGAGCTTCTCTTCGCTACAGAAGACTTACCAAAATTTAGGGCGCTGTTCCCAGAGTGCTGCGCGCAATTCGATACGCCTTCTTTCCTTGAGGGTGTGTGCTTCGAGCCCGAAGAGGCTCTGCGCGATCTCGTGCGCTCGCGCTTAGAGGGTTTGGGGCCGGTTACAGCGCAGCGGTTAGCCGACGAAGTCTCGCTGCCCTGCGTAAAAATAGACGCGGTACTGCTTGCACTCGAAGTCGAAGGTTTCGTGTTCCAAGGCAAGTTTACGCCGCGTGCTGAACAGGCAGGCGACGGGCCGGTCGAATGGTGTGAGCGGCGCCTCCTGCAGCGTATCCATCGTTACACGATCGACTCACACCGCAAGGCAATAAAGCCCGTGTCGCTTCAAGTCTATACGCAGTTTTTGTTTGACGAGCATGGCCTGCAGCCCGTGCGCGACGACGATGAAATGCCGCGTTCTTCGGCCGAGCCGAGTCTCGATGGCCAGACCCAACTCCAACGCTCTCTTGCGATGTTGGACGGCATTTCGGCGCCTGCGGCAAGCTGGGAAGCCGACCTTTATCCGTCGCGGGTCTCTGATTACGATCCCAACTGGTTAGACGTCTTGTGCATTAGCGGCAGGGTCACTTGGGGACGCTATGTGCAGCCGAGCGCATCGCAGCGTGCGCTGCACAAGGGCAGTTCGGGGCCGGTCAAGACTACGCCGATCGCCATTATGAGTCGCGCCAATTTGGATATATGGCAGGCAATGGCAAGAGCGCAATTAAAAGAGGCTGATGAAGGCCCGCGCAAAACGCGAGTCGGGCAAGACGCGCCAAGCGGCAAAACATTTTCGAACACGGCCCAGCGCATCGAGGCTGACTTGCTAACCAATGGGGCGAGCTTCTTCGACCAGATCCAGTCTCGTTCTGGTCTTTTAAAGGCGCAGCTCGAAGAGGGACTCGCCGAATTGGTTGGCGCGGGGCGGCTAAACAGTGACAGCTTTACTGGCCTACGGGCATTGCTCACCCCCGCCGCAAAAAAGCAGGGCGCGCACCGACGGCGCAGACGCTCGCCGATGTTCGGCGTCGAGGAAGCGGGTCGATGGAGTCTGCTGGAAACCTTCGCGCCTCGGCCAGCTGACACAGCAGATACCGATGCAATGGCCACGGCTCGAACCGAAACCGAGGCTGAGAACACGCGGCGCAGCTCGGCGACACCGGTGATTATTCGCCAGCCACGGGCGAGTCGTCCTAATAATTCTCGCAGCGGTTGGGACGTGCTCGACGACGACCAACTCGAGCGGCTCATCTCGATTTACCTGAATCGCTGGGGCGTTTTGTTTCGCTCAATAATAGAGCGCGAATTGCTCGCACCACCTTGGCGCGTGTTGCTAAGAGCGCTCAGGCGGTTGGAGCTGCGAGGCACGGTGCGCGGCGGACGCTTTATTGCCGGCGTGGGCGGGGAGCAGTTCGCTTTCCAAGAAGCGGTCGATGGCTTGCGCAGCATGGCGAAGGAGGTTGCGGCAGCAAAGCCTCGCTACCACAGTCTAGCGGCGAGCGATCCGCTGAATCTGCTCAATCTGATACTGCCAAGGCGCAAGCTAGCCAAGCTGCTCAACAACCGCGTGTTATTCGAAGACGGTATTCCCATCGCCGTGGTTGAGAGTGGCGAGGTCAAATTTTTGCGCGAGGTTGCGCCAGAGAGGCAGTGGGCATTGCAGCAGGCGCTGGTGCAGAAAAACTTCCCACCACGACTGCGCAGTTATCTTGGGGCAGGCAAAGCAACGCTTAAGTAACGTCCGACTCGGCGTCGGCGATACGCGCAAGCCGCTCTTGCTCCTCTTTAATCGCCTCGGCTATTTCGCGCATGACGGCGTCAACATCGGCAGTCTCGCCATCGTCTTCGAACTCGCCGGTTAACACGGTGTTGGGCTTTAAATCGCCACTTTCGAAAAGCGCCCACATCTCTTTCGCATACTCTGTGGTCGCCAATTCGGGGGCGAATTCGGAATAGTAGTCGCGAAGTTTATTCACGTCTCGCAGCAGCATAGACTCGGCGTTGTTATTGGCCGCGGCATCGACAGCCTGAGGCAGGTCGATGATTACGGGACCGTAGTCGTCGACCAAAATATTGAACTCTGAAAGGTCGCCATGCACGATGCCAGCACAGAGCATTTTTACTACATAGCCGATTAACGCGTTGTGGTCTTCGATAGCCTGCTCGCGGGTGAGAACAACCTCGCTGAGGCGAGGAGCCACATCACCTTCGCCATCGGTAACCAGTTCCATAAGCAAAACGCCGTCGACACAGGCATAAGGCGTGGGGACACGAACACCGGCAGCGGCTAGCTTTCTGAGCGCGTCGACTTCGGCGTTATGCCAAGTCTCTTCTTGCTGCGCGCGGCCGAACTTAGAACCTTTTTCCATCGCGCGCGAGCGACGGCTGCTACGGGATTTACGCCCCTCTTGATAGAGGACAGCCTGTTTGAAGCTGCGCTTGGCGGCTTCTTTATAGACCTTTGCGCAGCGCACATCGTCACCACAGCGCACAACAAAGACATCGGCCTCTTTGCCGCTCATCAGGCGGCTTAGCACCTCATCGATGAGCCCTTCTTCGAGAAGGGGAAGCAGGCGGGCTGGGATCTTCATTCTTACTTAGGTTCCTTTTAAGTTAAGCAGGCTTTTAAGCTATGCATGCTATGAATCGAGGCGGCGAATCCCCTCTGCATTGCGACAGGTTTTAGCCAGCGCTCGAGGGTAGACGCTCAAGCGCTGAGTCATTCTATTCCTAACGCGGCGTCGATCTCCAAATCGATCTGTTCCCGATCGAGCAATGCATTATATAGGGTATCGACACTCACCGCGTTAGCAACACCCAGCAATATGCCGAGCACCGCACCGCGATGGCAATTATCGCCGCCAAGATTAGCGTTGGCGAGTAGTGCGACCTCGGGCTGGTCTACATATTTGTAGGCGAGGTAGAGCAGGCCGGGCCATGCGCCATCGATATAGCAGGCCGATGAGAAGAGGCCGCCGATTACCTCGCGGTCGTCTTTGGCCTTGGCGGCGAGTTCGGCGACACGGAAATTCGCACTAAGCCTGCTCGTGGTAACCAAGAGTTCGCGCACAGACGTCGAGTCGTCTCGGGTGAGCAATGCCTCAAGGAGCGCCGTGTAGTGAACACACACGCCTGCCAACACTTCGTCGGGATGTGTCAGGTAAAGGTGATCGACACACTGTTGTTGCAGAGCGTCGATTGACTGTCCGGCGAGACGCCCAGCGAGGTAGATCGCGGCTATCGAAACAAGTCCGCCAATAGAGGGAGTGTCATGGGTCACCGCGGCGCAGCGATGCGGTGCGTTGCCGGCCTCGAGATTGGCAAAAAACCCGCGATGATACGACTCCGCATAGGTGTCGGGATGCAGCGCGGGGTCGGCTGTCATGAGCTCGATATAGGCATCGAGGAAAGCATCGCGATCGTAGTTGCCCTGGCGAACCGCAAGCGTTCGCAGCAGGGCGCGAGTGCAGTGCGCATTGAGTGTATTCGAGCCCGCTTGCATTCCATGATGATAGTGAGTGTTCGCTACGCCCCAAAATTTTTCGCGCCCTTTGAGGATTACCTCGCCTACAATCTTACGCGGTTTGCCATGGCGATTGCCGCGAGCAGCAGAGCTTCGGCCGCCTTGGCTCGTCGAATGCAGCGACATAATCGACGATGGATGAAACTCAGGCGCCGCCTCGAACTGGCTTATGCCGCCGGGAAATTGCCGCTCGATATCCATCGGGTTGTAATACCAGTGAACCGGCATCGCAAGCGCGTCGGCTACGAAGAGGTTGCGCAGCCCGGCTTGGGCGCGGCGTTGGCCTAAAGAATTGAGAGAGCCAAGAGGGCCGGATTGGTCTGTCGAATCGAGCTGATTTAGCGTGCTGTGTGGTTGTTCTTCCATGGTCTGATCTTCTCTGTTTGCGAGGGCAAGATGCTCTTGTCATTACAACGGTAGCCGACTCTCGCCGGACTAGAAAAGGGAGAAAGAATTAGCGCATAAAAAAATCCCGCTACCGCACGAGGCGATAGCGAGATTCGTTTTTTTGGCGGGAGCAAAGACTCTTCTTTCTCAGGGAAGACTCTCTTCAACCGACTGTCTGGCCTTCGCCAAACTCACATCAACTCGCCACAAAGTGTCTTGCCGATGTTAGTAAAGCTAAGCTAGCAAGCCTGATTAAAGGCTCCCTTCTGTGATTGACTATTGATGGGATCACCTCCTTTTTCTCTTTACAGGGTAGAGACGAAAGTCAGCAAGCTCCCCCCGAAAGAGTCACTGACTAAGAACCTGATCGTTTTATAGCGCAGCTTAGCCGAGGTGTAAAGCAGGTATTTTTGCTTACTAGTTTGAAACTAAAGTCCCGGGAAAAGGCGAAGAGAAAGGTAGGCGAGTAGCGCGATGACAACTAGCTGGATGCCGACCACTAGGGGTTTTGCGCGCAAGAGCTGCCAGAGCGTGGGCGCATCACCCGACGCGCGGAGTTCATCAAAGCGGCTGCGTTCGCGCTGCGTCCGATCGGCTTGGTAATCGTCTAAAAGGGCGCGGGCGCGAGGAAAATCGTCGGCGTCGTGAAGCCACAAGCCTGGCATCGAGATACCCCAGTTGCCGGGGGTTGTCTCAAAGTAGTCGATGTCATTGAGTTCGAGTAGTTCTCTGACCTCTAGCGCCTCGTCGTCGGGCACGTTGCGCAGCTTAAAGAGGAGCTTAGACATGGACGTGCACCGAGGGAGTAGCCAGCATCAGAAAGAGTGAACTAGGTATTTCGCTGCCGAGTGACCGATCGGGCAGGGCGGCGCCGAAGAGCGAAGGTCAGCGTCGGTCGCGGGTGGAGCGCCTAAACGCAGTATTGCCGCTTTAGCTGGTCTTGTGGCTTAACACGATTTGGCGTGGCCCGCTTGTCGTAGTCTGGCCGCTTACGCCTGAGGGAATCTGTTGAACCTTGCCGCCACCTTTAAGAAACGCGTCTATATGTGAGGTTAGGTCTTCGCGGTTGCTCGTCGCTGCTTCTTTCTTTGATTTATTTGCCATCGTACTTCCGTTATCGGTTGTCGTTAATTTTTTCTGCGTAAGTCACAAATTATACACTAAGAGCCCATTTCCGGCTAATTCTGAGGCAATCTGCTGTGCTAAAGTGGCGCCTTGCCTCTAAAAAGAATGGATTCCGCCCATGCCCCCCGAGACCCTGAGCGACCTTGGTGTCATCAGTCTGCTCCCCGTTGCCCTCGCCCTCGTGCTGTCTATCGCCTCGCGCAATGTCATCCTTGGCCTGTTCATAGGGCTTTTTACCGGCGTGCTTCTCGTCGAAGGGTTTTCTCCTATCGCCGCGCTTACGTTGATGGTGCGCGATTATTTGGTGCCGCAGGTCACCGACAGCTACAACGCAGGCGTTCTGGTGTTGCTCGCTTTTATTGGTGGCTTTGTTGCGCTCATGGAAAAATCCGGCGGCGGTGCTGCGTTTGCGGCGCGCGTGATGCGTTTCATTACAACCCGCGCGCGGCTGCAGGTAGCGGCTTGGCTTGGCGGGATTCTTATTTTCTTCTCAGACCTCGGCACGCCCCTCATCATTGGGCCGACTTTCCGGCCGCTCGCCGACAGCCTGCGTGTCTCGCGCGCAAAGCTCGCTTACATCATTGACTCGACCGCCTCGCCGGTCGCGATTCTAGTGCCTTTCATCGGCTGGGGCGTTTACATCATGGGGCTGCTGAATCAGCAGATCGAGTCGCTTGGTGTCGATGCGAGCGATTACGCCCTGCTTCTCTCGGCGCTGCCGTTTCAGCTTTACGCGTGGCTCGCCTTAGCTGCCGTGCCGCTGTTGGCAATAGTTGGCGTCGAATTTGGCCCAATGCGCCGCGCCGAAGACAAAGCGCGCGCAGGCAATCCTCTGCAACAGCCGAACGACTCTGCGCTCGAACAAGTAACACTCGCCAATGCTCGGCCTTCGTTTATTTGGCTGCCGTTGGTGGTGTTAGGCGTCACGCTTTTTTGGGTGCTGGGGCCGCTCGGCTTTCCGTTTGGGCGAGTGAGCGGGTCGGATTTTCGGGCAGGGCTAGCAACCGCTTATCTTCTCGCTGCACTTACGCTTGTCGCACTGATGGCGTTGAATCGCGCCCAATCGCCGCTGCGCAGTCTGCAGGTTTATTTGGATGGCATGAGCCGCATGATGCAAATCGCCATTATGCTGCTGCTCGCGTGGGCGATGGGCGACATGATGACGACACTCGGCGCAGACGATTTCGTAGCGACGCTAGTGCGCGACAACGTCGCTGCTTGGATACTGCCGCTGCTGATCTTCGTAGTGTCGTGCGCCATCTCGTTTGCTACCGGCTCGTCGTGGGGCACCTTCGCAATTATGTTGCCGCTTGCCATGCCTGCGGCATTTGCAATCGATGCGCCGCTTGCGGTGTGCGTGGGTGCTGTGCTCTCGGGC
>Ga0228634_1000500_pt1 | contig 29072 bp, 27 predicted proteins | sample 42DmetaG_FD_190063 | JGI IMG/M metagenome (GOLD analysis project Ga0228634, IMG submission 190063) | Seawater microbial communities from Monterey Bay, California, United States - 42D | ecosystem: Environmental > Aquatic > Marine > Coastal | place: USA: California | collected 2016-09-27 | reverse complement strand
TAGCGTTCCTTTTACAGTTGTAATTATAATCATCCTTTCAGAAGTAGAATACACTAGACCTTTAGCTATTTTACTTTCTGAAAAAGGGGATATCAATGATAGAGAATAAACTAGATAATTCTTTTTGGAATCTTCGCTACCAAAACAATCAAACTGGGTGGGACTTAGGTGAAATATCTGAGCCTATTAAAGCATGGTTTGATAATCAAGAAAATAAAAAAATTAACCTTTTAGTTCCTGGTGCTGGTATAGGTTATGAGGTGAAATATGGATTTGAAAACGGTTTTGAGAATATTTTTTACATGGATTTTTCTAGTAGAGCCGCTGACATGTTCATGGAAATCTGCCCTTTGTTTCCAAAAGAACAAATTTTAATAGGTGATTTTTTTTCACTTAAAAGACCATTGTTTTTTGATGTAATAATTGAACAAACTTTTTTTTGCGCAATTAATCCACTCTTAAGACCAAATTATGTGGAAAAAACTAACGAAATTCTAAAAGAAAATGGAAAAATAATTGGATTGCTTTTTAATAGAGAATTTGATATTAAGGGGCCTCCCTTTGGGGGAACTGAAAAAGAATATAGAGGATTATTCAACAATAAATTTAATTTTAAAAAAATTGAAAATTCCTTACTTTCTTCATTACCTAGAAAAGAGTATGAATTTTGGATAGAGCTTATCAAAAAAAATTAAATAATATTTATTAATTCTTCCGTGATTTCTAGATTGTGGTAAACAGCATTAACGTCATCGTCTTCTTCCATCTTATCAATTAACTTCATTACTTTTTGAGCACTTTCTAAATCTAGAGTTGTGGTATCGACAGGAACTCTTTGAAGTTCAGAATTATTAACTACCCAATTTTTTTCATCTAAAATCGCCTGCATTTTTCCATAATCATCAAAAGATGTTTGAATAATTACATCTTGGTCTACTTCTGTTAATTCTTCCAAACCATAGTCTATCAACTCCATCTCTACTTCTTCCAAATCTTCAACACCTATACTTTCTTTTTTTAAAGTGAAAATCCCCTTTCTTTCAAACAAAAATCCCAAGGAGCCATTGGTACCCAAATTACCACCATACTTATTAAAAATAGATCTAACTGAAGCAACTGTTCTGTTGTTATTGTCTGTAGTTGCTTCAACAAATACTGCAATACCATTGGAGGCATATCCTTCAAAAGTTATTTCTACTAAATTGGCTCCCTCTCCTCCAACTCCTTTTTTAATAGCTCGTTCAATGGTGTCTTTCGGCATATTGGCGCCCTTTGCATTTTGAACTGCAAGTCTTAATGATGGATTGGTATCTAATTCTCCCCCTCCATCACGTGCTGCAATAGTTATTTCTTTTATTGCACGAGTAAAAACTTTAGCTCTTTTTTTGTCTTGAGCAGCTTTTCTATGCTTTATATTTGCCCACTTGCTATGTCCTGCCATGAAAAAAAATTAATGTATAAAAATAAAAAAAATTGCATTTCTAACAGATGAGCTTATTTTTGTCTAATTCTATAGAGATGACTAACAAATCTAATTTATACAAAAACATTCTTTCTGACATAGAAAATGTACTGGATTTTTCTGTTCCAACCTTTACTAATTTAGGAAATATTTCCGCTTTATTAAAGAGTCGTTTTAACTGGTTTTGGGTAGGATTTTATAAAGTGGAGGGAGATCATTTGATTCTTAATGCTTTTCAAGGGCCTGTAGCATGTGTGAAAATCAGTAAAGGAAAAGGAGTTTGTGGGAAATCTTGGGAAGAAAATAAATCAATAATAGTAAAAGATGTAAATTTATTTGAAGGCCATATAGCTTGTAACGAGGCATCAAAGTCCGAGATTGTAATTCCAATAAGAAATAAAAAAGGAAGGATTACTTATATTTTGGATGTAGATCACGATAGAATAAATGCATTTGATGAAGAAGACGAAAAAAATTTAAGCTTAATTAATAATTTAATAGTACAAATAATTTGAGATTTCTCTACCTAATATTCCTTCTATTGCTATTAAGCTGTGCTCAACAAACTTCTCTTACAGGCGGTGATAAAGATACCCTAGCTCCAATTTTAATGGTGGATTCAAATATGAGTTTGGTTAACATGAAACAAACTAGTATAAATTTAGAATTCAATGAGAATATTCAATTTTTAAAAGGTAAACGAGCATTAATAACCAATCCTCCAATTAGTGAAGTAGTAGTAACAGATGAAAAAAATAAAATTGAAATAAATTGGGAAGATACTCTTCATCCTAATACTACTTATTCTTTCTTATTTCTAAACTCCATTGCTGACATTACTGAAAAAAATAAAATAAAAGAATTTAATTATGTATTATCAACAGGTGAGAAAATTGATTCTGGATCTCTAATAGGGACAATTATAAAGTATCCAGAAAAAGAGGTTTTTGAAGACGCATTGATAAGGTTAGTAAATACAAATGACAAGAAATTTACATATAGAACTTACACAGATAAAAACGGAAAATACCAACTTAACAACATAAAAAAAGGAGAATATCAATTGTACAGCTTTCAAGACGAAAATGACAATTTACTATTAGATACCTTATCTGAGAGTCATGGTTTTTATAGAGATACTATTTTAGTGAGCGATAGCTCTACAGTTGTAAATACTATTGCTTACAGCCCAAAAAGAAAAACATCCCTGGATAACTACTCTTTTAACCATTTTGGCAGACTAGAGTTAGAATTTAATAAACCTGTGGATTCTTGTAGGGTCACAGACTTGACTACCAATACTATCTACCAATCCAATTATATGAGTTCTAAGCATCTTTTTTATTTTTCTGACACGCTAGCAAAACACTCTCTTATAATAAAATCTAGAAAGTATTTTAAGGATACAATCAGAGTCTCTCATGTTATTAAAACAGAGCTTGAAAATAAAATTTCTTACAAAGAAAAAAAGACCAATACTCTTACATCCAAAAAAGAGTTTACCCTTGAGTTTAATCAATTCATAAAAGAAATTGATACTTCTTTGATAGAAATAGCTGAAGACTCAATTCCAATAAATGCTTCTTTTAAAATAAATAAAAACTTTCTTACTATTTTTCCAAAAAGCAAGGAAAATAATTATAAAATGACCCTTCTTCCAAATAGTATTACTGGAATAAAAGAGGCTAAAAAAGATACTAGTATTGTGAATTTTATGATTTCTAACAACAGTAATTTATCTACTCTAGAGCTTACTATTTTTAATATTCCATATCCAAAATCTATTATTCAGATTATTCAAAACAAACAAGTAGTAAAAGAGTTAAGACTGTCGGGAGAGAAACTAGAATACTCGATTTCAAGATGTAAGCTAGGCGATTATGAGATAAAGCTTATAGGAGATTGGAATGGAGATGGGTATTGGACAACTGGGGATATTGAAAAGAATGTTTTACCCGAACCAATAGTAGATTATAATGGGGTGATACAATTAAAGAAAAATTGGACCAGTAATATTCAATGGGACTTTAAATCAGAAAATTAAAGTTATCTGCATCTTTTAAAACTGGGAATTTACTTCGAAATGAGTCTAGTTCGCTTTTATCCAAGTTATTAATCTGTACTCGTGGTCTATTTTCCATAAAATCATCCATTCTTTCCCCTTTAAAATCATAAACTCTTGAGTTGCCATTGTATTTTATTTCATTAGCGTCTTGACCTATTCTATTAACGCCAATAACATAAGACATATTTTCAATTGCTCTGGCTTTGAGTAAACTTGTCCAAGCATTAGATCTAACAGCTGGCCAATTTGCAACGTAAACCAAGATATCATAATCAAATTCGTTATTTTTATATTTATTTTTACTCCATAACGGGAAACGTAAATCGTAACAAATTAATGGTTTTATTTTCCAGCCTTTTAATTCAAAAACTAGTTCTTTTTCTCCTCTAGAATAGTGTTTATCTTCTTGAGCCATTGAAAAAAGATATCTTTTGTCGTAGTATCGAATTTCATTGGGTTTTACTGCATATAATCTGTTAAAAAATTTATTATTTTCTTTTATAGGTATGCTTCCTAATATACAAGTATCTAGGCTTTTAGAGTGCTCTTGCAGCCATAACAAGGTGTCTCCATAATTATTCTCTGCAATGTTTTCAGTCTTCATTGAAAACCCAGTGGTAAACATCTCTGGTAAAACTATTAAGTCTACAGGTTCAATGGATTGAAATATTTTATCGTACTCCAACTTATTAGCTTTAGGATTTTCCCAAACAATATTGGTTTGAATAGAAGCTATTTTTATCATTTATAATTAGAAAACAATTACTTAAAAATACATATAAGTTTTATATTTAAGGATAAAATAAATTTCTAGATAAAAAAATTAACCTCACTTCATTGAATAAAACAGAATCAAATAAATCCATAATATTTCTTGTTTTATCAGGGTTCTTTTTGGGGTCGATAACTCTGCTAAATATTTTAGGAACATCTAAGTTCATAGATTATTCCTTTACTTTTTCAGGCTTAGAAGTTCCATTTGTTATTGCCATAGGAGTCCTCCCATATCCAATTACCTTTTTGTGTACAGATCTTATAAGCGAGCTTTACGGCAAAAAAAGAGCTAACTGGGTGGTTTGGATGGGACTTGTTCTAAATATCTGGGTTATGTTCTTTATTTGGCTTGCTGGGATATTAGACCCTCCAGATCAAATATTAACTAACTCTCCACTCTACGAAATTAAAAACAACGAAGTAGTTATTCACTCTGAATATGCATTTTACCACATAAGAAAATTAAGTATGGGAGCAACTTTAGCTTCTATGATTGCCTATTTAAGTGCCCAATTTATTGATGTAAATATTTTTCATTATTTAAAAAGTAAAACAGGAGATAAAAAAATGTGGTTAAGAAATAATGTTTCTACACTTATTAGCCAATTAGTAGATAGCACAGCAGTAATATTAATCACCCATTTTGTTGTAGATGGGTTGCCAAGAACAATAGATGGTGAGTTAACCCACTCATTAATTTATTTTATAATGTCTGGATATGTTTTTAAAATGGTGATAGCTATTTTGGATACCATTCCCTTTTATTATTTAGCAAAAAAATTAAAACCATATATTTAATTATAGGCTTTTTTTAGAAGCTTTATATCTTCAATTGCTTGTTGCATTTGAGTTGCACTCGTTCCATCATAAAAACCTCTTATTCTTTGTTTTTGATCTATCAAAACAATATTCTCCGTATGAATAAAATCTGCATCACTCCCGTGCTGAAAATTTGGATCATTTATGTCAGGGACAACCAAGTAGTCTTGTCTTGCCAATCGGTAAAGTTCTTGTTTTTTCCCTGTTAAAAATCTCCAGTATTTATGGTCTACTCCATATTTTTCAGCATATCTGTATAGAACATTTACGTTATCTACTTCGGGCCAAACAGTATGGGAGAGAATTAAGACTGAACTATCTAACCTGAAATGTTTGTGTATTGTTAATAAATTACTAGTCATTTTGGGGCAAATCGAAGGACAGGAAACAAAGAAAAAATCTGCCAAAACAATTTTATCCAGCATTATTTTTTTAGTTACTTTTTGATTGAGTTGATCTAGGAGTTCAAATTCAGAAATTTTATGATCTCCTCCATCAACCCCTCTTCCTCTTCCATGTAGTGAGGAATCTACTAGTTCTGGGTTGATATCATTTGGTTGATAAACAGGCAATTTTCTGTCGTTTTGCCATTCTAGATTTAGAAAAATTATAATTCCAGCACCAGCGATGAAAATTATAAACAAAATCAATACTCTTTTCATTAATCTAAGATATTTACAAAAGTTTTTCCTGTAAATTGAGCGTTCTCCATTCCAAAATGCGCTTTTGAAATTTGTTCCCAAGAAAATTCATTTGCAGCAACAGGATTAATTAATTTTTTCTCTAACAAATTAATCAACTCTTTCAATGCCTTTTGAAGTTGTTGAGGGTTTTTATCTGCTATTTCTAAAAGATTTAATCCAACAATAGTTTGTGATTTTAAAATAAGCATGGCTGGATGAATTTTTCCGATTTTAAACATTTGCAAAAGAGTTTGGAAAAAGCCTTTATTTTGATTTGTTCTATCAGAAATTCCAAAGAATATAAATGTGCCAGTATTGTCTAATAATTGCATGTCTTTTTTAAATGTTTTACCTCCAACTGAATTAAAAATTCCTTTTATCTTTTGGTTGGGAAATATTTCTTGAACTTGAAGCTTATAATCTTTTTTAGTTGTATCAATTGGAAAATCTACCCCATTTCTTTTCAAATAAGTTATTTTAGATTCAGACCTAGTGAGCCCAATTATTTTACACCCTTTTTGTTTTAAAAGCTGGGTTAAAGCGGTACCGACTCCACCACTTGCAGAATGAATTAATACCAAATCATTTTTTTCTAAATCAGTTTTTTGAACTGCAATTAGAGCAGTACAATATTGAGTAGCTAAGGCCAAAGCTGTACCATTTTTTACAGACTTTGGAATTTCAATTAAACCTTGAGCTGTAGTTACTGCATACTGAGCATACCCCCCAAATCTTGTCAATGCAAGAACCCTTTTACCAACTAAATGATTGTTTTTAGGATCTTTAGTTTTTTCTACAATACCAACAACTTCATAACCTAAGACAGCTGGCAAAGCAGGGGAAGCTCTATATAGGCCTTTTCTTGCCATGACATCTGCAAAATTAATTCCAAATGCATGTACTTTTATGAGAACATCTTCCATATTTATCAAATTTGGAATTGGAATTTCATTGATTTCAAAGGAATCTTTTGAAGAGCCATATTTTATTAGCTGTATAGCTTTCATTTTAAAAAAGTGTGTTTGGATCAATGGATTTTTCATAGCCCTGATCTATCAATAATTCTTTGAAATCTGATGCTTCTACAGCTAGAAGGTCACATTTTTCATTTTCTGGATGACCAGCATGACCTTTAATCCATTGGAAAGAAACATTGTGTTTTTGGTAAATTAATAAAAATCTTTTCCATAAATCTGCATTCTTTTTTCCTTTAAAACCTTTTTTTTGCCATTGGAAAACCCATTTTTTTTCTACAGAATCCACCACATATTTTGAGTCAGAGAAAACAACAACATCACTTTTATTGCTTTTTAAATGTTCTAATCCAACGATTACCGCTAAAAGTTCCATTCTATTATTTGTAGTATGTCTATATCCTTGCGAAATCTCTTTATAATGATTTCCTGCTTTTAATACTATACCATATCCCCCTTTTCCTGGATTGCCTTTAGCAGACCCATCGGTATATAGATTTATTTTCATCCAACTACAGGATTAAGTTCTTCTCCGCATTTTTTACAAAAAATGGCATCATCTTCATGATTGTCAAAGGAACAAGCGCTACAATATTGAGTGTTTAAAGATGTTTTTGAGAGTTCGACCGATATCATTCCAGTGGGAACTGCTATAATAGAGTATCCTAGAATCATAATAATTGAAGCAAAAAATTGTCCCAAGGGTGTTTGTGGAGCGATATCTCCATATCCAACAGTTGTCAACGTTACGATAGCCCAATAAATACTTCTAGGAATAGATGTAAACCCGTCTTTAGGATCTTCTAACATATAAATGATGGTTCCCATTAAAACAACAATAGAAAAAACTACAAAAAGAAACACAATAATTCTTTGCTTACTTGCAATAAATGCTTTTTTTAGAGCAGCTGCCTCCTTCACATATCTTATAAGTTTTAAGATTCTAAATATTCTAATCAACCTGATGGTTCTAATACTTTTGATAGAGGAAATGTTATTAGCTCCGATTGCAATTCCAATGTAAGATGGAATAAGTGATAATAAGTCTATTATACCATAAAAACTAAATATATATTTCAAAGGATTTTTGACTGAGAAAATTCTTAGTATATATTCTAAAGAAAATAAAATAGTAAATACCCATTCTAAAATCTCAAAAAGCCAAGACCATTCTTTTCTATAAGACTCTACACTTTCCAGCATCACCACAATAACACTAAGTAAAATCATGACTAATAAAGCAAGATCAAACAACTTTCCCATAGGAGTATCTGCTTCAAAAATTATTTCTTGTATTTTTCTTTTAAGCTTATTCATTTAAAAATGAACTTATAATTTTAGGATAATTTAATAATTCTTCACGACTTATTTTTTTCTTTAGTGAATTTAATGTTTCATTAACATCTAATTCAATCTCATACTGTGCTATTATTTTTCCTTCATCATAATTTTCATTTACATAATGGAAGGTAATGCCAGTTTTATTTTCCTTATTACTTAAAACTAATTTGTGAATATTATCTCCATACATTCCTTTTCCACCATATTTAGGCAAAAGTGAAGGATGAACATTAATTATTTTTCCATTAAATTCTTCAATAAATTTTCTAGGTATTTTTAAAAGAAATCCGGCTAAAACTACCAAATCAATTTGGCTGCTATTTAACTCATTTACCAATTCGTTTGAATCAGATAAATCCTCTTTATTCAATAAAATACCTGGAATTTGGTGTTTTTTCGCATGTAAAATCGCTCCACTATTTTTATTATTAGAATAAATAACTGAAATATTTACGCTTTTATTGCCATTAAAATAGCGGATAATATTTTCAACATTAGTTCCTTTTCCTGAGGCAAATAAGGCTATTTTCATGATTTGTTTTTCGAAATATAGACATAGATTGGTATTTAATCAACTTTAGTTGTTGAATAAGTTTAAAGTAAAGTATTTTGTTGAATAAAGGAAAAGTTATTTATTTGCACTGCAAACAATTAAAAAACACAATATGTCAGACGTAAAATCTAAAGTTATATCAATTATAGTTGATAAATTAGGAGTTGACGAAGGAGAAGTAACTAACGAAGCTAGTTTCACCAACGATTTAGGCGCAGATTCCTTAGATACTGTAGAATTAATTATGGAATTCGAAAAAGAATTTAATATTGCTATCCCAGATGAGCAAGCTGAGAACATTCAAACTGTTGGTGAAGCAATAAAATATATTGAGGAGAACAAATAACTCTCTCCTTAAGCCCAACCAAGCCTGCATTTATGAATAAAAAACGAGTTGTTATAACTGGTATGGGGGCTTTGACCCCAATTGGTAACTCTGTTGATGAATATTGGAAAAACCTTTTGTCTGGTAAAAGTGGTGCTGAGCCTATTACCAAATTCGACGCCAGCCTATTCAAAACTAAGTTTGCCTGTGAAGTTAAAAACTTTGATCCGTTAGATATAATGGATAGAAAAGAAGCTCGTAAAATGGATCCTTTTTCAGCTTATGCACTAGCTACTACCCAAGAAGCAATTTTAGATTCTAAATTAGATTTGGAAAAAGTGAACTTGGATAGAGCTGGAGTAGTATGGGGGTCAGGAATTGGGGGGATGTATACTTTTCAGGAAGAATGTTTTAATTTTAAAGATGGAGATGGAACCCCAAGGTTTAATCCATTTTTTGTCCCTAAAATGATAGTAGACATTGCAGCAGGTCATATATCAATTAAATATGGACTACGTGGTCCTAATTATGTAACTGTTTCTGCATGTGCTTCCTCTACGAATGCTATCATTGATGCGCTGATGCTAATTCAATTAGGCAAATCGGATTTTATTGTTACGGGAGGATCTGAAGCGGGTGTTAATATATCTGGAATAGGTGGTTTTAACGCATTAAAAGCTCTTTCAACTCGAAATGATGATCCAGCAACTGCTTCAAGACCTTTTGACGCAACTAGAGATGGATTTGTACTTGGGGAAGGTTCGGGATGTTTGATTCTAGAAGAATTAGAACATGCCAAAAAAAGAGGCGCCAAGATTTATGCAGAAGTTGCTGGTGGTGGATTAACTGCCGATGCCCACCACATTACTGCCCCTCATCCTGAAGGAAAAGGAGCAATTAATGTAATGAAAATGTCCTTGGAAGATGCAGGGATGAGTCCAGAAGACATAGATTACGTAAATGTCCATGGTACTTCTACTCCTTTAGGAGATATTTCAGAAACTTTAGCTATAAAAGAGGTATTTGGTGAACATGCCTATAAATTAAACATAAGTAGCACAAAATCTATGACAGGTCACTTGTTAGGTGCTGCTGGCGCTATAGAAGCTATTGCCTGTGTTAAATCTATTGAGGACAATGTAATTCCTCCAACTATTAACTTCAAGCACAAAGACGAAAATATTGACTACAACCTTAACTTAACCTTAAATAAGGCTCAAAAAAGAGAGGTGAAAGCAGCGTTAAGCAATACGTTTGGTTTTGGGGGACACAATACCTCAATTATTGTGAAAGAATTCAATGATTAGTTTTTTTTTAAAAAAAAAGACTTTACCACTACTTAACAAAGATTTTATATTTTTTTTAAAAAATAAATTTGGAGTTCGTCCTATTAATCAACGACTTTATTTAGAAGCAATTACCCACAGTTCTTATAAAAACATTGAAAATAGTCAATACGACAATGAAAGACTAGAATTTTTAGGGGATGCGTTTATATCATTGGCTGTAGCTAATTACTTATTTAAAGTTTATCCAGACGAAAATGAGGGTTATTTAACTCAGTTAAGAGCTAAGATTGTAAGCAGAGAAAGTCTAAACAAAATTGGAGAAGATATTGGGTTACAAAATTTTATCTTATATCAAAAAAGTAGTAATAATTATAAGTCATTGGTTGGCAATACCTTTGAGGCTCTCTATGGAGCAATTTTAATTGATATAGGGTTGGAAAAAGCGCAAAAAAGTATCGAAGAATTTATTTTAAAAGGTCAAATAAATATTGATCAAATAATTTTAGAGAATAGAGATTATAAAAGTGAATTATTAATGCTTTTTCAAAAAAAAAGAACTGAAATTGTTTTTAAGACACTTAAAACAAGCCATGACCAGCAAGAAGTTAAATTTATCTCGGAAGTCTTCTCTAACGGAAAAAGTATTGGAAAGGGTATCGGATCCTCCAAAAAGGCAGCAGAACAAGATGCATGTAGAGTAATTCTTAGCGCGACTTAATCATTTTTAAAAACCCTATTTCCTTGGCAGTTAAAAACCTCCATTGACCTCTTTGCAAGTCATTTTTTTTAATCCCGGCAAATTCTATCCTATCTAAATGAAGAAGAGTTTTTTCAAAATACTCCATAGTTCGCCTAATCACTCTATTTTTTCCGGAATGTAATGTGACTATTAACTGTGTTCTATCTGTTTGTTGTCGACCATATTTTACGTCATCGTACTTTACTTCTCCATCTTCGAGATTAATTCCTCTAACCATCTCTTTTAAAGAGTCCGGGTGAATACTGTTTTCTAATTGTATTACATATTTCTTTTTAATTCCAAAACTAGGGTGGGTCAAACGCTTAGTGAGCTCACCATCATTTGTAAGTAATAATAATCCTGTAGTATCTCTATCTAATCTTCCTACAGGGTAAACCCTCTGATCACATGCCCCTTGGATGATGTCCATTACTGTTTTTCTATCATGAGTATCTTTGACAGTGGTAATACAATTTTTAGGTTTATTGATTAAAATGTATTGATGTTTTTCAGCCTTTAGAATTTTCCCATTAAAAACTACCTCATCCTGTTCAGAAACTTTTGTTCCCAAAGTTGTAACGACTTTATTATTGATTTTAATTTTGCCTTCAGCAATTAAAACATCAGCTTCTCTTCTTGAGCAAACACCTGAGTTTGAAATATATTTATTCAGTCTAATCAATAGTTGGTATGAATATTTCTTTAAAGTGGGTGAATTTAAAAGATTTTAAATCTTTTTCAATATATATTAAGTCGAATCTTATATTTAAGTCAATTTTATTTTTATTAATATAATAATCTGCAGCATAAATAATTCTCTTTTGTTGGGCAATAGAAATTAGATTTTCTTGGGAAACAACAGAGTTGGTTCTGGTCTTTACTTCAACAAATACCAATTCATTATTCTTGGATGCTATTATATCAATTTCGCACTTTTGATACCTCCAATTAGTCTCGATGATTTTGTATTTTTTTTCTACTAAGTAGGAAAGTGCTTTTTGCTCTCCAAATTTTCCTGTTTTTTGACTACTTCCAGACAATTTATTAACTTAATTTATTGTTTTAATTATTAAGTTAATTATTTTAAATTTGAAATCTAATTAAAAATAAAAATGAAAAAAATTCTTCTTCTTTCTGCAATCTTTTGTTACAGTTTTATTTCTGGGCAAATTAAAACTCCTCAACCAAGTCCAACTGCTACAATTACTCAAAAAGTTGGAGTATCTAATATTTCTGTTGAGTACTCAAGACCTGGAGCTAAAGGAAGAGAAATATTTGGTGGACTGGTAAGCTATGGAAAAATGTGGAGAACTGGAGCCAACAAAGCAACTAAAATAACCTTTAATGAAAATTGTGTTTTTGGTGGTGCTAAAGTTAAAAAGGGTAGTTATTCTTTATTCACTATTCCTGGAGAGAAAGAATGGAAAGTTGTATTAAATAAAAATACTGAACTATGGGGAGTTGGAGAATATGACGAAGAAAATCAAGTTTGTGCAATTAAAGTTAAAGCTTTTGAAACAAAAGATTTTACAGAGTCATTTACTATTGATTTCGGGACATTCCAATCATTTAGCGCAATAATGTCTTTAAAATGGGCAAATACCAAAATTGATATTAAGATAGAATCTTTAGAAGCAAAAAAAATAGAGAAGCAATACTTAGAGCTATTGACAAAAGGTCCTTCGGCTAACGATTACTATAATGGAGCTAAATTTTTTGCAGATAATTCAACTGAATATGAAATGGCCTTAGAGTGGATAAATACTGCAATTAAAAAAAGACCTGATGCATTTTGGATGCATTTTCACAAGGCTAGAATTCTTAAAAAAATGGGGAATAATAAAGAATCTATTTCAGTAGCAGAAGGAGTGATTGAATTAGCCAGAGAAAAGAAAGACGATTATGGATACATCCAAAGAAGTGAGGATTTAATAGAAAGTATTAAGTCTAAATAACTTTTTGTAGATTGATTATTTTCTGTCCCAAAGTTGCAAATAATATTACTAACAAACACCCAACTACATTATACCACAAATAACCCATTTGAAGCCAATATGGTGCAAGTTGGTAATGGTTTAAGAAATGAATAGAAACCACTATTATTTCTGCAGCAATTGAACAGTAAAAAACAGCATTAGATTTTACATTTTTAAAATAAAAAGCCACTATAAAAATTCCTAATATTGTTCCGTAGAAAAGCGAACCAAGAAGATTAACCGCTTGAATAAGGTTTTCAAATAGGGAAGCAGTAGTAGCAAATAAGATTGCCAATACTCCCCAAAGAAGTGTGAAATATTTAGACGACGTTAAATAATGGCGATCATTTTCTTTTTTCTTTATAGACCTTTTATAAATGTCTATGGTGGTGGTGGATGCAAGGGCATTTAATTCTGAGGCAGTGGAAGACATAGCTGCGCAAAACATTACAGCAAATAAAAGTCCAATGACACCTGTTGGGAGATAGTCAATTACGTAGGACATAAAAATATAATCTTTATCATTTGTTTCTGCAGAAGGATTATTTTTTAATACTATAGTTTTCACATTACTATTAATTTCATGCATTTTTCTTTCTTTGGTTAATACACTTCTTTTTAACTCTTGAACTCTTATCTTATCTTCATTCTTTTGAGCATCTAGAAGGCTGTAAATATCCGCCGTCTTTTTATCATGTAAAGCTTTAAATTCGTTCTCTAAACTATTTACTTCAAAAGAGTAATTAGAGCTTTTTATATTGTTAAGTTCTACCTTATTAAAAAATATTGGAGGAGTATTAAATTGATAAAAAACAAAAACCATAACTCCAATAAATAATATGATGAGTTGCATGGGAATCTTAAGAAGTCCATTCATAATTAGTCCCAATCTGCTTTGGGCTAATGATTTTCCTGTTAAGTATCTTTGTACTTGCGATTGATCTGTTCCAAAATATGAAAGGAATAGAAATAAAGCTGCTGTTGTCCCAGTCCAAAAATTATACCTGTCCTCCAAATCAAAATCAAAATTAACTAGATTAAGTTTTCCCATTTTACCAGCCACATTTACCGCATCCAAAAAGCTAATATTATTTGGTAACATATTTATTACTAAAATTCCAGCGAGAATCATGCCCCCCATCATTACTGCCATCTGTTGTTTCTGTGTTTGTGTAACCGCTTTAGTCCCCCCTGAAACTGTATATAGAATTACCAACAAACCAATAAAAATATTGGTTAATGTTAGGTTCCAATTTAATAAAGTAGATAGAATTATGGAAGGAGCATAAATAGTAATTCCTGCAGCCAGTCCCCTTTGAATTAAAAATAAAAAGGCTGCTAAGGTTCTAGTCTTCAAGTCAAATCTAGTCTCTAAATATTCATAGGCAGTATATACCTTCAGTCTGTAGAATATTGGTAAAAAAGTAACTGAAAGAATAATCATTGCTATGGGTAGTCCAAAGTAGAACTGAATAAACCTCATCCCGTCAGTGTAAGCTTGGCCAGGGGTAGATAAAAAAGTAATTGCACTGGCTTGGGTAGCCATTATAGAAATTCCTATTCCCCACCACTTAGCATCATTATTCCCTTTCAAATAACTTTGTAAATCTTTTGCGCCACGAGTTTTCCATATGCCATAAGTTACTATAGAAGCTAAGGTGAAAATTAGTACAAACCAGTCTAAGTTACTCATGAAAAATAATGTGTTAACCGGTTAAGAACTAAAACAAATAGTAGTAAAACTAGAAGAAGAAGGATATACCAGTGGTTCCAAGATTTAAAAACTGGAGGTTTTTCAGATTCAATCATTATTTAAACTAATTATATTAACTAATAATTTATATGCTCCGCTTACTCCAGCAGGAAGTTGACGAAAAAAAGAAATACCTGTATATGTATAATAGCCTTTACCATATTTAGCTATAAGTAAGGATCCTTTTTTTGGCTCCTCGTTAAAATCATTCCAAGAAAATATTGGTTGGTAATCCTTACTCCAAGCATTTGGAAAATACAATCCTCTTTCTTGAACCCAGTTATTAAAATCGTTTTTAGTTAACTTATTTGGAAAATTCATGACAGGGTGAGAATCATTTAAAAACGTTACTTGTGCGTCTTCTTGAGTCACTCTATCTCTAGAAATTTGAAGAGGATAAGGATAAAAGTTTTTAGTTTTTAGTCTGTAGCTGGTGTTGTATTGAACTATCAGATTCCCTCCTTGGCTAACATATTTAAGAAGTAAATTAGCGATATAAGGTGCTTTTTCTTCAACATTAAAAAATCTCACTCCAGTGATAACTACATCGTAATTTTTTAAATCCTTTAGAGTTAGGTCCTTGGTGCTGATTTGATTTATGTCGTATTTCAAAATTTTTAAATGTTGATCAACTAAATCCCCTGCTCCCATTAAATATCCAATTTTCTTAGGAACTGTATTTAGGTTTAAATGCACCAGCTGTAGTTCAGATTTTGGAAACCATCTTTGCTCAGTTATATGGTCATACACAATTGTATTCATTGCATGGGCATCTACACCGTTAATTTGGACCTTTAAAACTCCAGAATTAGCGTTTTTATTGGGGGAAATAAAATATTCTAACACTAGCTCCTCATCTACTGTTTTTAAAGAATATTCAGTTGGCCCTTCTACCTTCCATTCTTGGGGATGAATAATATTAATATCCCCTTTTTGATTTGCAGAGTGAGCAACTACAGTAACCAAAATTTTCTGAGCAGATTCATTAGAGAATATCATTACTTTTTGATCGATATTTGCAGTTACTTTTGGACAAACTATCCAATTTTTATTTTGCTCCCCTTTTACCGGATCATTCCATTTAAATATTAATGGCCTTCTATAATCAATAGTTGCATCTCCAACTTCTACAGAAATTAAAAATTCTGCAGAGGGATTATTTTCAGCTCTACCAATTAGCTGTAATGAATCGACATTATAAGCCCCCAAAGAAGATGGCTTTTCTAACCAGTATGGCTGGAAAATTGGCAGTTTTGCTGGAACAATGGTTTTATTTTTTAGTATATTTTTTTGATTTTCCTTCAATGATTTTGAAAATTTTTTGTGAAAATTAAAATCCTTAGAAGAAATTGATTTCAATTTCATTTTGATATTAGACCTATTGATAATTTCTAAATTAAAGGATACTGAATCTTCGTTTGATTTTTTAGAAGACAAGGTGGTCATTTCTATATATAAACCCGAACATTGTAATATTAAATCCTCTACTTCTTTCATTTTAATTTCCTTCCAATATTGATCTTCTAGTTTTGAAATAGCAGTCCTTAACTTTAGAAGTCTTGGTATGGACTGTGAAGGGGTGTTTATAGAAAAATTTCTAATGATATCATTAGTCAAGGATTGTATTGCTGCACTTTTTGAAGTTCTGGCCCAAGAAAAATCCAAAGATTCAAAGAGTTCATTGCTTGCAGTATCTCCTTTTAAATATTCAAAAAACTCTAGAAATTCTCCTCTTTTACCAGTGCTTCCAAAGCCTTGAGTCTTATGCATAGACCTACTTAAAGCTGCCAATTCATTATAGGAAGTTCCTAACAAATCGTTATATCCTCCTATATCTAAGGAAACAACTCCAGGATCTTTATCGGAAATATTATTATTCCACCATCTTCCAGTATTTACCACCACTCTTTTGGGTTGCCAAATACTTACATGCTTTAATTGCTCTTTAAAGGCTAAGGAGTCTGCAGCTAAATCAAAAGCTTCCATAGCTAAAAGTGCAGAAGAAGTATGGTGGCCATGGCCTCCTTTTCCATTAATAGGAAAACGACAAACTATCAAGTCTGGACGAAAATTTCTTATTACCCAAACTACATCAGAAAGAATCTTTTCTTTATCCCATATTTTCAATGTCTCTTCTGGTGTTTTTGAATATCCAAAGTCATTGGCTCTAGTGAAAAATTGTTGTCCTCCATCTACTCTTCTTGCAGATAATAATTCTTGAGTTCTTATAATTCCTAATTCTTCCCTTATCTCTGTTCCAATTAAGTTTTGCCCTCCATCTCCTCTTGTAAGAGACAAATAACCAGTATTTAAAAGCTTTTCGTTTGCACAATAACTAATAAATCTTGTGTTTTCGTCGTCTGGGTGAGCTGCTAGATAAAGAACATTTCCTAGGACATTTAATTTTTTAATTTGATGGTATATTTCAGACCCGCTTAATTGTTGAGCAGGAAAAGTAAAAAACAGTAGATGGAAAAAAAATGAAAGAACAAATAATCTAAATATATGCATGCTATTATTGTTAAAAATTATAGTTTATTTGGTGAAAGAATGTGCTATTCCTACTACCATCATATCAAATAAGCATCCTACTTCTTTAGAAAATATTTTGCCGTTTGAAATATGGTTGTATCCAATTGAAAGATAGGTCTTAGAATTTATGTAAGAACAAAAATGCCAAAAATGATGAAAATTAAGCCCACTTTTAAGACCGTCATTTTTCTGAGAATTTGATTCAACCCAAACTACTGCTACTTGAGATTTTAAAAATGTTTTTTGTGCAATTTTAAAAGACAATTCTTGACCCATTCCAATAGCATTGCCCCCTTTTTCTGTCAAATGGAAAATAGCTACCGGACTAGCGGTAAATAGTCTGTCAAAAAAATTTGAAGCTGAGTTAGATTGACTGAAATTTTCGGGTTTATCTAAAGATCTTTTAAAAGGAAAGTAAACTTGGGCAAAAATTGAAAAATTTCTAAAACTATTTTCTCTTTGAGAAGCCCCTGAAAGTCTGGACTTATAAACTCCAGAATTTAAACTCATTTTAAAAGGGGTTTTCTCTAGCTCAAATTCAACTTTTTCCAACTGTGAAAAGTTTCTATGAGAAAAAAATATTGTAAGAATTAAAGTTAAAATTAAAGATTTCATATTGTTCTTAATTAACTTTTTAATGAAGTAAATCTAGAGTTTACTTTTAGCTTTAGTGGTAGTCCTAATGGTAAAGTTAAATTTTCATTTTCATGTCCTGATGGAAAATTAAAAACTACAGGAAAATCGAATTCATTTAGTTTTTGTAATACTATTTCTTCTAAATCCATTCCAAATGCTGTAGAATTGTCTTTAGTGTTGGTGAAATGACCTATAATAAGCCCATTTATTTGGTGAAATACACCTGCAAATTTTAACTGCCATAGCATTCTGTCAATTTTGTAAAAATATTCATCTATATCTTCAATAAATAAAATTTTATTTTCAAAATCTGGCTGATAATTGGTTCCTAAGTTAGCACATAAAACAGAAAGATTTCCTCCAACTATAGCGCCCTTAACCTCACCAGGTATATTTTGAGAGGAAGAATTTATTTTATAGTTTATTTCTTTTTTAAATAAAAATTCCTTTAAAGATTCTAAAGATTTTGGAGTATTTAAGCCAATATTTATTGGCATTGTAGCATGTATAGAAGCTGTATTTAAAATAATATTGGAGAAACAGTGAATATTGGTAATGTCTGAAAAACCTATTATCCATTTAGGGTTTAGTAAAAAAGACGCTGGATTTAACCCCTCTAAAAGTTGAATAGAACCATACCCCCCCCTGTAACACCATATGGCCTTTGCTGTAGGATGATCTATAGCCCATTGTAAATCTGTTATTCTTTTTTCTTTGTCCCCTGCAAAAATACCAGCGTCAGCTAAAATATTTTTAGAGCGCAATGGTTTTAACCCCCATTTTAACAATAAATTTTCGGCCATTAATAGCGATTCTAGTTCCACTTTTCTAGCCGGAGCAATTAGAATAACTTCATCGTTAGGTTTTAATTTGGGGGGTAAATTCATTTCATTTAAATTCTTTAGGATAAAAATAGCATATTAACTTATATTTGGCCATTCTAAATTAAATTTTGAAAAATCCTAAAAGACATACCATAACCGCAGCACTTCCTTATGCTAACGGCCCATTGCATTTAGGTCACTTAGCTGGCGTTTATATTTCTGCTGATATTTATGCTAGATTTTTAAGATCTAATGGTGAAGATGTTGCTTTTATTTGTGGCTCTGATGAGCATGGTGCAGCTATAACCCTAAGAGCAAAAAAAGAAAATAAAAGTCCAAAGGACATAGTAGATGAGTATCATTTCTCCAATAAAGACATATTTGAAAAACTAGGAATTAGTTTTGATATTTATGATAGGACTTCTTCCAAACAACATCATGAGACTGCTCAAGAATTGTTTTTGGAAATGGATAAAAGAGGGGCTTTTGTAAAAAAAGATTCAGAACAATACTTCGATGAAGAATACCAACAGTTCTTGGCCGATAGGTATATAACTGGCCAGTGTCCTAAATGTGGATATCATAATGCCTACGGAGATCAATGTGAAAAATGCGGAAGTGCTCTTAGTTCGTTAGAACTTATCCATCCAATTTCTACCCTTAGTGGAAAAAGTCCTCAATTAAAAAATACTACTCATTGGTATTTACCTTTAGATAGACACGAGAAATGGTTAAGTGAATGGATACAAAAAGGGATTTATAAAGGAGAGCAAGTACACAGTTCTGAAAATTGGAAGAATCAAGTAGTTGGTCAATGTATGAGCTGGATCAAAGCAGGCCTTCAACCTAGGGCAATTACAAGAGACTTAGATTGGGGAGTTAAAGTCCCTGTGGAAGATGGAGAAGGAAAAGTACTATATGTTTGGTTTGATGCTCCCATTGGATACATTTCAGCAACCAAAAAATGGGCAAACGAAAATGGAAAGAGTTGGGAGGATTACTGGAAAAATAAAGACACTAATTTGGTTCACTTTTTAGCAAAAGACAATATTGTTTTTCACACCATAATATTCCCTGCAATATTATCTGAATTAGATGGCTATATTTTACCAACCAATGTCCCTGCCAACGAGTTTTTAAATTTAGAAGGTCAGAAATTAAGCACTTCTAGAAACTGGGCGGTTTGGGGAAAAGATTACATAACTGACTTCCCAAATCAAGAAGATATTTTGAGATATGTTCTTTGCTCGATTGCTCCGGAAAACAAAGACAGTGATTTTTCATGGAAAGATTTCCAAGCTAGAAACAACAATGAGCTTTGCTCTATTTTTGGGAATTTTGTAAATAGGACTTTAGTACTGACAAAAAAATATTATAAAGGGGTTGCTCCGTCTAGAAATAATCTGTTAGAAGTAGATATTGAGTTACTGAAAACTATTAAACAAACTCCTGGTAATATTGCGCAAGCAATCCGTTCCTTTAGATTTAGAGATGCTCAAGGAGAAGCAATGAAATTAGCTAGAGCCGGGAATAAATATTTGGCAGATACCGAACCTTGGAAGTTAATAAAAACAAATCCAGAAAGGGTAAAAACAATAATGAATATATCGTTACAAATTACTGCTAATTTGGCTATAGTTTTCGAGCCTTTTATGCCAAAAAAAGCTTTGGAATTAACTGAGCTATTAAATATCAATCTTCCTAGATGGGATCAAGCTGGTAAGGACGAATTAATACTAGAAAATCATATAATAAATGAACCCAAAATTCTTTTTCAAAAAATAGAAGACGAAAAGATTGATGAGCAGATAGAAAAATTAAAAAAACAAGGTCAAAAATCCAATAAATATCCTCCTATGAAAGACGAAATTACTTTTGATGAATTCTCTAAAATGGACCTTAGAGTAGGAACAATTACAGCAGCAGAAAAAATAGAAAAAGCAGATAAATTATTAAAACTAACAGTAGATACTGGAATTGATGTAAGAACTGTTGTTTCTGGAATTGCCGAACATTTTAAAACAGAGGAGGTGATTGGTCAAAAGGTTAGTATCTTACTGAATTTGGCGCCTAGAAAAATACGAGGCGTAGAATCACAGGGAATGATTTTGATGGCTGAAACAGAAATGGGAGAGTTATCTTTTGTCTCTCCTACCAAGGAGATTGATCCTGGAAATACCATTAGGTAAAATACTCCCATAGTTCAACTGGATAGAATAGCCGCCTCCTAAGCAGTAGATCTGGGTTCGAGTCCCGGTGGGAGTACCATTTAACAGAAAAGAGTTGCTTGCATAGTGCAAACATCTCTTTTTTTCATAGTTAACTTAGTAAAAAAAGTAAAGTAAGGTTGGTTGCATTAATTAGTTACTGTCTTTAACATCATTTTTATTATTTTCTTTTGAATTTCTTTGAATGCTTTTTTTAACAAAAAAAGAAGATAAATATACCAAAAGTGTACTTATTAGTAAAAGCAATACACTAGCGCCAGTTAGCCCTTCAAGTAACATGTAAACGATCGTTATGAGTAAGAAAACAGGTAAAGCCAATTAAAATTGAAGCTCCTATTTTTTTAATATCTTTTTTGTTTTATCATTTATTTTAAACTTTTTATTTTTAATTTATTCATACTTTGAACTAAAGGCTATTCATTAGTTTATGCAAAACACTTAAATACAGAAACATAGATATATAAATAATCAACAAGAGATTTTCTTAATAGATACCACGTAACATATGGAATTAACAAAGGCCACAAGGAATGATTTTTCTACTCATAAATCTGTGGATTTAAAAAATGATAATAATATAAAGTCACTATTGTTTACTAATATCCGTATTTGGAAGTACCTTTAATACTTCTGCTCCATATTAGCTTTTTCTACGGTACTTTCTTTACCATTTTGAAATACTACTACTTTACATTTAATAAAATCATTCTCTTTGAAAAAATGCAGATCATTCAAAACATCATTGTAATCATCTCTCGATAATGAGAAATAATAAATTTTACTATAGTAATTACCTTTTAATATTTTATAATCAAAAAATATTTTGTCCTGAATTTTTTTAGAGTTTGTACTGTTAGCAATATCAATAAGAACTCTAAATTCGTAGTTATTCTTGTATTGTGAGGATGTTGATTTTATAATCCTTGCGTTGATTATATCATTTTCATAAATCTCGTCGAGTGCTTTTTGTGCATTTAAAAGAGAATTATACTTTTTTGAGTAATATTGATAACCCAAAAATCGTTTTCTTGAACTAATATTTAAATAAGGGAGTTTTATTTTTAATTCAGACATAACTGGGCTTGCACTAGATTTAAAAATCCCTAGTTCAATATAATATACATTTGGCACTTGATAGTCTAAATCAATTATCCTGTAAGTATTTTTTTTAGTTTCTTTTTCTAAAGAATCATTTAAACTATTTGTAAATACATTTTTTAGAGAACTTAGACCCTTAAGAGAATCTTTTTCCAGTTCATTATCAGCTGATTTAATTGAAGTATCATTTTCTAAAGAATCATTTAGTATTGATAAATTAATTAAATAACTATCGTTACTGATTGAATCCTCAAATGAATAATTTGATTTTTTAATCAAATCTTTTTCAGAAAATTTCTTATTTAAAGATGAAGAGTCTTTTTCGGAATAAAAAATTGCATCTGGATCATTTAACTTAATTTTATCAATCCTTGAGTTCTGAAGTGAATCTAGTTCAAGATCAATTTCTTTGCTTTCTTTATCGTATAAATAAGAGTCTTTACTTGGAATTCCATATGAAATAATAAATGCATCATAAATTCCATACAATTGAAATTCATCTCTTTTTTCTTTGGCTTCTGCAAGACTTTGAAACTTTCCATTACAATATTTAAACAAAGAATTATGTTCAGACATAAACAATGGAAATTTAAATATGTAATTTGGAGGGGTAAGAGGTTTAGAATATGCTCCTAATTGAATGGTGTAAAAAACTTCTTGAAACTCAGATGAGTCTGAAATACTTGAAGTTCTAAGTTTTGGATCTAAGTAGGTGATATTAGACATAAATTGCTCTGGATCAGATGGGTTGGTAAGAGTAATAAATTTTTGAATTTTATTATTTATTATTTTTATTGAATCCAGTTTTCTTATCGAATCGAGATTAATCTTCTTAATGCTATTTTTTAAGATTTGTTTAAGATTTGTGTCAATCTGAATAGTATCATTTAGAGCCTCTTTAGCGTTTTCAAAAATAGAATCATCCTCCTTTTCTAAAATAAAATTTACAGAGTTTAGTCTTTTGTTAGAGTCTAATTTATTTTGAAAAAGGCTTTCTTCATTGTTAGATAAAGGTTCAATTGCATCAACACTTAAACTATCATTCTCATGGTAAAAGTCCTCTGTATTTGTAGATTTATATCGTAAACTAGAATCATAATTTACTAAAGCTGGAGTTCCAATAAGACTATCTAAATCTACATTATTTATCAGGTCAAATTTATCTTGTGTCTGAATACTATCATTATTTTTTATTCCAAAAGACACTATAAAAACATCAGGATTACCATCAGTAATTAGTAAATTCTTCATGTTTAAAGCGCTTGAATAGTTCTTGTATTTTCCTACAAAATATTTAATGAAATCATTACCCTTATAAAATATTAAAGGATATTTTGTAATTGGGTTTTTGGAGTCAATCATTTTTTTGAAAACACCAATTTGAACTGAAAAATATGGTAGTGAAAGTTTACTAGAATCTATCAAGCTAAATATTTCTATGTTAGGATTATCTTCCTTAATGTCACTAATATTCTGAGAAAACAGGGTCAAATTTGGAAAAATTAATATTAAAATTATAAGCCTGAATTTCAAAATTTAAAATTTATAATAATTCGTTAATTTAAGAAAGATAACTCTTTTTAAAAATAAATGGCTATCATTTAAAATGAAATATAAGTCTACATGGGCTAAAGATGGGCGATTAATCAATAACAATTTATTTAAATTAATTGGTTAAAATTATTTTTTTAAAATTGGTGTCTATCTTACAGAAAGTAGGTTAATTTAGGTAAATTCACCTATTATCAGCATATAAATTAACTGTAAGAGGAGCAAATCAAAACTGATTTAAAAAACATTTACTACATTAAATGAAATGGAACTTTGATGAAATATTATGTTATACTTTCCTTATTAGTATTTAGCCTACATGGATTTTCGAAAATAACTCCTCCAAAGATTGATTTAAAGGAAGTTTTAATCAAGCTTGAAGAATTTAATGACCCTACAATTACAAGGAATTTAGAAACTGATTTTTTTAAAAATATAAGATTTCAAAACGATTCATTAGCATATTTTAATCCTAATGGAACTCTTCATCTATTCAAAATAAAATTTGACAGCACTGTTAGTGTAGAGAAATTAAGTAAGGGTATTTACCATGGAAGTACTTTCAATAGATATTTATTCATTAATCAAAATAAATTTTATTCATTTGGAGGACAAGGACTTTGGGCATCATGTTCTAAACTTTTAGAATTCAATAAAAAAAATAGAGAGTGGTTTAAAATAGAAATTAAAAATTATCCTTTCAATGCAGAGAAAATAATATCCTCATGGTTAATAAATAATAAGTTAAACGTCTTACTTACTCTAAATGGTAATAATAAATCTAAAAAATTCAATTTTATATTTGGAGAAATTGACATGAGTACCTTTTCATTCACAGAAATTGGTGGGTTTAGTTCCATGTACAGCCCCGATCTTTCATTTGGGAATAAGAATATTATTGGAGAATCTAACAGGTACATAATATTTGAAAACAGTACTTTGGAAAGGTGCCTCTACGGTATTTTTGATAAAAAAACTGGTGAAAGGCTCTTTACTAATTTATTAAAAGATATCCCTTGTATGGATGGGATTTCTTATGTTTATATAAAGGATAGTACACTTTTCTATAGAAATTCTAGCAATGAATTATCCTCTATTGTAATTAATGAATCAAACATTTACGAAAGGTATCCTATGAAAGAGATATACTATGATAGAATGTTAGAAAATAGAATTTATAAAATATCAACATATGCAATTGGATTTATTATTTTAAGTGTTTTAATTATTTTACTTATAAAAAAAATAAATTTAAATAGTTACTCAGCTAACGAAAACACATTTGAAATTGAAAAAAGACTTCTAGTTAATAAAGGATCTACAATCAAAAGAGAAGAGTTAGATGAATTATTAGGAATATCACATTTAAGTTTTGACTCTATAAAGTCAAAAAGAAGTTCCATGATTAGAACTATAAATGACAATGGAAGATTGAAGATTGAAAGAATTAGAAAAGAAGACGATAAGAGGTTTTTCAAATACTCTATAAACTAATATATCTTTAGTAGATAGAATTAAAAGTTCCTAAAAATTGATTTACCATTAAAGAATCGTGAATTTCGATTGGGGTAAGTTCGAGTTCATCAAAAGGCTTTGCAGCAGTTGTATTTTGGTTCTGATTTTTTACTTTGTAATCATAAATACCATTTATTGTAGAATCTTCAAAGCTTACATTTAAGACACCCCTGTCAGTATTCCACTTTCCGAACCAAGAAAGATTGCCTCTTGTATAGGAAATATCACCATCATATACAAAGAAAATCGAAGCAGTAATTTCTGCTCCGCTTACTTGTTCTATTTGAACAGTAGTCCACTCTCCTTGAAGTCTCGAGTCATGAGGTCTTCTTCTACAAGCTATAAGACAACAAAAGACAAATAAAATTAATAATCTTCTATACATTTATTTCAATTCTATTAGGTTATTCTTACTCCCATTACACACACATCATCTATTTGTTCGCTATCTCCCTTCCAACTATTAAACTCGTCTTTTAATAAAGAAAGCTGTTCTTGGGAAGTATTAATACTTATTTTTTTAAGGAAATTTTTAAATCTTAAAGCCATGTATTTCTTGTCCTTTAATCCTCCAAACTGATCTTGAAACCCATCTGAGTATAAGTAAAGCATATCTCCTTTCTTAACTTTAATTTCTTTTTTATTAAAAGACTTACTTTTAGCATAGTGAAATGAAACTGGTTGACTATCTCCTTTTATTGTTGTTAATTCATCCTCACTTATGTGAATAAGAGAATTGTGAGCGCCAGAAAACTCTACGGTTTTATTTTTCATATTTAGTTTGCATAACGAAATATCCATTCCATCTTTTTGTGCACCTTCTTCTTCTTGATTTAAAGATTTAATTATCTGAGTCCTCATTTCAAATAATATTTTATCTGTATCCATAATCCCTTTTTCTATTATAATTTCATTTAGTAAGGATGTCCCAATCATACTCATAAATGCACCTGGTACTCCATGTCCTGTACAGTCTGCAACTGTGAAAAAAATATTCTCCTGCTGGTCTTTATAAATCCAATAAAAATCTCCTGAAACTACATCTTTAGGTTTAAAAAAAATAAAACTTTTAGGTAAAGTATCTTTTAAATAAACAGACGAGGTCATCATGGCATCTTGAATTCTTTTAGCATAATTGATGCTATCGGTAATCTCTTGTTGCTTTTCTTCAATTACTAGCTTTTGCTTTTTAGTGGTATTGAGCTGCTTATAAACAAGTCCTAAAAATCCAATTACTAATATTATTCCTACAAAAAGTACTCCCTCTATAATCTTTTGAGTTTTAATTTCTTCTTCTTTGGCTTTAGTTTCTGCTTGTTGTACCAAAATTTCATCTAAATGTTTTAAACTATCCAATTGCTTTTTCGTTTCATATTCTTGATTATACTTAATCTTTACTACTTCTTGATCTGCACTAAGCTTTTCTAAGGTATCCTTTAACTCATTATATAATTCATAATTTTTTAAAGCCTTTTTTGAATTTTTGAGCTTTTTAAATAGATTATATTTAAAAAAATAAAGTGAAAGGTCTCCCTTATCTCCATTTAACTCGTTAGTTAGTTTTAGCGCTTTATTTACCATTTTTAATGATTTTTCATATTTCTTTTCATCAAATAAAACTTCGGCTAAAAGACTAAAGTACGCTGCTTGACCTTTCAGATTATTTTTCTCAACATCTAAATTGTATGCTTTATTTAAAAATATTTTAGCAGAATCTATTTGATTTTCAGAAATTAAATGAGAAGCCATTCTTCTGCAAAGGCCAGATAAATCATAAGATTCAGAATGTTTTTGTGAAAGATTGATAGCTTCTTTTAAGAAATATAAGCCAGAATCTGGTTTTTGTAAAATAAAAGATTCATAGCTTAAATTATTTAATGTAACAATTTCAAGGGAGGTATCTTTTACTAAATTAAATAGGGTATGGTTTTCTCTATATGTATTAAAAGCTTTTTGATTCTCGTTGGCAGAGCTGTAAATTGTTCCTAAATTATTGTTTTCAATTGTTATACCTCGTAAATCATTAATTTCTTGGTATAACTTTAATGATTCTTGATAAAGCTCAAGAGCTTCTTTCACTCTACCCGATTCTGAAAAAATAACTCCTTTAATATTTATAGCTCGAGCTATTTTTGGAGTAATTTTCTTTTTTTTTGCTAATTCTAGAGATTTTTCACAGTAAAATAGCGCTGTATCAATATTGTAATTTCTCAAAAGCCATATTGCTTTATTTAAAGATTCTAATCTTAAAGTATCATTAACTCCACTATCATGCCATACATTTAAATAATTTTTTATTTCATTTCCTTCTTTAGCTTCAAACTGTGCAGATAAACAAAAGTTTACTGAAAAAAATAAACAAAAAATAAAGTAAGATATTTTATTTAAACTCATATTTTATACTATTCTAACACCCATAATACAAACATCATCTACTTATTCATAATCTTTTCTCCATGAAGAAAAACTCTCATCCATAATGGCTAATTGTTTGTATTGAATAATTACAACTTTTTATTGTTGTAATTAACAAGAAAAATATTTTTCATCCACATGAATTTAAGTAATAATTTAAAAAAACTGTTTTAATTGGGTATTTACTTTATAAAGAAAAAAATAAATTACAAAAAAAGCTTGTTTTTTGATTTTTTGAGTCAATTTGATCAATAATGATAGAATTTTTGATTTTTTTAGTCGTTTTTTAAATTTTTTTGTTGCAAACTTTTATTAAATATTGATAAACTAATTCCTTAAAAAATCATAAAATTGATATAAATAAACTAATAAATTATAGTTTTATGAGTGATAATAAATGAAAAGTAAAGAAGGATTTATATTTAAAAAATTTGAGGCTGAGAGTCAATCTCCTTTTGATAGGCTTTTTGATATTTTCAAAGAACTAATTACACATACATCGGGAGATTTTGACGAGGCCATCAACTGGCTAAAAGAATTGGACAAAGAGTATAATCTTACCAATGAAGATTATAGCATTGAAGATTTTATAGAAGAACTGAAAGAAAAAGGGTACGTTAAAGAAGAAATTGACGTAAATGGCAACGGAAATATTTCTTTAACGGCCAAAACAGAGCAAGCAATACGTCAACAAGCATTAAATCAAATATTTGGAAAAATAAAAAAAAATGGAATTGGCAATCATAAAAGCAACAAACAAGGTCAAGGAGACGAACACACTGGTGACTTCAGGGCTTTTCAGTTTGGAGATTCCATAGAAAAAATTTCGGTAACTGAATCTTTGAAAAATGCCCATATAAACCATGGAATTAATGATTTTAAACTAAGTGAAAATGACTTAGTAATTGAAGAATCTTACCACAAAAGTCAGATGAGTACAGTGTTAATGGTCGACATTAGCCATAGCATGATATTATATGGTGAAGATAGAATTACACCTGCAAAAAAAGTAGCAATGGCTTTATCTGAATTTATAAAAACTAGGTATCCAAAAGACAGTATTGATATATTGGTCTTTGGAAACGATGCTTGGCCCATTGCAATTAAAGATCTACCGTATTTGAAGGTTGGACCCTATCACACCAATACTGTTGCTGGCTTAAGTTTAGCAATGGATATGCTTAGAAGAAAAAGAAACACCAATAAACAAATTTTTATGATTACAGATGGTAAACCAAGCTGTTTAAGACTTAAAGATGGGAGGTACTATAAAAATAGTAATGGTCTAGATCCTTATATAACAAATCAATGTTATGCCATGGCTCAGCAAGCAAGAAGACTACATATTCCAATTACTACGTTCATGATTGCCCAAGATCCATACTTAATGGAATTTGTCAAAAAATTTACTGAAGCCAATAAGGGTAAGGCTTTCTTTACTGGTCTACAAAATCTTGGGGAGATGATTTTTGAAGATTACGAGACTAATAGAAAAAAAAGAATAAAATAAAAAAATGGAT
>Ga0228634_1000490_pt1 | contig 29485 bp, 27 predicted proteins | sample 42DmetaG_FD_190063 | JGI IMG/M metagenome (GOLD analysis project Ga0228634, IMG submission 190063) | Seawater microbial communities from Monterey Bay, California, United States - 42D | ecosystem: Environmental > Aquatic > Marine > Coastal | place: USA: California | collected 2016-09-27 | reverse complement strand
GCACTAACAGTATTTAATGGTGGAGACGTAACAACATTTTTCTTAGAGATAGAAAATGCAGGAAACGATGATATCACTATTAAAGACTTAACAATAATGAATTATGGAACAACTGCATCAAATGGTAATGGAAAAGCAATTCTTATTGGTGGTTCAGTATCAGACAAAGCTATAACAGGTATAGTAATATCAAATGTTACTTTTGACGATATTGACTGCAACAATGGAAATAGTTCTTATGGTGGCGCAATTGGACATACTTCGTATGCAGGAGGAGGAAGTGATTTAACTATAAATGATTGTACTTTTTTAAATAATGATTCAGGGTCAGGAGCATGCTACACCAGTGCAGCAGGAACAGGGGATGTAATCACTATTAATTTTAATGATTGTATTTTTCACACCAACTCATCTGCATACAGGTGCGCAGTTTATAGAGCTCCTAATTCGAGTAGTAGTGTGACTGTTAATTGGAATTCATGTATCTTTTATAACAACACAAGCGCCAGAACCTTAATTTTCCCATACAATCAAGCTCATAACATAACTAATTGCTTATTTTACGAAAACACTGTAACCGATGCAACTGAAAAAGGTGTTTTTGAAGCATTTAGTGCTGTGACGTATAATATTAGAAATTGTACAATAGTAGATAATGACGGAGGAGGTATTTATGTCGCTAATGCTGGCGCTACAACAAACATATATTCCTGTATCATTCAAGATAACACTTCTCAAAATGATATTCATGAAGCTTCTAATGGAACTACTAACGTGTATAATACAATATACAACACATCTTCGGGTACGTTTGAAACAAACTCGAATAATGAAACAACAGACGCTACTTTCACTAATTCAGCTACCGATGATTACACATTAGACACTGGGTCAAATGGAATTGATGAAGGATATATAATAGGTTCTCCATCTCTAGATTTAATAGGAGCGACTAGAGATGGAATACCAGATCTGGGAGCTTATGAATTTGGTGCAGCTGCGCCACTTCCAATGAGGCTTGTTTCTTTTAAATGTGAAGAATTAAATGACTTGACAAATATCGTTTCATGGTCAACCATATCAGAAAAAAATAACAATTACTTTACCATAGAGAAAACAACTGATGGAAAAGAATTTCATGAAATTGGAAGAATAGAAGGTGCAGGTAATTCTAACTCTTTAAACAACTACACTATTTCTGACTTAAATGTTAAAAAAGTAATAAACTATTACAGACTTGTTCAAACAGATTTTGATGGCAATAGAACCTTCTCAAAGATGATATCTATCGATAATAGGTTACTAAATAAAGAAAAACATATTGTTAATAAAACTAACCTCTTAGGTCAAAAAATTAATGACAGTTTTACGGGAATTATTGTTATTATTTACAGTGATGGATCAACAGAAAGGGTTTACAGAAAATTATAATTTCCAATAATCATTTTCATAAAGAAATATTAGAGGCAAAAGCATGTTATGAAATAAATATCATCTACTTTGATTGAAAGGAAGTAATATTTATTTTAATCAAAAGTTTAAAAAACTGAATCCATATTTGAGCTCAGCTGATTTTGAGCTCAGCTGACAATAACACAAGTATTAGATGTTACTCAAAAAAAGGATTGGCGACAGGATTAGAAGCACCTCTGGTAGCTTTGGTATAGCTAAAGAGTATACCATGTTTTCAAGTTTTATAGGTTCAGCCTAGACATTTTGTTTCGAAGATAAACTTTTACAAAAGCTTAATATTTTTGGTTAACCGTGAAAGTATACTTGAACTCTAATCTAAAATAAAACTCACATAGTCACTTTTTTATTAATGTCATGAAATGAGGTTTTTAGAATAATTTAATTAATCTCAACTTAATTATTTCGGTGCATACTTATATAAAACATAGGCAACAATACCAAACAAAAAGTTTGGGACCCAAACCGCTACTGAGGTAGATAAACCGACATTAATTGCAGCTACAGTAGTTACCTTCATAGCAAAGATATATATGAAAATAATACCTAACCCAAGAGCAATATTAATACCTACTCCTCCCCTTTTTCTTCTACTTGAAACAGATACGCCTATTATTGTTAAAACATAAGTTGAAAAGGGCAAACTGGTTCTTTCGTACAATACAATTTCGTATAAGGGGATATTAGGAGATCCTTTAGCTTTTTCTTTCTCTATGAATTGCTTTAATTCAGTATAGGTCATCGTTTCAGCAATATTATCTCTTTGAGCAATATCTTCAATTCTAAAGTCGAAAATAGTATCTTTTGTCAACCCATTACGTATCGTTTCAGTAGAATCTATGATTGTTCTTTCAAAAAAATTAGTCAATGTCCACGTATTTGTTCCAATGGTATTTACAGCTTCCTTTGCTTTTAAAAAATAAATCAATTGATTACTTGAATCTGCTTTTTCCAAAACAAAATTGGAGACAACATTATTATCCGAAGAATAACTGGAAAAGTTTAAAGCAACATTATCCGGTAACTCAGCATGGTAATTTTCAATATGCATCCTACTCCTGTAATAAGTTTCTTCGAATTCTAATAGTACTTTATTAGACCTGGGTAAAACAACATGATTTAGGAATAAAGCGATTAACATCAATAACGTAGAAGCAATCATATAAGGACGAAGAAGTCGTCTGAAATTAATACCACTATTCATTATTGGAATTATTTCAGAATCTTGCGCCATTTTTGCAGTAAACCAAATTACAGATACAAAAATGATAAGAGATGAAAACATATTTCCATAATGTAATAAAAAAGTGAAATAGTATTCCGTTATAATAGCGGATAACGGCGCTTTCTTTTCAATAAATTCACTTAAACGGGAAGACATATCAAAAACCATTGACAACAACATTATAATCCCCAACATAAAAAAGAATGTTGTCAAGAATTTTTTAATGATGTATTTGTCAATCTTTTTAATCATCTATCAATAGCTTAGTATTACAACCTATTAGCTAATTTTTTTACCATCTTATTTTTCCAATCCGTGAATGTCCCATCAATAATCTTCTCTCTTGCTTGATTTACTAACTCTAAATAAAAGGCCAAATTATGAATTGTTGCAATTTGATATCCTAAATACTCGTTTGACTTTATCAAATGACGTAAATATGATTTAGAGTAAGTACTATCCACATAAGAAGTTCCATTTTCATCTAAAGGAGAATAATCTTTTTCCCACTTTTTGTTTTTAATATTTATTATCCCTTCTGAAGTAAACAACATACCGTGTCTAGCGTTTCTAGAAGGCATAACGCAGTCGAACATATCAATTCCTAGAGCTATACATTCTAATAAATTGACAGGTGTTCCTATTCCCATTAAGTACCTTGCTTTATCTTTAGGTAGTATTCCGCAAACTACATCCGTCATAGCGTACAGTTCTTCATCTGGCTCCCCAACTGAAAGACCTCCAATTGCATTTCCAACAGTACCGTAATTTGCAATAGTTTCTGCAGACTCTTTTCTTAAGTCATTATAAGTACTTCCTTGAACAATAGGGAACAAAACTTGATTATGACCATACAAAGGTTGAGTTTCATCCATTCTATCGTAACAACGTTTTAGCCAACGATGCGTCATGTGCATAGACCTTTTAGCATAATTATACTCACAAGGATATGGCGTACATTCATCAAAAGCCATTATAATGTCGGCCCCAATTGAACGTTGTATGTCAATAGATTTTTCAGGAGTAAAGAAATGATAACTTCCATCTATGTGGGACTGGAACTTTACACCTTCTTCCGATATTTTATTAGAACTAGATAAAGAATATACCTGATACCCTCCACTATCCGTTAAAAGAGGTTTTTCCCAGCCATTAAATTTATGGAGACCACCAGCACTTTCAATCACATCCATCCCTGGACGCATATATAAGTGATAAGTGTTCCCTAAAATAACCTGAGCTTTAATATCATCCCTAAGTTCGTGTTGATGAACACCTTTAACAGTACCTGCTGTACCAACCGGCATAAAAATAGGAGTTTGGATTTCTCCATGCTCTGTTTTGATGATACCAGCCCTAGCATTTGACTTGGAATCTGTATGTAATAAATCGAAGTGCATAAAATTGTTGAAAAATAAAGTTCACAAAGATAATTGTATTTATTAAAGGACCCATATTTGTACCAAGCTTTTATAAAATGAAAATTATCCCAAGTTTTGAATATAATTCAACAACATTTATTTGTTGTGTGTTTTTGTTAATGGGTATTATACAACTCGTATATGTACTTTTTATTCATGGTAAACTTTGTTTTTTTAAGAAACAGAAAACAGAAAACAAAACTCAGCTATTTCCTATTTCCGTAATCATATCCGCAAGGAATGAGTCGGACAACCTTTACGAGAATCTTCCAAAGATACTTGAACAAGACTATCCAGACTTTGAAGTTATTGTAGTCAACCACCAATCCATAGACGATTCTTACACGATTCTAAATGCCTATTCACAACAATATCCTAATTTAAGAATTATCGAGCTCGAAAAAAGCCAACATCTTAAACCAGGAAAAAAACTACCACTCACTATAGGAATAAAGGGAGCTAAACACGAACATTTAATATTTACTGACGCAGATTGCCAACCAGCATCAAATCAATGGCTAAAATCCATGTCTTCTGAGTTTAACGAGCCAAAAAAAATAATACTAGGCTATGGTCCATATATTAAAAGAAAAGGAGTTTTAAATCGAGTTATACGGTTTGACACTGCTTGGATAGCAATGAACTATCTATCCATGGCATTAGCAAAACAAACTTATATGGGAGTTGGAAGAAATTTAGGCTATACAAAATCTACCTTTAACTCTGTCAGCGGATTCAAATCTCATTACTCTATCTCTTCTGGAGATGACGATCTATTTATTCAAGAATGTACAAATAAAGAAAATACATCTATTAACATTTCACCTGAATCATTTTGCTATTCAGAAGCAAGCTCTTCATGGGGAGCTTGGTATATTCAAAAAACTAGACACTTCACAACTTCTGGAAACTATAATGTTTTCAAAAAAGCGTTGTTAGGAATTTACCCTTTAAGCCTGTTAATCTTAACCATAACATTCGTTTATTTGTTATTTAATGAAGACTTACGTTTATTTTCATTAATTAGTTTTGGAAGTGTTATAATTATAAAATGGATCATTCAAGGAATTTGTTTCAATAAACTACTTGAAAAAAGTTTTATTGGTTTTTTACCAATTTACGATTTACTTTATGCAATATTATTACCGATTCTATTTTATACAACGGATAAAAACGAAATAAAAAAATGGTAGACAGCGAACATTTATCAGATAAAGCTCAACAAGACTATGCTCTTGTAAAACTTGCTATCGAAGGAAAGCAAAATGCTTATGCTGAATTAATGGATAGGTACCGTGAATCTATTTATTTTATGATGTTAAAAATGGTCAAGCACACCGATGATGCTGACGATTTAACCATCGAAGCTTTCGGAAAGGCCTTTAATCGTCTTGAACAATATTCTCCAAGCTACGCTTTTAGTACTTGGTTGTATAAAATTGCTTCCAATAACTGTATCGACTTTATAAGGAAGAAAAGAATCTCTGTAACCTCAATGGACACAGGTAAAATAACAGACGATGGAGAAGTTATATTTTTTGATGCTAAATCTGGAACATTAGACCCTGAAGAAACATTTATTCAAGAACAAAAAATAAAATTAATGCGAAACCTCGTATCTAAATTAAAACCTAGATACAGAGAATTAATTGAAAAGAGGTATTTTGAAGAACTAAGCTATGAGGAAATCGCCACTGAGTTAGACCTCCCACTAGGAACCGTTAAAGCCCAGCTGTTCAGAGCCAGAGAGTTCTTAGCAAATCTAATTAGTAAAACTAAAGATACAATATAAGCGACCCTATGAACTCCATTGACCTCATATTAAAATACTTTCCTGAACTTACGAATTCACAAATTGATCAATTCACAAAGTTAGAAGAGCTATATAAGCATTGGAATGAACAAATCAACGTTATCTCTAGAAAAGATACTGAAAACTTCTACGAAAGACATGTTCTACATTCATTAGGAATCGTAAAAGTAATGTCATTCAAAGATGGGTCAGAAATTCTAGATATTGGAACAGGAGGAGGTTTTCCTGGGATTCCACTTGCTATACTTTTTCCTAATTGTAAATTTACTTTAGTTGATTCAATTGGCAAAAAGATTAAGGTTGTAAATGAAGTTAGCCAAGCACTGGGTTTAAAAAATGTTACCGGCATACACTCTCGAGCAGAAAAAATTCCAGGAAAGTTTGACTTTATAGTAAGTCGAGCCGTTACTGCTATGCCTGCCTTTATCAATTGGGTTAATAAGAAATTTAAGAAGGAAAACATAAACTCGCTACCAAACGGCATACTATATCTTAAAGGAGGAGATTTAACGGAAGAAATGAGTACAATAAAAAAACACTTCAAATTTCACGACTTAAACAAAATATTTGAAGAGGAATTCTTCGAAACAAAGAAAGTTGTTTACCTTAAGTGGTGACTTCGAGAGCTTCAGTCGCTATCCAAAAACCTTAATCAACAGCAAACAGCGACAAAAGAACTAGACTATATCTAAATTATTATGAAAAAAGCTCCCTCCTACTTCAACATCATCTTATTTATCTTTTTAAACATTACGTGTTCTCATTCACAAAATCCAGCATATAAATTAATTAAAGACAGTGTTTTTAGTATTATGGAAAATGATTATTCTAAAGCTAAAGAAAACCTAAAACAAATCGAAAAAAATCATTCAATAGACCCTGCTGATAAAATCACATTCCTATAATACTCATTAAAAAACAATGACCTTAAGTTCTTCAAAAAACAGATTAAAAAGCTAATAAAAAACGATGGGTTCATCCAAACGACTCAATACATTGCAGATGTCAAAGAAAACAAAAACCTAACCGAATGGATCAAAGAAAAAGAGATAAAATTACACCCTGTATGGATTAAAAATAATCCCAACTCATACTATATCCAAATTCACTGTCGAGATATTCATAAACGTGACCAAATGAGAGGATACTTCTATGAAATCCAAAAAAAAGACTCTAACAGTAATGCTAAAATGGCTTTAAAGAAAGTAGACAGGTATAACATTTCAACTTTAAAACAATTAGCTAATAAAAATAATGGAATACTACCTAACAATTTTGATCATGGCATAGGTACATCTTTGATATGGCAAGGGTCTTTCTTACACAATTTATGTTCCGGAGATATTATGGAGAACTGGAATGAAGCTTTACCATATATAGAAAACACATACTTTGCAGGCAAAATAAACGATAGTCTTTTCCGACTTTTAGACCAACAATTAAAACAGCACCTAGGTGTCCAATACTATGGCTTTGAAAAAGACACCCCTGTTATAGATGAGGAACAACTAGTTGAAAGAAGAATGAAGTACGGATTTACTTATAAATGAACGCTTCACATTCATAACGAGATATTATAACAAAAAAAATCCCGAAGTATTATTCTCCGAGACTTTTTCTTAACTATAGTAACCTCTTTTAATTCATTTTATACTTCTTAAAGAACGCGTCCCAGTTCCAGATAAAATTGACCATCACCTCATCCATTCTCTTTAAGAACAATGGGTTTGGAGCTTGCATTCTTCTAAAATAGTCGTCTTGAAATTCGTTTAATGCATACTTCTCAAACAAAGCTTTAGACATCCCATAAACCAAGTTTTTTGATGGATGGTTAACTTTAGCTATAAAACTTTGATACTCTCTTGCTAAAGATTGAAATTCAGAAGGAGTCATTTCATAAATCTTCCCTAGTTTTTCAAATATTTTCTGTTCTATACGAACAGCTTGATCTGCATCAAAAGTACTTTCTAAAGAAGATAAATTAGCAGCAATAACAATTAAGGCAAATTCGCCGTTTAAGCTAGATCCAATTTGTGGAGATTTCACAAAAGCAACATCTTCATTAATTAATTCAGCAACCTCAACAAAACCATTATCCACAACATCAAACAATGCGTTTATAAATACATTTGCTACCTGATCATCAGATAGCTTTCGTTTTAATAGTGCGCTTAATAATGCCATTTCTTATAATTAATTTATTCTACAACAAATTTAGGTAACGTTAATCAGAGATTAAATACGTGTGAAATTTGGTTTTCAACTAAGTTTTCAACATTTTATTGAATCAATACTCTAAAATTGTTAACTTTATGTTTAAAATCATCATAAATAAGTAATTAATTAGTCTTTTTAGATCTTTCAATGAAAAACAATCCAATTTTATTATTGTTACTAATATCACTTGGTGTAGGCTTGTTTTATTATAATAATTCTAAGCCAATAGTTCCTCCTATTAAACCTATTAAATCAGACACGAAAACAAGTCCAAATACCTCCTATTTCAAAGTTGTTAAAAATGAACCTATTATTACAAAAAAACAATTAATTGGAATAATCTGTAAACCTGTAGAGGAAATAATACACTCACCAATTAATGGTAAAGTAGCCAACATTAACAGAGGAAAATTTGAGTCAGGTGATTTACTTGTTAGGTTAGAAAATGATTTTCTATTTAAAAGCCTTTCTGACAATAAAATTGAATTCAAAAAAAGACTATCCCTCTTTCTAAATGAAGTGAAAAAAGAAAGAAAAAAAATGTGGAAGAAATACATAAGCACAATTTCTCCTGAAAAAGTTTTGATAGCTTTTCCTACTGATTATAACAATGAAGAAAAAAAATTACTCAAAAAAAACGATTGCTTCAGGTTATACAATCAACTTGTAGATCAAGAAAACGAAATGGAAAGTTATTTTATCTTAGCAAAAAAACCAGGTCGTTTAAATAAGATTTTTGTTAAAAAAGGTGATTACATAACTAGTAAAGATACTTTAGCAACTACTAGTTATGACATTCCATTATTAGTAAAATCAGCCGTTTCAAAAGGAATAGTTAACGAGATACAATCATTCCAGAAAGCAGATTATTTAAATGAAAATAAAGCAGTAGGTACTGGTATGTTTTTCTATCTTGATAAAAGTAACAGAGATAACAGAAACAAAGTATACTACACTTTCCAACCGAATAAAAATTTCAACTTTAAATATGGAGATTCCATTAAATTATTGCTAAATAATCAAGAAGTCTACTCATGCTTTAAGCTTGAAAAGAAACTTCTTCGAGTTGACTCATCTATAATCCTTTACAATAAAAGCAAGAAGAAAGTTAAAGTAGTACAAAGCTCAAAAAATTTCTTTTATGTTAATGGGTTACAAGATGGAGATTCAATTCTACTGAATCAAGATTAAAGCTTTACCTATTCGCTTCTTTTCCAAAAATCAATTCCCTTACTTCATTTCTTTTTAATTTCAGTTCAATCACAGCTTCTTTATCACTAAACATAAGTAGTAAATACCTCCACTTAAAAGAGATGTGCTTTAAATATTTATTAAAAGAATAAGCGTATAATCCAGACAAAGGCATTAGTGCAATATACACCACCTTTTGAATGAGGTTCATTTCAAACAAATTACTTATCAATAAAAAATAAAAAAAATAAGCTAAAGGATAAAGAAGCATACCTAACAAAACCGCAATTGGCGCATAATACTCTATATCTTTTGTGATTTTTGGAACAATATAATCTGTAATTTTAAATTGAATCAAGTTGTGCCAAGTCCCAAACATGAACAAAGGTAAACCAACTATCAAAAAGAAAACAGAAAATACTAGTTGCCTAACAAACATAAAGGACCTAAATTTTCTGTCTAGAAAATCTGCTTTTACATCTAGCTTTCTTAACCTCCATTGAATATTCTGAACTAACAACTGAATTTCAGGAATTTTCTCTGGAGCTTCTAATTGAATATCTTTTACTTTATCTCTAATTTCCTTATAAAAACGGACATCGTGCTCAACTCCTTTTTTACGTTTATAAAGGTATCTTGAAGACAATAACTCTGCTAAATCATCTACTAAAATTTCCTGTTCTTTATCACTAGAGTTGATTAAAACATTTTCTAAATTTAAGCGGAATCGCTCCGTTAATTGTTTAGCTGCTTTACCCGCATTTAATTTATATTCTTCTAAAAAATCTTTAACCTCCAGTTGCTTTCCAACATTAATTAATACAGAACTTCTAAACTTCTCTGCTTTTAAATAGTTCAACCCTAACGGAACAACTTTAACATTTAATTTCCCCTTGTTTCTTTTCTCAACTTCCAGTGCAATTCTTGCAGTTCCAGTTTTTAACTCTCGAAGCCTTCTTTCCAAAAAGCTTGTTCCTTCAGGAAAAATCACTAAAGTTTGTTTTTTTTCTAAAAGTTGATAACACTCTTCGAAAGAACTTTGATTAGAAACACCTTTAACAGCTCCTTCTCCCTGTCTATTGATCGGAATCATTTTAAGACTTCTCAACAACCACAATTTGAGCTTCGAATTAAACAAAGTTCCTTTAGCCATAAAGTAAACTGGCTGTCTAGTAATGTACCCTATAATCATCGCATCCATTAGAGTGTTTGGATGATTCGAAATGAAAATCATTGGTCCATTACTTGCTAATGACGTTTTATTGAGGACCTTTACTTCCTTATAATAAAAACGAATACCTATTCCAACAAATATTTTTAATAATCTGTAAAGCATTAATGAACTCTATAATCAATAGTTACCCAAATTTAAGTATAAATTTAACTTCTACATTTTATATTTCAATTAACTTTACATTATGGTTAATTTTCCAGTTGCATACTTTAATTCCAATGATGGGAAGTCTTTATTAGGCTTTGGCAAACAGTCGTCTCTTATTTTGGATGAGAATAAAAACCTTGAAAGTATAGATGAATTCATTTCAGACAACTCCAATAATTTTATTTTTACAGCCATTAGTTTTGATTTAAAAAATAGGTTCGAGAATTTAAAATCAAACAACAAAGACGACGTACAATTTCCTGAAGCGATTTTCTTTACAACAAAATACGTTGTTGAATTAGATAATGGTCAGATTAAATTTATTCAAGGAGAAAAAAACTCTGAGAGCACTTCGTTTATAAATGATTTTTTGAAAAGCGAACCCGAAGAAGATGATACATATAATTTTAATTTTTACTCTACTACTTCAAAAAATAAATACTTAGAACATTTAAATTCATTGAAAAAGCATATTTCATTGGGGGATATCTACGAAATAAATTATTGTCAAGAGTTTGTTGCTAATGAGGTTACAATAAAAGATGAATTCAGCCTTTATTGGAAACTTAATAAAATAACTAAAGCACCATATTCTACTTTTTTAAATTTTGAGAATCACTCTATTTATTGTGGAAGTCCAGAGCTATACCTTTCTAAAAGAGGGAATAAATTGACTTCAAAACCAATAAAAGGAACTTCAAGAAGAGGAGAAAATAAACAACAAGATGAAGAACTGAAGAAAAAATTGAAAAATGACCCTAAAGAACGAGCTGAAAACATAATGGTCGTAGATTTAGCTAGGAATGACCTTTCAAGAATAGCCTTAAAAAACACTGTAAACGTTGAGGAACTATGTGAAATATACTCTTTTGAAACTGTTCATCAAATGATTTCCACAATATCTTGCTCTATAAATAATGTAACGTCTTTTACAAATATTCTGGAAGCTACTTTCCCTATGGCTTCTATGACAGGAGTTCCTAAAATCAGTGCTTTAGAATTAATTGAAAAACACGAAGATTTTAAAAGAAGTATATATTCTGGAACAATAGGCTTAATTCAGCCGAATGGAGACTTTGATTTAAATGTTGTTATTAGATCCTTAGTTTACAACAAACAGAATAAAACATTATCCTGTGGTGTAGGAGGAGCAATCACAGACCTCTCCGTTCCTGAACAAGAATACGAAGAGTGTCTTGTAAAAGTAAAACGTATTCTAAATGCAGTCAATGGATAACTTAAAAGATTTTATTGCAAAAAAATGGGAGCATTTGTCTTCAAAAAAAATATTCGTTGCATGTAGTGGAGGTGTTGATTCCATTACTCTACTTTCTATTTTTAAAGAATTAAGATTCGATGTCGAAGCACTTCACGTAAATTATAACCTTAGAGACCAGGACTCTATTGATGATCAAAACTTTGTAAAAAACTATTGTAAGGAGAATAATATTCCTTTTCATCTTAAATCGATTAAACTTGGTAAGCATTTAGAAATAAATGGAGGAAACCTCCAAGAAGAAGCTCGTAAAATACGTTATGCTTTTTTTGAAGAATTCAAATTAAAATCATCAAACAACGTAATTGCTTTGGGACACCATATAGATGACCAAGTAGAAACTTTTTTTATGCATATTGCGCGTAAGTCTGGTATACTAGGAATGTCATGTATGCTGGAGGAAAACGAACAATACATTAGACCTTTCCTTCATTTTAAAAAGCAGGAAATAATTGAATACGCTAACTGTAACAGTATTCAATGGAGAGAAGATGTAACGAACCAAACCAATAAGTACACACGAAATATTTTACGTAACATACTAATTCCTAAAGTAAAAGAATCCTTCCCAAACATTGAACAAAGCATATCTACTCTAATAGAAGTGTTTCAAGAGAATCAAAAAAGCACAGAAGAAACAGTTACCCCAATTATTGATAACATCATATTGACTAATCAATTAACCATCAATCAATATAAACAACTTTCTGAAAATGAAAAGTTTGAACTTTTAAGAAAATTAAATCTTAAGCATGGTTATATAAAAGAGTTGGATAAATTGAGTAAAAGTCAAAAAGGGAAGTTCATTTCAATTGACTCAAACACTATAGATTTCATTTATAATGAAGGGGACTATTTTCATTTTATCCAGAACAAAACGGTTAAGAATAACGTTCCCAAACTAGTAGTTAAAAATGTAACCAAACTACCTGAAACCTTCAACTCTTCTTCTATTTACCTTGATTCAGAAAAAGTAAAAGGCACACTACAACTTAGGTATTGGAAAAATGGAGATAGAATGAAACCGATAGGGTTAAAGGGGAGTAAACTTATTTCCGACATCATTAAAGATGCAAAAGTTCCTTCACACCAGAAAAATGAAATCCTAGTACTAACAGACGATGAAAATATTTTATGGTGTGTAAACCACAGAGTAAGCTCAACTGCTAATGCTAAAACATCTTCAAAATCTATTCTTCAAGTATCTCTAAAATAGGGCTTCCAGTTGTAGAGTTGGGTGTTTGTAAGTTCAAAACATGAGTCAATGTTGCTGCTATGTCAGTTATATCAATTTTTCTAAAAACTTCTTTTTCATGAATACCTTTTCCATACCATAATAAAGGAACATGTGTATCATAGTTGAATGCTGAACCGTGGCTGGTACCTTTATGAGATTTATCGGAGTATTCAGTTAAGTAACCAGGCTGAAGTATGAAAATCAAATCTCCACTTCTGTCTCTCACATATCCTTCACGAACCATATTGCCCCATTTACTTTTTTCGCAATCAAGAGTTAAATCTTTGTAAGTAAAAACCTCTTTTACACCTTTCCATTTATTAATTTCACTTTTTATAAAATCAACTATCTCCTCCTTATCCAGACCTAATAATTGAATCGTTTTATCATCTAAATAAATGTTATTATTTACATAAGACTGAATAAACTTTGAACCAAACTTAACTTGTAACTCCTCGTTTAACTCAATTATTTTTTGCTCTAAATTTAAATAACCTCCAGGTAATTTCTTGTCAACCAAATATTGAGGTACAGGAACAACAGCATGGTCAGAAGTCAAGAACAAAACAAAGTTTTCTTTTCCAACTTTACCTTCTAACGTTTTTATCAATCTACTTAACTCTAAATCCAATCTCAGATACATATCCTCTAATTCAACTGAATAAGGACCAAAAGCATGTCCCAGAATATCAGTAGAAGAATAACTAATACACAAAAAATCAGAATCGTCCCTTATGCCTAAACGCTCGGAAGTTATCGATTGTATAGCAAAATCTGTCAAATAAGTGTTCGCATATGGTGTCGATATAAAAACATCATATTTTCTTTTTTCAGGAGTAACTGATAAATCATAAGGAAAAACTGGTTTAGATTTCCCCGGAAATAAAATCTCATATTTAGAATCATCTGGCTCACTTTCGGTGTAAGTAGATATTGGGTATAAAGTTTCCCAAACATTAGACATACTTTTAGAAGGATAGCTTAAAGTATTGAACTCATTAACCCATGAAGGAAGTACCTCTTTAAAGAAATCACTAGTGATCATTTTACCTTCTTCCTTATCAAACCAATACGAACCGTTTGAAAGATGTCCCCCAGGAAGAATAGCGCCTCTATCTTTAATCGAAAGGGAAACGACCTTTGAACCTTTATAAGTCAATTTTAATTGATCAGTTATTGTATTGGACAATAAACGATGTGGAGAACATTTCCCTTTGTTAGAACTACTTCCTATCGTTTTCACATTACCATCACTTACACAATTAACACTTACACCTTTTGATTTTACAAACCATTGATTCCCAATAACCCCATGATTGGATGGAGTTGTTCCAGTATAGATAGACGCATGTCCTGGACCAGTATAGGTCGGTACATAGTTATAATGAGTATTTCTACAGTTTGTCCCTTCTTTCATTAGTTTAACAAAGCCACTATCGGAAAACTTATCTTGAAATCGATACAAATAATCGTAACACATTTGATCGACAACAATACCAACAACTAATTTGGGAGGCTCATTAACTTGTCCTAATAACGAAAAACTAAAGCAAGTAAAAAGCAATGTTTTTAAAATATTCAACCCCATAAATTTCTAATTTACTTTTTCAAACTAAAGCTAGAGCATTTATCCCTACTTTTAAATTGTTTATTTTACTTATTATTTAAAGCTTTTTTATAAGTCGCAATCACTCTATCTCTTGCAAAAGCATGTTCAACAATTGGAGAAGGATAATCAGTTGTTCCAAATTCAGGAACCCATTTTTTAATATATTTAAATTCTTTGTCAAATTTTTGTTGTTGAAGTGTTGGATTAAACACCCTAAAGTAAGGAGCCGCATCACATCCAGAACTTGCTGCCCATTGCCATCCACCAACATTACTAGCAAGTTCAAAGTCTAATAATTTCATTGCAAAGTAAGATTCTCCCCATCTCCAATCGATCAACAAATGTTTTACTAAAAAGCTTGCAGTAATCATTCTTACACGATTATGCATAAAGCCAGTTTCATTTAATTCACGCATTCCCGCATCTACAATTGGATAACCTGTTTTACCTTCACACCACTTCTTAAATAGACTTTCATCATTTATCCATTCTACGTTATCATATTTTGGTTTAAACGCTTTTGTAACACTATCAGGAAAATGATAAAGAATCGTTTGATAAAAGTCTCTCCAAATTAACTCATTTAAAAACTTCTCATTGGCATTAATTGCAATTTTTGCCAATTTACGAATACTTATTGTCCCAAAACGAAGCGCTAAACTTAACCTTGATGTCCCTTTTATATAAGGAATATCCCTTCTTTCTTCGTATTTATTAATTATATCCATTAAAATCTCCTCACTTGGAAAAGGTGATTTAACATTTGAATCAAAACCTAAATCTTTTAAAGGAACTAAAGGTTCAGTCAAATCTACCTTTAAAAGAAACTCTACGTAACTTAACGTAGGATAAGAGGATAAATAAAACTCATTTATCTTTGCTTTCCATTTTTTAGAGTATGGAGTAAAAATAGTATATGGCTTTTTATCTGGTTTTAACACCTCATTTTTCTCAAATACTACATGATCCTTTGCTCCTATAAAATCTACACCTAAAGATTCAAGTGAATTATATAATTCTAAGTCTCTCTTTATGGCATAAGGCTCATAATCTCTGTTTGTATAAACATTTAAGACACCTTCTTTTTTGACAAGGTTTAAAATTACGTCTTTAGGCTTACCAAAAAAAACTTTAAGGTCACTTCCTAACTTTTGGTATTGTATTTTTAATTTTTCAATCTGTTGATAAATGTATAATACCCTTTGATCGTCTTTTGGTAAATCACCTAAAATATAAGCATCAAAAACAAAAATTGGAATAACAGTTTCAGAACTTTTTAAAGCTTTATATAATCCAGCATTATCCTCAATCCTTAAATCCCTTCTATGCCAAAATATAGATTTCATAATTTCTTCTTATCCTTCGTATTCAAAAACATTATTTTCCGTTTCCCAAAGTTTCACTTTAAGTTTGTATTTATGGTCTAGTTTAGCTCTTAAAAGGTTATAAATTACTAATAAAATATTCTCAGCAGTAGGTATTAAGTTTTTAAACTCTTCACAATCAAGGTTCAAATTCCTATGATCAAATCTCTCCGAAACATTTTCTTTAACTAATGCTTTTAAAACCTTAAGGTCAATAACATAACCAGTTTCAGCATCAATATCTCCCTCAACCCATGTTTCTAAGACGTAATTATGTCCATGAAAATTGGGGTTGCTACACTTACCAAACACTTCCTTATTTTTATCATCCGACCAATCTGGCCGATAAAGCCTATGAGCTGCATTAAACGTTTCTCTTCTACAAACTTTCATGTAATATATTTAAAGATTTTTCTAATTTATTTCTGTAGTCTTTTAAAATTAATTTAAACCAAAAAGTATAATCCCCTTCGTTCTCACTAATATCTTTTATAACGGCATCGATTGAGATCCATTTATAATCTGAAGCTTCTTCAGGGTTTAGAATAGGATTAGAGTTTGACCTGCCAATTAAAACATGATCTAATTCATGCTCAGTAAGGCCATTATCTAAGTCTACTTTATAAATAAAACTAAAAGACGTCTCTAAATGAGATGTGTAATTCATTTCCTCCAGTAACCTTCTTTTTCCAGCTTCTAAAATAGCTTCATTTTCACCAGGGTGACTACAACAAGTATTTGTCCACAAGCCCCCTGAATGGTATTTTCCTAATGCCCTTTTTTGTAAAAGCATTTCATCATTATCATTAAAAATAAAAATGGAAAATGCTCTATGAAGCAAACCTTTTTGATGCGCTTCTAACTTTTCCATCACTCCAACTTCTCTATCTTCTTTGTCTACTAAAACGACGTTTTTATATGACATTTCTCAATCAAATTATATTATTCTATAAATTTAATTAAAACTAAATTAAATTTAAAACAAATGAAGATTTTAAGTAAAAAGAAAAAAAACTCTTTTTTATTTCTTTTATTTAAAATAAATAAATAAATTTGTACTCCGTTAAACGAAACGGTAAATGTATAAGACAATAATAGTCAAAAATTGTTTTTTATGGGGATATGGTGGAATTGGTAGACATGCTAGACTTAGGATCTAGTGCCGCGAGGCGTGTGGGTTCGACTCCCTCTATCCTCACTTTATAATGGTATTAGTTAGCTAATACCATTTTTTGTTTAAAGTAGTTTATAAAATATATTTACAGATGAATGTTACTCAACACAATGTTGATGCAGTTAACGCAACGTTAACAGTTCAACTAAAACCAGAAGATTACAACAACAAAGTAAAAACAGTTCTAGAAAAGCATAGAAAAGAAACTAAAATGAAAGGTTTCCGTCCTGGACATGTCCCTATGGCTTTGATAGAAAAACAACATGGTAAAGCAGCTTTAGCCGATACATTAAATAAAGTTGTAAACGAATCCCTTTATAACCATATAAACGAAAATAAAATTCAAGTTTTAGGAAACCCTATTCCTAGTGAAACAAATCAAGTAAAAGGAGATTTTGAAAACCCTGGTGACTTTGAATTTACTTATGATATTGGAATCACTCCAGAATTGAAAATTGACATTTCATCTAAAAATAAATACGATTATACTAAAGTAAAAATTGACGAAGAACTTATAGCTAAACAGATTGAAGATTTAAGACGTCGCTATGGGAAGTTAATTTCAACAGAAAAAGTAGAAGATACCGATATGATTTTAGCTCAATTTGTTGAGTTAAATAAAGATGGTTCTGTTCTTGAAGGAGGAATTATGCATTCTTCAACAATATCTATGGAGTTTGTTGAAGACAAAAAAGTAAAAAAAGAACTAACAGGAAAAGTTGTTGGTGATGTTGTTAAAGTAGATCCGAATAAAGTTTCTCGAGGCGGAAAAGATACAGCTGCTATGTTAGGTATAAAAGAAGATGAGCTAGCAAATATTAGTAAGTCTTTCCAAATGACTATCAACGAAATTAAACGAATGGAAATGGCTGATTTAAATCAAGAGTTATTCGACCGTTTATTTGGAGAAGGTAAAATCAATTCGGAAGATGAGTTGAAAGAAAAAATCAAAACTGATTTAGCTTTAATGTTTGTTAATGATTCTGATAGGCTTCTTACTAGTTCCATCATTGAGGATTTAATTAAAAACACTAAAATAACTTTACCTGACAGCTTTTTAAAAAGATGGATTAGACTTTCAAATGAAAATCCTATTCTGCCAGAGCAAATCGAAGAAGAGTACGATGCTTATGCTAAAAATTTAAAGTGGCAACTTATTCAAAATGATATATTCAAAGCGAATGATCTAAAAATTGAAAATGAAGAGATTATAGCTTTCACAAAAGAATTACTATTAAGCAATTTTGCTCAATATGGTATGCCTGCACCAGAAGACAAAGAATTAACTGAAACAGCTATTGGTCTTCTAGGCAAAAAAGAAGAGTCTAATCGTATTATTGAAATGTTAGCAGACAAAAAAATAACTGAATATTTCAAAAACACAGTAAAACTAAAAGAAAAAGAAATTTCTTACGATAAGTTTTTAGAACTGGCAGGAAAGAATAAATAAAAATTCTTGATACTAAAAAAAGCCAATCAAAAGATTGGCTTTTTTTATCCCTAAACTTTACTATTAATTCAAATTAATATAAAAAGGTAACCTCATCTGAATACCATTTATATTGTCTAAAACCCTTAGCTTTTTGTAATAATCTAAAATTTCATCTGAAACATAGTTTTCATTTGTAGACTTTGCAAACTCTTCCTCTTGGATTTTCTCCATTAAATCCGAAAATGGATCTTCTTTTTGTAAAGGATAATACAATACCTTTGCAGTAGTTAATCCTGCTTGTTTAGATGCGTAATTAATTGCATCCGAAATCCCTCCTATTTCATCCACTAAACCAATCTTCAAAGCGTCATCACCTGTCCATACTCTTCCTCTCGCAACTCTATTAACTTCCTCAATAGTCATACCTCTTCCTTCTGCAACTCTTGAAAGGAAATCTAAGTATATCTGATTAACCTCTTCCTGAAGGAAAGATAATTCTTCTTTAGTTAGCTTTTTATTTAAAGATAAAACTGAATGCTTATTAGTTGAAACCCTATCAAAAGTTAAACCTAATTTATCCGTCAACATATCACCAATAAATGGAATCACTCCGAAAACTCCTATAGATCCGGTTATTGTAGAGGATTCGGCGAAGATTCGAGAAGCTGGAGTAGAAACATAATATCCACCTGAAGCAGCTACATCCCCCATAGAAACAACTACTTTTTTAGTCTTATTGGTTAATTTAACTTCTCTCCAAATTTCATCACTCGCTAAAGCGCTCCCTCCTGGACTATTCACTCTGAAAACTACTGTTTTAATGGATTCGTTATTTCTAACATCCTGAAATAATTTACAAACCTCTTTTGACGATATACCTTCTCCCCCTGTAGAAATATCTCCTTGTGAAAGGATTACTGCTATGTTTGGATTATCTGCAGTAACTAAGACTTGATCTTGTTTAAATTTCTTTTTTGAGTATTTTTCAAAAGAAACTAAGTTTAGTTCATCCCCCTTTTTCACCCCTGCTTTTTCTTTCAAAATATCAATTACCTCATCTCGATAAAGGGTTTTATCAATTAATTTAAACTTGACAGCATCTTCTGCTCTATGAATAGACAAATCCTCTGCAATTTGATCCAACTCTGAAACTGAAACTTTTCTATCAATAGAAATATCTTTTCTAATTCCAAGCCATAGATTACTTAAATATCTTTTAACTTGTAATTCACTTGAATCACTTAAGTTTTTTCGGAAAAAAGGTTCAACAGCACTTTTAAAATCATTGTCTCTACCTCTTATAACCTGCATTTCAACTCCAAGTTTATCTAATGTGCTTTTAAAATACATTAACTCTGCACCCAAACCATTAAACTGCATCGCGGAAGTTGGAAAAGCATAGCTATAGTTTGCTGCAGATGAAATATAATACTCTTTTTGAGAGATCATTTCTCCAGAACTATATGAAACTACAAACTTACCACTCTCTTCAAACACATTTATTGCATCTCTTAGTTCTTTTGCTGAAGACAAACCTAGATTAGCTCCTTTAAAATCCAAAAACAACCCTGCTATATTTTTATCTTCAGCAGCTGTTCTTAATCCTAACAACAAGTCACTTAAACCAATTGTGTTAGAAAAACTTAAATTAGTTTTACTAAAGGATATATCTGATCTTTCAGCTATTTCTCCTTCTAAAGTGAAGTGTAATACTGTCTTATCTTTTAATAATAAAGGTCTAGGCTCGACATCGGATAACCCTGAAATAAAACCACCTACTACTAAAACAAAAATTATAGAACCTAAAACAGATACAATTAAAGCCGCAACTAGACTTGGCCAAAATATTCTCCCAAAACCAACTTTTCTTTCTGACATAATATATTTTTAATTTATACAAATCTAACAATGGATAATGATCAAACTTTAGTTTTATTATGAATGGTTATATCACTTTATGAATGAAAAAAGCCCAGTCCATAAAATGAACTGGGCTTTTTTTTATAATGATAAAATTATTTCAAAACTGCAGTAAATGTTGCATTATCTTTAAATCTTAAAAACTCTTTATCTTTTGCTGCTTTCTCTTTAAAAGATGCATCTTTTGCAAAAGATTTTTTCAAATTTTCAACTGTACCGTCAACATCTCCTTGTTTAGTAGAGATAATTGCTCTTAAATAATACCCTTGAGCACTATCACTATCTTCAGATGCATTTAAAGTTGCAATATCAGCTCCTGCTTCGGTTGCACTTAACAACTGAGCCAACGCTTTATTAAAAGTGTCATAAGAACCAAAATTCGCTACAGCTTCATTGTAAACTCCATCTAAGATATTTAAAATACCAAGGTTATAACTAACCTCTGTACCAGCATCTTTAGCTCCTTCTAATAATTCTTTAGCTGCATTTCTATTACCTTTCATTCCTTCAATAGCCCCTAAATTATTAGTAGCAACTGAAGACTCACTAACTTCATTAGATTTTTCAAACTTAGATTTAGCTTCATCTAATTTATTCTGCATATACAATACTGCTCCAGCATTATTAATCGCCCTGTGATCTTTAGGGAAATTCTTTTCAGCAACTTCATAAATTCTTAATTTTTCATTTAAATCAGTTGTTAAAGTAGCTGTAAACAATAATTCTTCCAAAGTCAAAGTATCAGGATTAGAAACAGAAAGAGCCTTCAATTCTTCATCCGTGTATCCTGTCTTATCATAAGTTACCGAAATCTCAGAACGACGTAATTTAGTAAATACATTTTTATCTAAATAAGTGAAAGTTTTCCCCATATTTCGCATTTCAGCTTCTCTAGTAGCTGGGTCTTTATGCATTTCTAAAACTCTAATGATTAATTGTTTTTCATCATTGTTCATATCAGATTTCTCCAACTCAAGTTTGAAACCTTCGTAATCTTCACCTTTACCTAATAAATTATAAATCTCAGTTAATGATTTCTCATTTTTAGCAGCTTTAGCTAACTTAAGCACAGCTTCTTTGGCAGCTTCAGATCTGTCAGTTGACAATGTATTGTTTTTATCTTCTTCTCCTTCTGGTGAAGCATAACCTACAATTGTATAACCTTTAAGGTCTATTTTAGGATTTGATTGTGCTGCCTCTAACCAAACTTTAAAATCAGCAATATCTTGATCTTTTAATTCTGATGATTTAACAACAGATTTACCTTTATCAAAGTTTATTTGAACTGAATACCCTTTTTCAGTTACTCTTTTAAAATTATCTTTTTCCATGATAACTTTAAAATCTTTATTAACTAATAAAGGTGTAATTATTGTTCCTTCAGCTATTTCAGTTTCTGGCACAGCTGTTTTAACCTTACCACCTTTAGAAACATTTCCTGTTATCACCAAATTAGCATCTTCCATTTCAGGTGTATAAGCTACAACATCAGTATATGAAATACTTCCTCCAGGCTTATATTGTATAACACTTCCATTTCCAGTTGCTTTTTCACCTTGCATCACAATTGATTTTAAGGCTGTAGTTCCTAACATTGGAGTTATCTCAACAGAAGCTTTTTTCTTTATTCCTTTTTCAGGAAAAGCAACGTCAACTTTTACTCTAACAGAGTCACCATGCATCTCCAAAGTCTTAGGAGAAACTTCGTACTGTAAGTCTTTTAATAAGTCACAACTAGATAAAATCGTTCCTGCTGCAACAATAAAAGCTAATCCTGTAATAGTTTGTTTTTTCATATCAAATTTCAGTTGTGTTCTAAAATAATTTGGTCACAATATTAGACATTAAAATCATAAAAAGCAACATGAAACGTATTAAAATAATGAATACGCTAAACAATTAACTTTATCTTACTATCGTCTAAACAATTAATCATTAAACTTCCTACTGTATTATTAGTCTCCGGATCTATAAAATCAGGAGCGATATCGTTCATTGGCTTCAACACAAACATTCTACTTTTAAAATGCTCATGAGGAACCATTAAGATTTCTGATTTAAAAATCAAGTCGTTGTAAAATATAATGTCAATATCAATAACCCTTGACTCATATCTCCCTTTTATTGTTTTTGATTTTCGTCCAGTTTTTTTCTCTATTTCTTGTGTGATAACCAATAAATCCTCTAAAGTTAATTTCGTATGAACTCTTACACAAATATTATAAAAGAATGATTCTGAAAAAAAACCTAAGGGTGGAGTTTCATACACTCCTGAAACATCAATAATCTCACCAACTTCACAAGCAATAAAACCTTTAGCCTTATTTAGGTTTAACATTCTATCCCCTACATTGGTACCTAAACTAAGAAAAACCTCATTCATTAATCTTTCCAGTTAAACGTATTAATAATTTTCAACAAATCAACTCTTAAATAATCAATACTAGGCTTTAATGAATCATAGTTTGGAACACTGTTAAAATAAACAACACCACTTACAAATCTTGATGTTGAGTCTGTTAAATAAAACTGAAAAGGTGTTGCAACATCTCCTTTTAACTCGAAAAAAGTCCCAAAAACACGATCCTTTTCACGAATGATTCTTGTATCAAGAATCTCAACAGCTTTAATCTTATGTTCATCAACCTTATCATTAGAATAATTAACATACATTGACAAAGATTCAACCATATCAATGAAAGAAAAATTGATAACACCATTTAATTCTCCTAACTCAATCTCTTTATGACAGGATTTAACACTATCATTAAAAACATCCTTAACGTTAAACATTTTTGAAACATCAAATTCATATGGACAATCATTACTATACCTAACGTAATCATGATTTGGCAACTCAAGCTTTAAGTAAGTTGGAGGTTTAGGTATGTGCATCTCATTATCTCCACACGAAGAAAAAACAAAAAGTAAAACAACAACAACAACTAAAGTGTTTTTTTTCATAACTATAATCTAGATTGAATTCTCTTTAAGTTCTTCTTTAGAATCTAAAACTACTACTTTAACGCTTTTTATTCTTTTTTTATCCGAACTTTCAACTATTAATTTAAAATCACTACAAATAAAAAATTCATTATTCATTAATATTTTACCTGCATTTTCTACCATAAATCCTCCTAAAGTATCTGACTCACCTTTAAGACTCTCAAATTCTTTTCCATCAATCTCTAAAACTTTATACAAGTCAATTAAAGCTGTACGCCCTTCAAATATATAAGTCGAATCGTCTATCTTCTTAAAGTTAAGTTCTTCATCATCATACTCATCAGTAATATCTCCAACAATTTCTTCAAGAATATCTTCTAAAGTTACAATTCCACTAGAACCTCCGTATTCATCTACAACTATCGCCATGTGAACATTTTTACTCTGAAACTCCTTTAATAAATCATCAATCTTTTTATTCTCAGGGACAAAAAATGGCTTCCTAACTAAAGCTTTCCAATTAAAACTATCCTCACAATCAATATGTGGTAATAAATCCTTTATAAATAGAACTCCTGTAACATTATCAAAATTCTCTTTATAAACTGGTACTCTTGAATAACCTGACTCAATGATTTGTGATAATACAGATTTAATTTTTTCATCTTCCTGGATAGCACAAACATCCATTCTAGGACACATTATCTGTCTAACATCAGTATTTCCAAATTTCACAATTCCTTCTAAAATCTTATGTTCCCCTTCTGAAACACTATCTTCTTTAGTTAATGCTAAAGCATGTTCTAATTCATCAGAAGAAATACTAACCCCTTTTTTCTTTGCATGTTTCTGAATAACCTGTGTCCCATTCACCAATATTTTCTTCAACCAAGATATTGGAGGTAATTCATTTAAAAAATTGAGAGGGAAAGACATCAATTTTGAAAATGACAATGCATTTTTATTAGCATAAATCTTAGGTATAACTTCGCCTACAATCAAAATTACAAAAGTAATAACAACAACATCTAATAAAAAATAAACTGTTGAATTATGCTCGTTGTTAAAAAGCTTAGAGAGTATAGAACTCGTGATAATAACAATCGCAACATTTATAAAATTATTTGCTATTAAAATAGTTGCCAACAACTCTTTTGGAGTCTTTAAAAGCTTAGCTACAAGTTGCCCTTTCTTAGACTCGTCAGATTTTAAGGATTCTTTTTCAGAAGGAGACAATGAAAAAAAAGCTGCCTCTGACCCCGAAATCAAAGCTGACAAAATCAAAAGAATTATCACAAATAATATCGAACTTAAAAAGCCAGACCATTCAAAGCTTTCTAAAAAAGAAACTTTAATAAAAAAAAAGGTTTTCAGAGTATAAATTGTTAACATTTTAAAGAGTTAAAAAGGTAGAGCATTATCATCATCACCAAGAAGTTCGTCAATTTTTGATGGGGCATCTGGAGTACCTTCGTTAGAATAAGAAGTAGGAACTGAATTTTGATTATTGAAATTCCTATCACTTCCTTCAGGTCTAGAAAGAATATTTAAAATATCTGCAACAACTTCAGTAGTATACCTTGTCAAACCTTCTTTATCCTGCCAACTTCGTTTTTTCAATTTTCCTTCAACATAAACTTTGTAGCCTTTTTTGATATACTTATCTGCCACTTCCGCCAAACCTCTCCAAACAACAATGTCATGCCAATCCGTATTTTCTTTTTTAACTCCAGTAGATTTATCCGTATATATTTCCGATGTAGCAATAGAAAAAGACGCTACAACAGAACCATTTTCCAACCTTCTAACTTCAGGGTCTTTACCTAAATTACCAATCAAAATTACTTTGTTTACAGTACCTGCCATAGATTAATTTTATCAAAAAGATATAATACAAATATAAAATAAATTAAACACTTTTTAATAAAAGTATTTTTACTCTAACAGGTTATCATTTAAGAAACGATCTATCAATCTAGGTAAAGGGAAATTTTGTAAATCTGATTTCTCTACTTTTATTAAACCATCATAAGAACCATAGTAGTCCGAATCAAAAAAAATAAAACTAGCATAAATGTGCTGATGGGATAATATATGTTTTTTTAAACTCTTCATTTTTTTGGGTAAACAAGAAAATTCAGAAAATATCAACTCTTTTAAATCATCTAAACTAGACACTTCATTTGTTTCAATCATAGGAAACTCATATAAATGCTGCCAAATATCTTTACCTAACCTTTTTTTTAAAAAAAAAGAACCTTTATTTTTCAGTAATAAATAATTGAAATACCTATTACGCGTCTTAATCTTCTTAGCCTTTACGGGACGATCGTCTACTACACCATTAGAAAAAGAAAGACAACTACCTTGCAAGACACAAGAAAAACAATCCGGATTCTTTGGCTTACATTGTGTCGCACCAAAATCCATAATTGCTTGATTGTATTCGGCTGAATTTTCTGCAGGCAGTAAAGATTGAGACAACTCTTTAAAAAATTTTTTACCCTCAGACGAATCGATAGCAAGGTCAACATCAAAAAACCTACTAAGCACTCTAAAAACATTCCCATCCAAAACTGCATATGGAGAACCATAAGCAAAAGAAGTTATAGCTGCTGCTGCATAATCACCTACTCCCTTCAAGGACCGAACAACTTCATACTCCATCGGAAAAACTCCACCAAAATCTTTTACAATCATTTTTGCAGAAGCATGAAGATTCCTTGCTCTAGAGTAATAACCTAAGCCTTGCCAATCATTTAAAACTTGCTCCTCAGTAGCTCTTGCTAAATCCAAAACATCTGGATAACGATTGATAAATTTTAAATAATACCCTAATCCTTGCTCAACCTTTGTTTGTTGAAGTATAACTTCGGATAACCAAATATAGTAAGGGTTTTTTGTCTCCCTCCAAGGTAGAGAACGAGCATTTAGTCTATACCAAACTGTTATTAATCGTTGAAAATCAATCATTAAGGATATTTTTTTAAAATTAAATTAATAAAACACAAAAATATAACTTTTAGAAATATACTTTTGCAATCTGATAATCAAAAAGTTGAATAATTAAATATAATAAAATGACAAAAGCAGATATAGTTGCAGACATCGCAGTAGAAACAGGGTTAGAAAGAATCGAAGCACTAAAAGCAGTAGAAGCTTTCATGAACTCAATTAAATCTTCTTTATCAAAAGGTGAAAACGTTTACCTAAGAGGTTTTGGTAGTTTTATCGTCAAAGAAAGAGCTGAAAAAACGGGTAGAAATATATCAAAAAACACAACAATAATAATTCCGGCTCATAATATTCCTTCTTTTAAACCTGCAAAAACATTTGTTGAAGAGGTTAAAACAAGTGTTAAAGTAAATTAATTTAACGTTATTATCAAAGCAACGTTAATTATTCGATTAATTTTATTACTTTCGCAATCTCGAATTTTAATTTAAAATTAATTCTTGAGGTTTAATATAGAGTTTAATCAATTAAAAATATATAGATATGCCAAGCGGTAAAAAAAGAAAAGGTCATAAAATGGCAACACACAAACGAAAAAAACGTTTAAGAAAAAATCGTCATAAAAAGAAAAAATAATCTTTAGATTATGCTTTAAAAACTTAGTAAGCACAGCTTACTAAGTTTTTCTGTTTTCAAAACATTTAATTTAATACAGTCTTCGTGAGTTTAGAACTAGTAGTCGATTCCAGACCAAATGGTATCTGGCTTGCTTTGTTACGAGACGGAAAATTAATTGAGCTTCAAGAGGAAAAAGGCAATACTGAATTTGCTGTAGGTGATATATACCTAGGTAAAGTGAGAAAAGTTGTACCTAGTTTGAATGCTGCATTTGTTGATGTTGGTTATGAGAAAGATGCTTTTCTTCATTATCTTGATTTAGGTCCTCAATACAATTCTCTCAATAAATTTACCCGTGACACGTTACATGGCAAACAAAATGTTGCCGATCTTCTTTATTTTAAGACTGAAAAGGACATTCCCAAAGATGGGAAGATAAATGATATAGTATCTTCTTCTTCACCTATATTGGTGCAAGTAGCAAAAGAACCAATTTCAAGTAAAGGACCTCGATTGAGCGCCGAAATAACCTTGGCTGGTAGATATCTAGTGTTAGTCCCTTTTTCAGATAAAATCTCGATATCCCAAAAAATCAAAGATCCTGAAGAAAGATCTAGATTAAAAAAATTAATGAATAATATAAAACCGAAAAACTTCGGAGTTATTATTCGAACAGTAGCAGAAAATAAAAAAGTAGAACTTTTAGATCAAGACTTAAAGAATCTTCTTGAAAAATGGAAGTTTATGCACTCTAATTTAAAAAGCGCTACTCCACCTAAAAGGGTTTTAGGTGAATTAGATAAAACTTCATCTATATTAAGAGATTTACTCAATGCAGATTTTTCTAATATTCATGTAAACGATGTCATTTTAATGACCGAAATGAGTGAATATATCACAGATATTGCTCCAGGTAGAGAGAAGATTTTAAAACTTCATGATACTAAGATTAATATCTTTGAAAAATTTGGAATACATAAGCAAATAAAAACACTTTTTGGTAAAAAAGTACCGTTACCTAGTGGTGGATATTTAATTATAGAGCATACTGAAGCAATGCACGTAATTGATGTTAATAGTGGAAATAGAAAAGGTGCTGAAGGGCAAGAAAGCAATGCCCTATCTACTAATTTAGAAGCTGCCGAAGAAATTGCTCGTGTTCTTCAATTAAGAGATATGGGGGGAATCATTTGTATCGACTTCATTGATATGCATAACAGAGAGAACAACAAAATGCTCTTTGATAAAATCAAAGAACACATGTCTTCTGACAGGGCTAAGCATAACATCATACCTCCATCTCGATTTGGTGTTGTTGAAATCACAAGACAAAGAGTAAGACCTGAGACAGACATCAACACCTCTGAGGCTTGTCCAACCTGTAATGGAACAGGTGAAGTCCAAGCTTCAATATTATATGCTGAAGAAATAGAAAGTAACTTACTTTACCTTTTAACTGAAAGAAAAGAAAAACATGTTACCTTATTAGTTCACCCATATTTAGATGCTTATTTCAAAAATGGAATAATATCAAGGCAACTTAAGTGGTTATTCAAATATAAAAAATGGGTTCCAGTGAGAGGAATTACTGATAACCAACTTCTTGAATATAAGTTTGTTGATAATGACAACCAAGAGATAACACTTTAAAAAAGTTTAAAAGAAGCTACTCATTTACAAAGTAGCTTCTTTCTATTTTACACTTTACTCTTTCCCTTTACAATAAACAAATTCTTGTTTTTTTTACAATATGAATAGTTCAATAACCTATTTAGAAGCTAAAGCAAAAATTGAAGCATTGTGTGCTAATCAAGAGAAATGTCAGTATGATATTGATAAGAAATTATTTGACTGGGGTTTTGATGAGGACGAAAGAAATCAACTCATTTCACACTTAATTTCGTTCAACTTCATAAATGAAGAACGATTTACTTTAGCCTATGTAAGTGGTAAATTTAAATTGAAAAAGTGGGGGAGATTAAAAATCAAAAATCAACTTAAATTAAAAAAAATATCAGATTACTCTATAAACAAAGGTTTAAAAGAAATTGATTTAGACGATTATTGGAGCACAATAGTAACTTTAAGTCTAAAGAAAGCAAATGAGATCTCTAAAAAAGATGAAAATAATTGGATAAAAAAAGGTAAAATATATCGTTTCCTTATCTCGAAAGGATATGAACATGAATTAATAAACGAAGCGATATACGAATTAGACTTAAAGTAATAACAATTA
>Ga0228634_1000488_pt1 | contig 29518 bp, 41 predicted proteins | sample 42DmetaG_FD_190063 | JGI IMG/M metagenome (GOLD analysis project Ga0228634, IMG submission 190063) | Seawater microbial communities from Monterey Bay, California, United States - 42D | ecosystem: Environmental > Aquatic > Marine > Coastal | place: USA: California | collected 2016-09-27 | reverse complement strand
CGATTTATTCCGATAAGCACTGGCGTTGAATAAGTCGAACTGCAGCGACAACCTCACAACCCTAAGGTAGAACTTCATTAATCGGCAGAGCATGACTTCGCTATCACTGTTGTTCTAGTTACCCCTGAGCACTTACAATAGCGATCGAAAGGGCGGACTGCTCATTGAGGACCAGTCGCCAATTAGTAGACCACTACAGGATCGTAAAATATGATTATAGAATACCTTTCATCTCTTTTCGGTTGGTTGTTATGGGGCTGGATAGGTTTCATGTGGCTTGCCATGACCATAAGCATGATAGGGTCAGGATTTAAATCAACTGGCGCTACAAGCATGTTTGCACTGTGCGGTATTTTCGGGTTGCTGCTGATCCAAGTTACCGGAGCTGAAGTGCCGTTCCGAACACTCTTCGATTTATAGTGTTCCCAATGGATGAATCCTACTGGCCAGCGCTTGCGTGGATGATCATCTTGTTAGGTGCTAGGGCTTACATCCCCTCCGTCAAAGAGTGGAGTGAAGTGAATCCGGTGCTATTTACCGTAGGGCTTTGGATAGGCGGTTCTTCCGCTCTAGCATTAATCTCCTCTCTAGCAAGCTAAGAACTCGGCGGATCAAAAGGCACAAAAAAGCCCACAAACAAGTAGTGGGCTTAGAAGTCTTCTCGGACGTTACGGGAAGTATTTATGGTGGCGGGGGCAACTCCCGAACTAACTACATAAACAGCTGTTTTATATGACTATTATTTAATACTAATGAATTTATACCGCCAAATATACCGCCAATATTATTAATAAGGACCTCTACAAGATCCACGTCAGTGATTTATCCCTTCTAGATAATACTGCCGACGCCCTGTAATAAAAACAAGGCATCGATCGACGCATGCCAATCTTGTCAGCTGCAATCCGCCTCACGACTCAAGACTTCATAGACTCCTGTATCCCACACATTAAGGGGGGCTTCTTAACACCCCCGGGGAGCGTGACTTACCTATCTTCATTGTTATAGTTACCCCTACTACTTGCAAGAGCCACAATTAGAAAGGGCTACTTGAAGCCGAAGAATATATTGTAGATTGAATGCTCATAACGAGAAAAACAAAGGGGAATATCGTTGACTTGGACTAACTGGATTTCAATTGCGACAAAAATCGGAGCGGTTGGCAGTATTTTGTTTTTAGCTGCTGAATTGCAGCAAAATCGAAGACTTCTCGAAGCTCAATCGCGTTACACCCAGTTTGAAATTCAGTCACATGATATGAACCGCGTATTTTATGAAAACGTAGATCTCGCCGAAATTGTTACAAAAGATAATAACAACGAAACTATTTCAAATTCAGAGAGCTTTATTTTACTAAAGTATTATCGTCAACAAATTAGAAACTGGGAATTCGAATTTATGGAGAGCCGGAGGGGGCTTATTGATTCAAATCAATTTAGTACCGACAGATGGGCGAGCAGAATTGAAAACAGTCCGAGATTGCACATCGCTTGGGAAGGGTTAAGCGAAGTGTGGTTACCCGAATTTAAGTCAGCAGTAACGGAAGCTCTCGCGAAAAGAGCGGCTATGATTGAGAAAACATCTACGCCTGAGTGAAATTTCTACTATTACAAGATGCCCAAAAACTCCCGCCATCTTATATAGATGTAAAAAATGACAGAGCTGATAATACTCTGGGTTAGTAGTCTATCCGTTGTGGTTGAGCTAGCAGTTGTATATCACCAAGGCGGGCATGATTAAGGTGGCGGGGGGTGCTGACGCACAAGCTAATTACTATAGTTGCCGCTCAAACTTGCTTGAGCTGAATTTGAAAAGGAGAGGCGTATGGGATTTGTAGCAATAGCCTGCCTAGTGGTTTACCACTATGGCTACATTCATAACTTAGTCCGCGACCACAACAAGTTGGTTTTAGACATCAAAGATGCAAAGTCCTTCATTGCGGAGCTTCAGGAACAGATTGAATCCTTGCTGCCTGAGGAAGAATATTACAATCCTCTCCAAGACCATCCTTAGGAGGCAAGAATGGATTCAACACAGCTAGCAGCTTTAGTTGTTTGGTCTTGGGTGGGCATTTCTACCTTTATCTCACTGTCATTAATATTTTTGCCACACAGTTCTGAGAAAGAAATGCGTACTACTGTATCTGCCGGAGGGTGGTCTTTGCAGGCTATCCTTGGCCTGCTACTAATTCAAACTTCGGGCCTTGCTTGGTAACGGCTACCGGTAATTATTAAGCAGTAGAACCGTCAATAACTCCTGCCTTAACCGCTTAGGATGTCACTGATACAAAAGCCCACAGAGGCGTAATTCCCGCTGCAGGCTTGAGTTATTGAAGTCTAGGTGGCGTAGTTACTACCGCTTAGAAGGCCTGTCAGAACAGGTGCAGGAGGCTCAGTCTTGTGCTGCTCAGGAATAGCTTCTAGGAGGCCACGTAAGGCGCTGCGAGGCCTTTGCTCGGGTTCTTTGTTCAAGTCTCTAAGTGCAGACCGAGGACGCTCAGACAGCTCGTTAGGTACTAAACTGACCTCGCATAGCTGCATCAAGTAGCACACCTCTGAGATGAGTGACACGTCCGACATCCTCTTGCTTGCTAGCTCTGACTATCTGTATGCTCCTGCTAACGACTAAATCATTAGTTAAAGAGAGTTCACAGGATGTTTCTTTACATAACCCTTTTTTCGGCGGTTGGGTTTGAGGTTGCAGGTACGATGCTTCTTCCACTAACTCATAATTTCTCAAAACCCTTTCCAAGCGCATTATTGCTACTTGCTTATGGATTATCTTTCTATCTGCTCTCACTAGTGACCGAGAAATTACCGCTTTCTGCAATATATGCTACATGGGCCGGCCTTGGCGTGTTTTCAGTAGCGATATTAAGCAGCATATTTTATAAGCAAGCCCTAAACTGGCAATCGGTAGCGGGGTTGTTCCTGATTGTTGTGGGAGTGACTATTGTTAACATCTATAAAACATAAGCGACAACTCTCTTAGTGCAGAGCAAGGACGCTCTGACAGAGCATTAGGCACTAAACTGACCACGCATAGCTGCATCAAGTAGCACACCTCTGAGATGGGTGGCTCGTCCAACATCCTCGCGCTTGTCTTCGATGGCGCAGAGTACCCACCGCCTTCAATTGCCGTTAGAAATACGATCAATCTCATCCCCAAAGACCCTCTCCAAGACTATGGATGTTTTCTTACCCGATATAACTAGCGTTCGATGGCGCAGCATTTAATTCACCATTAATAAATCTAATGAAAATATCTTATACGTTCCGTCAAAAATTGCGATACAGTTGAAATACATACGGTCTAATTTGATTTATTTTTAGTAATTATATAACAAAATTAACCAATTAAGAATGATCTATGGCCTTTAAGCATGCTGAGGCCGCTCTTTCTTCTGAGCAAGGAATGATCGTTATAGCCCAATGGTAGTTGACCTCGGCTAACTACAGCGAAAACGTTTAAGGATGGAGGACCGAGGAATGCTTCGAATAATTGCCTACCTATGCATTTGGACTACACCGATACAAGTGACACTTGTTTTGTGGGGCGTCTACATCGTAGCTGTATCTGACTACAGTCTATACTCATTAACTAATTTTGAATTCATCACGAATCAACTCAGCTTCCTATTACCTGTAATTGATTGGATGTACACATGGATATCGAAGCCATTACTAGATTGGGTGCTGTCAATTCCGATAGTTTTACATCAATCAGTAAAGGCAGTTGCTTCGACATGGTTTGGTATTTGGCTACTACGTAATTTAGATAAAAAATACATTTCTCTTTAAGGACAACGCTTTAAATCGGAGGCAATGTGAAGATTTCAAAATTCGACAGAATAGTGAGCCTAGGTATTATAAATTTAGAGCGATTATTGTTACTTTTTATCGTAGCAGGCACTGTATGGGCAGCAGGAATCGATATTCTAGGGTGGTTTGACAGCCAAGATAAAATGGCCTTATCGGATTTATTCTTATTATTTATTTACGCTGAGATATTGGGAATGGTTGGAGCTTTCTATCGAGACAATCGAATTCCGGTGACTCTGCCTTTGATTATCGCGATTACAGCATTAACAAGAATGATTGTTCTGACTACTAAAGGCAGCGACCCCATCTATATTGTTTATGAAAGCCTTGGGATTTTATTTCTCGCCTTAAGCGCAATCGTGTTAAGCTTCAAAGATAAGATGAGCCTTAATAAGCTTAAGGAAAGCAGGCCCAAATATCGAAGCGATGATGAATAAACCTTTATGAAGCCCATAGTCTATTACGGATTCGGCCTGCTATTACTGATGGTTTTGAATACCGAGTTAGCCGGACGTGATTACACTGCCATAGACTTCGCACTTATTGCGTTTATTATCGCCGTGGTCGCGATGCGCGGGTTCAAGAATCGGTAGCACAACTCGAGTAACACCAAGAGCGCTATTTAGCTGACGCGAATATAGGGTAGAGCGCGGTCAATCAATACTCTATTATTTCGAAAAATTGAGAAAATGATATGAAAGTAGAAAACCGAGTTCACCCTAGCGACGAACAAATAATCGGCTTTCAAGAAGGCGACACAGATACGCCTATTTATATGCTGAACTTGCTCAAGTTTAAGGAGAAAGCTGAATACGCAGATGGTCGCGACACTCCCATGACAGGCGCAGAGGCTTATGGCGTATACAGCAAGGAAGTTCAAGCCCACATAGAAAAGGTAGATGGCAAAGCGATCTTTTTCGGAGACATTAGCCGGTTGATGCTTGGCGAAGTCGAAGACTTGTGGGACAAGGTGGCGATTGTAATGTACCCAAGTCGTAAGGCAATGATGGCAATGATAAAAAATCCTGACTATCAGGAAAGCTCGAAGCATCGCGAGGCCGGACTAGAAGGTCAGCTGAATATCGAAGTTAAGAATGACAGAGCTGATATTACTTGGGCTTAGCAGGCTACTTATTGCAGCTGGGCCAGCGATCGCATATCACCAAGGCGGGCATGATTAATGACCGACACCCATTTCTTTTAGAATTTCGAGTGCTGACTCTGCATCGTTGATTAGATTTTCATGATTCTCAATGAATTGGTCCTCTGAGGTCTTGCCAGTACTTATGCCTAGAGCAAGTCGGTCAGTCTCATTTAGATTAACTCTAATTTCGATTACAAGTTGGTGGAGTACTTCTAATAACTGTCCTTTAGACCATTCATCACTCATTGCTTAACTCACTTTTCAGACTTCGGAGAAAATTTAAAGTTCGCAGCGTCTTGCTTTGGCTTGAATGTTGCCTTCAACGCCTCATAACCATCTGCGGCTATTAGCTTGTCTCGACCTAATTATTAATTCAAGTATCTTTTAATGTTTTTGGTTAAATCTAATGCCAATTCACAGCCTCTCATCATCGATCTGACATAGCCAATGTGCTTCTGAGTGCTATGCATATTGCTCGTCCAACATCCTCGCGCTTGTCTTCGATGGCATGAAGTACCCATCGCCTCCAATTGCCGTTAGAAATACGATCAGTTGCATCCCAAAAGACCTGCTCTAATAGCGTATTTAAAAGTCTAACTTCAACCGAATTAAATCAGTGATTGCTCGTCTGTAAGTCCGCGAATGGCGGGCATCTGCTGTGATTTCGATTAGATAAAATAGTATCCAAATGAGAATAATTCTTATTTAGGCTACCGGCTCACCATTCACACTTGGCTAATAAGTTTATCTATACGGTCTTAACCCTCTTATCCTGCCGCGAGGTTATTATGTAGTGTAACGTTCCCGTAAAATTATCTACTAAATTTATACATTGAAAGTTGATATTACCGAATCTGGTGGAAACGCTACTAGCGTAAAAAATACAAAACTTTCGATTAAGTGCCAGTCCATGTAGGCTGCTTTTTTTGTACTTGCATTACTTTTCCCGCCCATAGCTGTTGAAATAAAACTGATCAATGATCCATACAATATTGTTATAAGACTCACAGCGACAACTGGACCTATCAATCTTGGATTACCTGCGCCTATTGCAAATGTGTAATAAGCTATACCCCAAACAGCTGCAACGATATAGATAAATATTGAACTTCGATTGACTCTTTCGATTAATGTTAAATCTCTATATCCAGAATAAAAATACGCATTTGCGAGAACTAGTGCCGTGAGTTGCAAAGAAGGAATATCCAATATAATGGTAAATGCTCCGCCGTCAATGGATTGCCAACTTGCTAACAATGAAACAACTGAAGCACTAATTAAAAATAGTGCGAGGCGCGGTGATAGGTCTAATTTCTTAATACTGCTAGGTGAATAAATTAGGGCTATGTACGACAGAAGTATTCCAAATGCGAGCGGTGCATAAGTGAATTTTAAGACGCTTTGAACTTGGCTTGGATCAGAAAAATTACCCAAGAGCGAAACAAGATTTAACACGCTTACGACAATTCCAATTGTGGTAAGTTGCCGGCTGAGAAGCGTCAAAGTACTCCAACCTAGTTGCTTCACTAAAAATAAATTCGGTAACGTAAGATAGAAAAAGGGTAGAGCCACCTTATTAAAATCAATTAATCCTGCTTGTGTTGATCTGTCGTTCATCCATACCCAATATATAGTTATTATTACCAGTACAATTTTAAAAGCACTCATATAGTTTGACTTAGCCAAAACAATATTTTCTTTCATTTGATTGAATTCCTAATTTTCTCTTGTCAGAATCTACGCTTCCCAATCAATAGGTCCGGCAATCCAATTGCAGAACTCGTCTCGGGCTACTTGCAGAGATTTTTGCTAATGATCTCTGTCATTGCCGAAGCTATCTTAGTCGTTATGCCTAAATTATCTATTACCCAATTCGTTGGAGACGCTCATCAACATAGTCGACGAAGTCCGCCGAGAGAAATCCCTCTAATTCGCCATTATCCCAAGCTCGACGATGTGGTGAATTTTTGTTGCCAAACAACGATTGTAGTCGCGAATCGAGATCAACGAAACCGGAATCAATTGCATCTAATTTTAGTGTTAGATAAATATTCTCCTGTTGTCTGACGGGTTGCATAATCCATCCAATTACAAATGATTGTTCTGCTGCGGTACGTTTTTCCTTTTTTGCTAACTCAAAAAACGTTTTGGTTCTTTCAAAATCAATACAATTATTGCGCCAAACTTCGGTTGTTGCGGCAGAAATAGCGAGCTGCGTAGTCGCTTTAACAGCCCTAGTATTTTGCTTAATTTGATTAGCGAGGTGGAAAAACGTTATCAGCACAGCAATAGCACCTACAAATTCTCCAATTTGACCTAGTTGAGCTAAAGTTACGACCATTGCAAGAACTCCTGTAGCGAAGATGGCAATTCAAGCCCTCTCCTCAGTTTATCATCAGTCCACATATCGTTTATCGCCGATGGGAATAACTTTTTAATTACGCCAATTAGCTTCTTCGATGCGACTCAGTCTCGAAAAGTATTTTGACCGGAGAAGCTACTATGCTCAGGGTTTTCATCTCTGAGCTTCTTCACAGGGCTGTCAGTTTGAAGAATATTATGCTCAAACCATTTTACAAATTCCTGATCTTTATGCAATTTCCAAAAGCCCCAACTTCTCAGCCCTGCGGGCGTCTTGAATATACCTAGCTGCATTAAATGGACTCTTAGATCTAGGTGTTTCCGATCAACTAAACCACTCTCCACTTTGTCGTAGACATCAAAGAGATCGACAAATAAGGTAGTAAAAAACATCATCAAACGCCATTTGTCTGTTTCGCTCATATTCGCAGAATCGGCCCAATCCTTACTCAGAAATTCTGCAAATTGCGGGTCCTGAGTAGACCTTAAATAACGATCGTAAATCCGTTGAGTTAACCCTAATCCGAATTGAGCTTTCGCTATTTCTGAGCTTTGGCGAATCTGCGACGCTAAGTAGAGCAAAGTACCGACAGTTGCCAAAGCTGCTATCAGTTCACCTATTGATCCAAGATCATTCATATCCATTAATTTTGCCTCTCAGGTTAAACTAGATTTTCTACAACTTCTGCTAATCCAATTATTCAAATTAATTGAATCAATGTATCTACGCTAATATTTTTCATAGCCTACTCTGTGATAAATAAAGATCTATGACACACCCAAAAACATGATCCGCTGGTGGCCAAGCATAAGTGTCAAGAAGACAGATCCTAGCTTCAATTCGACGGTGCAGTCGCACTGCAAGGAGGTAGGGTCGGAGTAAGCCAACCGCTGCCTCCATAAGTTCGGTAATTACTGCGTAATAGAACCATCAATAACTCCTGCCCCAACCACTCAGGGTGACACTGAAAAAAAAGCCCGCAAAGGATTGATTAACGTAGCAGGCTTAAGTTCTTGATGCCTAGAAGGCGCAGTTATTACCGCCTAGGAGACCTCACAGTGCAGACTGATGAGCCGCAGGCTTAGGTTGCTCAAGACTGGCGCCTAGGAGGCCACGTAAGGCGCTGTGCGGCCTTTGCGGTTCTTCTTTGATCAAGTATCTTAGTGCAGACGGAGGACGCTCAGACAGCTCGTTAGGCGCTAAGCTGACCTCGTATCGCCGCATCAAGTAGCACACCTCTGAGATGAGTGGCTCGTCCAACATCCTCGCGCTTGTCTTCGATGGCGCAGAGTACCCACCGCCTTCAATTGCCGTTAGAAATACGATCAATCTCATCCCCAAAGACCTGCTCTAATAGCGTATTTAAAAGTCTAACTTCAACCGAATTAAATCAGTGATTGCTCGTCTGCGAGTCCGCGAATGGCGGGCATCTGCTGTGATTTCAATTAGATTAAACAGCATCCAAATGAGAATAATTCTCATCTAGCACTGAGGCTGCATCTTTGCCTCTCACATTAAGTGTATTCAATGCCTGTAGTAGCTAGACCGATTAAATCGATGTTCTGTAGATTAAGCTCATTCTCTGCAACCTGCATCGCAAGACTGACAGGACTTAGGCTTCCGTTATCAATCAACGAACCATATTGTTCAATCAAGGATTGCGGTGCGGACTGGCCTGTTAAAGTTCCATAGAAGTGATTCACCAAAGTTGCGCCACTTGGATTTTGGCCAAAAACAGCATCGAGTGCTGCTTGAAGAAAACCCTCGTAAGTCGTACCGCTATCGAGTAAATCAAGTCCAACTCCAACGAGGTCGGCACGTTGGATTCCCGAAGCACCAAGAAATGCACCCAGTATTTTTGCCGTAGTACCTGCATTTCCATCGATATCTAAAGCTAATTTTGAGTCTGCAAATTCAACCCGTTCAATATTTTTTAAGTCATCTTGATTGAATGACCAACCTTCCCATGGTTCAAGACTAGAGTTCGGTTCTGGATCTACAATAAATTTTCCCCAAACAAAATTTGCTGTAATTTCCTTATAGACCACAGCATCTATTCCAGTTCCTCCATCGATAAAATCTCCTCCGTCGGACGTATCGGTATAGATCGTATTATTTTGGTAATCTCCATATAGATTATTTGTGAAAATTGAATCATTGACGATCGGGTTTGAATCTATCAAATCAAAAAGCGGCAGATTTTCATAAGATATTATTGAGTAACCAAGATCCTCGAGGATTGCGAGGTCTATTCTACCTATGTCCAATCTGTTTCCGTGATAATTACCCCATTGGAACATTAGCCCGCTTGGTACACGGTTTTCAGAGTATTCGGTATTGCCGTAATGGTCGCCGTAAGAGGCAGCAAGGGGTAATTCTCCGCCATAAAGAACGGAAGTTTTCTCTCCTGTGAAGAAACTTAACCCAGAATTTTCGATTACCAAATCCCTCCACTGCCAAGTGGCACTGTAAAGGCCCAGAGCATGAAAAACCTCATGCGTCAAAACACCAATGAAATCAAAATGACCGTCTGGAAGGTTTGGCGTTATAAGCGGATTGGGATTTGGATCAATCCAAACGGGCATGCCATAGTTGCGGATAGTCCCGTCAGCACTTAGGTATATAGTAGTTCCTATGTCAGGTTGGTCGGGATATTGGTCAACACCAGTGATAGCCTCAATGAGGGTACTATTTTCCCATCTCCCGGTAACCCAATTTACACTTCCCAGAGCCGGCAGAATTCCATCTGCATTTGGATATGGCGATTTTGAGTGGTCGGCAACTCGGATTTCTAGATCCATGATGCCTTTCCATTCTATGTACGTTCCAATTAAGTCAGCGACATAACTTCCTGCCCGGTAAAGTTGGTCCTCTACGTCTGAACCAATTAGATCTTGCGGATCTGAAATATTGATTGTGTAAGACGACACTGTAAATTCCTTTTAAGAAATGACATGCCGAGAAGCATGCTCAGCTTTGAGGCTAAGTATACTTCCCGGAGTAGCTATTACTAGAATGATATTTGGGCCTACTTAAAAAGCATGGCGCTCATGTCTCGAAGCTACCTCACTCTTTCGATCCGACATAGCCAATGTGCTTCTGAGCGCTATGCATGTGGTAAAGTTTATAAAGGTCACCACAATACGGTGTAGTGAAAGTTCCAAAACGTCGCTTTCTTAACCATCATGCGGTTCAGTTAACACCATCATACGGTGCAGTCGCACTAGTCTCTCGCACCAATATACGGTGTAGCTCGTACCAATATACGGTGTGGAGCATCTAATTTTACCTGAAGCTCCTCGGAGCGACCGTGGTAGGATTAGCATCAAGCTTTCCATTACACTCGTCTATGGGCTGCCAAGTTATCGCGTACAAATTCGGGCCGAGATTCAGGCCACCTTGTTTTGTCTGAACTATCAGGTTTCGCTCCAACAATTCTTTAAGAGCTTTCGCGAGCTGCTGATTCGAATTCCATCCGCGCTTTCTCATGACCGAGAGGCTCGCGCACAGGTCGCCGTTATTGTATCCGTTGTATTGGTAACCGAGATCGATTAGAAGCTTGATGCTGTTGCCTTTCAGCGATATGAAATCCTGACATTCAAGCAGCGAGCGATGTAAGTGCAAGAATCCTTTGTACATGATGGCTTTGCTCTTTGCTTTACGACTACGCATGAGCTAGCCCTCCGTCAGGGCCTGAGATTCGGCCAAATCGACCCCATACCAACGTAAAGTCGACTCAGGTATAGGAGAGGTAGGCTTGGCTCTAATGCGCCACAATGGGCATGTTTTGGCAGTACAGAGGGCTACTTGCTGACGCCACGTACCGGGAACGGTTGGGTCGTAGATGCAATCTTTGCATTTTTCGTCTATAGGTTTGCGGAGGCTCATACTCCACCTCCGTTCCGCGATGCTTCGATTCGAGAATCGATCCAAGCCTGCACTTCTGATTCGACCCATGCCACAGCTCTGCCGCCACATAGGTTAATCTGCGTTGGGAATAGCCCCTGACTTATCAGATGGTACAGGTGACTGCGAGAAAGGCCGGTTACTTCGAGAACATTGTCTAAGCGGATGAATTTGGCTTGCATAAGAGGTCTCCATAGCTAAAAAGCCCCCCAAGCATATTGCCGGATTAAATTACGTGTGTGGCAGAAGTACTTGTGCCACATTCAGAGTGATTTTTGAATTTCTTTAGCGATTTCGCCTACCATCTGCTCAGGCGTAAACTCATAGGCTGACGATTTCCATAGTTTTTCACCTTTTTTAAACTGTCTGTAAAAGCGACGAAAACTGTCCGATTGCATGTCCTCGCCCGTCTCTTCATTAAATGTTAGGACAGCATCCACGTGTTCTTTGTAAATACCTAGATAGTAATAGGCTAAGTGACGTAGAAGTATCGGCTCGTGCTTTTGATACTTCGAGTGGCTGCCCCCTTGTGACTTTTTTCTCTTTTCGCGGCCTGTCGTGTAACACGAGTGTATCTCTGACTCGGCCGCTCCGACCACAAGGCCTAATTGAAAAAACGATTCTGCAATCGCTTCGCCCTCCTTTATTCCTTTGTTGTCTAGGTGTTGACTACATGTAGTAATTTGATCAGAGAGTCTAGTTTTTAGATCTTCCGCAAATTCTCCTAACGATAGTTTGCTAACATCATTCATGGCCTGCAGAACACACGCGGCTAGAGATAATATGTCTCGCAAGTCTGAGGAGTTAGTGCTTAAATTTTTTGCCATTTGCATCTCCTGCGCTGCCCTTATCTTATTTCGCATCATCGGTAAGTTGATCTAAGTAGTCCGCCCACCTCTGCATCATCGCTGACCTCTCAGGGAGAAACGCAGTTCTGTCATACGCACGCCCCATTGGGTTATAAACTTTATGAGCTATTTGTAACTCGACGAGCTTATCCGAATAACCTAGCTCTTCTTCAAGGATAGTTCGAGCCATCGCTCTGAATCCGTGAGGTGTAATAGCCTCCTTGCCGAAGCCCATTCCGCGAAGAGCTACCCGAACGCTGTTATCGCTCATCGGTTCTGTCCAATTTCGAGTATTGGGGAATACGAATTCACTCTCACCTGTAAAGCTTTGCATCTCTTCAAGGACAGCCAAAACTTGTGTCGACAATGGCGTGATATGATCACGGCGAGCTTTCTGCCTGAAAGACTTTCTCTCCCATCGCGACTTCTCCCAATTTATCTCGCTCCATCGCATCGAACGTATTTCCCCCGGTCGCTGAAACAGCAATACAGAGAGCTTCAATGCATTTTTTACGACGCCTCGGCCCTTGTATTCCTCGATCGCGAGCAACAAGGGTCTTAATTCTTTCGGCGTAGTGATCGCTGAAAAATGCTTGACCTCTATTTTTTTCAACGCTCTCGATAAATTTAAAGCAGGGTTATGGGTCAGTCTGCCCGTGTCGATAGCATAGTTAAAAACAGCTTTTAAGATTTGGTTGGCTCTATGCGCGATGTCGATCGTTCTAGCTTCAACTTTCCGTAGCACGACGAGGAGTTCGGGGGCTGTGATTTCTTCAATCGGACGGTGTCTTAAAGATGGCAACAAATCTTTGTCTAAGATTCTTTGCTGCCTTATAGCGTGGCCCTCGGATTTTCCCGACATATGGACCTCAAACCACTCAGTGCTGAGCAATCCGAATGTGTTATGCACCATTTCGGTTTGAAGCAATCTATTTTGCCGCTTTAAAGATGATGGGTCGCAACCCTTAGCAAGCCACTCCCTCGCCGCTTGGTGTGATTTTCTAGCATCAGCGAGTTTTACGTCAGGGTAAGTGCCTAAAGCGAGGGTCTTGCGCTTACCTGCAAACCGATAGTCATAACGCCAGTAGCGTCCACCATTGATGTGGCAAAGGACATACAATCCACCGCCATCATATAGTTTATGGCCTAGCGGCTTTGCTTTTTCGACTTGCACAGCAGTCAATTTTTGCATCAGACTTCTCCAAGTTGACGGTATAAAATTGATGTAGCCACCATGTACCGTCAGATATACCGTCAAAATTACGATATATTAGCGGAAGTCTCAAGCGTTCAGCGGATCAAAAGACACAAAAAAGCCCACAGTTAGTGGGCTTAAAAGTCTTCGCGGACGTTACGGGAAGTGTTTGTGGTAGCGGGGGCAGGATTTGAACCTACGACCTTCGGGTTATGAGCCCGACGAGCTGCCAGACTGCTCCACCCCGCATCAAAATGGGTAATCTATACTGGCGGCTAGTCCGAAGACGGACATAGCTAGATAAGGAGCGAGAGTATAGGGTGTAACCTCACCCGCGTCAACCTCAGTGGTGAATCGCCTAGAAACAACGACCAGTTTGTCGGTCGTTATATACACCGGCATCTCGGGCGCCTTGCCGAGTCGCATTGTGCGATAGCGACACCCTAACCTTATCCCAATAGAGAAATCTGTACTTAATCTAACCCGCTTCTTGGCGATGTGTAAGGTTTATTTACGCTCGTAATGCCCCATCAACATGCCAGATGCAAGCACATGACCATCCATCGCCGCCCGTAATTCCTGCCTGGCACCAACGCCAGATCAGCATCTAGCGCGTAAACGCGGAAATGGTAGGCATGAAGTTGCCCATTTGCCGGCGGCCTGGGACCAAAGTAACCTGTGCGTCCTAGCCCGTTAACGCCGTTAATCATACCCTCAAGACTAATTATGCCAGTAATTTCGGCGTCTCTAGCCATGCCTCGGGGCAATCCACTAGCACCGGCCGGAATGTTGTAGGCAACCCAATGCACAAATGGAGCATAGTAAGGCAGCAAATCCGCGGGCTAAGTGCGTAAAACGATAGTTCAATGCGGACATGTAGAAATCCTCTAGAAGATGCCGGGAAATTGTGTTGGGCCATTCGGTGAGATTTTACTTTCAGCACATCTCCAGTCTCTAGTGAGGCATTTCAACCTGACTCAACCAACCTCTCAGACTTTATATTGATGTGGTGCGCTTATAAATTCCCAACCCTAATTTCTCTATAAAAAAACCTGCACACTGACTATTCTACTAAATCTTAGTAAGAGCCCAGAAAACCGCAGCCCCCATCGCCACCACTAAAACAGCCAAAAAGCCTTTGCCAAGATGCCGCCCGAAAAAATTTTTCCCTTCTTCGAGCGGGAGTTCAGAGGTCGGAATGGCTTCCTGATCAATGACCAGAGCCTCCTTTGCTGACTCTAAATATCCATCAAATAGAGCCGTATTTACGCTCTCATCACTTTTAACGTCAGAAACTTTGGTTCTGTCGGACGTGTTCGTTTCGTATACGTCTAATTGCTTTAAAATATCCAATATATGGTTGTATCTCATAGAACTGCGAGCGACTGCGGAGAGCATAAGTCTCTCCCTCGGCCTCGGCGCACCGAAGTGGATGTGTAAAGTTCGCACATCTCTTGCAAGTCTTTCACTATTCAAAATAGACTTCTCTCCAGGGTCCGCGCCACAAAGCAGCCCTATATTACTGCCAGGCAACTCGAGGCAGAGAGTTTCGATATCTTGCCAGTCTTCAGCCGAGAGTTCAGCGTAATAAGGCACGAGGACTATTTTACGTCCTTCATCTCGCCCCCCTGGTAGTGAGACGTTTTCAAGTGACAAACCTTCAATCTCGGTATTAAGTAAGTCGATTAACCTGCGCTTTTTGAGCGATTCGAAAGAAATAAGGGAGTTCTTGCCCATAAGATGAAGGCGACTAACTGTTAGCTCAAAGTAATATTCGGCGAACTTACTGTTCTCGGCATGAATAAAGCCAAAGGGAGTAGGAGAGTGCAAGTGCTGGATTAGGCGGCGGACTAGACGATGGTCCCTTTTAGTAAGATAGAAGCCTTCTGGTCTAATGTTGTCATCAAAATCTCGCTTGATTCCTGTCACCAGCTCTCTTTGTCTAGATTTTCCCTGCATAAAGAAGACTCACAATCACATCGCTTGTTGAGGACAAATTCGCTGTGGTTATAACACGCTTTCGCCCTGCTTATAACCGCGCCACAGAGCGCTTCTCATGCTCATTCACTGATTTTACACTACATCGAGGCTCTAGGCGCTATCCCAAACCGAATGGCAAACGATAGAAGAGGAATAAGACTAGCATTTGGGCCGCAGTGGAAAATAAGATAGAAACCTTCCAAATTAAGGGTATTTGACCCAGTTTTTAGTTGACTCATTTATGGATTTTGGAGGTGTAACGAAAATAAGTGCAAGGACATCGTCAGCTGTAGGGACGCGAATTTCTCTCCCAGCTATAAGCCAATTGGGGTTTCCAGAACGGAATGCCGAAGGGTTCGCCTGCACGAAAGCCTGACGAATGAAACTCTTTTTGACACCTGATTCAGACATGATTAACTCTATTATCTCATCCAAGGTGTCCCCTACTTGCACTCGATAACTGCCGCTTTTCAGTTGATCGACCTGTCTTTCACGCAAATAGCGCTGTATCTCTACATCCTCAAGCAATAATTTTAATGCACTGTCTACATTCATTTCATCGGCGGAAGCTAAAGGCGTTATGGCCCAAGCAGCTACAAGAGAGCATAACAATACATGCTTTTTCAAACCGAAAAAAATTTTCATTAACGAACTCCGTTACTGCTTAAAAATTGCAACACTGACGCTACAGCAAAAAAATAATTTAATCAAAAAGGGGTCGCAGATCGATAGACTCCGAGCGAGTCTCCAGCAAGTATCTTTAGTTCTGCGTTATGATAGTTAACGCGAATAACCTCCGCTAGACCAATTCGGTCTAGTGCGTTTGGATCTAATAGCGAATCGTAGTCACTTAAAATATTAGGCGACACTATGAACTTGTCGCCTAAAGCAACTCCACCCGTGCTACCAACAGCTAATCGAAGAAGAGTGCTAGCTTGTGAATCGTTTCTTAGGAGTCCTCGAACAGGCATTTCTTCAAGCCCGCAAACTCTATAATTTGACAGCAGCATAGAAAATTTTTCGACTTCCCTTTGAACCTGGAAATAGCTTTCAGTATCTATTTCTTGTTCCAGAAGGTTGTAGCCCGCTTTGGGGATATTAATCGTAAATTGCGATACGGCAATTGACTCATTTTTTTCCCGGTCACTCGCAGTCAAAGTGACTAGCAGCCTTTTGCTATCGCTATACTTTGGCTTAGCGAGATTGTATAGAAATCGGGAACTGGAAATGTTGGAAACAATATCAGCACCAACTATACGCGATAAGCGATATGTATCCGCAATATCAAATTTTTTCTGATCTATAGAAACATCGACACTCACTAAATACTGTCCAGCTTCAACATTTTCGTTTCTTTCATTCAACCGCGAAAAATAACTTGTACTTGACGGCACACTTGCGGTTTGCCGGCCTTCGGTGACATACCATTGGGAGGTCGAGTTAATGTTTAGACGCAGTTGCTCGCCGATAACTCCATCAAGTCTGTTTATGACCGCCCCGCTTATATCCTGGGACCAAGCAGCATCCTTAAAAACAATTCCAATCTTATTCTTATATCTCGCGGTACTTTTCCTCTCGCAATCATTGTTACGCGCAGAATCCAGTAGTCTCGTAATTTCATTACGCTGAGGCCTACGATCTTTCATCAAGTCTACGTTTCTAATTGCTTCAATATTTGTGCCGGTATTGAAGTACGTTGATTCGACCAGCCTTCCTGTTGAGTCGATGAATCCAGCTGAAGCTACGGAGAGCCCAGAATTTACTGCGCGCTGCACAAGGGACTGTTTGAGCTCATCAAGCAACATCTCACTCTCTTTAAGCGACGTCGTATTAGCGATCGACTGGGCCATCAGCATCTCACTAAAAAGAGCGCACAAAATCAAAGCTAATTCGAGGCGATTAGAGGACAGTGGCCGATTTCTGCGTGTCGATTTCATTGATAATTAGTCTCGCGGCGCACTATTCAACATTTTGGAGATAAAGTTTTTTCAGATTATCTACGACCGAAGAAGACAGCGACAAAGTGACTTCATAAGTAGTATCTGACAACGGCTTAATGCTCTCGACTTGCGCCCCATAAATAATACCTTCGACACGTGTTTGCACTACGTCACTCTGAACGACCATGTCACCGATAGTCGTGGATGAATCGATATAGAGGCCATAGATCTGTTCCGAAAGAGATCTATAGGCATCAATTTTTGATGCCCGTATCGCTAGCACACGCTTTTGATTTGGATTCCCTAGCTGCGCCTCAATATCGGCATAACCTGTAGCAGTCAACTTATCGCCCTCCATCTGTAATCGAACAGCAAGAGCCTCTGAAAATTTTTCATCTGTATTTGAGCAAGAGACTAGCCCGGATGTGCAAATTAAAAGCAGGATAGCCGTTATTTTAGTCCTTTGGACCATCGAGATTCCCCTTCCTGTGTTCATCAGTATTACCCAGAATCAGTCTCTTATGAGACACGCATTCACTTTTTATAAATCAGTGAAGCCATATAACTATAAACCACCAATCGACACTGACCAATAGAACTTTACTTGTCCCATGCAGAATCACCACAATTGCTGGCATGCTAATTGCTTCAACCATTAGCGGAACTAGTGTTGGAGCAAAACAAAAAGCCGATATTCCGCTAAATTACTGATAAAAAAAGACTATTATGGAAAATACTTCATTGTCATATTTACGACAAGGCCTCGGCCGAGTCGGCGCAGCCAGCTTAGGAATGCCATTTATCGTGCTCCTAATAATGTCGATGCTTATCGTACCCCTTCCGACTTTAATGCTGGATTTTTTGTTTACAGTTAACATTCTCACCGGCCTAATAATAATAATGGTGTCTGTAAACGTCTCGCGGCCGTTAGAGTTTTCGTCATTCCCTTCTATACTCCTTTTAGCAACCATGTTGCGCCTGAGCCTAAACGTGGCGTCTACACGAGTTGTACTTGTCAATGGGCATCAGGGAGCCGGCGCTGCCGGCGAAGTCATCGAAGCATTCGGGGAATTTGTCATCGGAGGCGATTATGTTGTTGGCTTCATTATTTTTATCATCCTGATGATTATCAATTTTATTGTTGTTACTAAAGGTGCAGGTCGGGTGTCGGAAGTAATAGCGCGTTTTACGCTAGATGCCCTCCCTGGCAAGCAGATGGCAATAGACGCGGATCTAAACGCTGGCGTAATCGATCAAGCCGGAGCCAAACAGCGACGAGAAGAGGTCTCACAGGAATCTGACTTTTTTGGCTCTATGGATGGAGCATCTAAGTTCGTTCGAGGAGACGCAATAGCGGGCATCCTCATCCTACTAATTAACATCATTGGGGGACTGGCAATCGGGGTTGGCCAGCATGGTCTTTCGTTTTCACAAGCAGGCGAAATATATGTATTACTTACGATCGGCGACGGGCTGGTTGCCCAAATTCCTTCTCTGTTATTGTCTTTATCCACTGCAATAATAGTAACCCGAGTAACGACATCTGAGTCAATGGGCACTCAGGCAGGCACTCAGCTGTCAAGCCCCCGCGCACTCTCAATTGCTGCGGGAATTCTGATTCTCCTCGGATTTATTCCAGGCATGCCACATTTTATTTTCCTCAGTATGGGGTTTAGCTTAGCTGCTTTTTCACACTATTTAAATCAATCAAGGATCGACTCAGCTGAAACCACTTCAGCAGCCAAACAGGTCGAAGAGAATACTCAGAAAGCGTCCGAATCAGATGATCTCGATTGGTCGCATATTGAGCAAGTTGATCAAGTAGGTCTTGAAATTGGATATGGCCTGATCCCTTTAGTAAACAAAGATTCAGGTGGCACTTTACTTGCCAGAATACGAGGTATTCGCAAAAAGCTGTCATCGGAGCTCGGATTTCTAATCCAACCAATCAGAATCAGAGACAATCTGGACATATCACCTAACGCCTATAATATCGTTATAAACGGAGCGGTAAGGGGACTCGGCGAAGTGCAGATTGGAAAAGAACTCGCTATTAACCCAGGAAATATTACAACGCCATTAGACGGACAAAGAACCACTGAACCAGCTTTTGGCCTCGAGGCATACTGGGTGGAGCGAGGCCAAAGCGATTTCGCAAAAACTGCAGGATATACTGTCGTGGATCCCGCGACTGCTATAGCGACTCACATGAACTCTATTCTGAAGAATAACGCAGATGAACTGCTAGGACATGACGAAACCCAGCAATTGCTTGATCTAATTAGCGAAAAGTCACCGAAAATAATTGAAGATTTAGTTCCAAACAAATTATCTGTATCTACAATTACTCAGGTACTAAAAAACCTCCTTCAAGAAGGAATTACATTACGCGACAACAGGTCCATCATTGATAATCTACTCGCTGAAAGCGTAAAAACCAAAGACGCTAACCAACTTACTGCCCTTATAAGGCCGCATTTAGGAAGGATCATTGTTCAGGACATAATTAGCGTCAACGAAGAATTACCGATAATTACTTTAGAGCAGCCGCTCGAACAACTTTTGAACAATTCGATTCAAAATGACTCTTCAACTAATGATGTTTTCTTAGAACCAAAACTAATCGAATCTATCGTAGCCTCTGTGTCGATTGAGAAACAAAACGCCGAAGAAAGGGGCAACCCCGCAGTAATGGTGGTGTCGCCCAAAATACGACCTTGGCTTTCTCGCATCCTCAGACAAAGACTTGGAAACTTGTCAGTACTCGCCTATACAGAAATACCCGAAGATCAAGAGATCAGGGTGATTGGCAGAGTAGGCATTCAAGATGAACAACAGAACCAGGTGGCGGCATGAGAATAGAAGTAATATGGGCCCCTAATTCACGGGCAGGAATGACTTCAGCAATAGCGCAATACGGCGAGAATGTTGTCCTTCTTTCGAATCGAAAAATTGGATCGCGCTCACGGCTAGTGGTAGGACTTGACTCCAAAATTCAAGCAACTGATACCTTGGAGTTGAGAGACATCAAATCTGTTAACCACGTTGTCCCGCCAACTATGGTGCGTGAAGCAAAAGACTATGAGTTGATTACTAATCTCGTTAAAAATGAATTAGCTAAGTTTAAAAAAGAGACAGAAGCTGAACATTATAGGAAAGTCAATTATGGTGGTGTCGCTAAAAGAATTTTTGGACAATCTGGCGTTTCTAGAGAACTTAGTAACTTATTATCAAACGACCTAAGTACGGATGCAAATAGCCTCGAGATTTCTGACCATGTTATTAGCAAGCTGACAGAATCTTTACCTGAAACAATTGAAATAGATCTCGGCACTAAGACTCACGTACTTTGCGGTAATTACGGCTCAGGAAAAACATCAATAGCGATCAAGTTTGGTCTCAAACTACTGGAATTGTGCGAAACGCCGCCTATACTCGTAAGCTACAAACAAGGATTAACACCCTCCTCTGCATCAATGGAAGCAATATCTAAGTCCTTAGGGATTCCAATTTTTGAAGTATCTGACATCGATACCCTTAAATTAATAGAGAGCCATCTATCGAGTGACGGCATTCTCATTGTCGACACAGCAACCAGAAATATATCAGAGGAAATACTTCTAATTAAAGATAATTTGCAGTCAGTCAATTTCCATCTGATCGCTGCAAGCGATTCTTATGCCGCAGCCCAAGAGCACCTGATCAGTGTAGCGAATTGGTCAAGCTTCATAATCACCAGACTCGATTTAGCCCCCTGTCAATGGCCCATCATTGAGACTCTTATACGTGAAAAAATCCCTCTTTCCTTGGGATCTAGGAGCGCGAATATCAATGATGGCCTAGTAAGGGTCACCAAAGAGACGCTAGCGAAACGATCAGAGGAACTGCTAAGAAAAAACTTTGATTCGGACGAAGCTCTCACCGATAATAGCAGGCTTAATCCACACAGCTTTAATCAACTCAAAGCCAATCAATAATTATTATTAATATATAAATCAATCAGTTAAGCTAGCCCGTCAAAAATACATTAAACCGGGCACAAGAGAGGAACACCGTGGATACGCGCGTTATAGGTATAGCAAGCGGAAAGGGAGGAGTTGGCAAAACAACTTTTTCTATCAATCTAGCGCTGCAATTTGCCGCAATGGGTAAGCGCGTACTATTGTTCGATGCTGATCTCGGCATGGCGAATATACACATCGCATTCAACAAAAGCATTACTAAGAGTTTAGCTAATGTCATTGATGGTAGGGCTACGCTCGAAGACATAATCGTAAATGTCCATGAAAATATTGACCTAATCTCAGGTGGCAGCGGTGTAGAACGACTTGCCGACCTAAACGCCTTAGAAAGCAGCGCTATAGTTCAAAGCTTCTCTTCGTTGGAAAGCAATTACGACTATATGATAGTCGATATGTCTGCAGGAATAACCTCTCAGGTCATCGCTTTCATGGCATCAGTACAGCTTAAAATCATTGTAGGTACCGACGAGCTCTCATCAATTTCTGACGCCTATGGGATAATCAAAGTCCTATCAATGAAACAAATCTTGTCAGACCTCGTTTATATCCCAAATCGAGTTTCATCACCAATTACCGGTAAGAAATTATATGAAAACCTAAACTACGTAACTAATAAGTTCCTAAATCATGACATTGAGTTTATCGGGTCTATAACCGAAGACCCTATCTATTCCCGGGCTTGGCAGGCAGATAACCCTGCTTCAATCATAAGCAAGAATACAAATGCAAGTGCCGAGATTAATAAAATCGCTCGTGAAATCGAAAACCATCAAGTTTTCAACACACCTAATAATAACAGCTTACAGTTCTTTCTAACTGGGATTCAGGTGAATTAGGAGTGTTGTATGGATTCTAACGAAACAGGATATAGTTCCGAACAAGATTCTGAATCGCAATCCATTGATATATCGCGCAAGATTGAACTTGTAAAAAAAATTGCGCTGTATCTCAAAGCGAGAATCCCAGATTATTTCGAGGCAGAAGACTTAATACAAATTGGAATGATAGGGCTTATCGAAGCCAGCAGAAACTTTGACCCAACAATAGGTGTCTCATTCGATGAATACGCAAAACGCAGGATCAAAGGCGCCATACTTGATGAGGTCCGAAAGGCCAGCAGTCTCTCTCGCCTAGCTGTTAAGAACAATCGAGAGTATTCATCGGCTAAAAACTCACTGACAAATTCATTAGGGCGCCAGCCTACAAACGTAGAAATTGCCGATTACCTTGATGTCTCTATCTCTGAATTAGAACATAAACGCTCGCATGCAAACCAATTTAATCTTGTACAGCTAGACAACGATTTAATTGAAGCCGATGGCGCTTTCGAAGACCAGCAATCGAATCCCATGCTTAGCATAGAACAAGCAGAACTTTCAGATCGTTTAACCAACGAAATCTCTAAACTCGACGAACGATCCAAATTGATTATTTCTTTGTATTACGTCGAAGAGTTAAATATGAAAGAAATTGGCGCCGTAATAGGTGTTAACGAGTCGCGCGTTAGCCAACTTTTGAGCGCAACCGCTTTGAAATTAAGAGGCAGTTTGATCTAAAGCTTCTATTTACAACTTGCTCAATCTCTCTCGAAAAATATATAACCATCGTCGATCATTTCCTGCGCTGCCACGTCATCTAATTCTTCTTCATTGTTCGACTGTGATGCGTTAGATAGCGCGGTAATAGCATCATAGTATTTCTCTTTCTCTAAAGTGACAATCGCGTTAAGCATTCCTTCAAGTTCTCGTAATTGATCAGTTGACTGAATTACTCGGCGAAGCTCTACTTCCATCGAACTGTTGCTCAGTTTTACATCAGAAAAGTCTTCTCCAAATTCCATTACAGTGTTCCGAAGGGCCTCAACTTGTTCCTCCAAATCTAGCCTTTGTTCTTCGTACCTTAATGAAATTTGCTCCGTTGCAATATCGAGAGACCCTTCAAAACCGAGTATCTCGCTCTCTAGTTTAGTGGCACTGATCGCAGCGAGATCTAGATCATTACTTAACGTCTCAATTAGAGAGTCCATGACAACAAAAGAATTAATCCGAGTGCTTAGATCATCGGCAAGACTTTGCACTTTATTATTTGATAACCAAGTCAAACCCCCAAATATCAACGTAACCGATAGGATCCCCATCATAATTCCATTTAGGATCGCCGAGCGTTTACTAAACCTGATAATTTCGCCATTATTCTGAGCTAATTTCTGTGAGACCTTCCCGCTAAAATCGTTGAATTCCTGCGAAAAATCATGAAATAGTGCGCCTAATTCCTCGTTACTAATAACCCTGTGACTTGAAGAATTGTTATTTCCACCACCAGACTCTGACAATTGCGTATCTTCTGTTGTTGAAACCTCTTCAGAGTCATTTTTAACCTCAGCTTTCCCGCTGTCTACGGTTGGAGGGCTATTATCGCCTGGCTCCGAAACATTTTCCGTTTCATCTAACTCTATATTTTTCTCATCGCTCATGTAGTAAACCCGCAAATATTAGGCGTTGCTAAATTAGCAATCGTCGCACAACTTATTTATCAACGCTGATTATGGAAAATTCTACAGCTTGCTTTGCTCAATAACCAATCGGCACATCATGTTAAAAAATTAGATTTTAGTACGGGTGACAAATTATGAATTATGATGTGCCGCCTTCTACTAATTTACCGGTTGAATCGAATAACATTGAGCTCGGAATTTTGACCTTTGGCTTGCGCGGTTTTGTTCCGTCCTTACGTAGCTCGTTGAGCTGAAAAATATACGCTATAACCTCAGCGACTGCCCTATAAAGTGGTACAGGAATCTCTCGCTTTATCTCAGTGGTAAAATATATCGCCCGCGCTAAATAAGGCGACTCAAATATTGGAACCTGAGTTTCTCCGGCCTTCTCTCTTATTGACGCCGCTAAAATATCTGCTCCTTTCGCTAATACAATTGGGGCTTGCGATGATCCAGGTTCATAGGCTAGCGCGACAGCAAAGTGACTCGGATTTGTTACTATTACATCTGCGTCGGCTATCGATGCCATCATTTGATTCATGGCCACTGCGCGCTGACGTTCCCGTATTTTTGCTTTTACCTCAGGCCTGCCCTCGGACTCTTTATACTCATCTTTGATTTCTTGCCGAGACATTTTTAATTTATTATTGAAGCTGACTATTTGATAGGGAAGGTCTATCGCCGCGATTATTAGTAACGTCATTGTGACAAGCAAAACACCCCAAATTAGTATTTCCAAGCCACTGGCTATAGCTACTTTGATTGGCAGCATATTTAGGAAGAACACACGTTCATATAATGTATAGAGCAAACTAATAATTACGAGAGCTATAAGAATAAGTTTTGCGAAGCTTTTAGAAAGTTCTACTACACTTTTTATTCCAAACATTCTGCCAAGTCCAGTTATTGGATTTAATTTAGAGGCTTTTGGGAAAAATGCTTTCGCAGAGAAACCGATCCCTCCAGTTACATAGGCAGTAACGATTGAAAGAACTACAGTCATTACGAGTATTGGGGAGATAAACAAAATGCTCTGAATGAACAACTTAGGCAGGGTCCCAGCAATGACAAATGGATTTTTTATCACTGATCTATCAAATTTGAATGCCTGAGAGAATAGTTCAATAAATGCTTCACCAGCCGTGCCTCCGAACAGGTAGAGAACAATCGCGACTGATATTAGTAGCACTGCTATTGAAGTGTCTTGCGATCGAAGAAATTGTCCTTCCTCTCTCGCTTTTTCAAGTCGTTTGGCGGTCGGCTCTTCGGTTTTATCCGTTTGATCTGTTTCTTCGGCCACTTTAAATACCTAGCATAATGATGAGCTGCGCGAACGAATCTAACCAAAATTCTTGTATTAATCTTAGAACGCCTGGTAAGGCGAAAATTAGCATGATTCCACCAACAAGAATAATTGCTGGAAATCCTACTGCGATAATATTAAGAGAAGGAGCTGATCGCGTAATAATTCCTAAACCTATGTTCACTAACAATAGTGCAATCATCATTGGCAAGGCTAGTAATAGCCCTCCTGTAAAGATTAGAGGCGTCCAATCAATAAGAGCCTGTAACAAACCCATTACGGGCAGTGGCTGCCCAATCGGAAAGCTAGTGAAGCTGTTGAATATAATATCGATCATTATCAGATGCCCATCTATTAGCAAAAAGATAAGCGTCGACAATATTATAAGAAACTGAGAAATTACCGGTACGTTTCCTAGATTCGGATCAAACATGTTGGCCATTCCCAAGCCCATTGCGTTTGATATTGCTTGCCCTCCAACCGTGATCGCCGAGCTTACTATTTGCAAACTAAAACCTAATATCACGCCTATAAAGATTTCTTGTAATAGGCTTAGCAGACCATCGCCGGTTAAAGGATCAATCACTACGCCATCAAAAAAGCTAAAATATAGAAAAGTGAAAACTGTTGATATCCCAATCCGAAATCTTATGTTGATGGATTCTACGGAATAGAATGGAGAAGCTAAAAGAAATGCAGACAATCGAGTGAACGGGAAAAGAAACTGATAAAACATATCAATTATTTCAGGTATTAAATAAGAGGTCATTGGAGATATATTGGTAAGCTTAAAAGGAGCCGCTGAAAGTAATCTACTAACGTGAGCAGTTGCCACCCTCCAACGAGAAGTAAAACGATCACTAATACGATCAATTTTGGAATAAAGCTTAGAGTCATTTCTTGAATAGATGTTGCTGCCTGAAAGATGCCAATTATAATTCCTACTATTAACACTGCTCCTAAAAGAGGTCCTGCGATAAGCATAGTCACCCAGAGGGCTTCACGGCCAATAGTAATCACATCTGCGATATTCATCTATATTCCAAAACTACCGGCGAGAGACTGCATTATAAGTATCCAGCCATCAGCTAGTACGAAAAGCATCAGCTTAAACGGCATAGAGATCATCATTGGCGACAGCATCATCATGCCCATAGACATCAGCACACTGGCCACGACGAGATCAATTATTACAAAGGGTATGTAGATCAAAAAGCCTATTGTAAAAGCTGTTTTTAGCTCTGAAGTCATAAATGAAGGGAGAAGAATGCTGAGCGGTACCTCGTCTCCTTCATTGTACTCTTGACCTGCAATATCGCTAAATACAGCAATGTCATCTTCCCTAGTTTGGGACAACATGAACGCCCGCAGCGGGATCTGAGCGACTTCGACTGCTCGCTCGACACTAATTTCAGCATTGAGATATGGCGTAATCGAATCGTCATATATTTCGTTCAAAATAGGCGACATGATAAAGAACGTTAGAAAAAGAGAGATGCCGACCAAAACTGTGTTTGGAGGGGTCTGCGCGGTACCTATTGCCTGCCTTAGCAGGGACATGACAATAATAATGCGTACAAATGATGTCATCATTATGAGTAGTGAAGGTAACAGTGTTAGCACTGTCATCAGAATTAAAATCTGCAGGGTCAGGCTATACTCTGTCCCATCGGGAGTCTGACTTACACTTATAGCCGGCAGACCTACCTGTGCACCAACCGAACCACTTGCCAAAAATAGCAGCGGTATTAGAGCTTTGAGAAGTAATGCCAGTGAGCTTGAAATTGAGTTTCGGCGCTCTTTGTCGGCACCAATTATATTGCTCTCAAACGCGCATTCACATTTCATTTTTTGTCTCAGTATCGTTTTTTTCATGCGTCCAGATTGGCACTATTTTATCGCCAGAGAGAGCAATGAGTGAACTGTATCTACCAGATTCGACTAAAACCAGTTGTGCTTTTAATCCGACGCGGGTCTGAGCCACAATCTTAAGGCGGTTCTGATCTAAGCCTTGGTGTATAGATGAGTTTTTTCTAAGAATCAGAAAAAAAGACGCCATCGCTACCCCGACTAGAAGGATGGCGAGTGTAATATTAATGAAAAATTCTGTGTCCATTTGGCGCTCTCAAGATTCTTTAACTAGGCTACAGAGAGCATAGAGCGGCCATTACGTTGAGGATTAGCTATCCACAACTGGATCTAAACTCGGTCAGCACTCGGGACTATTTGCGTCAGTTTAATACCGTAATGTTGGTCGATAAGAACAATCTCACCTTTGGCAACCAAAGTATCATTAACCCGCAAATCAAGAGGCTCGCCTGCTAGCGAATCCAAGGCAACTACTGAGCCTTGATTCAGAGCCATTAATTCCCCGATTTTTAGCTTTGTTCTTCCTAGCTCAACAGAAATTGATACTGGAATATTCCCGAGCAGCCCCTGGCTAACATTGACTCTTTCACCTTCGTTAATGTCGGCACTATTGGTCATTTCTGTACCTAATTGTTGCTCATCACCCACGCCATATTCTCCTAATACATCTGTTATTTGATCGCTCAGCCGGCATCCGATGGGAGGCTGGGGGTTATGCTTTATTTACTGAAGCTATACTTATCGCAAGCCTCTCACCAGCTCGCCCAGAAATCGCTTTAAAGACTGGAACGCCGCTTACTGTAACATCGAGCATTCCTAATTTTGACAGCTTTAGCTCGTCTCCCAATTTAAGAGCAGAAATCCCTCCAACTGAAGAACGAATTTTCCCAAATTCGACTTTCAGTTCAACCTCGAGCCCTAAACAGGCCTCCTTTAAGTCTTGACTCCAAGCCAAATTTTCTGAGGAAATTAGAGCGCTTTCTTCAAGTTTTTTCGCATATTTTTGCGTCTGGGCACGAACCGGTGAATGCGGGTAAGCTATAGTAATCTCACCCCTTATCTCTTCACCAATGTTCACTTCAAACTGAGTTACAACAATCGCTTCTTCATTCTTAAAACATTGTATTTTAGTCGGATCGTTTTCTGATTGTCTTTTTTCGAATTTTGCTTCCACCAGCGGGGACCACGCCTCTTTCAATGCGCCTGAAACTAGCTTCGTAATGATATCTACGATAGCGCTTTCAGCATTGGCAAATGACCGATTTGGCGAAAATCCAATAGTGCTTACGCCTACTCCGCCAAAAAACCGATCTAGGGAGCTAAAAATAATTGGAGAGCTTATTAGCAAAAGCGCCTGCCCCTCCATTGGCATTAAACTAAGCGTAGTCAGGGAGCTCGGGACGTCGATGCTTCGAATGAAGGTCGCATAATCTAAAACTCTTATCTCGCTCGCCTTGATTTTGGAAGGCGTATTTAACACGCCCGAAAAGCCCTTTTCCAGATTATCTGCCAACTTGCGGCTTATATTGCCAAAGACCTGCTCATCAACATCTAGATAATTATTTCTGTTTACTAAGTCGTGCCTGACAACATTTGCGGATCCACCATTGACTAAAGAGGTCAAATGGTTTTCGTTCTGCGCATCTTTTAATGCTTCTAACTCTTTATCTGTAAGCTGGACGTTTTCTTCAGTCATTGTATCTATCGCTTCTTATTGGACTAGAAATTCAGTGAACAGCACTAAATCAATACCGCTATAAATTTTTTGTTCTTCCAACACCGAGTTGGCAACCAGGCGTAGCTCCTCTGCAGCGCTTTTTCTAAAATCTATTGCTGTTATCCTCTCCTCCGAAATTTTTGAGAGCTCTTCAAGCAACGCAGCACGCATACCAAACTCATGCGCCACGATTTTGTCCATCATCTCTTTCCCATAAGGTGTGCGAAGCGCAAGCTTTACTTGCATCATCTTGCCTGAATCGAGGATATTAACTGTGAAAGAATTGTCCAACTCATAATACAGGGTTTCGCCTATCTCTGGTTCGGCAATCAATGTCGCCGCTTCTGCTCTTTCGGCCGACAGGACATCATCTGAGCCCATGCCTTCATCGTCTCCGGACAGAAGGAAAAAGTATACTCCGGCACCACCTCCGCCTAATATTAGTAGCGTGGTTACTATAATGATTATAAGCGTTTTTTTACTACGCCCTTCTTCAGCGCCTTCTTCGACGTCTTTATCCTTAGCCATGACTAACCCTGATTTTAAGCGAATGTATCAATTAGCGAATTTGAACCATCTCCAGAAATAGAGCTTTTTTCAAGAGCATTGTTTGATTCTCCCGAATCAGATTCGTCAAATACACTATATTTTTCTCTGTTAGCCTCATCCCTTTGATTCCCTTGGAAACCAAATTCGGCAGTCCTAGAGTCATTAATGTTCAGGGCCACAATGCCCTTATGCTCTATAGCGAGTTGATCACGTAAAACGGTTGCGTTTGCTTGCATAAGCTTAGCAACTTCCGCATTTTCAGTTCTAAGCGTGATTTGAATCTCAGAATCTTTTGAGAATAATAAATCGACTTCTACCTGACCTAAGGATTCTGGCGAGAGCAGCATTTTAACGGAAATATTTTTCCC
>Ga0228634_1000481_pt1 | contig 29685 bp, 15 predicted proteins | sample 42DmetaG_FD_190063 | JGI IMG/M metagenome (GOLD analysis project Ga0228634, IMG submission 190063) | Seawater microbial communities from Monterey Bay, California, United States - 42D | ecosystem: Environmental > Aquatic > Marine > Coastal | place: USA: California | collected 2016-09-27 | reverse complement strand
TCGTATGCGTCAATTCTTTGATTATTATCTGCAAGATGCTCCTGCTCCAGAGTGGTTAATCGAAGGCATTCCAGCGATTGATAAAGGGAAAGATTATAAATTGGATTTAGTCGATTAGTAACCTGAGTTCGACTATTCTTTTGCCAAATGTTTAAATTACTATCTTGTTATGAGTGTAATAGCGGGTCTATTCATAATGTATTTAGGTGTAATCAAGAAAAATACCGACAAGTATTATTAATTAAATAGACCGAACTTAAATGAGTTTTTAAACCTAAGATTTACTATTATCTATTGTTTTTCTTTCAGTTAGAATTAAATTTACAAAAATCTAGAATTTTTTATCGATAATAATCTTCTCCATAGCTTGTTGAAGTTTCTTCGCTTCAACTCCTGCTTTCTCGGCAAAATCTTCACCTTTAGAAGCGTATATAATCCCACGAGAAGAATTAACCAACAATCCGCAGTCTTTATTCCATCCGTAATGAGCGACATCTTCTAACGAACCTCCTTGTGCACCAACACCTGGGACTAGAAAAAAGTTATCTGGTACTAATTTCCTTACTTCTCCGATACTTTCTGCTCGAGTTGCACCAACTACATACATCGTATTGTCAGCGGTTCCCCATTCAGCAGATTTTTTCAGAACTTTTTCGAATAATTTTTCCCCTGAAGCATCTTCTATCATTTGAAAATCAAGAGCTCCTTTATTAGACGTAAGTGCTAAAAGGATTACCCACTTATCTTTAAATTCTAAAAAAGGTGTAACACTATCTTCTCCCATATACGGAGCAACAGTAACTGAATCGCAGTTTAAATAGTCAAAATACGTTTTAGCGTAGTAAGTAGAAGTATTTCCAATATCACCACGTTTTGCATCAGCAATAGTGAATATGTTGGAAGGAATATAATCTAATGTTTTTTTCAAGGATTCCCACCCTTTCGGTCCGTGACACTCATAAAAAGCGATGTTTGGCTTATAGGCTACACAGAAATCTTTCGTTGCATCAATAATCGCTTTGTTGAATTCAAAAATAGGGTCTTCCGTTTCTAATAAATGGGCTGGAATTTTAGATAAATCTGTATCTAATCCAACGCATAAAAAAGATTTCTTCATTCGAATTTGTTCTACGAGTTCTTGACGTGTCATACTATATATTTTGAATTGCAAAAATAGTAAAAATCAAAGAAGATTAATCTCATTAAAGTTATGTTTAGTGAAAACTTTAAGTAACAAAAAAAGGCTACCATTTCTGGTAGCCTTCTCATCAATCAAATTGATTTATTCTTATTTCACTAAAGTAACTGTTTTCGTACCATTTTCATTTTTCAATGTCATGATGTATTGTCCTTTAGTTAATTTGTTAACATCTAGTTCAGCATTATTACTGTTAAATGTTTTAACAAAGACAACTTTACCAACAATATCAGTGATTACAACTTCTGTTGTAGCTCCTTTTTCCAATTCAATGTTTATTACATTATTGAAAGGATTAGGGAATACATTGAAGTTTACTTCATCCAATACCTGTTCTGTGATACTTAATGTTCCTGATTCAGCAACATAGTATTTCTCAGAAGCTGTTACATATTGTCCGATTGCTTTACTTGGACAGTACAATTGAACTACAAAGTTATATACTCCATTTGTAAAGTTTAAGATTTGGTAAGTGTTCAATACATCTATCGTTGTATTATCATCAAACTCAACTACCCAAACAACTTCAGCAGTTATACTATCAATAACAACACTTCCAATTGTAATATTAGTAATTGCTGTGAAATCGATATCACATTCAGAAATAGCAGAGTTAAATAAACTATCTACAATTGTAGAATCTGTTAAATCTGAAGAAACAGTACTCGTAATTACATTTACAGGAGAAGCAATAATGAAATCAATTTTCAATGTATCATTATTCGCATCAACAACTGTTAAGTATTGAATACCTGAACACAAGTTAGAAGCAGATGCATTAGTTGATCCATTAGAGTAAGAATAAGTATAAGGTGATTGACCTCCATGAACAATTACAGAAGCACTTCCATCACACATTCCTGCATCAGAAACACCTACTGGTATCACATACCCATTTAATGGTTGAGCAGGAGCATTAACTGTTGGTTCAAAATCAACGTAACCTGTTGAAACGAATCTACAATTGTTACTATCTCTTACATCTACTTTGTACATTCCTTTACAGATGTTATCTAAAGAAGAAGTAGTTTCACCATTATTCCACTCATAAGTATATGGGGCACTTCCACCTGTTACTGTAGCTGCTATTTCAGCATCACAAGTATTCTGAGAAGAAGCTTTTGTAGAAGTTAAAGTTACATTCATATACGCATTAAGACAAGGATCAATTACTGTTGTGTAATCAGTAATTACAGTACCTGAAGTAGTAGTTGTACATCCATTATCATCTGTAATTGTTACGTTATAGTTACCATTACATACATTGTGTAAAGCTGGTGTTGTCGCTCCATTATTCCATGAAAACATAAACGGCGCTTTACCTCCTGATGCATAAACTTGAATTGAACCATTACAGTTCATAGAGTCAGTAACTGGCATCGTATGGATATCTCCTTGTAAATTATTATTAGCACATGGATCTACATTAATAGTCCCTTCATAGCCTACAAAGGCGTGAAGTTGTCTTGTACAACCGTTATCATCAGTAATAGTAACTTGATAATCTCCAACACAAATACTATCTAACTCAACATTTGTACTGTTGTTATTCCACAAGTAAGTATATGGAGCTGTTCCTCCCGTACCTTGTACTTTTACAATACCATCGCAAGTTGTAGAATCAGTTGTAAATTGAGTTTGGATAATTCCATTTAAATTAGCATTTGCACAAGGATCAATAGTTCCAGCTGTAGTACCTGTAGTATCAATTTGAATACCAACAAATGCCATAAATTCTCTTTTACAGTTATTTGCATCTTTTACTTCAACTTTATAGTCTCCTGTACAAACACTATCCAATACTTGTGCTGTAGAGTTAACATTTAACCATTGGTATGAATATGGAGCAACTCCACCTGATACGTTCACTCCAACCTCACCATCACAAACATTTGCGTTTGAAACTGGGTGAAAAAACATTTGTGCATTTAAATTTGAATTCACACATGGATCGTTTCCTGTTCCATTTCCTCCACCAGTAGTATCTCCTACAACAGGTATATGAACTGTTAACGTATTGTTACAGTTGTTAGTATCAGACATAGTTACTGTATACTCACCTGCACATAAATTAGGATTCATTAAAGCTACAGGACCGTTACTCCAAGAATACGAAACTACAACATTAGCAGGAAGACCAGTCACTACTAATTCAGCACTTCCATCACAAGTTGTAGAGTCAGTAGCTGGTTGAATATTAAATGATGTATTAATATTTTGGTATTGAGCACATGGATCATTTCCTGTTCCTCCACCAGTGTTTGTTGTATCAACAGCCATATTTAAGTAAGCTCCAATTGTACGTATACAATTCATACTATCAGTAATAGTAACATTGTAGTTACCTGGACAAGCCATATCTAAAATAGATGTTGTATTACTGCTGTTATCCCAAGCAAAAGTGTAAGGTGCATGACCTCCATTTACCATTACCTCTAATACACCATCACAGTTGATAGAATCAGTTACCGGTGAAACATTGATGTATCCATCAAAATTAGCACATGGATCGTTTCCTGTTCCTCCACCAGTGTTTGTTGTATCACCTTCAAGAGGAAGATAAGCACCAATTGTATGGTTACATCCACTTGTATCTGACATTGTTACATCGTAATTACCAAAACAAATATTGTTATTAACTGTTCCAGTAGTACCATTGCTCCAAGTAAAACTTAAAGGAGAGCTATCACCACCTGTTAAAACTAATTCAATGCTTCCATTACATGTTGTAGAGTCAGTAGCTGGAATTATATTAAATGAAGTATTAATATTTTGGTATTGAGCACATGGATCATTTCCTGTTCCTCCACCAGTGTTTGTTGTATCAACAGCCATATTTAAGTAAGCTCCAATTGTACGTATACAATTCATACTATCAGTAATAGTAACATTGTAGTTACCTGGACAAGCCATATCTAAAATAGATGTTGTATTACTGCTGTTATCCCAAGCAAAAGTGTAAGGTGCATGACCTCCATTTACCATTACCTCTAATACACCATCACAGTTGATAGAATCAGTTACCGGTGAAACATTGATGTATCCATCAAAATTAGCACATGGATCGTTTCCTGTTCCTCCACCAGTGTTTGTTGTATCAACAGCCATATTTAAGTAAGCTCCAATTGTACGTATACAATTCATACTATCAGTAATAGTAACATTGTAGTTACCTGGACAAGCCATGTCTAAAGTAGATGTTGTATTGTTACTGTTTCCCCATACGTAAGTATATGGAGCTTGACCACCATTTACCATTACTTCTAATATACCATCACAGTTAATTGTATCGTTAGTAGGAGTAATATTAATGTAAGCATCAAAACCTGCACATGGATCGTTTCCTGTTCCTCCACCATTTAAGTTAGTATCTAAACCAATATAGAAAATGAAATTTACATCTGCTCCAGAAGTATCAATATAATTTAAAGAGTATTCCCCCTCACATCTGTTTTCAAATTTCATTCCCCCCTGCTGAAGTATAGCAGATGAATCTGACCAATACCAACTTGTGGAAATAAATTGAGTAGAATCAATTGCTGCTGATCCATTACAGTTGGTTGAGCTATTTGTAGGTGTAACCATTACCAATTGGGCATTAGCGCCAATATAAAGCAATGAAAAACAGGCTACAAATAATGTTTTTTGTAAAAGTTTTTTCATAAATTTTAATTTAAAGTTCAAACAAATATACAAATATTATAGTTTAACGGAAATAAAGTGTCATTCGTTATGTAAAAACACTTGCTTGTCGAATATTTTTAATGTATTGATTACTCAAAAAAATTTGTTTCTGCGAATTAATCGTTCAACAGGAATATGGATAGATCCAAATATTTCTTTAGAGTTTAAAGAGTCTAAACTGAACTGAACTTTTGTACCCTTCTCCAACCAAATACCATGATTAGAGTTTTCTCGTGAAATCTTAGAAGGATAATTTCCCGAATAAAATAAATAATAATTCTCTTTCTTTTCAATAGACAAAGGAGGAGAAGTCAAGAAACGATAATAATTCTGTTCTTTTCTTAGAATTCCCTTTTGAAACAATCTTTTCATCAAATAATCTCCTTTTTCATTTACTGAAAATAACAGCGAGAACCCAGGAACCCTAATGTCTTTTGTACTTTTTACTTCCACGAGATTAAAATCTTCATCCATTTCCGTTTTTATGTACTCTTCTTTAATCGTGTATAATCCACCTTCTCTAAAAGATAAATCTCCATTCCAAGCATTTAAGAAGTCAACCATTGGGAAACTTATTTTATTAGCAGAATGTACTAAAAAATTATAGAATGGATCTTTCTTTTTCTTTCTAAACCCATCAATATCAAGATGTATGCTTAATAATTTATTTGTATAAAATTTAGACTCCCAACCTAGACTGTTCGTGTCTTTTAGTTTGATTCCAAGATTATCTTTATTTCTTACATAAGTCAACAAGCTAAAACTAGAGGAATCACTATCATGAGCAAACAAAGCTGTTTCAATACCATATTTCTTTAGTTTTTCCCAATTAGAATAGAGTACTAACTTTTCATCGACAAATTGTTTTTCTTTCAGAAATGCTTTCCAACTTTTTATAATTCCACCTTTTTTTGCAAATAAAACTTGCTCTAATTGCTTTTCATACTCATCTCCTTTATAGACTAACAACCAATCCTTATCATAGGTTAAGTATCCATTCTCCTTTTTATATAAATAAGACTTTTGTTGGTAGACTAGGGTGTCTTTTAGGTTTAAAAGCTTATTTAATCGAAGAATTCCAGGGTGAATCTTACTACTATCACTCACTTCTATCATTACCCCCCAATTTCCATTTTCATTTGCGAAGAAATAAACTGGTTTCTGTAAATTCAAACCATAGCTTTTCCCTTGACTAAGAAGAAATTCTTGGGAGAAAAAGTCCCTAAATGGGATCTTATGATAAAAAAGCATGCTACTCGTTTCGTTAGCAAGGTCCAATAAATAACACCTTCCCAAAAAATCAGCAGTAGGAAGCCTATCTATAATTGACGGAAATTCTTTTTTTTTATTTATAAACGGTTGGAAATATAGAAAACCACCTACAGATCCAGCAAGAATAAGTATAAATATTACTTTACGATACATTGCTAGATAGTTCTTAATGTAATAATTATAGTCTATTATTTAGATAAAACATAAACACTATTGATAATATCTAGAATATGTTTTGCTGAATTACCTGACTTCTCGTTCATGGAATATTTTAATTGAAAATTAGTTTTAGTTTTATTCATCTTACCTGAAGTAAGCTCCATAATACCTGTTTTTGTTCTCACTGCATCCATTATTTCCAACTGTTTTTCACGAAAGATTTCCCTAGGAAGTTTATCAATCATTTTTGTCCAATCTACATAAGCGTATACAAAACCACCTTTTTTGATTTTTTTAGCTTCTTTTTTAGATAATGCCTTATCTCCATACCCATCTGTATTTTTTATTGCTAAATTTTCATCATTTGTTACAATAAATAAACCATTTCTATTGATGAAATATAAAGGAACAGACTCAAATAATGCATTTTCAAACTTCCAATATTTTCCATGATTTTTGAGTTTAGAAGTTAAACCAGATATATGTTTTAAAATTTTATCCGGAACATCAGAACGTTCTGTTGAAATACCGAAAGTAAACAAAGGCATTTCTTCTTCCCCTTCTACTTCTGTTTCTGTATATTCGAAAGTTTCTTCGTCGTACTCATAATCAATCTTTGTTGTTTTTACTTTTTGTATCCCATTAAAAGTCCCAAACATAGTCCCCGTGTAAGTTCCAAATAGAGCATCTTTGTTAACGAAATCGTTCAGTAATTCTAAGGTTAATAAGGTGGAAGAAACTCGTGGATCTTTCTGTTTTTCTAAAATTGGTACAACCACTTTAAAAGATTGCTCATAAGCTTCTCTTAAGTTAACGTTATAAGTAAAATGAAAAGCACTGTTTTCATGGATATAATTTAAAATTGACTTATCCAGTTTTGAATTGTTTAATTTTTCATAAATAGAACCTAAGGCTTCTCCATAATTAGCTTCTAATTTAAAGTCAATAGAATTTTCATTAAAATACAAATCTCCTATTATTATATTTCCAGAATATAACTCATTTATCTCATTGTATAGCTTTGGGAAAATAGATTGAAAATACCAGAAATTCTGTGTGTTTTTTAAATTCTTAGAATTATCTAGATAAAACGTTCCCTCAGAATTATGTGACAATTGATCAGCAAATTTAGAATCCATCGATTTTAAATTAATGCTTTCTATAAATAACTCTTTACAAATCTGACTTAAAAACTTTACTTGAAACTTTACTAAAACACTATCTTTGAACTCACTGTAATTTTTAACGTGTGGGTTTTCTGTAGCTTTAGGAAAAGCTTCTGATAAAGGAGTTTCTTCTTGATAAATTAAAGAGTCTAATTCATCTGCATCAAATTCTTCTTCAGATAATACACTTTCTTGGTGCTCATCATGACCAATATACTCTACTATTTCCGCGTCACCATGATATTCGTTGTAATAATTATGTTTTGATCCATAACCTTTAGCTGACCAAAGAGAATCAGCATGTTCTCTAACAGCGGAATAAAGAGGTTCTACTCGCATTAAAACAGCAATATTTCCTTTAATTACGAGGTGATTTTGAAGAGAAGTATAGAATTCTACATCTTTAATCGTACTTGCCTGTTTGTCAAAATCATCAAAAACATCAAATAATTTGGTTTTATCTGAAATACCAAACGTAAAACCAGACACCTCAAATTGAGAACTTTTGCCATAAAAAACATTTAGCTTTTTAGTAAAATCAATTCCTGAATCTTTTAGTGTTTTTCCGTTTGTTGAACCATCAAACAATTCAGTTTGCAACTCTTCCATGAATTCATACTGTATCAACTCATCTAATGAAACCTTTTGAAGAAGTGCTACATTGTTAATACTAAAAACAGAAACAGCATCTTTTGGGATAAAATCTTCTGATTCTTGTGACCAAATTGCACTAAATAAAAAGGTAAATAAAAATAAGTTTAAGAATTTCATAAAGTTAATTTTTAGTGCAAATAGCACTTTTTTAGTTTTCAATAGGACTAAGATAAATGGTATTTTCTAATAATTTAGAGTTATTTATCAACGAATAAATGTTTGTTTGTAAGGCAATTGCAGTTTTACTAGGGTTTAAACGTGCTGTTTCATTTTCATAACTCTCAATTTCACGATCAAATCGAGTAATTGAGCGGTACTTTCCTAGACTTAATAACTCTACTTCAGATGAATTAAGACTTCTACTCCTATTTATTGTAATATCTGGAATAATTCTACTGAACTTATTTTCATCCTGACTAAACCAAACCGGAGTTAAATCTTCTATGTTTTTGATCCAGTTTTCCGATTTTAAAATAGACTTTACTGCATTTTCAAGAGAGCTTAAACTATCAAAATCACACTGAAATTTAAATAAAAAATTAGTGAAATCAGTTTCTATAAAGACATTTGAAATACCCTTTTTTTCTTCAAAAAGTTTTTCTACTCGATTTATCTCATTTTGAATTTCAATAATGGATGGAACTTTTTTTCCATCTAAACTATCTAATGCTAATATTGAATTGATTTTTAGTTTACTAGCGCTTAGGTTTACGCTGTATTTATAAGTCCCTGTACCATCGTTATGAATGGTTAGGTCGTCAAAAATATCAATACAAGATACTAATGAAGAATACAGTACGAATAAGAGAAAAATCATTCTAAATTTCATGGTGCAAAATTATACAAAGCAGGTTTTAAATACTAACCATTTCTATTGTTTTTCAATAATAGTTCCAAAAGTTGTTTTCTTAACCTCAATGACTTAAAAAATCCTAAGTTAAAACCCGATTATATATTTTACTTTCTCTATTCTAAAGGTTATCTTTGTTAAACAATCTTTAATAATTGAAAAAATGGTAAAGCATACTTTAAAAAGGCATACTTCTGAAGCACTTTTCGAAAAATCAAAAAATTATTTTCCTGGTGGTGTCAATTCTCCTGTGAGGGCTTTTAAGTCGGTTGAAGGTGCTCCATTGTTTATCAAAAAAGGAGACGGTTGCCATATTTGGGATGAAAACGATAATAAATTTATTGATTTTTGTGGTAGTTGGGGTCCTCTAATTTTAGGGCATAACCATCCAAAAGTTTTTGAAGGCGTTGTTGAAACCATGAAGAATGGTTCTAGTTTTGGAGCACCTACAAGAAAAGAGAATGAGTTAGCCGAATTAATTTTAGATAAAAACCCTTTTATTGATAAAATTCGATTTGTAAGTTCTGGAACCGAAGCTGTAATGTCAGCTATTCGATTGGCTAGAGGGTATACTAAGAAAAATAAAGTGTTAAAGTTTGAAGGATGCTACCACGGACATGTTGATTCCATGTTAGTAAAAGCTGGTTCAGGAATGATTACATTCGGAACTTCTTCTACAAGTGAAGGAATTCCTGAAAGCTACATCAACGAAACATTAGTTGTTGAACTAAACGACATCGATGCTTTAAGAAAATGTTTTGCAGAATACAAAGACGAATTAGCTTGTGCTATTATCGAACCAATTCCTGCTAATAACGGTCTATTATTACAAGAACTTACTTTCTTAAAAGAATTAAGAAAATTGTGTACTGAAAATGGTGTCTTATTGTTTTTTGACGAAGTAATCTCAGGATTCAGAGTTGCTTTCTCTGGTGCTGCTGAGCTGTATGATATTACTCCAGATATCGTTACATACGGAAAAATAATTGGTGGAGGACTTCCTGTTGGTGCTTATGGCGCTAAAAAAGAAATCATGGCTAGTATATCACCAGATGGACCGGTATATCAAGCAGGTACATTATCTGGAAACCCCGTTGCAATGGCTGCAGGAATAGCGCAGTTAACAGAATTAGCAAAACCAGGTTTTTATGAAGATCAAGAAGAACGCACGAAGTTCTTTGTGGAAATCATTAATAAACATGCCAAAACAAAAGGATATAATTTTGAATTAATTACTCTTGCATCTATCTTTTGGTTGTCTTTTGATGGCACAAAACATATCCGTAGAGCTGGAGAAATTAATCCAGACATGACTGGTTTTAGAAAATTACATAGTGTCTTATTAGACAAAGGAATTTATCTAGGACCAAGTGGTTATGAAGTTGGGTTTATTTCCCAAGCACATACAAAAGGTGTTTTAGAGGAAGCTGCGAAAGGTTTCTGTGAGGCGTTGGACGAAATATTTTAGCTAGAAGGATTACTTCTAATTTAATTCTGACTCTAAAATGACGGTCAGATTCAGTTTATAAAGGCTTTCAAAAATTGAAAGCCTTTTTTCTGTCTAAAAAAGACATCAATATTCATTTAAAACTTCATTTTAGTCATCTAACCTAGATTTTAATAGGTTTCTTTTGTATACTATCTATAAGACAAAATAACATGAGAAAAAGAATTAAAAACCAAAGCTAAAGCTGTTTCATTTGATTTGATCAGCTATCGGCTGAAAAAATGTTGAATTATGAAAACAGTTATCTTATTACTAGGCTTAATACTGTTTACGCTAAAAAGTTCCTTTACTCAAACCATAAGAACCTATGAAAAAGATAGGTTAATTCATTTTTCAACTGGAATAATGGTATCGGTTGTTTGTTCGGAAATCTACTATAAGCATAAGAAAAATAAAAAGGAAGCAGTTCTATTTGGAATCGGTATGGGGATTTTAGCGGGGTTGACAAAAGAGCTTTACGACTCTACTGGAAGAGGAAATAGTAATATGAAAGATTTCCTATGGACAGCAACTGGGTCAACTCTACCCGGATTATCTTTAGTTTTTCATTTATAAACTTTATTTCTATTAATATCGCTTTAGTATTTAAAAATAATTAAAGAGAAACATTTCTAATGTTATAGACAAAAATCATATCTTGTTAAAACTTTACTAAAACCATAAGTTGATGGAAAAAGAAAAATTAGACGATTATTTAGATAAGCATTATATTCATAAAAGTAATTGGTTAAGGGCAGCGGTTCTCGGTGCAAACGACGGAATTCTATCTACTGCGAGTATTGCAGTTGGTGTGGCTGCTGCAAGTAGTACTAGAGAACCAATCGTACTGGCAACACTTGCAGGCTTAGTAGCAGGAGCATTATCTATGGCTGCTGGTGAATATGTTTCGGTAAGTTCTCAAACAGATATTGAAGAAGCAGATATTGAAAGGGAAAAACAAGAATTAGCAGAAATGCCTGAAATTGAACTTCAACGTCTTGCTGATATTTATGAAAGTAGAGGTTTAAAAAAGGATACAGCACTTATTGTAGCTAAAGAACTTACCGAACACGATGCTCTTGGAGCACATGTAAGAGATGAGCTTGGAATTAATGATGTTACACAAGCTAAACCTATGCAGGCTGCTTTTGCTTCTGGAGCTGCTTTTACATTTGGAGGAATACTACCATTTTTAGTTACACTTTTTCTTCCTCTAAACCACATGGAATATACCCTTTATGTTTTTACCATCCTCTTCCTAGCAATACTCGGTGCTTTGGCGGCAAAAACTGGTGGGTCTAGCATTTGGAAAGCAGTTACAAGAATTACCTTTTGGGGTACAGTTGCAATGGGGTTAACTGCTTTTGTTGGTTACCTTTTTGGAGTGAATTTAAATTAATCAAGTATAGGAAATTAAACCGATTAAAACTTCTTAAGATAAGTCAGTTCTTTTTATTTTTTCCGATACTTTGTTGAGCTGAAATTTAGCTGAAAGAAGTATCAGGGAAACTAGTCGCTTTACCCACTTTTTAGGACAATAAATTACTCACTTACAATCACAAAACCATTACTATTCGCTTTTAAGCTAGGAGCGTAATTGCTTTCTACTATTGCTGGACCAAAATGTACTTTTCCTTTACTCGTGATAAAGAAATCATATGTATAATTATGAGTTCCTTTCGATAAAGCATCTATGAAAAAAGAAGTTGAAGCATCTCTTTCTACAAGGTAATAAGCCGATTTGTTCCAATTTTTTACTGAAAGAGATTTCTGAGCTTCACAACCCATTCCTTTACTGTCTTTTAAGTGAACAAAATCCATGTCTCGGTTCGCTTTAACACTAATTTTTACAGTGATTTTTGTTCCAACAGAAACGGTGTCGTTTGCTTTAAGTTCAACTTCTTTTCCACCTTTTGAAAAATAATAGTGTTTTTGAACACGCAATGCTTCATTCGTTTTTGTGACTTTATCTAAGTCTTCTAAATATTGTAAGTAGTAACTTCCAAAAACAACACCTTCTTCTTTTTTAGTAAGCTCTAATTGCGTTTTATTTTTATGTATGGCATTTCCATTCCAATCAAATGTGTTGTTAACTCCTTCAGTTATTTCACCAGAAAATTCATTTTCTCCAATTTTAGCAAAAGTGTGCATCGGTATGGTTGTGTTTTTTCCAATAGTAAGAGCATAACATGCAGCAACGGTTGCTTTATTTGAATTCCATGCAGTAGCTTGTTTTTGTTGCAATAAGAACAATTTCATCGCTTCAACATGCGCTGCTTCATTTTCAAATTTATTAAAAAACTCAATTAAACTTGCTTGGGTAGCAATAGTAGATTCGCTCCAGTTGTATCCATTGCTATTTCTATTCCAATACATTCCCATTTCTGGAGAAGATGAAGCTCTGTCTAATAGTGATGCTTTTATTTTATTGGCTAATGTTTCATTATTGTTTGCAAGTGCATTTAATCCAATTAATGCTTGTAAATGCAAGTTTCTATTCGTCCATTGTTGGTTTAAACATGATTGGTAATAACCGACACTTTCATTTTTTGGTGAATTAAAGTAGTCTCTCGCTATCAACCATTGAACATGCATATCTGAACATCCCTGGTTTAGTTTTTTTGCTTCTTTAGAAAGTTTAGTATAAAGATTATTGTAATGGTTGTCTAAATAATTAATTGCTTTAGTAGCAATGTTTTTATCAATTGCTAAACCTATTTCTTTCATTTGTCCAAGTCCTAGAACAATAGCTTGGGTAACGTTCACATTTGTATGTTGAACATCATACCAACCCCAACCACCATTTGCTTGTTGTAATTTTTTAAGGGCTTGTAAATTGGTTTCAATCAAATTTTGCAGGTTATTTTCGTTGAAAAGTTCAGCCAATTTCGAACGACGTTCCGATTCATTTTTAGCATCTAATAACCAAGGTGTTTCACTTAATATTAATTGTTTTAAATCTTCATTTTGTTCTAGAGCAGACTCAAACGCTTTCGGATTTGACTTTTGCCATATTTCAATCATTTTTTGAAATAATGGGTTTTCATTGATTATTTTTTGGGCGTAACTTGCTGCAAAATAATTTGAAAATACTGCATCGGCATTTTTCTCCTCGTTTATTAAAGAAGGAATACTCATTAAAGCAGACCATAATGGTTGTGATTGAATTTCTAAATGCAATTTAACAGGAACAGCAGTAGTATTTAAATCCAATAGTTTTTCTGCATGGATCTCTTTTGTTTCAGTTGTTGTATAAACGAATGGCATCGTTTTCGTTACCAAAACACGATTTGATAAAATTGGCAATAGTTTCTGTTCTGCATCTTGAAATTGTGTTCCTTTCGCACTAATGTAGTAAGCAACCAATTGGTGTTTATCAGACGAAACAGTTCCTTTCCATTCTACTAATTCTGATGAATTTGCTTTAACAGTAATCGTTTTAGGTTCAAAATTTCCAAAATCAGAAGAAATATCAGCGTCATCTGTTGGGTTTTTAAACTTCAATTTCACTAATATTTCTTGGTCCTCTTCTGAATTATTCACCACTTTTGACGCAAAAATAAACTGATCTTTCTCTCTTAAAAAACGAGGAGCATTTGGTTGAACAATGATTTCTTTTTTAGCTATAAACTCTTTGTTAAAACTTCCTGAGCTTAAATCTTTAGAATGAACAAAAGCTCTAAATTTCCATGTTGTTAATGCATCTGGAGTTGTGAAACTAATTAAAGATTCTCCTTTTTTGTTTATTGATGATGAAGGATAGAAAAATGCTGTTTCTGCAAAATTAGTTCTTGGTGTTGTTTCTTTTTCATCGGAAATAGTTTCAGAATCTTCTTTTACTTCCATAGATTTTTCTACTGAATCGAAAGAAGGAGAAGAAACGGAGTTATACATAATCTTTTCTTCAGAATCAAAAACATCATACCTATTATCATAATCATTACCCCATCCATTAAAACTATTTGGAATTTTATTAGCATAAACGTTAGACCAAGTAGAAATTCTTGGAGAATATTCTTTAAAATGAGTGCTCCAATCGTTATTAGTGAAATTATCTAACGCTTTATCGTACATAGAAACTAATAATTCAGCATTTGGAACAGAATCGTTTTCTTGTTTTAACGTCATCGTCCATTTTTCTTCTTCACCAGGTGTTAAAAAATCCCTTTCAGTAGCCAATTCAACTTTAATTTCTTTTGATTTATCAATAGTATTGATTGTTATTTGCTCATTAAAACTTTCGCTCAGAATAGATGTATAAAAGTTAATCCTTACAACGCCAATTTCTTTATTTGTAATAGGGATTTGAATTGTTTTTCTTCCTTTTAATTTAAACCATTTGCTTTCTATTTTTCCGTTAGGATAAGTAAGTTCTTGAAACACATATAACTTTTTATGCGCTGATCCAACCATAATGGAAACAGTTTCTCCAATTTCTGGTGAATTATTGGTAGATGAAACCCAGAAATCTTCTTTATGTTGTTTTTTCTTTGAATCTGAACTAATATAATTAAATGTTTTTGTTAGCATTGCATTCTCTCCATTAGGTTCAGGAGTTGAAAGTGTGAGTTGATATCTTCCTGGGGTATTATTTACAAGCTTACTGACATCAAGTTTTTCATTTGAAGATAAAGTGTCCCATTTGATAATATTTGGGTTTATTTTCATTTTGTAATATGCTACAAATGGAAAGGCTTTGTTAAATTCTTTTTCGGTAAAATCTTTAAATTCACTTTCTTCTATGGTGATTGGTTTCCAGTTTTCTTGATTGATTTTCTCAAGCGTATAATTAAAAGTTTTCCCTCTTTGCTCAACGTATTGACTGTTCTCTACTTTTACTAAAAATTGAGTAGTTGCTGAACTTAAAACTTGGTCTGGAATTAAAGCAGAAATTTGGTAGCTTTCTTTACCAACATAAAGCGAAGTGTTTGTTTCTTGTACTTCACCATTTATATCCGTTACAGCAGCATCAATAGTAAAATATGAACCAAATAAAAATTTATCAGCCTTTGGTAAAAAGTTAAAAGTAAATTCTCCTTTATCATTGGTTTTAACCTCAACTGTAAAATAATCACTTTCCATATCGGAATTAGGCACACACCATCTAGGAAAATAATTCGACTGTGATACATTAATGTATACTAAGGCATTTGAAATTGGATAACCAGCATAAGCAGTTGCTTTTCCAGTAATTGAAAGTGTATCCCCTAGTTTAATATTTCCTTCAACTTCATCAAATAGTACTTCAAATGTCGGTATCTTGTATTCTTCTACATTAAAACTAGTCTCGTAACTTCCATTAATATAAACGGACATGTTACCTAAAATAAAACCATTTTTAGGTAAGCTAAATGACCCATCAATTGATCCAAATTCATTTGTAGTAAACCCTTTTTTATACAATGATTTTTGATTTCTGTCTTTTACTTCAAGGTTGATTAATTGGTTTGAAAGTACATTAGAAATACTGTCGTTTTGGTAGTGAATAGCTTTGAATTTTACTGTTTGTCCCGGTCTATAAATCCTTCGATCTAAGAAAACGGAAGAATAGACAGTCGTAGCATTTCTATTTCCGTAAAAATATGCTCTTCCATCTAGCTCATCCCCACCTTTAGAAATAGTATAGGTTAGGGAATTGGAATTGTTTATAGAAGTATTTGTTTTTCCATCTTTTCCTGTCAATAAAGTTACGTTCTGATTGTCTTTTGAAGTAACGATAATTTCAGCATTTGAAACAGGTTTACCAGATATAGCATCATTGACTAGAAAATGCAGTTGTCCATCTCTAATTGTAGTGAAAGCTTTTAAATTTGATAGCTTGTATATCTTGTAAGAAAAATTCGTTTTTTCATATAGGTTTTTAGCAGAAAATAAAGAATCTATCGCACGTTCATTTTCTCCAATTATGAAAATATATTTCCCCGTTTCTTTTAGTTTAGGTAGAATGAAATCCATATCGTGTTCTAAATAAGCAGTTTCTTCTGGAAAATAAATTACTTTTGAGAAGATAGTTGAAACGTCATAATTACTTATTTCATTTTTAGGATTTTTAAACGGTTTATCATTTTCAATTTTATAAATTTTGAATGTTAAATTTTGAATGTTTCTGTATTTAACGTTTAACAAACTAGCTTTTCCCTTTATTAATTCTGTCTTTAAATAAAAACTAACTTCATCGTTTTTAATGTAATTTTTAAGTTCAATCAGCTCATTTAGAAAATTGTTTTCCGGATATTTAGCAAGGACTTTTTCAATCGTTTTTAAAGCAAGGACATAGTTGTTTTTATCCTTATCTTTTAATGCCTCGTTATACTTTATGTTATCAATGTATTGTTTTACAATCAACAATGAAAAACGAGCAGATGCAGGATTTTCAGCTAAAAGATCTTCGTGTTCTTTAATGCTTTCAAGGTGTAATGAGTCCTTGTTAAAATCATTTATGTTTTCATGTGAACTATTATTGTATACGTAGTTTATTCGCTTTTCAGCCCAGAAACTATAATCATCAAATCGTTGAAGGTTAAAAGTTAAATTTTCAAGGAGGTAGTATAGTTGAAGAGTTAGATCTTCTTTATTAAAAGGTAACTTGTTTATAGTTGAATGGTAATCTGTTGAAGTAATCTGTTTTTTTTCAGATGAGAAATACCTTGATTGGTTCAACACCTCTTGCGATAAATATTCAAATAAAGATTTTAATTGAGGCTGTTCTTTCTTATTTCCTTTTTTATATCGGGAAATATTTACACTCATTAAGCCTCCTAAATTATCAAAAATGCTTTCTAAAATAGCTTTATTAAAGGCGATTAGATCATTGTTTTTAAATGTTATTTTTTGTTGATGGATACTCCAGGTTTTACTTTCATCATCCATACCTAAAGAACCCCTATAAAACAAACGATTGACTTGTTTACCAACATACAAATAAGTGATGTTATTAAAAGGAAAAGGGATTTTTGATGCTTGTTCAGCATAATCCCAATAAAAATTTTCTTCTTCTTCGTTATCAAATTTAGCTTTGTAAACAACATTGTTCAGTTTCTCAAAAGACTCTAAATAGGTTACAACATTCTTCTCTTTAATCGCTTTTTCTTGCAACTCTATTATCGCATCAATTGCTTTTCTAGGTAATCCATTATTTTTGAATTTATCCACTTCTTTCCAGTCGTACGGAATCGTTTTTTCGGTTTCAACATTAGGATAAGTGGTTAATGGTTTTAGTTGAGCAAACAAATTTGAACTTAGAACTAACAAGAAGATAAAGAGAGTAATTTTTTTCATTCTACTAAACATATATTGAACAAATATTATTTTTCTTTTTTGAGTTTTTTCGATAAATAAACGCGATAAGCTATTAAAGCTGGTATCCCAAATATAAAAACAGATGCTATGAAATAACCTGCAGGAACCAAATAAAAATCTTTAATCCCAACCATATCTTCTTTATCATACCCCATGCCAATAAAATAAGATAAGCTAATTGGTCTTTTTTCAGTAATGGTAACTAATCCTTTTTGGTAAATTATTTCTCCATCGAATAAATTGATTGGAAATAAAAAGAAGATAGACAAAAAGAATATTACGAGGGAAATAAATAACAATTTTGGATTTGAAAGTATTTTTTTCATTTTAAATTAATTCAATTCTAGTAAATATACGTGTTATATTTTAAACCCTAATAATTAGGGTCAATCTCTTAAAAGTATAACATTATTTAAGAAGCATAATTCAGTATATAGGTACACTTAATTTTTCGTATTTATACTCAATGTTTTTTACTGAAAAATTAAGTTATTATCCTTTTCCTCCAAAAACCTTAACTTTATACCATGAATACTTTTCAATCTCAAGATACCATTTGTGCCATTGCAACAGCGAATGGAATAGGCGCTATTGGTTTAATTCGTGTTTCTGGCAATAAGTCATTGGAAATAGTTTCTTCTATTTTTTCAAAAGACCTACAGAATCGATCTACGCATACAGCTCATTTCGGAACAATTCAAAATGAAAAAAAGGAATTAATCGATGAAGTTTTGGTAACTATTTTCCACCAAGGAAAAAGTTTCACTGGAGAAGAAAGTGCAGAAATTGCTTGTCACGGTTCACCTTATATCCAACAACAAGTAATGCAATTATTGTTGCAAAATGGTTGTCGTTTGGCCAACCCTGGTGAGTTTACCATGCGTGCTTTTGCAAATGGTAAAATGGACCTTTCTCAAGCCGAAGCAGTAGCTGATTTAATAGCTTCTCAATCGCGTAATGCACACAACATTGCATTGAAACAAATGCGGGGTGGTTTCTCCAATGAATTGAAAGATATTCGTGAAAAACTAATGAATTTTGCGAGTTTAATAGAGTTAGAGCTCGATTTTGGCGAGGAAGACGTACAGTTTGCTGACCGTACACAGCTCAATAAAATGGTAGATGATGTAGTAATTTACATTGGTCGTTTAATCCAATCTTTCGAATTAGGTAATGCCATCAAAAATGGTGTTCCAGTTGCAATTGTTGGTGCTCCGAACACTGGAAAAAGTACTTTACTAAATACCTTATTAGGAGAAGATAGAGCGATTGTGAGTAACATCGAAGGAACAACACGTGATGTAATTGAAGAAACAATGAACATCAATGGAATTTTATTTCGTTTGATCGATACTGCCGGAATTCGAGAAGGGGCAGAAACGGTTGAAGCAATGGGAATCGAACGTTCTTTAGAAAAAATTAAAATGGCTGAAATTGTGATCGTCATGAGTGATTTTAGTGAATCGGGGTCTCAAATTGAAGGACACCTCTCTATGGATACTGAAACAGCTGCTACTTGGGTTAACAAATTACAAGAAGAATATCCAGAAAAGAACTTTGTGTTAATTGGAAACAAAGCAGATTTAAGATCAACAAATTTAGAACCTGCATCGATTAGTAATTCTGAGTTAAAATTCATTCCAATCAGCGCTAAGCAAAAAGAAGGTATCGAAGATTTAAAACATTGGATGGAAGAAGCGGTAATCGGAAATTTCGATTTACAGAACGAAACGATTGTTTCTAATGTACGTCACCATGACGCACTTACAAAAACACTTGCTTCACTTCAAAAAGCAAAAATAGGCTTGGTAGAAAATGTTACTTCAGATTTTGTAGCGATGGATATTCGACAAGCAATGTACGACTTAGGGACAATTACGGGTGATATTAGTACAGATGATTTGTTGGGAAATATTTTTAGTAAGTTTTGTATTGGGAAGTAAGTTGACCCAAATATTTACTTTACACACTTTTTAAGATAGTAATTGAGAAAGTTTATTTTGCTGAAGGTTCCTTTTTTTTAATTCTAATATTAATTCCGATAAGTGCATTGTATTGCACTTTTTTAAAGAGCTTTACTAAAAAACGCTTCTGTTTATCACTCAAATAATCTCGAATCATACACAGAGTATTTCCTCAATCATTACGAAAAATGGATATACTTGTTTGGTATTTCTAGGGTACCTTGTGATAAAATCAATAAAAAACTACAAAACCCTATTACTTACAGTTCAGAAATTTTCTATTTAACCTCCTCATTCAATTCTCCCATAATTTCAGCAAACACTTTATAAGACTTTAAACGATCATTCCCATCAAAAACATGTGTTGCAACAATTAATTCATCAATTCCAGTTTTTTCAAGAAAAGTCTTCACTTTCTTTTTCACCTTTTCCTTGCTGCCTATAAAAGCATATTGCGACATTTGTTGTACAGCTGGTTGATGAATCACAGCACGAAATTCATTTGTCATTTCGAAAGGTTCTACTAATGGACCTCGATTACCAGTAAGGATTCCTATAACCCTGGTGTAATAGGAAGTGGAAAGAAATTCAGCTTCTTCATCTGTATCCGCAATTATGATGGGTAACCCAGCAATTGTATATGGAGATTTTAAGGTTTCGGAAGGTGTAAATTGCGTTTTATAAATTGTTAAAGCTTCCATTAACTGTGCCGTTGAAAAATGACTTGCAAAGGCATACGGCAAACCTTTCTCTGCTGCTAAATGTGCACTAGAAGTACTCGATCCTAAAATGTATAGCGGAACAGAAACACCTTCAGCTACAGTTGCCCTAACGGGTTGATTTGCATTTTCGTTAGAAAAATAAGATTGAATCTTTTGAATCTCATTTGGAAAATTCATAGCTGCTTCATAAAAATCAGAACGGATGGCACTTGCAGTAGTTTGATCTGTCCCAGGTGCTCTCCCTAATCCTAAATCAATTCTGTTTGGGTAAAGTGTACCCAATGTTCCAAATTGCTCGGCAACAATTAAAGGAGAATGGTTGGGTAACATAATTCCTCCAGACCCCACTCTGATTCGTTCAGTTATTTCGGCAATTTTTCCAATCAGTATAGATGTTGCACTACTAGCAATAGCATCTGAATTATGGTGTTCGGCAAACCAATAACGAGTATAACCAGTTTCATCAGCTAGTTTTGCAAGGGTTGAAGAATCTTCAAATGTTTTGCTAAAAGATTTTCCTTTAGACACAACAGCAAGGTCTAAAATGGAGTAAGCAATTTCTTTATTTAACATAGTCCAAAAGTAAGAATGAACTTTAAAATAAGAGGAGATTTCATCAAATCAATATTAGATTGATTTTAATTTACTCAACAAGGCTAATGTGACCGATAAAAACATGTTCCTTATCGAGTTCATCAACTAGGATAGATTTATAGGTGTAAACACCATCATGGGCTTTTTTATCAGAGTTAATTTGAAGTCCATTCCAAGGTTCATTATAATTATCCGTTTCAAAAATTAATTCTCCCCATCGATTAAATATTAAAAGTTGGTAACTTTTAAGTCCATAGCCAATTACAGGAAACCAATTATCATTTATTCCATCATCATTTGGAGTAAAGGAGTTCGGAAAATAAGCGTAAAATTCAGGAATTACTCTTACAGAAATATCAGTATAGTCAATACACCCATAAGAATTAAAAACCTCTAAATTCATTATAAATATTCCAGTATCTTGTATGGTCAAATAATAATCTTCTGTTTTTCCCACTATTAAATCTTCAAATATCCAATTCAGAGAGTCTATCTCTAAGGATAGGTTTTCAAATTTAAATTTAGCAGTTCTAATTCTCTTGACCTCTTCGTCAACTGAAACAAGAGCAACTGGAGAAGGATAGATTTGAATGAAATTTTGAAAGGTATCTACGGTAATACACCCTTGATCTGTAATCGCTTCTACCATTAAAGTATATCTACCTGAGTCCTGAAAACAATGTGCAAAAGTGCTTCCTGAGTATAAATTATTACCCCCAATTAGGTAGGAATCCAACTGAATTACTGAACCACTACTAATAGAAGAAGATGTTACAAAATTTATACAAGTTTCCGGACAAGCAGTTGTGTCATCTGCAAATAACTGAACTGTTGGTAAAGGATGAATAGTAATATTTTTAGATATCGAATCTAAGCAACCATTATTTGATGTTACAATTAATTTTAAAGATTCCACACCAATTTGAGATGGTACTGCACTAAAACTTGGCCCAAATACTAAATCTTCATTATAGTTCCATGCATAGCTAGCATTTGTATTTTGTGGTACATTTGTTTCTGCTAAAAGTTGGATTGGGGTATTTAAACAAAAATCATTGGTGAAAAAGTCTGCTAAAGGAAGTGAATGTATTTCTACAAAGTTCTCTAAGGTATCTATTTCAATACATCCTAGATCAGACTGAGCTTCTACTATTAAATTATATGTTCCTGTATTTTGGAAACAATGATCGAATGAAGTATTAGTATATAAATTATTATCTCCTTCTACATAAGATTCGATATGGTCTATGGAACCACTAGTAATGGAAGCTGAAGCATCAAAATTAATACATGAACCGGGGCACCCAGATGAAATATCCGAAAGCAATTGTATATTTGGCAAAGGGTCAATAGTAATATTTTGCGTGATTGAATCTAAACATCCATCGGATGAAGTTACAATAAGTCTAAGAGATTGATAACCGGTCTGTGATGGTAGTTCATTAATTTCACTACCAATAAATAAATTATTATTGTATTTCCATGCGTAGCTAGCATTTGTATTTACAATATAATTAGTATCTGCAGTTAGGTTTATAGTATCGTTTAAACAAAAGTGATCAATCGTATAATTAGCATCTGGAAGAGGGTGTATTTGAATAAAATTTAAAAAGGTATCAATTATACTACACCCTTGATCTGATGTCGCATTAACAATAACTGTAAATCTTCCTGAATCTTGAAAACAGTGCTCAAAAATTGGATTGTTATAAAGAGTACTGTTTCCATCAATAGAAGATTCTACTTGGTCGACTGTTCCACTTGTAATTGTTGAACTTGCATCAAAATTCACACAAGCATCCTGACAAGCTTCTAAATTATTTGCAAATAATTGTGTGCTTGGTAATGGATGAATAGATATCGTCTGGGATAAAGAGTCTAAACAATTATTTTCAGATGTCACCAATAGTTTTACTGGAAAATCACCTGTTTGATTAGAAACTTCTTGTAAGTTAATTCCATTTGAACTGTTATTATTATACGTCCACTTATAAATAGCATTGTTGTTCAATAAAGAATTAGTATCCGCTACTAAATTTATGGTATCGTTCAAACAAACATTTTCTGGATTAAAATCAGAAATTGGAAGTGGGTAAATTTCAACAAAATTAACAAATGTATCTATCGCACTGCATCCTTGATCTGATATCGCTTCAACAACTACGTTAAATACCCCGGAATTTTGAAAACAATGTTGAAAAATATTAGTTGAATAAAGATTATTATCCCCTTCAATGTAGGATTCAATGTGATCTATTGATCCAATATTTATAGAAGATGAAGCTTCAAAGTTTACCCACGTTTCTTGACATCCAAAAGTTGTATCGGCAGATAATTGAAGGGTAATTGGGGAAGGGTTTATTGTAATCGTAGCTGAACCAATTCGCGCTTGAGATACAAAACCAGCATCTTCAACACTAACTAAGTTGTAAGTATATATACCATCCGCATCTGTATTTACACTTAAGGTTGCTGTATTGCCTGTTGAAACAATTGTACTGTTTCCTCCTCCATTAATGTTGTAGGTAAAGGTATATGGAGCAATTCCATCTGCACCAATGAACGTTATTATAGGGTTAGTATCCCCCTTACAAACTTCTGAAGTTCCAAAAATAGTAGCAGTAGGGGAAGAATTTATGCTAACAGTTACAGAACCAGTTTGAAGTTGTGAGCAATTTGTAGTACTAGCATCTGAAACACTAATTAAATTGTAGGTATAATCTCCCAAACTACTAGTGTTAACATTAACGGTAGCAGTATTCCCAGTAGAAACAGCAGTTGTGTTAGCACCTCCATTAATATTGTAGGTAAATGTATATGGAGCTGTTCCATTAGCACCAGTAAAAGTTACATCCGTTGAACCTGCAGTTATTGTTGCGCTTGGTAAAGGGCGGATTTCAACTGTTGCTGAACCTGTTTGTGTTTGAGAACAAGCATTGGCATCAGAAACACGTAATAAGTTATAGGTAAAATCTCCATCTGAAGAAGTATTTACACTTAGGGTAGCAGTATTTCCAGTTGATACAACTGAAGTATTTGCACCACTATTTATGTTGTAGGTAAAAGTATAAGGAGCTAATCCAGCAGTACCAGTAAAAGTTATTTCTGGACTTATATCATTGACACATATTTCTGTATCTCCAGAAACAATAGCTGTTGGAAAAGGATTAATTGTGATTATAGCCGAACCTGTTTGAGCTTGTAGACAGCTAGAAGAACTTGCATCAGAAACACTCACAAGATCATAACTAAAAGTACCATCTGTTGCTGTACTTGCATTAACAATAGCAGTATTTCCAGAAGAAATAACAGTAGTGTTAGGACCTCCATTAATGTTGTAAGTAAATGTATAAGGTGCTGTGCCATTAGCACCAGTAAATGTTACCTCTGGACTTGTAGCACCTTGACAAACAGTAGTCGTTCCAGAAACAGTAGCTGTAGGTAATGGACTAACTGTAACTATAGCCGAACCTGTTTGAACCTGAGAACAGTTTATAGAACTAGCATCTTCAACACTAATCAAGTTATAGGTAACATCTCCAATTGAAGAAGTACCGACACTAATAGTAGCGTTATTTCCAGTAGAAACAATAGTAGAATTAGCACCCCCGTTAATGTTGTAAGTAAATGTATATGGAGCGATTCCATCAGAACCAGTAAAAGTAATATCAGGATTTGTAGCACCCTGACAAACAGTAACTGTTCCAGAGATAGTAGCAGTAGGTAAAGGATTTATTACAATACTTCTAGAATAAGTACTTTCGCAATTGTCATAATCTAGAGTTAATTCTACATCATAAGTTCCTGCGTTAAGGTAATTAACCAGAGTTGGAGTATAATTATTTTGAATCGTTGAACTCACATCAGTTGTTCCAAAATCCCAGAGTACATCTAAACCTGAAATACTATCTCCAGTAAACTGAATATCAAAATTATCCCCTAAACAAAGAGAATCTACCATTGTAAATTCTGCTTTAAATGTACTACTAAATCCAGAGTAATACCCCCCATAACCAGCCGCAGAGTTTACACCAAAAAAACCAACAGCTATAGATTTATCCGATTCAATTTTTGTATCGCCTGTAACTCCATAAATTTTATACGTTTCCCAATCTGACGAACCAGCAACTGGCATCGGGTCTGTTTGTAAAACATTATTTACTTCAACAGCACCACCTATTTTTGAAATAATGAATAGACCTCCACTATAGGTAGTGGTTCCAATTTTTTCTATTGATGGAATAAGATTCACTGAGGTTGGTAAACTACATGTTAAAGGTGGAAGGAAATTCATTCCAGGTGTTTGTTGGTCAGTTGTACCCGCTAAGAACTGATACACGTATGCTGGTTGAGAAGTCTCAATAAGCATATTGAAATGAGTAGTACCTGCATAATAACTATTATCAATTAAAAAATAATCTCCTGCAGATAATGTTGCGGCAGGAGTTGTACTTCCATTTAAAAAAACTTGCGTGTTATCGTAGTGCGCTACAACCATTGGACGTTCTTGATCTCCAATACCCTCAGCCATTACAGAAACATGCGTATAGCCTAAATTATCGACCGGAACAATTTGATCGATACAGATGTCCTGTGAATTTGAACTAGAAGTAATGGTTCCACACCAACTTCCGTTATTTACTGCAATAGGTTTATCAGATTCTATAAGGGCACCTAACATCCCTGTATAGTTTTCTGAAACATCCATATAACCAGATAATACCATCGTATTACCTGCATCTAAAGTAAAATCTAATTCGTCATCTGTTACATCTGTGATTCCACTAAAAACAACACCTACATCATAATCAGAAATATTTATTTGAGTATTATCTTCAGTCGCCATTATACCAATCACAAAGTTTCGAATAGGAGTATTATTTTCATTTTGAAATGGCGTATATCCAACTCTAAAAACGTTACCCAATGATTTTAAACCTTTAGAAGTTAAAGAACCTGCCTGGGTATTCGACTGCCTGTATCTTGCATTTGCATAAAAAGTTTTATCTCCATGAAGGTATAACCCTTTATCAGTTAAGACAGTGTTTAATTCGGTTTTCGGTACCATTAATTTACTACCATTTAACTGTCCATTTTCAATATATATCTCTAAAGGAAGAGCATTCGAAAGCGTAAATGGTGAACCAGGAAAAGGCGTTCCACTTCCATCTGTTACATCAACTTGAAAGGGAGTTGTTTCTGGAGTAGATAAATAAACGTAGTGGTGTCTTACTGATCCATTTTTTCTACTATGAAGAGGCGGTATATAGTGAATAGTATCTAACTGAGCAAATAACCCATTAAAACTCAAAATAAAAAGAAATAATAATAGTTTTCTCATGAAAAAAGACCTAAATTATCTTGTCTTAACTGTATACTGTATTTAGCTTTTGAAAGGAAAACAAATATTCAAATCAAAAAAATTAAGAACTTAATTTAGATTACTCTCTATTTAGAATAGTCTAACTTTTTTATAAGTTCTTGTCATTCAGATTACAATTCAATCTTAGCTCCTAAAATAATGATTTTAAATTACTAAAATGCGTTTTAAATTTCAAGATTGAAGTTTAACACTCAAATGTACTCATTCCCATCTACCATTTCCACTTGTTTTTTCATCTTTTTTTGGATGATTTTGAAATGATGTTCTTCTTCTGGGGTAATTAGGGAAATTGCTTCTCCTGGATTATTTGCTCTACCTGTTCTACCAATACGATGAACATAATCTTTAGGCGACCTAGGTAATTCATAATTAATAATGAAAGGTAAAAATTGAATATCAATACCACGACCAATTAAATCGGTTGCTACCAAAACATTGATTTTACCTGATTTGAACAGGTTTAATGCTGTATTTCGAGCACCTTGGCTTTTCTTACTGTGAATGGCTCTCGCATTAATTCCATTATTGTTTAGCTTAGTTGTAACATTATCAGCTCTATGAACAGATGAGGTGAAAACTAACACTTGTTCCATGTTGTTCTCTTTAATCAAGTAGCGTAATAAAGGACCTTTCTTCTCTTCTGAAATGGTATAGGCCAATTGCTTGATTAAATCTAGGTTTTCTTGCTCGGCTTCAATTTTTATAACATGAGGATTATTTAATAGAACAGCATTCATTGCGTTCAAATCTTCACTTAAAGTTGCAGAGAATAATAAGTTTTGACGTTTTTTAGGCAGTAATTTGAAGATTTGTTTCATCTCTTCTCTGAATCCTAAATTCAACATTTTATCTGCTTCATCAAGCACTAAAATTTTTAAATCTGAAAGAGATAACGCTTTGTTTTCAATGAGTTCCAATAACCGTCCAGGTGTTGCTACCAGAATATCTACTCCCTGCATTCCAATCATTTGAGGGTTGATTGAAACTCCTCCATAAACTGCTAAGCTTTTGTTTTTCTTCGGTAATTCTTTTCCAAATTCTTGAAAAACAGCATTTACTTGTATTGCTAATTCTCTCGTAGGAACTAATACTAAAGCACTTATGTGTCTGTTTTTAGGTTTTTCTAAGTTCTGAAATTGATCTAAAATGGGTAATACAAAACTAGCCGTTTTTCCCGAACCTGTTTGAGCTATTCCGAGTATGTCTTTACCTTCTAAAATTTTAGGAATCGCTTCTTTCTGAATTGGAGTAGCACTTTCATACTTATTAGAAACGATGGTATTTAATAATTCAGAAGATAATCCAAGAGAAGAAAAAGACATTTTGAAAGTGTTTTAAATATTATTCTCTAAAGATAGAGGTAAAAATCTGAATAATACTTTTAACCTGATTTCAGTTTATTAAACTTAAGCTAAGTAAATAAAAAAGTCGCACTAGAAACTAGCGCGACTTTTAAAATGGATATTGATAGAGTTATTATGCTACCTTTTTAAGTGCTTTTTTTGCAGTAACGAATTTTTTTGAAGCCTTTTTTACTTGCTGTTTCTTAGTCTTCGCTAGTTTCATAGCTTTCTTTACGTCTGCTTTTTTTGCTTCTTTCTTTTTAAAGGCTTTTGCCAATTTCGCAACTGCTTTTTTTGCTTTTTTAGCTGCTTTTTTCTTAGCTTCTACTTTTTTTAAAGCACTCTTTAAATCTTTCTTCAATGTTTTTGTATTTGACATAATTTTTATAATTATCTGATTAGACTAATAAAATCGTATAATCTAACCAATGTTAATATAACGTTAAGACAAAGTTACGTAAAGGTTATTGAATAACAATAAAAATTAGTTGTATTAATTTCATTTTCAGCTATTTAGTAATGTCTTTTGAAATACGATCATCTAATTATCAATAACAATTAAAAAACTAATATTATTGATATTAAACTCTTTAAATGCTGAATAATAAATCATTAAGGTGAACGTAATAAAATACGTTCACCTTTTAATTTTGGTATTCATTTATCACAATTAAATTGTGATAAAAAATAAAAAATATTTTACTTTAACTTGATTATTATGATGTAAAACAAAAAAGTGGGTACCTCAAACATATTGAAACACCCACTTTTGAGAAAAAATAAAATATTTTTATTGAACCGAAATCTGTTTATTTACAATGCCATTTTCAGAAGCAATAGTAATCATATAGTTTCCTGCAGAGATATCATTTAAAGGTAAATCAATTACTTGGCTTCCATTCAAAGAAGAGTAGCTTTTAGTAATTAATGTTCTTCCTGTAATATCTACTAAACTGATTGTATAATCTTTATTATCAGCATTAAAACGAATAGAAACTTGTTCTTTTGCAGGGTTTGGATAAACATTCATACTCAATTTATTTTCAAGATTTGAAAGACCTACGTATGAATTGTCATATGTGAAATTTAAAATTCCATCTATTAATGTATATTCAAATGGAGTTGAGATTAATGAGTATAAGGTTTGATTTCCTTTTTTGATTTTGAAACCAAAACCACCTGCTGGATTAGATCCATAGGCCATTCCGTCACCATAAGAATCTTTCATTTTAAAGCTGTAACAATCTGACTCAGTTAAAACAATATCATGAGTTTTGGTTTTACAAGCATCTGGTGATAAAACTTCCTGAGTTGTAGGAGTATAATTACCTCCACTAGCTACAACTTGACTATTTGAATTTAAAATCTCCCATGAAGTTTCTCCAGGGTAATTATCAGTATATATTTCAACTGTAAGGTCAGAACCTGTTACTGTTTTAGCACTAGATATTGTTGATGTAGCTGTATAAGCTGAACCAACTGTACCATTACCTCCGTTTACTTCAATAATATCAACTTTTACATTATTGTAATAAATACTTGGAGTAAAGTTTGGAACACCTGTTATAGTAATCTGTTCTGTTTCATATGTATCAATACTTCCTGTCCATGTTGATTCATAAGGAGTACTACCGTTGATAGATGTTTCAAATTTGATAGAAGTAATTTCTTCCCCTACATTATAAACTTCAACAGTTGGACTAACACTAGTTGACGTTTCACATCCAACGTTAAATGAATTTACTATACCCTCCATTTCAGCAGTTGCTCCAGGAATATTAATAATAGTTGGAGTAACTTCAGCAGCTGAAAAAAGTTCGCTTGTAGAAGCTGTATTTCTTCCTGGACCAACAAATGCGAAAAATTTTAAATCAGGTATTTTTAAATTTACATTACCAACTTTTGCTGGTA
>Ga0228634_1000479_pt1 | contig 29787 bp, 30 predicted proteins | sample 42DmetaG_FD_190063 | JGI IMG/M metagenome (GOLD analysis project Ga0228634, IMG submission 190063) | Seawater microbial communities from Monterey Bay, California, United States - 42D | ecosystem: Environmental > Aquatic > Marine > Coastal | place: USA: California | collected 2016-09-27 | reverse complement strand
CAAAACAGTCTGTTTTACTTAAATCTAAAGCCAAAATTGTTCGTTTAAACATTCAAAAAACTGGAAATTATATTGGCTATATTAAAGGTGCTGGAGATGTTGTGCCAGAAAGTTTAAGACAAATAGGATATACAGTTGTTGCTATAAATCCTACAGAGATTAACGAAAGTAATTTAAAAAAATACGATGCTATTGTTGTAGGAATTCGTGCCTATAATGTGGTAAAAGAACTAAAGTTTAAGCAGAAGTTTTTATTAGATTATGTAAAAGAAGGGGGTAATATGATTGTGCAGTATAATACCAATAGAAATGTAGATGTACAAGCACCTTATACCTTAAAATTATCTAGAGATAGAGTTACAGATGAAAATGCAGAAATAACAGTTTTAGATTCAGATAATTCTTTGTTAAACTTTCCGAATAAAATAACAGAGACAGATTATAAAGGATGGGTTCAAGAAAGAGGTTTGTATTTCCCTAATATTTGGAGTGAGCAATACACTCCTGTTTTTGCTATGAATGATAAAGGCGAAACTCCAAAGATGGGTAGTTTGCTTATAGCTAAATATGGAAAAGGAAATTACATCTACACAGGCTTAAGTTTCTTTAGAGAATTACCTGCAGGTGTTTCAGGGGCTTATAAATTATTTGCGAACATGCTTTCTGTGGGTAAAGAAAAAATTGAAGTAAAACCAGAAATTAACAAATAATGAAACCTGAAAAATATACTTGGAAAAAAGAATATACCATTGTTTTGGTGGCTAATGTTATTTACTTAATTGTCTTTTACTTAATTACCAATCATTTTACCAATTAATCTATGGAAATAGCCAGTAAATTACACGAAATAGATTGGATAATATTATCGATAACCTTATTGTTTATCGTAATTTATGGTACTTATGTAACACGTAAAAATTCTAATGTTACAGATTATATAAAGGGTGGTAATGATACAAAATGGTGGACCATTGGTTTGTCTGTTATGGCTACTCAAGCTAGTGCAATTACTTTCTTGTCAACTCCAGGTCAAGCTTTTCATAGTGGTATGGGTTTTGTGCAATTCTATTTTGGGTTGCCTATTGCAATGGTTATTATTTGTGTAGTTTTTATACCTATTTATTATAAGTTAAAAGTGTATACAGCCTACGAATTTCTAGAAGGTAGGTTTGATTTAAAAACTAGAACTTTAACTGCAATTTTGTTCTTAATACAGAGAGGTTTAGCTGCAGGTATTACCATTTTTGCCCCTGCTATTATTTTATCTGCTGTTTTAGGATGGGATTTATTAACCCTAAATATCATTATTGGTGTATTAGTTATTATTTACACAGTTTCAGGAGGTACCAAAGCCGTAAATGTTACTCAAAAACAACAAATGATAGTTATTTTTTTAGGAATGCTAATTGCTTTTTTTATGATTTTGAGTCAACTCCCAGAAGAAATTACATTTACAAAAGCCTTAGAAATTGCTGGAGCTAGTGGTAAAATGCAAGTGCTAGATTTTTCTTTTGATTTAAATAATAGATATACAGTTTGGACAGGTTTTATAGGGGGTACTTTTTTAATGCTATCTTATTTTGGTACAGACCAAAGTCAGGTACAACGTTATTTGTCTGGTAAATCTGTTAGAGAAAGTCAATTAGGTTTAATCTTTAATGGACTTTTAAAAGTGCCAATGCAGTTTTTTATTTTACTGGTTGGTGTTATGGTTTTTGTATTTTATCAATTTAATTCAGCTCCACTTAATTTTAATCCAAAAGTAAAAGATGAAGTTGCAAACTCTGTGTATGCAGAACAATATAAAAGTCTAGAAACAGAACATATTGAGATAGAAAATAAGAAAAAGATATTATTGGCAGATGGTTTTCAAGATAATGAAAGAACACAAATACAAGCCTTAAACAAACGCGATTTAGAACTTAAAGAGTCTGCAAGGGTAATAATTGATAAGATTGATGAAACAGCTATTGAAAAGTTAGAGTCTAATGATAAAGATTATGTTTTTATTCATTTTATTCTTAACAATTTACCTAGAGGTTTAATTGGTTTATTGTTGGCGGTTATATTATCTGCAGCAATGTCTTCTACGGCCTCAGAACTAAATGCATTAGCAAGTACAACTGCTATGGATTTATACAAAAGAAATATTGCAGATAACAAGTCAGAAGAGCACTTTGTAAAGGCTTCTAAATGGTTTACTTTAGCTTGGGGTATTTTAGCCATTTTGGTAGCTTGTATTGCCAATTTGTTTGATAATTTAATTCAGTTAGTAAATATTATAGGTTCTATTTTTTATGGAAATGTTTTAGGTATTTTCTTACTTGCATTTTTTATAAAGTTTATTAAAGGAAATGCAGTTTTTATTGCAGCCTTAATTACTCAAATTATAATAATATTGGTTTGGTATTTAGATTGGTTACCTTACTTATGGTTAAACTTATTAGGTTGTGCACTGGTGATGACTATCGCAACATTAATACAATTAGCCTCTTCAAAACCAAACAAAATTCTAAATGAATAAAAAGGTTAAATGGGGTATTTTAGGTTGTGGTAAAATTGCTCATAAATTTGCTTCAGATTTAGCAAAAGTTCAAGATGTAGAGTTGTATGCAGTAGCTTCTAGAAATGCTTTAAAATCTAAAGAATTTAAAGCACAATATAAAGCTACTAAAGCCTATAGTTCTTATGAAGATTTAGCAAAAGATACTTCAGTAGATGCTGTGTATATAGCTACACCTCATGCTTTTCATAAGCCACATACTATACTGTGTTTGCAGCATAAAAAAGCAGTGTTGTGCGAAAAACCTTTTGCTATGAATCTACAAGAAGTAGAAGAGATGATTGCTTGTGCTAAAGAAAATAAAGTGTTGTTAATGGAAGCTTTATGGACCTATTTTTTACCACATTACCAATTTGTTATAGCGTTAGTAAAGTCAAACAAATATGGCAAGCTAAAACAATTAAAAGCAGATTTTGGTTTTTACACGGCCTACAATACTGAAAGTAGATTATTTAAAAAAGAATTAGGTGGTGGTTCTTTATTAGATATTGGTATTTACCCCATTTTTGCTGCATTATCTACTTTAGGAAAACCAGAAAGTATAAATGCTAATGCTAAATTTTTTGAAAACGGGGCAGATTCAAGTTGTGATATCTCTTTTAATTATAAAAATGCAAAAGCAGAACTACATAGTACATTATTAGCAGAAACACCAACAGAAGCTATTTTTACGTTTGAAAAAGCTAAGGTAACAATTCATACACGTTTTCATGAACCTACTACAGTGAGTATAGTTAGAGCTAATACAGAAACCAAAGACTTTAATTATAAAACTATTGGCTATAGTTACGAAATAGAGCATTTTAACCAATTGCTAAGAAATCATATAATAGAAAGTAATTTAATGACTTTTGAATTCTCTAAAACCTTAATACAAGTTCTAGATAATGTTAGAGATAAAATTGGGTTAACATATAGTTGATTTACTAACAGTTTCGTAAAAACTTTAGTTGGAAGTTAAATTTGTTATTATTTTTCTTTAATTCACTAGTGTTAGCAATTCTCATTAGATTAAACTAAGTCAAATACGCCGTAATTGTGATGATATATTTTTGTGTGTCGTGTTTTATTCAATTTCTCTTTTAGTTTTCAATTCTCCAAGGTGGATTAAGTCGGTTTTCTCCACCATAAAATAAAATCAGTTGATTTCCGTCAATGTCTTTTAATCTGGCTTCTCGCCACAACCACGTTTGATCGGTTGGTTCTTGGTCAAATTTAATTCCTTTACTTTTTATGTTGTCAACTTGCTCGTCAAGATTTTTTCATTCAAAATAAATATAGATTCCATCTCCTTCGGGTAATTTATCTGTTTGATGAATTGAAAAAGTTGAGTTTCCATTAGAGCACTCAAATCGTGCATAATAGGGTAGTGCTTTTACAATTAATTTAAGTCCCAGTTTTTCATAAAAGGGGATTGATTTTGTCAAATCTAATGAAGGAACTGTTATTTGGTTTAGATTCATATTATCTTGTTCAATTTACTTTACACTACGTGTTTTTGTATGGCAAGTTACAGGTTGACTTGAGTTGAATTTCCGAAAGAAAATCAGACGCAGCAAACTTGCTATGATCCTTGATTGAGCCCAACAACAATATCACCAACAATTTTTTAGATACGTTTTTGTAGTAAGTTTTTATTCTTTTTCTATCAAGAAATTTGCCCAATTCAGAGTGTTGAAATTTTCATTCCGATAGTTGGTTAATTCAGATTTATTAAACATCAATTCTACTTCATGTTCAGTACGTTCAAAATTCACAATCCAAGGCGAACAAATTCTGTCTGTCAATTCAATCGTTTCAGAAATCGAGTTATTTTGGTCAGCTATTTTTCTAATGATTTCAATTCGGTATGAGTTTTTTAGTTTCTCATATTTTGAGATTTCAAATCCATTTTCACAATTCAAAGTTTCTCATATTAATTACGCAAACTTTTTCCCCTTTTCAAGAGAATTTTGGTTTTCAGTAATTAAAGTTAATCGAAAGTTCTTCATTTTCTTAAATTGGCTACTGTCTCGGCTATAATTTCGGCGTGGATAAATCCGCAGGATTTGCCAAAAGTAGAAATCAGCCAGTACTAAGTTAGAATTTTTGTTGTAAAGTTAAGAAGTAACGCTGAATTATAGCCAATGTTGTTTGTAGGTAGTTTTTAATTTTGGTGTTAATTATCTCCTTAAAAAGCTAAATTACCAGGTTCAGATTTATTAAATATCAATTAAAAACTTCTATTCTTTAATTATTTTACGAGTAAAGGTTCTATTTTTAGTTTCAATGCTTAGTAAATAAATACCCTGGCTAATGTGAGAAAGGTCTATCTTTTCAGAACTCTTTGCTTCAAGAATAGTTTGCCCACTAAGAGATGAAATTTTTATTCGAAAGTCCTTGTTCATTTCTATAAAAAGAAAATCACTTACAGGATTAGGATAAATATTAAGGTTCTCTAAATCTATTTCGCTTAAGCCTAGTCCAACATCTGGAGTTGCTAACACATATTCTTGAGAGCTTAACTCTCCAGAAGCATATACAGCTATCGCAAATTCGTACGTTGTTCCATTTATTAAACCTGCAACAACTGTATTAGTAGTTCCATAATCATAAATACCCTCGCCACCTATAAAGTTGGTTGTACCATCCTCTCTCCACAAGATAGTGTAATACTCAAAAATGCGACCACCTAAATTTGGTTGGCTCCAATTAAGGTTAACTTGAGTATCACCTGGTGTAGCTGTAATAACAGGTGTTTCTAAAAGACTGAAAGGAGTAGTATTAACAACGTTACTGTATGGTCCATTTTCTTCTGTACCGCCGTTGTCATAAATGGCTCTGACTTCAAATTGGTATTCCAGGCCATTCGTAAGTCCATTTATGGTAGTGGATAATAGAGGAGGATTAATATTAACGGAATTAGATCCTGCCCCACCAGTTTCTGAATATAATACTTCGTACCTTACAATGTTAAGGCTGTTATGATGAGTTGGTTCATTCCAGATTAAGTCAACTGCACCATCGGCAACAGTAACTAGGGATAAATATGGAGCCAAGGTTAATTGAATAGCCCCTATATCACGTAGATTATTCGCGTCTAATCTAGGATTTCCTACAACATCGAAATTAATTACATTCGAATTAATAGGGTTAATAAGTACTTCGCTTGTTGGAATAACATCAATCAAAATACCAGATAAATTTGGTGTTAGCATTTCCACATCATAATCAAAGTTAGATAGAGCTATTGGAGTGTTAAAGCCAGGTGTTGTTGTTAATAAATTTGGTTGATTAGTGAGTGCTTGAAGCGTTGTCGCATTCTGGGCTATAGTCGGTTCAATCCAAGTATATTGATCGGCAGTGAAATTCCCTGTACCCCCCAAAGTGTTAAGTGTTGTCCCGTTTGGAGAAGGAAAGTTGAATCCTATTGCGGTACTTTTAAAATTAATTGTTCCTGCTCCGTTGTTCTCTATTAAATTTTGCAGGTTTGGAAATGACTGGCATGCTACATCACAAAGGTCTGAATTCCACATAAAGGAACTTGCCTCTATATTCATGTCTCCGGCTGTTGAGTTATTAATTATTCGGTCTCCATATTTTGGAGTTTGTTGTACATAATTTACCCATGATGAGTTCACAATATTGGTGGCTAAAACTCCCCCGGAAATTTTAATTCCACCTGCTCTTGCAATTCTGGAGCTAACGATATTAACAGTTGAAGTTGAACTGCCTATCCAATCGACCAAATATTGATCTCGATCCAGATTGTTTTCGAAATAAGAATCCTCTACTATCAAATTTTCTGCACCTGCCCCAAGAATAAAAGGGGCTTGCCCCTCAGTAGCCCAATTTTTTGAGTTTTTAAAACTTGATTTTGAAATTATTAGAGAGGCATCTGGATAAACTTGTAATGGAGATTCGCCACTACACGAGTAAGAAGCCCATGTTTCTTCTGCTCTAAAATTATCTAGTCTCAAAGTAGCATTGTCCCTTACGATTGCAATATGATTAAACCGTTTAATGGATAGATTTTTAATTGTAACATCTATGGATGAATTATTTTGTCCAGCATTGCCTATCTCGATAAATCCAGGCATTTGAGCAAAAATTTTATCGCTTGAATTACCGCCGGGGCAAAAATTGGTATTGTTGACACTTCCATTGGAAAACATCCAATATTGAGAACCATTTAGCGCACCACCATTTCCATCAATAATTACAGATTCTGTAATTTGTGCCATGATGGGATTTGCCTGACTTATCTCTCCTGCACTATGCGAAGCATTAACCTGAAGACCAGGTGTAAATGTAATTGTATCAACTCCTGGATTATTGTTGGCTAAGCTAATAGCTTCCAAAAAGGAACCAGAGCCACTTTTCGAAGTAGATGTTACAGTATAAGTTTTTTGTGCATTTGTATAATTAGATCCAATGAGACAAATTAAAAGGACCTTGAACAAAGTGAATTGAGTTTTCATAAAATCTATTTGTAATAAAGATACATTTTTTTAATCAAATTACCTACAACTGTCTCGGATATGAGTAGTTGCGTGGTTTTGCACTTAACTTTACAAGTACGCACCAAACTGAAAATCCGCTAGGATTTTCAGAAGTAGTCAAGAACAAGCAATTACTTATAGCCATTGTTGGCAATAGTTTTTATTAATCATAATAAAATATTTTACCTATTTCAAAAACTCTGGATGCTTCACCGTCTTTTAATTTATATCCTATTTGTCGAAAACCTCCTGTTGGATTGTTATTTGTATCACCCTCATTGTAAACTGGAAATCTTCTTACTAAAGTGGTTTCTATAATAGCAAATTCATCGTGACCCATATAGCCACTGCTAGCTTCTTTGTTATCAGATAAATCAGGGAAGTAAATTTGACTCATTGATTTTCTATTATTCACGGAATAACCAATGACGTTTCCATAACTACCACTTCCTGCTGAAACAATGTAAATCAAGATTTCCGGAGATCCATCCGAATTTAAATCTTCAATTTCTGCATTGGTAACTTTTCCTTCTATTTCACGAGTTATTTTTTGATTATCTATTTCCAAGCCTTCTGGTTGAATGGAAAGCTGCTGAATAGATCCTTCTCCACTCGCTTTTATTTCAAATGTTATGTTCTGTAAGCTCAAGGTTTTTTGGAATACAATTTTTTGTTCTTCTTTTACAGTTTCCTCTTTTATATATTTGAATTTTTTTAAATCCTCATTCCAATCCCAGTTTTTTTTATTCTCTTCAGTTTCTCCTGATGGTGATTGAGCGACTGCAACTGTTACAAGAATTTGACTTTCCTTTTTTGAATCAATATACGTTCCATTACCTCCCCATTCCTTGTCTGCAGGCAGAGAATAAACAATGCCATCTCGAATGTCAACCATAACCCCAGTCACACAACCAGATCCACAACCCCAAGTTGTAATTACATAATAGGAAGCAAAATTTACCGCAAGTTCATTATACTTTTCGGTGATTACAGTTCTGTAACGTTCAGCTAAAGGATTACTCTTAAAATTAATATCAGCCTTAACTGTTCTTTCAGAATTCAAAGGAATGGTACTAAAAGAATCTTCCTTCTTTTTAGTTTTGTCTTGGCAAGAAACCATAGAGATTGCTATTAGAGTTATCAGTAATAATCTTCTCATTTTTATTCTTATTTTTTTAATATGGTACAATGGTTTTGTGTGTGATTAGTAGCGACTTTATATGCCTTATTTTCCTGAGTTTAAGATAATAAATAAAAAAATAGCGACTTGAATTAGGACTCAAATCCCTATTAATTATGCACGATATTAACAATAGTTTTTAATCTAATTATATTTTATTAAAATTCAATTAAGACACCTACATTAAGGTTTCCCCAGTTGGCCGCATCCGATATGGTCTCAAAAGAAGCATTAATTTCGATAGTGTCAGCTATGTCAATACCAACTGTAGGTCTGTAATAAAAACCTCCATCTAAATAATCTGAAATTCCCAACGCATAACCAACGTCAACACCTCCTGATAAAATTCCAAATAGTTTTAAACGAGCAGCACCTGCTAATGGGAGGAATTGAGCATCATTAATTCCTTCATTAGACATAAAGAAATTTCTAAACCCTACTGTAGGACCAAAATTGATAATTGCATCTTCTTTTTCAATCATATAGTAGGCATCAACTCCTAAAGCCCAATCTGCTATATCTCCTGCGTCAGATACAGCAACACCTGCAGTTGCTCCAATTTTAAAAACTCCCTGTGCAGTTGCAGTATATCCAAATACTGTAAAAGCAAATAAGACAAATAATTTTTTAATATCTAAAAATGTTTTGATTAGAGTATAAAATTAAATAAATTCATTGTAAGTCCAAACACTTTGTTTATCAGATTACGTCAGGCAAGTTTAGTTAGTAATTATTGCAACGGTTTTGTATAAGAGCAGTAGCGGGTTTTATGCAGCTACTTTTCGGTGGAAAAGATACTTAAATTATAACAATAAACGGTTCAGGCTTGCACCTAAACAGCTATTGCGCTTATACGTTGTTGTATGCAGTTTTATTAGTTACCTGCAAATGGTGTTCCAAAAATTCCAACTGAAAGTTCAGCCCAAATAAGAAAGAGGACAACGAATAATATTATACCAAAAATAATTCTATGTTTTAATGTCTTTATTTTTCTCAAAATAAATTCAAGTGTCAATCCTGTCCCAACTAATAAAATACCTACAACGATAAAATCGAAGAGAGTCCAATTCACATCTTTAGAAAGGTTCATCGCTATAAGCGGAATAAATAGTATTGCTATTGCAATAGCCAAAATAGTTACAAGTCTTTTGTTTTGATTAATAATTTCCATAGTGTTTGTATTTGATAAATGATTAAAATTTCCAATTATTGATGGGCGAAATAATAATATAACCTCTTTTATGAACATTCGATTTGCTTTGGTGTATCCATAATTTATATAATAATTATTGTATTGCTCCATTAAATCTCCTTCTATCTCTTCCCGAAAATCTGGACGACAAAACCAATAAAAAAATCGCATTGCTATTTGCGAGGGCTTTTTTGCTTTTTTTTTCATTTAATATAAATTGAACGAAAGTTTTGGCATCGCTTCCCAAAGTGAATTCCTTTGTGCTCTTGTTTGGTCAATTATTTCTTGGCCTTGAGCAGTGATTTCATAAAGGCGTTTTCGTTTTCCGCCTCTTTCGCTTGTAGAGCCACCAAATTCTGATTTTAACAAACCTTTTTGCTCCAATCTCTTTAATACGGTTTGAATAGCACCTAAACTTACCTCTCGGTTTAAACGATTTTCTATTTCGTTGATGACGCCAACGCTATAAGCATCGCCATTGAGTATAGCTACAATCATCACTACTATTTCCTCGAATTCTCCTAATGTTGTTTGGCTCATTATTTTATATTTACCACAAATGTAGTTTAAATAGTTTAATAAACTACATTGTAGGTAAAATATTTTAAAAAAAATTAATTTAATCTATTTCAAGACGAGAGGTTTGTTAAATTGCGTACAACGTGTTATATGTTTATAAAATACGTCGTTTTTAGGGTCTATTTTCCGGATATCGACGTATTTTTATCGTTGTTATCAGAAATAAATGTAGCACTTTTTTTTGAATTTTTATATTGAGCTACAATTAAATCTAATGGGTTATTTATCTTTTTTATAGCATCACTCTGTACATGAGTATATACCATAGTAGTTTCTGGTTTACTATGCCCCAATAAGGCTTGTATGTATCTTATATCTGTACCACTCTCTAATAAATGTGTGGCATAACTATGTCTTAATGTATGTGGTGTAATCACCTTTTGTATACCAGCTCTTTCTATACTTCTTTTTAAAAAACTTCGAACTGAAGTGGCAGCATAAGGTATATGTTTGCTATCGTTTTCTATTAAATACTGCTGAGGTGTATAGGCGGTTAAATAATTATGCAACATGGGTACTAAACTCTTTGCTATGGGTACATACCTGTCTTTTCTTCCTTTTCCCATGTTTACTCTTAACATTTGCCTTTCAAAATCTAAATCTTTAAGTTCTAATTTTAAAAGTTCTCCAATACGTAAACCAGATGAATACAATAAAGCAATACAAACGCGGTGCTTTAAGTTTTTTGTAACTTGTATTAAACGAATTACTTCTTCTTTAGACAATACACTTGGTAATTTTTTATCCCTTCTTGGTGCAATACTTTTAAAATCTAATTCAAAATTAGCTTTACTATATATTAAAAAATGCTTTAAAGCACTTATCAATTGCCTATGCTTACTAATCGCTGGTTTCTTCTTAATAAAGTCTTTAGAAATATAGTCCTCTATCTCTCGAGGGTTGCTAATATTATCTTTTTTGTGATACAACAAAAACTCGGCCACCATATAGCTATACGTTTTTAAAGTACTATCACTAAAACGCTTTCCCTTTAAATAGGTGTAAAAACCATTTAATACCCCTTTTTGTGATTCACTTAACTTTAATTTTATAGGGGTCGTAGATGATAAACTTCTAAAGTCAATTTGTGTAATTGAACTCAATTGCTGCTTAATAAGCTCGCAGTTAGCTTTGCTAAAGGGCATATGCCAACACCCCATTTGCTTACTCCATCGTACATCTGGTAACTTTTTTACTAATGCAATAAGGGGTTTATAATAAGCAAATTGCAAACAAAGTCGCTGTTCACCTCTATGTTTTTTTGCAACTACGCTAATACTAGGGTAAGTAGTGGTTTCTTTCATAACTGTATAAAAATAAGAAAAAATAACAAAAAATAAACTTTTTAAAAAGTGTACTCATGCCTAGTAATTCAAACCAATAAAAAGTGAAAAACCTAAGTTTTAGAAATCGTAATTACAAAGAAAACAGCAACACCTTACTTTTTATAATGAGTAGTAAAAAAGGGTAAGACATATATACCTAATGTATAGGTAGCTAAAAAAATATGTAATTTACTTCTTTTAAGAACTTATGTTAAACTAAAACAATAGACGATGTAATTTAAAGTGCTGGTTTGTAGTGAAATAATTTATTAAAAAAATCTAAAAAACATTAAAATTTGTGAATAAAAACTCAATAACTTTTTGTAAAACCATCTTTTTTATAGATAGTAGTTTACTATCATTGTACTTGTATAAATAAGTAGAAATTTTGTACTTAAATAGTTAATTTAAATAACCATTTTAGAGCGTTATGGCAATGGGTAAGTTCGGCAAAATTTTTTACTTAGTTACAAAAAATAACCTTAAAGCAGTGATACTTTAAGGTTGGGTAACACTTTAAAAAGTAAAAGTGTTTTTGTTATTAGCATTTCAAAATTACACTACTTTTTAAAGCTTACCAAATATTTTTTAATAATTAGAAAGGCAATCATACTTTCTTAGCCAAAAAATAAAATTCAATGGCTATAACATTTAAAAAGTTACCGAGAAAAAACCCTCAGGATCTGGTAGCACCTGAGAAGTATTATGCTGCAGTAGTTGCAGATGGTAGTGTTAATTTTGAAATTTTAGCAGAAATGATCTCTGAGCAATCGGCATTGTCAGAAACCGATTGTTTAGCAGTGCTAAATATTTTAGAAACTAACATTGTAAGAGAATTAAGCCAAGGGCGTATTGTACGTTTAGGTAAGCTGGGAAATTTTCAGATTAGTATTAGCTCTAAAGGCTACGATACACCAGAAGAAGTTTCAGCGCAATCTATTACCAAAGGCCGTGTGCTTTTTAGACCAGCAGCAAAATTGCGTAAACTTTTAAAAGACCTAAAGTTCCGAGAGGCAGCTTAGCATTTTTTATAAGTGAGTTGGTAAAGCCCCAATACAGCAATGTATTGGGGCTTTTTTTGACTAAAAATGAGTGTTATTGCGTCCGTACGCAATTAAAATTGCGTCCTGATGCATTATAACTTGCGTCCTGATGCAACTCATATTGCGTCTTGATGCAGTAAAAACTCAGTCTTTTTGTATAAATAGCCCTATTAAAACCTAAAAAAATCAAGATTTTGGGCTTTATTTTTAGATTTTAGGTAAATTTACTATTGTTGTAAAAAATTGTAAATAACAGTATAACAATGTTTTACAGAATTTACTTTACGAATTTCAATACCTGAATTCTTAAAAAAATAGAGTAGGAGAGGCCAATTTTAACCTACCAAAATGGTTGTTTCTTTACTTGTTTTTTGGTTAAATTCATCGAAATAAAAGTCAACTCTACCCAAATACAAACCATAGCAACCTACTTGATTTACCAGCATATTTTTATCGGCAACATTTTTAACAATGGTGGGTTTTGGTAAAAAAGTATGGGTGTGCCCACCAATAATTAAGTCGATATCTTTAGTGGCTTTTGCCAAATTTAAATCGGACACAGTTTCTGGATGTCTTTTGTAATAATACCCTAAATGCGATAAACAAATAATTAAATCGCATTGTTGTTCTTCTTTTAATTCTCTGGTAATATCTTGTGTAATTGCAATTGGGTCTAAATACTTAGTTTCTTTGTAGTGCTTCTTATTTACTAAGCCCTCTAGCTCAATACCCAACCCAAAAATGCCAATTTTAATACCATCTTTTACCATAATTTTATAAGGTTTTATATGGGTGTCTAACACTGTATTTGTAAAATCGTAATTGGCAGATACAAAATCGAAGTTGGCATGGGGCAATTGCTTATAAAAACCTTCTATACCATTATCAAAATCATGATTACCAAGGGTAGCAACATCGTACTGCAACTTACTCATTAATTTAAACTCTAACTCACCACCATAAAAATTAAAATAAGGGGTTCCTTGAAAAATATCGCCTGCATCCAATAACAAAGTATTGGCGTTTTGGTTACGAATTTCTGATATCAACGCTGCCCGCCTAGCAATACCGCCTTTGTTAGCATTTCGAGAATGATTTGGGCCAAAAGGATCGATATGACTATGGGTGTCATTGGTATGTAAAATGGTAATGTGTTTTTGCCTTCTTGGAGCAAATGCACTTAATGCTGAGCCACCAACTAAGGCTAAAGAGGCTGCACCACCCAACTGTTTTACAAAGGTTCTTCTTTTCATTTTTTTACAATTACACGGTTATCTAAGCTTGTGTTTATCATACTAACTTTGGTAAAATAATCGATGATAGCGTCTCTTACTTTATAATTTAAAGGGATTAGCGCTTCTGGTTTGGCAAAAAAGTTCATTCCATCGCCACCTGTTTGTAAATAATCGTTGGTTAATACGTAATACGATTTATTTTCATCAAAGGCTTTACCATTAATGTTTAAGGTATAGGTGTTTTTTTGAAGGGTTAAATTTACCTGTTTCGATAGTGGATGCGCTTTTTGTTTTGCTACAAAATAATCGAATAAGGCTTTTACTTTTTGTCCGCTTAACTTGGTAACTACCAATTCGTTTTCGAAAGGCATTAATAAAAATGCATTTTCAGTGGTTACCACTCCTTTAGGTATGGGTGCTCGTAAACCACCATTGTTCATTAATACAAAATCTATATTGGTATGGGCTATTTCTTTAAATACAGGATTCGCCATTTCGTAAGACAAATCTGCCATTAAATTCCCTAGAGAGCTCTGTAATGTTCCATCGTTTTTTACAAAATTAAAAGGAGCCACACACAATTCTTTTTGCATGTTTTGTTGCAGTTTTTTTCTATAGGGTATTATAAAATCTTCAATAGTTTTATCGCTAGCATTTGTGCTATCTATAGCAATACGTTTGCCCGTAATTTTGGTAACCTGTATCTCAGTTTTTGTACAAGCTAGTAGTACAAACAGTAAAGCATAAAGGGTATAATTTTTCATTGAAATAAAGTAGCTTTTATTCAGTTGATTTAATTAACCCCTAAAATATTAAATTTTTATGATGATTAAGGTTATTAAATAATTATCAAATAAAAAAAGGTGCTATTTTTAAATAGCACCTTTTTTTTATGGTTTTCATAGAAAACTAAGCTAACATGGTAACAGGGTTTTCTATATGGGTTTTTAATGTTTGTAAAAATTGAGCACCAACAGCACCATCTACAGTTCTATGATCGCACGTTAAGGTTAACTTCATCGTATTACCTACAACAATTTGCCCGTTTTTTACCACTGGCTTTTCAACTATGGCTCCAACTGATAAGATAGCAGAGTTGGGCTGATTAATAATTGACGTAAAGTTATCGATACCAAACATACCTAAGTTAGAAACAGTAAATGTACTCCCTTGCATTTCATTAGGTTGTATCTTTTTATTTCTTGCTTTACCTGCTAAATCTCTAACAGCAGATCCAATTTGAGTTAAGCTTAACGAATTGGTGTGTTTTATTACAGGTACTAATAAACCTTCGTCTACAGCAACAGCAACACCAACATGTATGTGTTTGTGGTAAAGTGTAGCATTATCGTTCCAAGACGTGTTTACTTGTGGGTGTTTTTGTAATGCCATAGCACAAGCCTTAACCACCATATCATTAAAAGATACTTTTGTATCTGGTATGCTATTTATGGTTTTTCTAGAGGCAATTGCGTTATCCATATCTACTTCAATAGTTAAACTAAAGTCTGGTGCAGAAAATTTAGAATTCACTAAAGATTTTGCAATGGCTTTACGCATTTGAGAGTTTTTAACTTCTTCAGATTTTTCTTCGCCAGCAGCAACAAAACTCATAGCAGGAGCAGGTGTAGCACTAGCTGCTGCTTTTGGTGCAGTAGCAGTAGTAGAAGGTGTAAAGTTTTCTACATCTTTCTTTATAATTCTACCATTTTCTCCAGAACCAGAAATATCAGCTAAATTATAACCTTTATCTTCTGCAATCTTTTTAGCTAAAGGAGATACAAAAATGCGACCTCCAGAAGTGTTTTGTGTATTTTGTGCTGGTTTAGCAGTAGTTTCTTCTTTTTGCTCAGCTTTTGTTGCTTTCTTATCTTCTTTTTTACTATCTGACTTTTCAGAAGTATTTGCAGTAGCACCACCATTAGCCACAATTGCACTAACGTCTGTACCTTCTGGACCAATAATAGCTAATAAACTATCTACAGGGGCCGTTTCACTTTCATTAACACCAATATGTAAAAGAGTACCTTCGTAAAAAGACTCAAACTCCATAGTAGCTTTATCAGTTTCAATTTCTGCTAAAATATCTCCTTCTTCTACAGCATCTCCAGTACTTTTTAACCAAGAAGCCACAGTACCATCTGTCATAGTATCACTTAAACGTGGCATAGTAATTACTTGCACACCATCTGGTATAGCAACAGTTTCTGATGCCTCTGTATGACTATCGTTAGCAGTAGTTTCTTCTTTTGGTGTTTCTTTAGTTTCTTCTTCTTTAGTTTCAGAAGCGCCACTTAATAAGCCAGAAATATCTTCGCCTTCTTCACCAATAATAGCTAGTAGTTGATCTACAGGAGAAGTTTCACCTTCTTGAACTCCTATATGCAACAACGTACCTTCATGAAAAGATTCGAATTCCATGGTTGCTTTATCAGTTTCAATTTCTGCTAAAATATCACCTTCTTCAATTTTATCTCCAACTTTTACTAACCATTTTGCCACAACACCTTCTTCCATGGTGTCACTTAAACGCGGCATATTTACAACTGTAGCCATATCTTAACTTATAAAAGGATAATCTTCTTGTTCGTAAACAACATCATATAATTGTTGAGGATCTGGGAATGGAGAGTCTTCTGCAAATTGCTCACATTCTTTCACCATTTTCTTCACCTCTTTATCCATTGCTTTAATGTCTTCTTCAGTGCCATACCCTTTTTCTAAGATAATATCTTTTACTTGGGTAATTGGGTCTATTTTTTTGTACTCTTCAACTTCGTCTTTAGTTCTGTAATGCTGTGCATCAGACATTGAGTGTCCTCTATATCTATAGGTTTTCATTTCTAAGAACGTTGGGCCATCTCCACGTCTTGCTCTTGCTAAAGCTTCATCTACAGCTTCAGCAACCTTAACAGGATTCATGGCATCTACAGGTCCACAAGGCATTTCGTAACCTAAACCTAATTTCCAAATATCTGTATGGTTTGCAGTACGCTCTACAGAAGTACCCATAGCATAACCGTTATTTTCACAAATAAAAATCACTGGTAATTTCCATAACATGGCTAAGTTAAAAGCTTCGTGTAAAGAACCTTGTCTTGCAGCACCATCACCAAAACACGTTAATGTTACACCATCACTACCTTTATATTTGTCTGCAAAAGCAATACCAGCTCCTAAAGGAATTTGACCACCTACAATACCATGACCACCATAGAAACCAAATTCTTTAGAGAAAATGTGCATAGAACCACCCATACCTTTAGAGGTACCAGTAGCTTTACCATATAATTCTGCCATTACTTTTTTAGGATCTTCGCCCATACCAATTGGCTGTACGTGATTTCTATATGCAGTAATCATTTTATCTTTAGATAAATCCATGGCATGTAATGCACCTGCCAAAATAGCTTCTTGACCATTGTACAAGTGTAAAAATCCTCTAACTTTTTGCTGAATGTAAACAGAGGCTAATTTATCTTCGAACTTGCGCCAAAATAGCATGTCTTTGTACCAATCTAAATAGGTTTCTTTGGTAATTTTTTTCATTATAAATAATCGTTGTTTGTTTAGTTTATAATCAAATTGAAAATAACTGAGGATACAAAAATAACGGTTTTATAGACAATAAAAAAACGCGTTATTTTAAAATTTAGCGCAATCGTTTTCGCAAGGTTTTTATTTGTCTTTGGCTACTAGTAATGTGGCTTTTGCGCCAGTGGCTAAATTCCACTCATTAGAAGAAAGCAACATACCAGCATCATTATACACCTTAAAAGCAGCTGTATTAGGCCCAGAACTTCCTTGGTTTAATGCTACAAAAGAGATTTTATTAAGACCTACATCTAAAGGAATATTAAATTTTTGATAGCTAGTAGTTAATGTAATATTATACACAACTGGTATATCGTTTACATAAATGGTTACTCTGTCTCCATCAGGGTATTGAAAATCTCTACAAATAATATTAACACTTGCAGAATTGGTTCTAACACTTCCTAAATCTTGGTCTATTTTAGGAATGATGTATTGCCCATTTATTTTTTTAAAAGATTTTAAAAAGCGCTGTTCGTTAATTTTGGCTAATGACAGTATGCCTTTGTTATTTGCACTATCTTCTTGTTGTTTCTTTTTTAGTTTTTCTTTTTCTTTTTCATATGCTTTTTCAAAACCACTTGCACCACTTAACTCAATTGAGTTTGGCTTTTTAGCTTCTTTGGCATTATTAAGAAGTATGGTTTTCTTTTTGCCTTTTTCTTTTCCTCCTTTATTAGAATCTAATTGAGCAGATAGGGTTATACTACTTAATAATAGTATTAGTAAAGAAAAAGTGGTTTTTTTAATTGTCATGTTACGTAATTAATTCTAAAAGAATGTAGTGCAAATATAATGCCGATTTTAAATGAAGTACTTTAGATTTTGTTAAAAAACTTATTCTACAGAAAAGTTAAAATATGTTTTAGGGTAAGGTTCATTATTTAATGTAAAATGCCACCACTCATTATCATAAGGTATAAACCCATTTAAAAGCATAATTTCTCTTAGGTACATTCTATTATCTTTTTGCTTTTTGGTAATGTCTTTATAAAAAGGATGTGAGGCTTCACCAAAAAAATCATAAGGGCTTCCCATATCTAACTCTTTGTTAGTGGTTAAATCTATAATAGTTAAATCTACTGTACTACCTCTGGTATGACCAGATTTAGAGGCAATGTAACCTCTTTTAAATAGTTCGCTTTTAGAAACTTTTGGGTAGTATTGTTTTTTCATAAGTGTATCATTCACCTCTTTTGCCCATCTTACAAAATGATCTACGGCTTGTTGAGGTCTGTAACCATCATAAATTTTTAAACTTAATCCTTTAATAGATAGTATTTTTTGCACCTCTTTTAAAGCTAAAGCAGTTTTTTTAGTTACAAGTAAACAGTTGTTTTTATAGCCATCTATTTTTTGCCCAATAAAATTGTTAGTACCAAAGTAGCGTAACTCAACTTGTATGGTGTTATCTATATCATCTAAATACACAAAATCTTTAGGCATAGTGTTATTTTGCCCTTGATGCGTTATTGTAAAAAGAAAAAAAGAAATGACAACTAAATATTTCATAACTCAAAAATAAGAAAAGAATAATAGTTCTATTATTAGTAATTTTGTTTTATGGAAGAATTAACACTTACAACGCCTGCTTTATTGTTTTCGGCAATTTCTTTAATAATGCTAGCGTATACCAATCGTTTTTTAGCCTATGCAGCTGTTATTAGAAATTTACATGATAAGTATTTAAAAGAAAAAGACGATTCGCTTTTAAGACAAATTATAAATTTAAAAGCAAGATTGTATTTAACCAAATGGATGCAAATATTTGGTATAACTAGTTTGTTATTGTGTGTGTTAACCATGTTCTTAATTTATGTAGAATACAAAGTGATTGCTATTTGGATTTTTGGAATAGCTTTGGTTTTACTGTTAATTTCTTTAGGCTTACTTATTCGTGAAATACAAATTTCTACAAAGGCTTTACAACATCATATAGAAGATATAGAAGAACACTTAAAAGCTAAGAAGTAGTTGGTTTTATAAAAAAGTAATCGTCGTTTTTTGCAAAACGACGAGTTACCAAGTAAACTAATAAAACCAAGTATTAGTACTATTATTAGAGTTAGCTATTCTAATAAAAATTTTAAAAAATTAAATAAAGACATGGCTACAGCTACTACAGTTGTAATAAGTATAGAATCTCTAAAAGCTCGTATAAATGAATTCATGGTTGATTAATTTTTTGGTTGATTGATTGCTGTTATGAATTCTTATTTTGCAGAAACACTGCCCCCAGAAGAAGATTTTTTATTGATTTCTCTTGGGTTGCCTTTAAAATCAATATCTCCACCACTAGAAGCTTTAGCATTAATACTTTCTGATGCATAAATATTGATGTCTGCGCCACTAGAAACATTTACAGTTGCATTTTTACTAATTAGCTTATAAGCTTCTATAGAAGCACCACTATTAGCTCTAGATGTATGGTTATTAGCAGTTCCAGAAATTCTAATATCAGAACCACTAGTAGCACTTGTTTCTACAGTATCTGCATCTAAAGCAATTCTAATATCTGCACCACTAGTAGCACTTACTTTTATAGTTTCAACTTTTAATACATCTTCTGTATACACATCAGATCCGCTTGTGGCAGTTAAGCCTTCTAAGTTTTTTACGGTTACAAACACTTTTCTAGCTTTTGCTTGCCAAATACTCTTTTCTGAATAAATTTTTAATACACCATCATTAACTTCTGTAATAATAATGTCGTGTAAATTTTCATCTGCTTCTATGGTTACTTTGTTTTTAGTTCCTTGAGATAAATACAAGTCTAAACCAGTGCTCACCTTAATTTTTGTGAATTTTTGAGACGTACTTCTATCTGCAGTGACAACATTTCTGTTTCCATTTACTCTGTTAAACATATTAACGTTACAAGAGCTCATTAAAACTGAAACAAAAAGTAAAGCAAGAAGTTTTTTAGTTGTTGATTTCATTCGGATTTATTTTTTATGGTTCAAATGTCTTTAATAAGACGCCAATTTTAAAAGTTTGGTTACTGAATTGTCGATTTTTTATACTGAGTTGTTACTAAATATCAATTTCTGTTTTATCTTCTAAAACTGTAGTTGACTCTTTTATAATAACCTCACTCACTTCTTTTTTTTCTTCAATCTTTTCTTCTTTACAATCTGTCCATTCTAAAGTATCATCTGTCATAATAAAATAATGGTTAGCCATGTCTTTATCATAAATGTCTTCTGAATTATCTACATTGTATAAGAAATTACGGATGCTGTTATCAAAATAAACATAGACACCTTCTGTTACATAAAAAATGATATTTACTTCTTCATCTTTCCAGATGTTTTTAAATTCAGATAAATAATAGGCATCTAAAAGAATAGTGTTATCTTCTATTTTAAAATTGTATTTAATGTTTTCGGCATTTTTATTTGCATTCGATTTGTTTTTACCTTTGGACTCTTTTTGAATAATAAAGTAGTTTTCATTCGCATTACTTTTTCTAACATCTACTTTAATGTAGCTTCCATAAGTCATTTTTTTACCTTCAACTTCAACTTCTTCTTTAGAAGTAGTTCTTCTTAAATTATGACGATAATATAAATTGTCATCATTTATCATTTTAAGTTGTAAAGTATCATTAGCAACAACATTTATGTTATTTTTTTGAGAAGATTGGCCATACACAGTATGCGATGTGCCAAACTCTAATCCTGTAAAAATTAACCCTAACAAAGAAACTAACCAAATACCTAATAATGTTAAAGATGTAGGTTTGTTTATTTTTTGAACATTACTAGATAATATTCTTAATCCTAGAATAAATAAGACTAAGAAAGGAATACCAACTAATAAAAATACAAATAGTGTTAATAACCATTTTGGTAAAACCGACTCATAAAAGAATGGTGGATACTGTAAAAACTCGCCATCTACATTTAACCATTCTAAACTACCTACAGAAAACCCTCCAATAATTAGAGATAAAATAACAGCAGCAGAAACAAATATGATAATGATTCCTATAAACTTACCAATGATCTTAAAAATCGCTTGGATTATTTTTCCAATAGTGTCAAAAAAGTCACTTGCTCCGTTATTTTTTTTTGTCTTTCCCGAAAAAGTTTGTGTCATTTTTTCAGAAAACTCATTAGCACCTTCTTTAATTTTTTCTGATGCTTTATTAGCCACATCTCTTACATTGTCAGAAACGTTAGAAAACTCTTCTCTAATTTTTCGTTCTATATTGTCTATATTAACAGGCTCACCCTGCATTTGTAATTTTTCTGCAGTAGTTTTAGCTTCTGGTAAAAGAATCCAAAGAATAATGTAAAGTAACACTCCAAAGCCTCCAAAAATAAATAAAGCTAAAAGTCCTAAACGAATCCAAATGGTATCTATATCTAAATAGTGTGCAATACCTGATGCTACACCACCAAGAAATTTATCATCTCCATCTCTAAATAATTTTTTTCCTGAAGAGCTGTTTCTTTGATACGAATATGAAGATTGGTCATAAGACTCTTCTGCTTCTGCATAGTCTTCTGGCTGCCCCATAATTCTAATAATATCTTCTATATCACCTTCGTTAACCACTTGTCTTGCATCTGTGATTTTTTCAGATAAAAGTTCGCTAATTCTAGCTTCTATGTCAGCAATAATCTCATTTTTTCCTTGAGGATCATCACTCAAAGATCTAGAAATAGATTCTAAATATCTTTTTAGTTTTTGATAAGCAGTTTCGTCTATATGGAAGAAAAATCCGCCTAAATTTATGTTTATAGTCTTATTCATTTGTAGTTGATTTTTTACTAGTTACTTGGTCTACTGCATTTACTAAATTGCTCCATGTTTTACTTAATTCTTTTAAAAACATACCTCCGTTTTCTGTTAAAACGTAATATTTTCTTGGTGGTCCAGAAGTCGATTCTTCCCATCTATAGGTTAATAAACCTGCGTTTTTTAAACGAGTTAGTAATGGGTAAATGGTGCCTTCTACCACAATCATTTCAGCACCTTTTAATGTCGATAATATTTCAGAAGTGTATGCATCTCCATGTTTTAAGATAGATAAAATGCAGAATTCTAAAACACCTTTTCGCATTTGTGCTTTTGTGTTTTCAATCTTCATATATTGTCATTTATTTTATAAATTTTATTGTAAGTGGGTATTTGTAATTTTCTCCTTCTTTAGCTTTTAAGCTTGCAATTATTACTAGTGCAATACCAATAACATAAATAATACCTGCAACAGAACCCAAACCTATAAAGCCAAAAAGATTCGGAAAATCTAAATCGAAACTTAAATTAAAATTTCTACTATTTAAAAAATTATTGTGTCTGCTAAATATAGAACCCAAAGCAAAAGGCACAAATATGATAGATATTAAAAATACATACAGTGTATAACTAATATTAAAATTTACAGCTTCTTTACCTTGTTCATCTAAAAACAAACTTCTGTCTTTTAAGGTTTGCCATGCAATTAAAGGCGTAATGATGTTACCAAAAGGAAACATAAAGCCTGCAAATGCAGAAATATGAATTAAAAAAGCGTTAGTGTTTTCTCTATTTTGTTTCATAATTTTTGGTTGATATAATACTTTCTTATGCAAATATATATCTTTAAGAAGGTATTATGCAATACATAGTACCTTTATTTAACATTTTATTAATATATGTCTTCTTGTAAAAGTTTGTTTAAAAAGTCTTAAATTGCCAATAAAATAAAGGACTAATGAAGATTACACCTAAGAAAATTAATGCTTTCATGTTTTTTAAATTACCATTAGCTTGGTTGTCTGGTATGCGTGTAAAAAAGCTAAATGAGACTACTTGCGAAGTTTTTATTAAGCATAAATGGATAAATCAAAATCCTTTTAAAAGTATGTTTTGGGCTGCACAAGGTATGGCTGCAGAAATGAGTACAGGTGTTTTAGTAATGCAAGAAATAGAAAAATCGAAACGCAATGTATCTATGTTAGTTACTCACCAAGAAGGAGATTTTTTTAAAAAAGCTACAGGTAAGATTTTATTTACATGCAAAGGGGGTAGTCAAATTAGAGAAGCCATACAACGTTCAATAGAAACAGGAGAGGGGCAAGACATTATACTACTTTCAGAAGGTATAAACGCAGACAATATTAAAGTGTCTAGTTTTAAATTTCAATGGAGTTTAAAAGTAAAGTAAATTAAGTTTGTTAATTTCTCTCTAGTTTATGAGTGTTGTCTTTATAAACTATGTTTTGAAAAATACCACAAGAATTATTTTGTAAAATTAAAGATTTTGAATCTTTAAATTTTTTAGATAAAGCTTCTATTTCTGGTGTTAAATATTTCATTCTTTTTTACAGGTTTAATAAATACTCTCTTAAATCTGTTTCTTCATCTAAATGCATTTTCTTTTTTATTCTTCCATAGAATGATAGACGTTTTGCACATCATCATCTTCTTCTAAACGTTCTAGAAGCTTGTTTACATCTTCTTGTTGTTCTTCTGTTAACTTAGTGGTAGTTGTTGGTATTCTTTCGAAACCAGAAGATAAAATCTCGATATTATTTTCTTCAAAATAACTTTGTAAAGCGCCAAATTGTTCAAAAGGAGCGTAGATAATAACACCTTCTTCATCATCAAAGACTTCTTCTACTTCAAAATCTATTAACTCTAGTTCTAGCATTTCTAAATCTTCGATATCATCTTTTTTTAAAGTAAAATTACAGGTATGGTCAAACATAAAAACTACAGAACCAGAAGTTCCTAAATTACCATCACACTTATTAAATGCAGCTCTAACATTAGCTACTGTTCTGTTATTATTGTCTGTAGCAGTTTCTACAATGATAGCAATTCCATGAGGAGCATAACCTTCAAACAAGGTTTCTTTGTAGTTAGCTGTATCTTTATCAGATGCTTTTTTAATCGCTCTCTCTACGTTGTCTTTTGGCATGTTTGCAGCCTTCGCATTCTGAATAACTGCTCTTAAACGTGAGTTTGTATCAGGATTTGGACCACCTTCTTTAACAGCCATTACAATATCTTTACCAATTCTAGTAAAGGTTTTTGCCATTGCTGACCAACGTTTCATTTTTCTTGCTTTTCGAAACTCAAATGCTCTACCCATTTCTGTTGATTTATTTTAAATGCTCACAAATGTAAAAATTAGTATTAAGTTTTACAATTTTAAAATTTCTGATTTATAAATTTAATTCATTTAGTAATAGATACGATTGTTTGGCAATCTCAATTTCTTCGTTAGTTGGGATAACCAAAACTTTTACCTTAGCCTTTTTAGATTGTATTTCTCTTATTTCTGAAGCACGTATTTCGTTTTTCTCATCATCTAAATCAATACCTAAAAAATCTAAATCTGTACAGGCAAGTTTTCTCATTATTGCTGAATTCTCTCCAATTCCTGCTGTAAAAACAATAGCATCTAATCCATTTAAAATACTGGTATATGCACCAATGTATTTTTTAATTCTATAGGCAGATAAAGCTAATGCATGTTTGCAGTTTGTGTTTCCATGTGCTGCTTTATCAGAAATTTCTCTTAAATCAGAATAACCTGTTAAACCTAACATGCCAGATGCTTTATTTAATAAGTTGGCAACTTCTTCTGCAGTTTTATTTAATTTTTTCATGAAAAAGAAAATAACAGATGGGTCTATATCTCCAGATCTAGTTCCCATAACTAAACCATTCATGGGTCCAAATCCAAGAGAGTTTTCAATGCTTTTTCCATCTTTAATGGCAGACATGCTACAGCCATTTCCTAAATGAATGGTAATTATTTTTTTTGCCTTTTCTTTTCCTAAAAACTCAATTGCTTTTTCAGAAACATATTTATGACTGGTGCCATGAAAACCATAAGCACGAATATGCTGTTCTTCTAAATACTCATTTTTTATTGCATATTGATAAGCTACTTTTGGCATAGTTTGATGAAATGCAGTATCAAAAATGGCAATTTGTTTTGCTGATGTAAAAATGGTTTCTGCTATTTCTATGCCAGTCAAGTTAGCAGGATTATGCAAAGGAGCTAAATCAAATAAACTACGAATATTGTCTTTAACTTCTTGGGTAACAATAGTTGGTTTTGCAAATTTACTTCCTCCATGAACCACTCTATGTCCTACTGCTTTTATCTTATCAACTGTTTGTAAAACACCTAATTTATGGTCAAGTAACGTATTACTTATTTTTTTTAATCCATCTTTATGTGTTAATATAGGTAAGACTTCGATAGATTTATCACCATTTTTTTCATGGTTAAAAATAGCATCAGTAAAACCAATTCTTTCTATTAATCCTACACATTTTACTTGTTGAGAAGGCATTTCTATAACCTGATATTTTAATGATGAAGAACCTGCATTTACTACTAAAATTTTCATATTAATTTTGATTTGCTTGAATTGCTGTGATTAATACAGTATTAAAAATATCATCTACAGTACAGCCTCTACTTAAATCGTTAACAGGTTTGTTTAAACCTTGCAACATAGGGCCAATAGCTAAGGCACCTGTTTCTCTTTGTATGGCTTTGTACGTATTGTTACCTGTATTTAAATCAGGAAAAATTAATACAGAGGCTTGACCTGCAACTTCAGAATCTGGCATTTTAGTTTTAGCAACAGACATATCTACTGCTGCATCATATTGTATAGGTCCTTCTATCTTTAAATCAGGATTTTTTGTTTTTACAATTTCTGCAGCTCTTCTTACTTTTTCTACTTCTTCTCCTTTTCCAGAAGTTCCAGATGAATAAGATAACATGGCCACTTTTGGATTTACACCAAAAGCAGCAGCAGAAGCAGCAGAAGATAAAGCAATTTCGGCTAATTGTTCTGCATTTGGGTTTGGGTTTACTGCACAATCTCCCATAACAGAAACACGATCAGATAAACACATAAAAAATACAGATGATACAACAGATACTCCTGGTTTTGTTTTTATAATTTGTAAAGCTGGTTTAATGGTGTGCATGGTTGTATGAACAGCACCAGAAACCATACCGTCTGCTAAACCATTATAAATCATTAACGTTCCATAGTAAGACACATCTCTGGTTAAATCATAAGCTGTGGTTTCTGTCATCCCTTTGTGTTTTCTAGCTTCAAATAGGCTTTTTCCAAAGGATGAATTATATTGAGAATCTTCTGGATTTAAAACATTAATTGTATTAAAATCAATCTGAACACCTAGTTGATTTGCTTTTGTTTGAATATCTTTTTTATGACCTAAAAGTGTTAAGTCTACAATGTCTAACAATTGTAGACGAGCTGCTGCTTTAATAATTCTTTCGTCATTTCCTTCTGGTAATACAATATGTTTTCTATGAAGCCTTGCTTTTTGTAACAAGTTGTATTGAAACATACTTGGGGTTATTTTATCAGAATTAAAATTGGTAAATATGTTAGTTAAGCCTTCTTGGTTTACATACTTGTCAAATGTGTCTAAGGCTAAAACTATTTTTTGATTATTATTTGCGTAAATTTTTGGTTTTATTGCTCCAATTCTGTTAGAAACTCCAAATGTACCACCATCAACTGAAATAATTGGTATAGTAGATTGTACACCTTCTATTAATTTTAATATAGAATCTTCAGGTATCAAATTACCTGTTAAAATGATTCCTGAAATTTTTGGATAATTGCTAGAAGCGTTAGCTTGTAATGCACCTAAGATAATATCTGCTCTATCACCTGGGGTTATTACCAATGCATTTTCTTTAATACGAGTTAAGTAATTTCTTAACTGCATGGCACCAGTACTATAACTACCAATAGAATTGTTTAAAAATTGTTCTCCAAATAAAACCTTACCTTCTAAAGTATCTACAACTTCTTTTACTGTTGGATAAGCTAATAAGTTTATTTTCGGAATTACATCTATCTGTATTGATGTTGAAATAGATTTAATCAATTCTTCTCTAACATAATCTATTTCGTCATTTTCAATTTTATTGGCAATAAGCCCAATAACATCTACTTCTTTGCTAATAAATGAGTTATACGTAATTTGCATAGTATTGATAAAATCTTTTTTCTTTTTACCATTACCAGCGCCAACAATTAACACAGGGATACCTAAATTTTTAGCAACCATTAAGTTTACATCTACTTCTGTAAACCCTCCTTCACCAGAAAAATCTGTTCCTTCTACTAAAACATAATCGTATTTTTCTTCTAACTCTTTATATTTTTTTATAATGTTGTGTATAACATCGTCTTCTTTACCCTCACTTAACAATTCAACTATTTCATGTTGTTCATAAGCATAACAATCATTATGTTTTAAGTCTAAATCAAAAAATGAAATGGCTGTATTTATATGATTGTCTACCTGATTGTTTTTTTTATTGATGATGGGTCTAAAATAGCCAACCTTAGAAGATTTTGTAAGCATCATTCTTAAAATACCTAGAGATATTAAAGATTTTCCACTATCTGATTCTATGGTTGTAATGTAAATTGACTTACTCATTTGTGTTGAATTTTATGCAAAAATAAGTGATAAAAAAATGACCAAAAGTGATTTTGGTCATAATTAAATTATAGTAAATTAATAATGATGAGAAAACATGGCTTTATGGCCTTTTTTTAATGTTGCTTTAGCTCTTTTATGATTTTCTTCAAATGTCTTTAAATCTGTAAATTTACATATACCATAAGAGTAATGATACTTTAGTATTTCAAAATCTATTTGTGTTATTTTTTTATTTGGTGCATACTTGTAAGAAAGTAAAGCTTCCTTGTCTAATAATCTAGTACTGCTAAAATAGCCTAGACTTCTAAAAAAATTATTTTTAGCAAGTTCGATTGCTTTATCTAGACTTTTATATTTTCTCAAGTCTATTTGTAAACGACAGTTGTTTAATTCTCCTTTATTATTCCAATACGTGTAATAACCAATAATAGAATCTTTAATTTTAGGTTCGTATTTAAAATTATTTTTATCATCTAATTGATAAATGATGTAATTAGAGTCTTCTATGTTTTTTACCACACTAATTTTTAAAGAATCAACTTCTTTGCTTAAAGTTTTACTAAATTTAATTAAAGATTTTTTTATTTTCTTATCTGTTTTTTTTGGAAAAAATATTTTGATTTCATCTTTCCAAAGCTTCATTTTAGTTTTAAATTTTGCTTGAGGTTTGATGTACTTCATGTAAACCACATCTTTATAAATTTCTAAAAATGTAGAATCTTTTTCTTCGTAAGGAACAGAAATTCTATTTAAAAACTCTTCATTATCAATTAAAATAAGAGTGTCGTTTTCAAAAATTTGGTAATTTCCTTTTACAAATTCAATAGGTTTGTTAGGGTATTTTTTCTTGTAATTAGAAATTTTTAGGTAGACTCTTTTTCTAGTTTTTCTTTCAATTTTTTGGCTATTTAAACTAAAAGTAAAGCCTATAAAAATTAGTAAAACTAAGGGGAATTTCTTTTTCATAACACTAAGTAAATTTTAAACCTGTAAAACTCCTAAATTAAACTTTTTTTCAATAGGTGCATGGTTCGCTGCTTCAATTCCCATAGAAATCCAAGTTCTGGTATCTAAAGGATTGATAACTGCATCTGTCCATATTCTTGCTGCAGCATAATAAGGTGATATTTGCTTATCATACCTAGATTTTATTTTATCAAATAATTCAGCTTCTTTTTCAGGAGTAATTTCTTCGCCTTTCTTTTTAAGTGAGGCAGTTTCTATTTGTAATAAAACTTTTGCAGCAGAATTACCACTCATAACAGCTAACTCAGCACTTGGCCAAGCAACAATTAGTCTTGGGTCATAAGCTTTACCACACATGGCATAATTTCCTGCTCCATAAGAATTACCAATAACAACAGTAAATTTAGGTACAACAGAATTACTAACAGCATTCACCATTTTTGCGCCATCTTTAATAATTCCTCCATGTTCAGATTTAGAACCAACCATAAAGCCAGTTACATCTTGTAAGAAAACTAAAGGAATTTTTTTCTGGTTACAATTGGCAATAAAACGTGTTGCTTTGTCTGCGGAATCGTTATAAATTACACCACCAAATTGCATTTCTGTAGGTTTGGTTTTAGATGCTGTAGTTTTTACTAATTTACGCTGATTAGCAACTATACCAACAGCCCAACCATCAATTCTGGCATAACCTGTTAAAATGGTTTGTCCATAACCTTCTTTGTATTGTTCAAATTCTGAATTATCTACCAATCGCTTTATGATTTCTAACATGTCATATTGCGCATTTCTCTCTTTAGGTAAAATGCCAAAAATATCTTCTTCTTTTTCTTTTGGTGGTAATGCTTCTTTTCTATTGAAACCAGCTTTATCAAAATCACCAATTTTATCTACAATATTTTTAATAGTATCTAAGGCATGCTTATCGTCTTTAGCTTTGTAATCTGTTACTCCAGAAACTTCACAATGTGTGGTTGCTCCTCCAAGAGTTTCGTTATCAATACTTTCGCCAATAGCAGCTTTTACTAAATAGCTTCCTGCTAAAAATATACTTCCTGTTTTATCTACAATCAGCGCTTCATCACTCATAATAGGTAAATACGCTCCACCAGCAACACAACTACCCATAACTGCAGATATTTGGGTAATACCCATAGCACTCATTACTGCA
>Ga0228634_1000478_pt1 | contig 29800 bp, 23 predicted proteins | sample 42DmetaG_FD_190063 | JGI IMG/M metagenome (GOLD analysis project Ga0228634, IMG submission 190063) | Seawater microbial communities from Monterey Bay, California, United States - 42D | ecosystem: Environmental > Aquatic > Marine > Coastal | place: USA: California | collected 2016-09-27 | reverse complement strand
TATTTATACCCTAATACGGGTAAAGAGCTGACGAATGCTGTAGAGGAATATGAAAAGAAATAGACTTGGGAAAAGATCATAAAAAACTTCTAAATAACCTCGAACAACTAAGAAAAGCTGCTGGTTTTACCCAGCAGCAACTTTCTTTGGAAGCAGAAGTGTCTAGAAAAAGTATCAACGCCATTGAGAATGGTATCTACGTCCCCTCAACGGTCTTAGCTTTAAAAATTGCAAAAACAATCAATTGTAAGGTAGAAGACTTATTTATATTACCATAATTATTATTTAGAATATGTCTAAATAATTTTTTTTATTGCTCATTGGGATGTAATTTTACAACCCAATTAAAAATAATTAAGATTTGAGATACCCTGCCAAGCGAGTTATTTTAGTAGCGCTTCTGTTAATGACTACCGGGATGTTATTAGAATTGTATTTGTTAGATCACTATGAAGACAGGTATCAATTAATACCACTGTTGGGGATTGCCGTTGCTTTAGTAATGACGGTGGTTCTTAATTTTCGTGCCTCAAGAATGATTCAGCAACTTTTTAAATTGGTTTTGGTATTGATTTCACTGAGTGGTATTTATGGTGTTTTTTTACACCTGCAAGCTAATTTTGAATTTGAACAAGAAATCCATCCAACCGCAAGTACCTGGAGTCTCTTTTCTGAGAGTATTTCGGGAGCTTTTCCGGCCCTTGCTCCACTAAGCTTAATTGTTTTAGCCTTAATTGGCTACGCTTATTTAACCCTTATAAATCAAAAAAAATGAAAAAATTAGTTACACTTTTAATAGCAGTGATAGTAGTTGTTGCTTGTAATGAAACCAAAAAAACAGACGGTGAAGCGCAGGCTGCCATGATTCAATCCGCCAAAGAAAAAGAAAGTGATACGGTTGAAAACCTAAAATCCACCGTAGTTTTTAATGCCAACCTGGCAAAGGAGGCAGAGCTGGCTTCATTAGGGCTTAGCGAGGAATTGGTCGCTAATATTATTTTAAAAAGACCTTTTATGTCGATGCTAGATTTGGATGCAATGATGGATCCAACTACGAAAGAAGTACTGTACCAAAACTTATTTGTTCCATTTAATTTGAACACGACCGCTGAGAAAGATTTTAAAATGATTCCTGGAGTTGGTGGCCGAATGGCTCACGAATTTGAAGAATACAGACCTTATAGAAGTATCAAGCAATTTAAACGTGAAATGGCAAAATATGTAGACGAAAATGAGATTTCACGCTACTTAAATTATGTATTTGTTCCGGTTGAGTTGAATACAACAGCAGAAGATGACATCGAGTCGCTTCCTGGCGTTGGAAAACGAATGACTCACGAATTTATGGAATACAGACCCTATAAAAACCTAGAACAATTTAGAAAAGAAATTGGCAAATATGTAGATGCTAAAGAATTACTGAGGTTAGAGCGCCTGGTTTATTTGAAAGAATAGTAGTTTTAGAAATAATTTTATATGACTTCTGTTATCATACAGAAGTCATATAAAATAGTTCATTAAAGGGCTTATAGTTGTTTGTTCCAGAGTTTTTGAGTTCCCATTTTGTCCAGCTCCTTCGATGCTAAGAAACTAAAATCTGCAATTAATTTGAAGCTATATCTGGTGCTGATAGTTTTCCCCAAGTCTCTTCCAGTATTTTTATTTTATCAACTGCCCCAACTTGTTTTAGAATATTCATTACACTATTGTAGGCAGAATTCATAGCCCCTACAATCCAACCATGATGCACAGATACACATTCGCCGGCAATATTGAGGGCTCCGTTAAATTCGGGAGTTAATAAATCTGGATACATATATTTAAATTGTCCAGGTAAGAATAAGGCAAATGCTCCTCCACCTGCGTATTCATTCCAAAACCAGGTTTTCGTTGTTTTTTCGGGATAATAGCCATCAAAATAATCATAAATATTAATTTCAGGGTACATAAATTGAATCCCTTTTAGGCATTCATTTACGCGTTCTTCATCGCTCAATGCTCCAAGTCTTTCTGCATCTTGAGCCCAAGTATAAATTTGGAGCACACCTTCTTCACTGTCATATCCGTAGGATGGATAAACAATTTGTCTAATTGGATGATCGGTGCTGGATACTCCGAGGCCTTTGTGTTCTCTTTTTCCTAATTCTATCCAAAATTGATGATTAAACCGAATCATTGCTTTAAACGAGGGCATATAATTCAATTCACGTATCGCTTTAGCTTTTGAGAACGAAAGTTGATCAAAAAATGAGGTTTTTAATGCTCCATTTAAATAAGCTCCCATGGGCAAGGTACTGATGACAAATGGATAATTTTTTTCAATAGGTTTCATTTCTTTTCCAGAAGTTGATGTTTTTTCGACCGCTACTTTCATACCCCCATACCCTTTGTATAACGTTGAATCATATTCAACTTTCACCACTTTGTGGTTTAAAAATACACGTTGTTTTTTGATGGAGGGATTTCCTTTTTTTGGGACTGTTGATTTAACTTTTGGTACGGAGGGTGGTGCTTGAGCATCAGGTGTTAAGTTCGGAGGTGAATAGCCAAAATTTCCCTCTGCATTGGGTAACATACCAAGTTGTACTTGAGCAATCTGTCCATCAGTTGGGAGCACTCCATCTTTTAAATTTAAAATAGTTCTACAAGCCTCTGGTAAACGTTGCATTCCTTTATCTACCGTGAGCATGTAAATAGACGAGTCTTCAGGATCGTAGGGGTTTTTACTTCCATTCCAGTCGTATTGCGCTAAAACCATTTCAACAAAAGAGACTGAAAACATCCCTGTACCTGCATTAAGAGTCTCTAAAAAACTTACGACATCATAAGAAAGATGATCTGTTTTAGCGCCCATTTCTGGTTGGTAATATTCTTCTAGTTCTCCTAAGGTAAATGAATTTGTTAAATAGCCCCACATAGAATAGTTATCGTATTCCATTAATGTGTTGAACCCATCAGTAAACGATACGTCAATGGCTTTAAGAAATCGACCGATGACCTTTTCTAGAATTTTGTTTATGGGAAGGTAAGGCGCTCCCTTTTTTGGTTGGACAGGTGTTATCCAGACACTTTCGATATCCCCACCAGCCTCAACTCCAAAATTTAAATCATTTAAACTCGCATTTTGAACCTCTAAGGGAAATTTCATATTATTGTAACGAAGCCTTTGAACAGGAGAATCATAATAAAACTTTCGCCAATGGACCGATTGATCAGTCAAATCATTTCTGTCTAAAACAGTATTTAATGCTAGCGATAAATGCTGAACCGATAACATATCTGAAGAAAATTGAGGAAGTCTCATTCCTCCAATTTCACCATACAACCCTTTTTTATCGGTATCATTTTCATCATAATCTTCAGAATACCATGTTTTTAAACGACCACCAACCCTAGTTGATTTTTCAAATAGTTCAAATTCAACACCAATGGATTGAAGCATGAGGCCGGCATATAAACCTGCAACTCCTCCACCAATAATACCCACCACAGGTGCTGTTGCTTTTTCTGTGATTTGTGATTTTAACGCTGTATGAATCTCTCTATTTTGAAGGCGTTCTAGTTCTTTTGTATATTCTTGTCCATGATTAGTTATAATCCAATCAGCATAGGCTTTCCGGACCGATTTGGATGCTTTGTCGTTTTCTGATTCACAAGAGTAGAAAAAACAAATGCTGATTATTAAAAACAAGAGGGTACCTATTTTATTTTTCATAAGAATTATTTTAGTTGTTCAAATATAAAAATAGGAATCTTTAATTAATTCTGAGTTTTACTTTCCATATTTTATTGGAAGCTTGAGATTTACCCTTGCCATAGCCCCCAGGATTGTTGACAAAGGATTCAATTCCTCCACAAAAAACACCAATCTCAATTTCTTCATTTCTTTTGAGTTTAGTAATATCAAATACATCGAGTGTAGCCCCTTCCAATCTATTTTTTGGATGGAGTACCATAAATGCTTCAGCACCAAAGAAATTCTCAGAAGGAATAGGAGGCTGAGCCATAGTTGAATAGGTACTTTGATTCTTATTAAAGGTTCTTGTTATGGTGGAAATTCTGTTGGTAAAAACATCCTTATTTTCAGAGCCAATTCCTCCAATTATAGTAGTATAAACAGTATTAGTATTGCTATCGACTACGACAAAGCTTGGAGCCGAGTAAAAGTTGGCATACTGCTCAAAACTGGAATCTATTAAATAGGTTCCATTTTTGTATATATATATGGGCCACTTCCAAGACCCATTAGGGTCCACACTTTTTATTTTATTATCAGGGGATGTAAATACACCGGCATACATCGCTAATCCCTCTTCCCATTTGTCATGAGTGTCTAAATAAACACTTGGGGTTACCGGTAAATCTCTTCTTCTAAATTGAGTAGAATCGTCTGCGAATCCATCTGATATTTTCGTATAATTGGTAAGTTCGAGCCTATTATCGCTTTCTGATAGTTGAAAACGGTGAATGGAATTAAGATATTCTTGGCTTGTAGGAGTGATGGTATTATCTTTTTTTATAGAAAACATGCCTTTGTAAACGTGACCACCCGCTAGATAAAAGTAATCGTCTAGTTTATAAAGTTCTCCACCGGTAGCTCGAGCAGCTTCATCATAGCCATAAATGATATTTTGATTGACCTCTTCATCAGAAGCTTTATTGACAATTGATGAAATCAATCCTTCCACATCTATCCGAGCAATATCAGCATAGGTTTCGTATCTTTCAAATAAATTTTCGTAGGGTATAGAGTCGTTTTCACCATAACCTCCCGTAAGATACAAGTAGTTTTTATCTTGAAACGATTGTAAGTTGGTCGCTTTAAAAAGTAAAGAACCCGGAGCTTTTATTCTGTCAACTGGATAAGAATATCGTTTATCTTGAGCATAATCATACACCCAAATGGTATCGTTAAAATTTCGGATTGGAAAGGACTTTTCCTCATAATTATCACCACCAAAATTATGCATTCCATTGGTTCTACCTCCGATGATGAGCCATTGGTTAGCATCGGAACTTTCTGCTAATACAAATGATTGTAAATTGGGGAAATGATATTTGTCTTTAACTTCTTCCAGTGAAACGATGAAGGATTTAGTTGAAAAACTTCCTCTGTAATGTGAACAGGAAGCAAGTATAAAAATAAAAATAGCAAGGGTGAAATAATAGAATGGTTTCATGATTTTGTTTTAAGTTTTTTGGTGGTATTAGTTTAGTATTAGGGACTAAAGAGACACTAATAAGTTTCATTAAGAGCTAATTTAAAATCCAAATTTATCAGCTCTTATTTTTTTATAATTTTTTTGATAGGTTTCTATAATAGCCTCCTTTGGTTCAATTTTTAGTGACTTGCCCCAAGCTTTGGTGTTTTTAGTTTCGTTAAAAGAAACATTGTTGAGTGTCCAAAATTGTAACTCGTAGATGATAGGATATAAATCAATCCCTCGATCTGTTAAATAATATTCTTTTATTTTTTTGTCTCTTATGTTTCTCTTGTAGTTTATCACCTCTAAACTTCTAAGTTTTTTTAACCGATCTACTAAAATATTGGAGGAAATTTGTTCGTCATTATTGAGAAATTGTGAAAAGGTATTTTTTCCTCTAAAGAGATCGCGAACAATGATGAGTGACCAACGGTCTCCTAGAAGGTCAAGAGACACTTTACAGGCGCAAACAGCTTCTGCATCAGAATGAGTATAGTTAATTTTATTCATCTCAATAAAATCATAGTTTAGCAAAAGTAATGAATTATTTTTAACATTTTATTTATTTATTTATCTTGCATGGAGTCTAATATAAATCAAAATGAAGAAAAGAGAATTTTTGAAAAGCATATCCATTGCTGCTATGGGTATCCCCTTTATTAATACATCCATTGCTTCAATTTTTGGGGTTAATAATAAGCTTACCTCAAAACAAATTGTTAAAGCGGCTATATATCCTCCAATAGGTGTAATGCGAGTTGGAAATAGTATAGATGAATTTTTTATTGGCCCTTTGGTCGATGAACCTAAAGTAAAAAAAGATAGTTATGCTTACAGAGATCAAACAGGTGCTTTAAAGCGCCAGGCTGCACAATTCAGAATTTACGGATTGAATGCAGAAGGAGAGGCTGTAAAAGAGTTAACTATGGAAAATTCGTCAATAACGTGGTGTTCACAATTAGCTAATCAAAAGTCTTCCTGGTATCAATTTCAAATTGCTATGGATATACCAGATGCTTTATCACCAGAAATACCACCTTCACTCCTAAGAAATATTAACACAAAAAACCGAAAAAATCTTATTATAAACGGTCAATCTCATAAAATTTCTAAAACTAATGTAACCAAAGGAAAGGTTTTTGAAGGTACTTTTTTTACAAAACCAGTTTATTTAGGTGAAATGAGAACAGATAAAATAGGGCGACTTTTGATGTTAGGTGGGCGTGGAGTTTCTGCTAGCAACGATGGAAATATTGCAATTACTTTTGCTAATAATGAAGGTTGGCATGATGATATTTCTGATGGTCCTGTTACCGCTGAGGTCAATTATAAAGGGCAAGTACTTGAAGTGGACCCTGCTTGGGTAATTTGTGCCCCACCGGATTATGCTCCTATGCAAAAGTCGGTAAGAACAATGTGGGATTTAATGCGGAGTGTAGCGGTTGAAGCCAAGATGATGGATGCTCCAGAGAAACCGTCTTTTAAAAAGGATATACTACCTATTTTTGAACGAATGACAAATTTACAATGGGTAAATGCTGGATTTGCAGCTGCATTTGGATGGGGAGGAAAATTTAATTACACCAGCCTAGAGTGGATTGAAAAATTAAATGATCCTTCTGCAGCAAACATAGAAATGCGCCGAACTATTTCTAATAATTTTCGTCGATATGAAGACTCGGGGGCTGAAGCTCCACAATTGTGGCCATGGATTTATGGTGATGCAGTATCAATTCCAACGAAAGGATCAGTAAGACAACACGCTACCCTTTCTAAACTACAGCTTTCGTTTTTAGATCAATGGGTGGATGGAGATTTTCATTCAGATTTTAATGGTTTTGAGGATAACTCATCAAAAACTATCGACGATTACCCCATACATGAACAGCCAGATATGCTTACAAAAGCAGCCATGGATTTTTGTTTAGCAGATGCTTTTCATCCTGGTTGTGAAATGACTTGGCCAGTTAGAAGTTCTGGAATGTATATGGCTCCTTTTAGACTTAAACATGCTCCAAAAATGCCTAAAACAGATTATAATTATTATGGGTCTACCTTAGACAGAAGTGTTTTGGGAATGTCTTCTGGACCACTTCTAGGTGGACAGGTTGCAGGAGGTATAACCCGTTGGATGGCGGTACCTTGGCAGACCGATACAGCAAGTTGCCGGGACGGTTATTCTACGGATTATGATCCTTACTTGCCGACCTTTTGGCCGGCGAGAGTTCCGAATAATATTTTAGGTAAAAAGCAATACGATCGAGTTCTTGATTCAAATTTATCGGAAGAAGATCGGAGAATAGCATTTTCTGACCGCTATTTTTGGCTTGATGACCTTCCATTAAATGGAGAAGTACCGTCGCAAACAAATCAAATTAATGCGATGATAAATTATTTTGATAAGTTAGCTGTGGTGCAATACAGAGAGGGCGTCCAAGCTAGTTTGAATTTTCCTCCAAACATGCAAATTGGAGTAGTTCCTAGCCCAATGCAAGAAGCATTTCTCTTAACGGCAACTCTAAAAGAAGTGAATACGTTATTAAATACTGAGGAATTAAATGAGGAAGAGCGGCAACTCCTTGAAAAAGCACTAAGCCATTGTTCTGAAAAAGGGTTACTTGATGAGCTTTTATTGATGACAAAGGCAAAAGATCAATTACTTCAATTAATTGCAAATGAAGTTACCGAAAATACCCAAATTATGAAACCTGTCAACAGCCTATTGGGCTTAATCGCTTCAAAAATGCACAAAGCTTCAGGAGTAAAAACATCCGATCATCTCCGAAAAGAACGTTCTGAAACTGGAGTTCCAGAGCGATTGATTCGTTTTCAACGTTATATCCCAGAATAGAATTTGTCCAATTTAAAAACAGACATTTTGATAGTAGGAGGAGGCATCGCTGGTTGTATTGCGGCCATTTCTTTAATAGAATTTTACGAAGTAACTTTGATTGATAAGCTAGCTATACCTAAAGAAAAAATTGGTGAATCTTTAGCTCCTGCTGCGCAACGAATCCTAAAAAAACTAAATTTATTAGATGATTTAGAACAGGAAACAGATTTTTTGTACAAAAAAAATATGGGAATGCAATCTTATTGGGGAAGTAATCAGGCACATATTATGGATCATATGAGAAATCCTGATGGTTTTGTTCTTAATTTAAACAGAAAAGCATTCGAAGAATTTTTACGCAACGCCGCTGAAAAACGTGGTGTTCAATGCCTTTGGAATACAAAATTACAACGCAGTTCGTTGGAGTCTGAATGGAACATTCAAATTAAATCAAATGACTCAAAAAAAGAACCCTTAAATATTAAAGCTTCATACGTAATTGATGCCAGCGGAAGACGGTCTCATTTTGCAAGAGGTGTTGGAATCAAGCGGCAAATAGTAGACAAATTAATGGCATGTTGGATTTCATTACCAAATAAAGAAGAAAATACGATGAGTACAATTACCGCAAGTGAAAACGGTTGGTGGTATAGTGCTATTGTTCCAAACAATAAGCGTATTATAGCGTTTCATACAGATTCAGATTTAATTGACAGAAATCGGTTTAATACATTAGAATCATTTTTAGATTTGGCTCGAGAGAATAAGGAAATTTCTCGTTTAATAACAGTAGATCAAAGTACCATAAAATTACATGGCACTGTTGCTGCAAACTCCACGTTATTAGAGCAAGTTTCAGGATCGAGATGGGCTGCGATAGGGGATGCCGCTATTAGCTTTGACCCACTTTCATCTCAAGGTATGTTTAATGCTATGGCTAGCGCTATGCAATTAAAAGAATTGATTGGAGAATTCGGATTTAGTGATGAACTTATAAAAAAGCATCTGCAACAAACACATCAAATTTGGAACCATTATTTAGATCATAAACATATTTTCTATCAAGCTGAAAAACGATGGGAAAATACTGAATTTTGGAAAAGAAGACATTTGTAACTTTATAAATTAATTATCAAATTTCTTCAATAAAGCAGGTAAATAGAAGATGTCTGTAATTAAAGCAATCGCTACCGTCACCGCACAAAGCAATCCAAAATCTCTGACGGATGGTACAGCGCTTGAGGCTATAATTAAAAAGCCTGCAACCAATGCAATTGTAGTTGAAAATAAAGCACCTCCTGTATAATGCATCGCACGATTCATACGCTCTTCAGCTGAGCCCTGAACTTGGTTACTTTTTCTATATTTATAAACCAAATGAATAGTGTCATCCATTGCAATCCCTAACATTATCGGGGTAATCATTGCTGTTGTAACATCAAGCGGGATATCTAAAAGGGTCATCAATATTGCTAAAATTGTTAGAGGTAATAAGTTAGGAATCAAGACTAAAATGGTAGTGCGTAGGTTTTTTATAAAAATTAGCAAGCACATAAATGCCACAAAAAAGGCTGCAAAAAAGGATTTGAATTGGGTTTCTAGAATAAAATTATTTAGCTGAGCAAAAACAACAGCAAACCCATTAATCTTGAGTCGGTAATCATTCGTGTTAAAAGAGGATTCAAAAGCTATTTTTACATCATCTAACACTTGATTAAGTTGTGATGTACGACCTTCCATGAGAGTTAAGGTAAACCCTGCGGTCGTCAAATCTTCGGAGAACAATTTAAAAAAACTATTGTCCTTTACATCAACTCCAGAAAGTGTACTTTTCAACTCCTCTTCAGATACATTCGATGGGAATAAAACGGGGGTACGTTTTTCTAGAAACTGTTTGATATTAACCACTGAAACAGGATTAGAAATAAATGTATTGAGCTCTAATTTTTTTTGAAATTTCTCTAGGCATTTTAGCGCTTCTTTATTTAAAATAACATCACCGTTAGACGTTGAAATGTTTATTTGTAAACGGTTACTTCCTCCGAGTTCTGCCTCTACAGCCCGTAAATCTTGCTTTGCCTTTCCTTCGGCTAAAAGATTACGAGAATTTGTATCTATTTTAATTTGAAAAATAGCATAAAAACCAATTAATAAAATAGCGGTAAAGCCAACAATTATGGTACGCTTATAATCCCAAGTTATTCGATTTAACCAGTGAATAAATGCTCGTTGATTCCAACGTTTTAAGCTTAGTAAGGGCTTTGCTTTTTCAAAATTTAAATTCATATAACTGAATCCAATGATGGTAATAATATACACAAGAATAAAGCTTATGATTAAACCTATACAAGTAAAAACTCCCATGTTTTTGAAAGCAGGTAATGGCGATAAATACAACGCAAAATAACCAACAAATGTGGTAAGAGTTGTATAAAAGCACGGCGTTATACTTTTACGGATAGCGACTGCTAGTAAGTCAACTTTAGCCAATGTATTGTTTGCCAATCCCTCCTTGTGGTAAATGTTTATAATGTGTACAGCATCGCTAACGCTATACACCATTAGAATCGTTGGAATAAGCATTGATATCATATTTAGTGCAAAGCCTAGTGAGGTAATTAGCCCAAAAAGTAAGCTTATAGGGATCGCAACCGATAATAAGGATATGATTAAATAGCGCTTACTGGGCAATAAAAAAAGTAACATTATGGTGATTACCACAATCGTTAACACTCCAAAGATTAAACTCTCCTTATAAATCCCTTTGCTATATGCCTCGTTTAAAACTGGAGGTCCAGTTAGATAATGATCCTTGTTTAGTGTTTCAATCAATGTTCTTATTTCTTCAGCAATGACTTGTCGCTCTTCTTCGACTGTAGAGGTTGGGTTAAGTTGAATAAAAAAAAACTGATTTTTATAATCTTTGGTAACTAATTGAGAAGTAATATTTGGTAATTTTGAGAACAGACTTTTTAGCCCTTTTTCACTTCGCTTAGAACTATACAAGCCGTCAAAATTAAGGGAGTTGTTTGCATAGATGGGATACTTAGCTTTAGCTAAACTAAACGATGTTTGTACATAGGGTAGTGCCTCAATGCGTTGGTGTAACTTTTTTAATGATGCGACCTCTGTTTCACCAATGGCATTTTCTACCGGTAACATCGCAATAAAAATTTCATCGGAACCGAAATTTTGCTGAAAATCGATATAAGCACGATAGCTTGGATCATCTTCCAAAAACCAGATACCAAGCGAATTATCAACGCTTAATTTAGTTACCGTATGATATCCGGATAAGCCCATAGCAACTGTCAAAACAGCCATAATTGCTATTCTGAATTTGATAATTCTTGCTATGATTTTTCTTAATGGTTCCATATCTATTATCGTAAAAGCATCCTAATTGCTCTAGGAAAATCAGCTAGACCAAATATCCACTTATTTTGGATTTTGTACTAAAAAATATTCCCTAAAATAAATTTTATTTTAGGGAATAATGCTGTGGAAAGTTACTATTGTTTTAATAGATTTCCATTGTAGTATAAAGTTTCTAAAGAGATCATTCCTGATTCATTAAAGTCATGTTGCGAATGAAATTTTAAGACTATGTTTTTTTTGGTTTTTTTACTTTTCATGGTCATATTATACCAAGCTAAAACAGTCCCACCGTTTCCTTCATAATCGATATAATCGGGGTAACCAACTTCATCAATAGAGACAAAATCAAATTCACTAAAAACTTCACCTACAAATTGTTGCCAATCTTTTAGATTACTATATTCATTTCCAATTTGATTTATATCGTATACTCTCGCATTGGGAGAAAAATCTTTCCAAACCTTATCAAGATTTCCCATTGCTAGGTTGTACCATATTTCACGGACTTTTCCTATGTATGGATGGTCTTTGTATATGGTTCCATTTTTAATTGTCTGTCTTGATAAATTCCACTTTTGCCAAGCTGCTTGATTATCTGACCACCAAAAACGAACAATTTTTTCTCCATTTTTATCGAAAACAAAGGTTGCATTAAATGGAGTTTTGAGCTTAAATGCATTGTTTTTATCCCAGGCAATAAATTCTTGAAATGTTTGTACAATAAGCCCTGATCTTTTAGACTCAATGGCGTCAGAATAAGCTTGCCCCCTGTTTTTTAATGAAATATTCACAAAATTACTACTCATCCAAGTAGATTGTCCGATTAAGTTACCGATATCACCTCCTTTATAGTTAGGATTATTATTCATTGAACTTCCCATCTTAAAACCTTCTCCTGTTAAGTTTTTTAATGTTACGGTATCTCCACTGATCCAAGCTTCTGTAAATTGATCAACAATATCAATAGCGGGGTGTTTGTCATATACCTTTCCATTATTGTTTTTTTGACCTAATAAAATCATAGGGAGTAATAGAAAGGCGAGTAATAGCTTTTTCATTTTAAATTGATTTATGGTTAATAATATATCTAAGTTACTAATAATTAGTAATAAAAAAAACCTCTGCTAGAAAAAATAGAATTTGACGGAAAAAAATGTAGAACTACAAGAATCAATGATGTGTTGAGGTATATCTTGCAGATAGACAAGGAGTTAGATTAAAATAAAAAGGGACAAATCTCAAAAAATATGAGTTTGTCCCGTGTGGTGGAGCCGGGGAGATTCGAACTCCCGTCCAAACAAGCAATAATAGGGCTTTCTTCATGTTTAGTTTTCAATTAAATTTTCGACCAATTGCCGGTTGAAAACGACCAACGCGTGGCTTATCTTTAATTAGAGTTTCGCAAATACATCAAAGCACTATACTTGCTAGGTTTACTTTTACGAAGCCTCTATATCGATTGCCGTAAACCAAGGCGCTCGAGAGACTTCCTGCTTGCCCGCCTTGCGGGCCGAGGCATATCCTACTATAATTCGGATTATGCAGCTAGGGCGTAGTTATTCTCGCCGTTTAAAAGTGTGAAATATGATATTTACGAGCTATATCCCAGCGCTCGACATGCTTACCTTACCATTAGACCCGCTGTCAAAACCAGTCGGCCCCATAATTTGTTTAATAACAAAGGTTGAATTTCAATGAACATTTACAAAAATCCATTTTGTAAAAGGAAGACAAAGATATAATAATACTTGTATCTTTGAAGACCTTAAATAAAAATTCAAAATCTAGACTTAATGCCCATAAAATTTGCCTTGATAAAAGAACGAAAATCCCCTCCGGATAGAAGGGTTGTTTTTTCTCCAAAAAAATGCCGAAAACTTTTAGAAACCTTTCCAGATGCAACTATGGTAGTGGAGAAAAGTGAGGTACGGGTATTTGATGATGATTTATATGAAAAAGAAGGTATAGAGCTCGCTAACGATCTCCGTAATTGTGATGTTATGTTGGGAGTTAAAGAGGTTCCGATACCGGCGTTGATTCCTCATAAAAAATATTTTTTCTTTAGCCACACCATCAAACAACAACCCTACAATAGAGCACTTTTACAAGCAATATTAAAAAATAAAATAGAGCTTTATGATCACGAAACCATCGTCAAAGAAAATGGTGCCCGTCTTATTGGTTTTGGAAGGTATGCGGGTTTAGTGGGAGCTTATAACACTTTCAGAGCGCTCGGTTTTCGGGATGATTTATTTAACTTACCAAAAGTTGAAAATTTAGCAGACTTAGCTAGCATGAAACTTGAACTCGATAACATTAAATTACCAACAATTAAAATAGTATTGACCGGGACTGGAAAAGTAGCCCAAGGTGCTAAAGAAATTTTGGACTATTTAAAAATAAAGGAAGTATCCGTCTCCGACTATCTAAACGAAAAATTTAACGAAGTGGTTTTTTGTCAGATAGATGTTCAAGATTACAATCGACCTAGCGACGGAAGTGTATTTAATAAAAATAAATTTTTTAAGGATCCAACTGGTCATGAGAGTAATTTTATGCGTTTTGCAAAAGTGACCGATATGTTTATTGCGGGTCATTTTTATGGCGATAACGCTCCTTACTTATTTACAAGAGAAGATGCCAAACATCCAGATTTTAAAATAAATTTAATAGGTGATATTTCCTGCGATATTGACGGCCCTGTTGCGAGTACACTTAGAGCTTCCACCATTGCAGATCCTTTTTATGCCTACGATCCCCAGTGTGAAAAAGAAGTGGCTTTTAAAACCAAAAATAGCATTACTGTTATGGCGGTAGATAATCTTCCATGCGAATTACCAAAAGATGCTAGCGAAGGTTTTGGAACAATGTTTTTTAACCAAGTACTACCCGCTTTTTTTAATGATGATAAAGACGGAATTCTCCATAGAGCAAAAATAACGACCGCTGAAGGAACACTTACCGATCGATTTTCTTATTTACAGGAGTATGTTGATGGTCAGCAATCATTGTAATAAAAAACACTGAATTTTTTAGGATTTTTCAGAAATAGTAGTATCTTTATATTGCTTAATTAATTGGGGAGTTAATGAAAGCGATTATTTAAAAAAAGGGTTGTGTAAAAACAACCTTTTTTGCTTCCTACTCTTTTTACATCAAAACTTGTTTGGTAGCGATTAACTAGAGCTTTGTAATCGTTTTTCGGATGGCAACAAGATCCTTGAGTAACTTCTCTAAATATTTTATATCTAGCATATTAGCCCCATCACTTTTTGCGTTGGCAGGATCAAAATGAGTTTCTAAAAATAAACCGTCGACCCCAACTGCAACTCCAGCTCTAGCTAAGGTACCTATCATATCGGGTCTTCCGCCAGTGACGCCACTTGTTTGGTTGGGTTGTTGTAAGCTGTGAGTGATGTCTAAGATCGTAGGCGCAAATTGTTGCATCGTAGGAATTCCGCGATAATCCACCAGCATATCTTGATAACCAAACATGGTACCGCGATCAGTAATAGTTACTTGTTGGTTACCACAATCCAGTACTTTTTGTACCGCATGTTGCATACTTTCAGGACTCATAAACTGCCCTTTTTTTAGATTGACCACCTTACCTGTTTTAGCGGCAGCTACCACCAAGTCTGTTTGTCTTACTAAAAAAGCAGGAATTTGTAATACATCTACATAGGGTGCTGCCAATTGAGCATCACTAACTTCATGGATATCAGTAACGGTAGGGATATTAAATTTTTCTGATACTTTTTTTAATATTTCTAATGCTTTTTCATCACCAATTCCCGTAAAACTATCAATTCGACTTCGATTTGCTTTTTTAAAACTGCCTTTGAAGATAAAAGGGATTTCAAGAGCATCGGTAACGGTCATTATTTTTTCGGCGATTTGCATCGCCATTTCCTCACCTTCAATAGCACAAGGTCCAGCCAATAAAAAGAAGTTGTTACTACGGGTATGTTTTAATTTTGGAATTAAATCGAGATTCATATATTGTTATTAGAGCTACAAAGATAGGATAATAATGGTTTAAAATAATCATTCCGCATATTGTGTTATAATCGAATAAGAAACACTATTTTTGCACCCTCTTAAAAAGATAGTCGTATGAAAATCAAAAACATCGCCATTATTGCGCACGTAGATCACGGTAAAACCACCTTGGTAGATAAAATTATGCACCACTGTAGTTTGTTTCGTGAAAATGAAAATAAGGGAGAACTTATTTTAGACAATAATGATTTGGAGCGGGAACGAGGAATTACCATTACTTCTAAAAATGTTTCTGTAGTATACAATGACACTAAAATAAATATTATTGACACCCCAGGTCACGCCGATTTTGGTGGAGAAGTAGAACGTGTATTAAATATGGCAGATGGGGTACTATTATTAGTAGATGCATTTGAGGGACCGATGCCACAGACACGATTTGTATTACAAAAAGCAATCGATTTAGGTTTAAAACCTTGCGTAGTGGTTAATAAAGTAGATAAAGAAAATTGTACTCCAGATGAGGTGCATGAGGCGGTATTCGATTTAATGTTTGAATTAGGAGCGGAAGAGTGGCAGTTGGATTTCCCAACCGTATACGGTTCCGCAAAACACAATTGGATGAGTGACGATTGGCAAAATCAAACCGATACCATTGAACCTTTATTAGAAATGGTATTGGAGCATATTCCTTCTTTTGAAGCTGAGGAAGGAAATGTACAAATGTTAATCACCTCTTTAGACTACTCCTCTTTTACCGGAAGAATTGCAATTGGAAGATTACACCGAGGTACTTTAAAAGAAAATATGCAAATCTCTCTGGTGAAACGTGATGAGAGTATTGTAAAAACTAAAATTAAAGAACTGCACACTTTTGAAGGTTTAGGAAGAAAAAAAGTTGCCGAAGTAAAAGCCGGAGATATTTGTGCTTTGGTAGGCTTAGAAGGTTTTGAAATAGGCGATTCTGTTTGTGATATTGAAAACCCAGAGAGCCTAGCTACCATAGCAATTGATGAACCTACTATGAGTATGTTGTTCACAATTAACGACTCTCCTTTCTTTGGAAAAGATGGGAAATTTGTAACCTCTAGACATATTAAAGAACGTTTAGAAAAAGAATTAGAAAAGAATTTAGCCTTAAGAGTCGAGCAAACAGGAAGTGCCGATAAGTTTATGGTATTTGGCCGTGGTGTATTGCACTTATCCGTATTAATCGAAACCATGCGTAGAGAAGGCTATGAATTACAAATTGGTCAGCCACAAGTTATTATCAAGGAAATTGATGGAAAAAAATGTGAACCAGTAGAGGAGTTAACTATAGATTTACCAGAGAATGTAAGTGGAAGAGCTATTGACATGGTTACGATTCGTAAAGGTGAAATGCAAAGCATGGAGGCAAAAGGAGAGCGAATGATTTGCAAATTTATAATCCCTTCTCGAGGAATTATAGGTTTACGTAATCAATTATTAACAGCTACAGCCGGTGAAGCGATTATGACGCACCGTTTTTTCGAATATCAGCCTTTAAAAGGGGGAATTCCTGAACGATTAAATGGAAGTTTGGTTTCTATGGAAAACGGAAAAGCAATTCCGTATTCAATAGATAAGTTACAAGATCGAGGAAAATTCTTTGTGGATCCAGGAGAAGATATCTATGAAGGACAAGTTATTGGTGAGAATACCCGTCAAGATGATATGGTGGTAAATATTACCAAAACTAAAAAGTTAAGTAATGTGCGTTCGTCTGGTGCCGATGATAAAGCTAGGATTGTCCCTGCGATAAAATTTTCACTAGAGGAAGCACTCGAATATATACAAAAAGATGAATATGTAGAGGTCACGCCAAGTCATTTAAGACTGAGAAAAATCTACCTCAAAGAAGTCGATCGAAAAAGAAATAAACTATAGCATTTAAAAAAGGGATTTATTAATTAAATCCCTTTTTTTATAATATTCTAGTTGTTTTTTCTGTTGTACGTATTTATAAAGTAGATGAAAGTTTACTAGAATAAAAATTATAAGTAGATTTACAGTTCATTATTGATCATAAACAAACTCTTTTTTTGTGTATAAAGTATTTAAATATACTGCTGAAAATAAAATAGAATGGGATCATTTCATAGCTACTGCTAAAAATGCTACTTTTTTATTTCAAAGAGATTTTATGGACTATCATCAAGATCGTTTTGAAGATTTTTCATTAATGGTTTACAAAAATGAAACTCTATACGCATTGCTTCCTGCAAATAAAAAAAACGAGGTGGTATATTCTCACCAAGGGCTTACCTATGGTGGGCTCCTTCTTAATAACTCAGCCAAACTTAAACAAACTTTTGAAGCGTTTAAAGAAATAATAAAATTTCTCTTCGAAAACGGAATCCTAAAACTAGAGGTACGATTAATACCTCCCTTTTATAACAAACTTCCTTCAGACGAACTTGAATATTTATTTTTTAAGGCAGCAGCTAGATTAATAAAACGTGACGTGGTTCTTTTAATAGACTACCACCACCAACTACCTTTTCAAAAAAACAGGAGAGAGGGTATTAACAAAGCAAAACGAAAAAATTTAGTAGTCAAGACCGATGACAATTATGACTTATTTTGGAATGAAGTACTAATTCCAAATCTTTCATCAAAATACAATACAGCTCCCGTTCATTCCCTTGAGGAGATCAAAGACTTAGCTAGTAAATTCCCAAATCATATTCGTCAAGTAAATGTTTATCAGGACAATATAATTGTAGCTGGAACTACTGTTTTTTTAACGGATCAAGTAGTGCATCCACAGTATGTTTCTGCAAAAGCCAACAAAAACGAGTTGGGAAGCTTGGATTTATTGTACGACTTTATCATACAAGAATTTAAAGAAAATAGAAACTATTTTAGTTTCAATACTTCCAGTGTAGAAAATGGAGAATTACTTAACGAGGGTTTACTGTTCTGGAAAGAAAGTTGTGGAGCACGTCCTCATGTTTTTAATAATTATGAAATAGAAACCGCATCCTACAAAACAATTGAATTTAAAACAATATGATCCCTTTTTTAGATTTACATAAAATGAATCATCGATTTGAAAAGGAATTTAAAAATAAATTCACTGATTTTTTAGATGCTGGATATTATATTTTAGGATCCAATGTCAAATCATTCGAAAAAGAATTTGCTGCTTTCTGTGGAACGAAATACTGCATAGGTGTTGGGAATGGCCTAGATGCGCTTCGATTGATTCTCGAGGGCTACAAAACCCTTGGAAAATTAAAAAATAAGGATGAGGTTTTGGTTGCATCAAATACTTATATAGCTACCATACTAGCCATTAAACAAGCTGGTTTAAAACCAATCTTGGTAGAATCTGAAGCAACTACGTTTAATTTTAATTTGGAAGCTATATCGCGTTCAATTAGTAATAAAACCAAGGCAATTCTTCCGGTACATCTGTATGGACAATTAGCTCCAATGGATGCGATCAATCAAATTGCTGTTGATCATAATTTATTAGTAATTGAAGATGCCGCACAGGCCCACGGCGCAATAGCAAATACAGGGCGTTTAGCTGGTAATTTAGGAGGTGCCGCAGGATTTAGTTTTTATCCAACTAAAAATTTAGGAGCATTGGGAGATGCTGGAGCTATCACTACGAATGATCAAGAATTAGCTGAGGTAATCCGAAAATTAAGAAATTACGGATCTTCCTCTAAATATGTAAACGACTATATCGGTTTTAACTCCAGATTAGACGATGTTCAGGCTGCTTTTTTAAGAGTAAAATTACCTTATCTTAAGGAAGATAACAAAAGAAGGCAAGAAATAGCACAACGGTATATCAATGAAATTCGCAATCAAAAGATTAAACTACCAACTGTCATTAATAACAAGGGGCATGTTTTTCATTTATTTGTAATCCAGATTTCTAATAGAGAAGCAATGATTGCTCATTTGAAAAAAAACCAAATTGGCTATTTAATTCATTATCCTATTCCGCCCCACCAACAAGAGGCTTTTGTGGATTTTTCTAATTTAAATTTTCCTATAACCGAAAAAATTCACCGACAAGTTCTAAGTATTCCGATAAGCCCTGTTCTGAAAAACGATGAGGTTCAAAAAATAATTGAAGTCCTAAATTCTTTTTAATTTGAAAATCCCTAAAGTTTTAAGAGAAAATTTATTACTAAAGATGACCTCGTTAAATGCGGTTGTTATAAGTATTCGATTGGTAATTTCTCTTTTTATTCAGCGTTTTCTTGCAGAATTAGTTGGAGAAGAGGGGATTTCTAAAATAGGACAACTTCGAAATTTTACGGTTTTATTAACCGCTACCTCCACAGGGGGTATTTTCAACGGGGTTACCAAATACGTCTCCGAATTTAAAAATGATCAAGAGCAGTTGCAAAAAATGTTTTCTACAGCCTTTGTGTTTACCGCCATTGGGATCGCGGTAACTTCCTTATTGCTTTTCTTCAATGCGGCTTTTTTAAGTACTTATTTATTTGGTACTGAAGATTTTGAATACTTACTTAAACTGTTAGCAGTGATTGTTCCATTTATTGCAACTTATCGTGTTTTTAATGGAGTTGTTCATGGCTTATCCAAGTATAAAAATTTTGCAAAAATTGATTTAATCAGTTATTTATTGGGAGCAGTACTCTTGATTGTCTTTTTATTTAATTATAATATAAATGGAGCTTTAATAGCGATTGCAGTAACACCCATCTTTCAGTTTTTAGTTTTATGTTATATTTTTTTTAAAACCTTAAAAGAATATGTTCGCTTTTCGAAGTTGAATTTTAAGATTCCGTATGCTAAAGAGCTACTAGCATTTACGTTAATGTCTTTTGTTTCGACCGGTTTATTAAGTTTTGTTGAAATTGATATTCGGACTATGATTCGTAATAGAATTACAGAAGCAGACTCTGGAATATGGACAGCAATGACCTTTATTTCAAAAAATTATATGGTGTTTTCTGCATCTATTTTTTCTCTATATGTAATTCCAAAATTTGCTAGTATCCATACTAAAAATGGATTTGTTTCAGAATTAAAAACAATTTATAAAACCCTCCTTCCGTTATTTGGAATAGGAATGATCTTGGTTTATTTATTAAGAGACTATGTGATTTTAATCATTTATCCAGACTTTACAGCGATGTCCCCCTTATTTAAGTGGCAATTAACTGCAGATTTTTTAAAACTAGCAACTTTAGTTTTAAGTCACCAATTTATTGCAAAAAAAATGGTTAGAAACTTCGTATTTACAGAGATTTTATCCTTGGCTTTATTTTATTTTTCAGCACGTTATTTGATCAATTTTTATGGAATTGAAGGCGTAGTTATGGCTCATTTAGTTCGATCAGTTGTCATGCTACTGGTTGTGTTTTATTTAGTATTTAGATATTTTAATAAACAAAAACTTTCTCAGCGTAGTGAGCGATAACCAACAATCATATCGAAAAGTATTAAACGCGACCTCTCTTTTTGGAGGAGTTCAAGTGATTAATATTATTATTTCGTTAGTGCGTTCAAAAGTAATAGCCTTATTGATTGGCCCTATTGGTATGGGGATTTCAAATTTATTGCTAACCACTATGGAGTTAATAAATGGACTTACTAATTTAGGTTTAGAGCGAAGTGCTGTTAAAGATATCTCATTAGCGAATACTAATTCAAATTCGAAAAGTGTCGCTAAAACTATTAGTATTCTAAAGAAATTGGTGTGGTTGACAATAACCATAGGAGTTATTTTAATGATCGCATTATCTCCTTGGTTAAGTGAAATAGCATTTGGTAATAAAGATTATACCATTTCATTTATATGGATATCTATTGCACTTTTATTTAAGCAATTATCAAGCAGTCAATTAGCAATTTTGCAAGGTTTAAGAAAGCTTCAATACCTAGCTAAAGCAAACCTTTTAGGGAATTTTATTGGTTTATTAATTACTCTTCCTTTGTATTATTTTTTTAGAATTGATGCCATCGTTCCCGCAATTATAATTGCAACTTTTATGAGTTTTATCTTTACTTATTATTATTCTCAAAAATTAGATATTGCACCAGTAGCTATTTCAAGAAAAGAAGCTGTTTCAGAAGGTAAAGGAATGATTAACCTAGGTGTCATGCTTAGTTTGAGTAGTATGATCACCTTATTGGTTGCTTATATCATTCGAATTTATATCGGTTCGTCTAACGAAACTGAAGAATTAGGCTTAATAGACGTAGGTTTATATAGTGCAGGTTTTGTCATTCTTAATTCTTATGTGGGTATAATTTTTAATGCTATGGGAACAGATTATTTTCCTAGGCTTTCTGAAATTGCTAATGATATAATTAAACTAAGAAAAACAGTATTAGAACAAGCAATTGTTGCTATATTACTTATTACACCTATCATAGTAGTGTTTTTGGCATTTGCTCCATTAATAATTGTAATTTTATATTCTAATGAGTTTTCCCCTATTGTTGCTATGGTTACTTGGGGAATCTTGGGAATGATTTTTAAGGCTGTTTCTTGGTCTATGGGGTATATGATCATTGCAAAAGGAGACTCGAAAGTTTTTATTAAAACAGCCATAGGGTTTAATGCTATTTTGCTTTTAATTAATATAGTAGGATATCATTACGGTGGTCTAGAAGGAATTGGAATCAGTTTTTTTATCTATTATATCATTCATTTTATTACGATACGAATTATTACGTATTACCGATATGATTTTTATTTTGAAAAAGGTTTCTATAAAATATTTACCTTTACGGTAATTATGTGTTTTTTGGCTTTTTCAATTACGTTTATACCGAGTTCTATTTTAAAATATAGTTTAATGTCGCTTATAATAGTAGTTTCTTGTTGGTACTCACACAAGGAACTAGATAAAAAAGTAGGACTTAAAGATTATTTAGCTGGGATTTTTAAAAGAAAGAAATGATTTATTTTTTAAAAAAAATATATAGAAATTTTAGAAAAAAGAATAAATTCTTTTGGTCTGTTAACTGGTTAAAAACCTATTATTTTAACTATAGAATGTTTCCGTTTGCAATCGCAAGAAAATTACCTGTCTTTTTTTACGGAAAAGTAAAATTATCTAGTTTGAAAGGAACTGTAGCTATTGATGCTCCCATTAAAAAAGCGATGATAGGTTTTGGACAACGCTATGAATTGGTTTCACAATCAAAAAAAACAGCTCAATTGGTTCTTGATGGGACTTTAACATTTAAAGGGCACGTTCAATTTGGCATTGATTATTTTGTGTATGTCGCATCAGGTGCTTTTTGTGAATTTGGACATTTATCCTCAATGGCCTCCAACGGTAAAATAATATGTAAAGAAAAAATTGTTTTGGAAGATTGCGCTCGAATTGGCTCGGAAGCTCAATTAATCGATACCAATTTTCATACTATGTTTAATACCGAAACAGGAGAACGGTATCCTATGAACGCACCCATCAAACTCGGTAAATACAACTTTGTCAGTAATCGTGTTACGATCATGCAAGGAACCATTACCCCAAACAATTGCACAATTGCGTCCAATACGTTATGTAATAAAGATTATACAACTCTCGGAGAAAATATTTTAATAGGAGGAATACCAGCAAAACTTTTAAAAGAACATGTTTCTAGAGATTGGGAAGGAGAAAAGGAACGATTAGAAAAAAATTTAATACTATTTAAGTAGATCTCCACTTATCGATATATTTTTCTGCAGATCTTATATAGTGATGTTCTTTTTCAATAAATGCTCTCGCATTTTCGCCTATTGCTGCTATTTGAGATGGATTTAATATTAATTCTTCTAGTGCATCTGCAATTTTTAGAGCATCTGGTAATGCGTTGATTGCGACAATTTTGTCCAAACCGTAGTATTGGTAAAACTCTTTTTCAGCACCGGTAAATACTACTTTTCCCTTAGCCATAGCTTCTAGGGCATTATACCCTTGATCATAAGCTAAAACTTGATCCAATACAATATGTGCTTCGTTATAAGTTTTAATATACTCTTGATAAGGTAAATTTTCAACCATCATTATTTCGACTTTATCAGGATACTTTGTATTTATTATAGCCAATGCTTCTTCAAAATAATCGCTCCCTTTCTTGTAATAATTTACCCTATTAATGCCATGAAAAATTTTTATTTTTTGATCGATATGAAGTTTTTTAAATTTTAATAAATCAGTATTTATTGGATTGGCTACCAAACCTAAGTAGTTAGGGTGGTCTTTTAATGGCAGATGATAATCTAAATCTGAAGCTATAACTCCTTTGATATGTTTATACACAAAATCATGTAGTGTTTTAAAATCTGGTTTTAAATATTTTAAAATGGAATCGAAACTTTTCGGGGATGTTTTATTTTTAAAATAGGGCTCTAAAATAGAATAACTCGGTTTTTTATCAAAAGAATGCTTTACACTTATATAATCAGCTCCACATGAAAGTAAAAAAAGGTTTTTATTGTGTTTTTTTAAGAAGGATATAAAGGTTATTTCATGTTTCGGGGTTACTCCGATTGGACTTTCATTAATTAAATGAACAATGTCAAACCCCTTTAGTCGTTCTTGTTGTTTAAAAAATTGATTTTTTATAGATACTGAAGTGATATCAATTTTTACTAATTTATAAATAAAGACTTTTACTTTTTTAGCAAAACCATTATTGAATTTTCTATTGAGTTTTATATCGACAGGATAATTTTTAAAATGATCTCCTGTTGCAATAATAGTTACCTGATGCCCCAATTCAATTAACCCTTCTTTTAACGAGTTATGCAGCCTACTGTATTCTCCAACTAAAAGTATTTTCATTTTTATGGTATATTTGACGAATCAAATCGAGTTTAAAAATACAATAATTAATGACCGAAAATAGAAACGATAAAAAAATTAAAATTTGTATTGTTACTATTTCATTATCCAAAGGAGGAGCAGAACGGTCTACTGCGCTATTATCAAGAATTCTTCATTCCGAAGGATTTGAGGTTTTTCTGGTCACTTTAAATGATGCCATCGATTATCCATACGCAGGAAATTTAATTAATCTTGGATTAAATAAACCAAAAAATGAAATCATTTTTAGTCGGTTTTCTAGGTTTGTAAAATTCAGGAAACTTATTAAGAAGGAAAAATTTGACTTTATTATTGATAATCGAAGCCGTCAATTTGCTCTGAAAGAATTATTTTATTTGTACTATGTATACAAAGGCAATAACATATTATATGTGGTTAGAAGCTTTAACCTTTCACAATATTTGCCTAATAATAAGTACGTTATAAGTGAAATGATACGTTCTTGTAAAGGAATTGTGGGTGTTTCTAAATTAATTGCTGCCACCATAAATAAAAGATACCATACCAATAAAGCGTTAGCTATTTACAATCCCATTGCAGAATTTGATAAAAGTAGTGAGCAGATTGTTCAAGATAACTACATTTTATATCTAGGTAGAATTGATGAGGCAGTAAAAAATTTAAGTTTGTTACTGGTTGCTTTTAAAAATTCGGTATTGCCTGATCATAATATCAAATTAAAAATTTTAGGGGACGGGCCTGATAAACATTGGTTAGTACAAAAAATTAAAGCGTTGAAATTAATGGAACTAGTGGAAGTACTTCCATTTACTCCCAATGTGTATCCCTACTTAAAAAATGCTAAGTTTTTAACATTAACCAGTAGGTATGAGGGCTTCCCAAGAGTACTTATCGAATCCCTGTCTGCGAATACTCCAGTAATCTCAGTTGACTGTGAAAGTGGCCCAAATGAAATTATTAATCATGAAAATAATGGCTTACTGGTAGAAAATTTTAATGATCATAAACTATCGCAGGCATACAACCGTTTTGTTTTAGAAGAAGAGTTGTATCTTCACTGTAAACAAAATGCTGAAAAAAGTATTGAACACCTAAAAATTGAAAATATTGCAGCGCAATGGACTAATTATTTAAAGAATGAATTATCGTAATTTAGAAGAAATAACACTTACTGATATACCAACAATCACGGATACTCGTGGAAATTTAGCAGTCATTGAAAAAGACTGTCTACCGTACCCAATAAAGAGAGTTTATTATTTGTTTGATGTACCAAGTGACTCCTACCGGGGAGGACATGCTCATAAAGAACAATTAGAGTTTTTAATTGCTTTGAGTGGTAGTTTTAATGTAACGCTGGACAATGGTTCTCAAAAAAAATCTTTTTTATTAAACAAACCAAATAAAGGCTTGTTGTTACCCACTGGAATATGGAGAGAACTAGAGGATTTTTCTTCTGGAGCTGTCTGTTTGGTGTTGTCTTCTGGAGAATTTGATGAAGGCGATTATATCAGAAATTATCAGGATTTTAAGAACCTAAAAGGAGCTTAATCGATATCCAACTTGCTCCATTTTATTTTTTAAATTCAATAACAGGCGTAAACAAATTGTGGGCAACCTCAAGAGTAATCGTTGTTTTGGATTTAAATTTCTGATATTTAATTTCTCGATATAGTTTTTGAATGAATCGTTATCATTAGAGATTTTATGTTGTATGGCAAACGAATAACGATTCAAATCTAAATATTTTTTGAGATAACTATTTTTTTTTGAATCATTTTCATAGTTGTCTACATCCATATAGGTTCTTTTTAGTGTTGGCGTGTTTGAAATCCTATTGGAACCATCTAAATTATGAGTCGCCGTGATGTTATTTGAAAATATTAGCGGTGATTTTAATGCCGCTCTTATCCATAGGTCAGTATCCTCACCAGCCCCATGAGTTATCATAACATCAAAACCGTTGAGGGCTAATAAAAAATCTTTTTTCATACACACAGCAGAGGTCCAAGCTAGCGAATCTATGAGGCTATATTTAAAATAATTATCTATTTTTCCAGACCAATCCTTTCCTTTAACTAAAATTGGAGAATTCATGGGACTTCTGAAATTACTATGAAATCTTTTTTCGTAGGCAGTTGCATACCAAGCTTCCTCAGGAAATTTTTTAATTAAATGATGAAGAGTCTCCAAATGATTTGGATACCAATAATCATCGGCATCTAAGAAAACGATATGCTTTGCCGTAGCCTTTGCGATCCCGTAGTTTCTAGTTTTTGAAACCCCTTCATTTTGTTTTTTAAAAATTTGAATACGATCGTCCTTAATATCGCTAGCTTTCTTCAAACTAGCGTCTGTTGAACCATCATCAACTAGGATTATCTCGTAATCTGAGTAGGTTTGATTTAAAACACTTTTGACCGTAGTTTCAATATCCTTTTCTTTATTATAAATTGGTATTATTACAGAAAACCTAGACATTTAATTTTTATTTTTTTTTAATTCGATAAGATAGTTGAGTCGATATAAATCAAATAAAAACATCGATGGATGATTTGATAGAAGATTGGATTCTATAACTTTATAAAATTGATTTAATACTAAATTAACCAAAGTAATTAAGTTCCATTTTTTTAATTTTTGGTAACTTTTTTGAAGGGGGCGTATATCTTTTTCTATTTGACTATTTTTTTCGAGTAGATAAGTTGATTTTACGGCTTCTAAAGATTTTTTTAGAAAAGCACTATTTTTTTCAAGCCCTAAATGATATACAGGATTGTCTATATGTTTGACTTTAACTCTGTTCTTTTGTAAATTTCCAGAAAATAAAATATCCAAACCGTAAGTATTTGATTTTGAGGTATTGTTTTTAAAGAAAACCTTTTTATCAATTAATAAACTCGAAGAAACAATAGTATACGAGTTTTTATTCCTCTCCTTTACACTTTTAGTTTCTCTTTTATGGCCATATTTCCATCTCAATATAAGGTCTTTACTTGGTTTTTCTAACTTATAACAAACTCCTCCAAAAATAATTTTAGAGTTTTTCATTTTATGCAATTCAAATCTGTCAATAAAATCATCATACTTTGGTAATACATCTGCATCTAAAAATAATAATAATTCATAGGATGCTTTTGTAGCTAAAAAATTTCTACTTGCCGTTCTGCCTAAATTTTTTTCATTTTTTTGTAAACCACAAAATTCTAATTGATTGATACGCTCGTTATCAATAGTAATTTTTAAATCTGTAGAACAATCGTCCAAGACTAGAATTTCAAAAGGAATTTTAGCTTTTGTAGCTTGTTGGTGAACACCTTTAACTAGCGCTACAATTGAATGGTTATATGTTGGTATTAAAATTGAAAGCATATTTACAAAGGCTAATTTACAATTTATAATAAAGTCTTTATATCTTAGAATGAAAAATAACTATATTGGTTAAAATATTCCTATAAATGTGTGCTAACTATTTACGTGTCTTTATTTTTTTATTTTTTGGGGTATTGAATAATGTGTATTCACAAAATCAAAGCTGGTTTTATATCAGAGCAACTTCGGATTCTTTTGCACCCAAATTTGATAGATTCAATGATTTATTAACCTATCGAGGAGACAACGAAAATTTAAAAAAAATATTTGCGGACTATACAATTTCAGAATTCAAAAAAACCTATAAAAATGCCAAAAAATCAAGCCTCAAAAGAACTTTTTTCGTAGTAGTAAACGATGAGCAGTTATTGGAAGATTTATTAATCAATGCTTCAGAAAATTTTGATTTTGGAGAAATTATCCATGAAACAGACAAAAAAATATTCGAACCTAATGATTATGGTTTAACAAGTACGATTGCTACTAATAAAGGTTTAGCGATTAATTTAGATTATTATGATTTTGTGGGAGCCCCACAAGCTTGGTATTATACCACTGGATCTAAAGATATAATTATTGGTTTGTCTGATGGACAGGTAGAAATCACCGATAATGATTTTTCTGGAAAGACGACTGTTATAAAAAAATCATCCAAAGCGAAAGGGCATGGATCGGGGGTTGCCTCTATTGCTGCTGGTCAGGGAAATAATGCCTATGGCACCACAGGTATTTGTTATGATTGTAGTATTTATACAACCCATTATTACGATACAAAAAACTTAAAACAACTCCTAGAATTATCATCGATGGGAGTGAAAGTAATTAATTGTAGTTGGGCCTTAACCTCCTATTATCAAACTGCACAAAATGCAATTGATGAAATGTTTGAAAACGGAACTATTCTAGTAGCTGCTGCTGGTAATCAAGATTGGTCAAAAAGTAAGGGAGAAGTATTCTATTTCCCTTCCTCCTACGACAATGTAATTTCGGTCTCCTCTGTAATGCATCGGTACAATTCAGTTAAAGAGAATATCTTGATGAGTGAAAAAGGAAATCCTTATGCTGCCAATATTAAAAATTATGTAGGTAGAACTGTAGGTTTTAAAGATAACGATACTTTGAAAAAACATCATATATGGCCTGTTTCTATTACCACATTGAATACAGCGGTTGATATTTTAGCTCCCTCAGTAGATCTATTTAGATATTCTTCATTTGCTTTAAATCAGGAAGAGTTATATACATTAGAAGCAACCTCATCTACTGCACCTTTTGTTTCAGGAACGATTGGTTTAATGCTTTCGTTAAATCCTTGTTTGCCAATGGATGAAATAGAGACGATTCTGAAGCTAACTTCAACTAACATAGATCATATAAAAGCAAATAAGCCTTATGTTAACAAATATGGGGCTGGATCTTTGCATACAGGGAGAGCGGTAAAAATGATTTATGATTTGTATACAGATTCAGAAACGTCTTATATCGAAAACCAAAGTTTTAGTAGATGGAATTTAAAGTTAACTGCTTTATCAAAAAAAGTACTTATTACGAATCAAGTGTTTTCAGATGACGTTATTTTTAATTTAAAAGCAAAAAATAGGATTGTAATTGGAGAAAATACAGTTTTGAAGCCGAATAAAAATGGAGCTATACATTTAAAAATCAATCCAAGTTTAGATAAAGAATGTGATTTAGTTTTAAGGGAAGGTTTTCCTAACAATAAATATTATCATCCCGATAATCGTTAATTATACAGTTTTTTGAACTACTTCGAAGATTTGCTTGTTATCGCATTTTAGTGTTTTTGATGGATATTTTAATAGCAGCGCATAGTCATGTGTTGCCATCAGTATCGTATTTCCTTGCTTGTTAATTTCTTGAAGTACCTCCATAACCTCTACACTGGTTTGTGGATCAAGATTCCCAGTAGGTTCATCAGCTAAAATTAATTCTGGGCTATTTAGTAAAGCTCGAGCGATTGCTATACGTTGTTGTTCACCACCCGATAACTGAAAAGGAAATTTTGAAGCTTTTTCAGACATTCCTACTTTTTCAAGAACCTCTTTAATTCTGACTTTCATTTTTTTTTGATCTCTCCAACCAGTAGCGTTTAGAACAAAGATTAAATTAAGGTAGACAGTTCTGTCGTTTAATAATTTGAAATCCTGAAAAACAACGCCTAGTTTTCTTCTCAAAAATGGAATCTC
>Ga0228634_1000477_pt1 | contig 29817 bp, 29 predicted proteins | sample 42DmetaG_FD_190063 | JGI IMG/M metagenome (GOLD analysis project Ga0228634, IMG submission 190063) | Seawater microbial communities from Monterey Bay, California, United States - 42D | ecosystem: Environmental > Aquatic > Marine > Coastal | place: USA: California | collected 2016-09-27 | reverse complement strand
TTCTTTTAGTATATCATTTAATTGATATTCAACTAAATACTGTTGAGCTTTATAACATGAATAGTCAAAATCACCATTGAATATACGATCACGTAATGGTTGACGATTATCAAGTGGTTTATTTTTAGGTTGATAACTCCTCCACCACCTAAATTGGTTGTAATTTATTTTTTGATATTGAGATAATTGCTTATCTACTTCTTTTCTTGACATGGGTATATCAAACATAAACTTTATTTTAAAACTATTAACAAGGGCAAACTATCCATAAAGCAAAGTATAATGTATAAAATACTGCTGCAATAAACAAAAAACCTGATACTGTATCTATTTCTGATTTGTGCTTTCTAATAAATTTTTTCATAACCTTTATTTGTTTTAATTAATATACCTTAATATACGACTCCTTATTAGGGGAGCCTAATTTTTATGCTGCTGTTTTTTCAAAATATTTAGCAACCCAACCATACTTTTCAATACTATCTTCATAAAAATCATCATCACCATACATGAAGTAAGCATCAGCTTGATCTAACCATCTTAATGCTGTTTCTTTATCATCAGCACCTACAGACATTACATCATTAATAGCTTTATTTTCCCAAGCTCTTTCTTCAGCTGCTTGCTTTTCAGAAATCTCAATAAGATCATTAACGAAATCCTCTAATTCCTGGTTAGACCATTCATTAAATTTATACCCTCTAGGTCTAAACCCATTAACATCTTTGAATAGGTCTGAAACCCACACCATCACATCATTTCTATCTTCCTGATTTTTAATTGAAATTTTACTCATAACCTTGATTTTAATGTTGTGCTTAATCGCTCAACATGGTAAATATACGAACTCTCTCCCGGGTAGCCAAGCCTCTGGTGTATTATTTTTTGATTAATAAGTTTTAGTTAAATCATCTTGATTATCTATTAATTTTTTTAGAGTCTTTAATTCCTTTTCCATTTCACTATTAGGTTTTAAATCCCCACCCTTTGTATTTTTTATTTGTTTTATTCTATTTAAAGCAAATTCATATTCCTTTTGGTCTATTTTTCCATCTTTATTTAAATCATATTTAGAATAGTGTTCACCATTATTTCCATTCTGACCTATAATTTCCATTCTTCGTTCTGCTGCTTCCCAATCTTTAATTTTTTCAAGATTATCAAGGTTATCCATAAACTCTTTATTAGTCTTTAACTCTTCAGAGTCTTTAACTTCAAATTCTATAGCGGCTTTAGTTAAAGCTTCATTAGGTAAAGGATAATCTTCTTCATCTAATTCTACTTCTTCTAAACCATCGTTAATAGTATTATCCCATAATCCCATTTCTTGGTCATTATTAACTATGGTTTGTAGATGTTTTTCTCTATCTTCATCTTTAACTTCAAATTCCATAGAGGCTTTAGTTAAAGCTTCATTAGGTGGAGAGGGATTTTCGTTTTCTTTTAATATTTTAGAAATATCTCGAGGTGATAAATCTTCTACTTCTTCTCCATATAAATTTTCTCTATACTGCTTTTTTGGGTAAGCTTTATCAAAAGCAAAATTTGCAGCAACTACTAGAGATATAGCTAAGGGATCAAATACAAATATTATAATAAGTAGTAGTACATTTATAATTTTATCCATAGGATAACCCGTCAAACTCGATATATACTGCAGTGGTCCCAATTCTCCAGCTACTTCGTTATTATTATTTAAACCCAATACTTGTAATTGGAATTTTTGAAGGCTATCTGATGCTATTGATCTTTTTGATTGTGCCAATTTACGATTCTCCTCCTCAATATTAATACGATTCTGCGCCATTCTAAGCTCAGTTGTAGAGATTGTCTGTCTAAATCCCCCAGATACCGAGGTGTCTCGTACTTGGATGGACGAAGCTTTTGCATTAGATAAAGTACTAATATTATTAGATATTCTTTCAATTTCTGTATCATATCGTGTTACATCATTTTTATAAAAGTCTATTTTTTGTTGAATAAAACTCTTTTGATTTTCAATAATTGATAGCTTAGAATATGTTTCTTGGTAAGCTGCACTTAAAAACCCATAGATACCCATACTAGTAATTAATACTAATATAATAGTGGCAATAGATAAATAAGTTCGTAGTGTTTTATTAATTGTATCCCAATATTGATATAAAAGTGAAGCAGTTACTAATTTAGCAAATTCTAATGAACCCGCCATTATAATAACTTCTAAAGAGGCGCCTGCAAATAGTTTACTTAGACCACTAACAGAATAGAAGGCGGCAGAAGCAGAAACGGATAAGGCAGAGAACCCAATTAGGAAGGGAAACATTCCTTGTTTTAGTTTTTTTATCATAACAATAATATAAAAAAAAGGTAACGGTGAAGCAAGTTACTCCCTAAGACCTTTATGTTTATCTATACGATCTAAAATGTTATTTAAAATATCAGCTCTAATAAATCCAGACATTGATGCATTTTTTATAGCACTTATTAGTTGAAAGATTACTAAAGGCATAAGCATTGTTTCACTTAACCACCCAGCTCCTGGGATGCTTTTTTCAATGGCTAGTATTAAGGTTAACATAATAATCCAAAATAGTAGAGTTTTTAAAATTTTAATCGCCTTATAGGTTTTAAAACCCTCTCTTTTAATTCCGGCAATTATGCCAAAAAAACCGTCGGTAAATACCAAAGTAGTAATAACTAAATATTGTTCTGCGTTTTGCATTGTGAGTTCCATAAAATAAGAACATATAAATCCTAATGACATACTTGTTATTGCTATATATAAGGTTGATGTTGATTTCATTTTAAATTACGTCTTTTGATTCAATTAAGGTGTATGTAAAAGAATTACCATACAAATCTTTAGCTTTATAAGCTAAATCCATTAATTGATTAAAATCTGATTCTTTGGAAAATACCTGACAACCTGCGGACCATTTATCTATTTGAGTTGATCCATTTATTCTAGAACCTGCTTTGTGAATATTAATACCATAAATACCTTCTTTAATGTTTTCTTCTAGCATATCATATTTACCATCTTTATTATTGTCTCTATAAACTTTAACTGGTTTTTTCTGACATAAAGCTTCATATTTACCTTGATGTTTTCTAATTTCGTGAGATCCTCTATACTGGTTAGGAACTAGAATAGCTACACCATCTACATTAAGTAAGTTTTTTTCCCAATGTTGTCCTGGGTCTGTTGTAGCATCAAACTCATGATATTTCATTTCACTATTTATTGAATAAGAAACTGTTAATTTATCATCAAATTTGTTTGTTACAACCTCATTAGTATCTGAATTTCGTATTCCTATTATATTTAGGTTGTAGTCACCACCTTCGAACCATTTATGTCCTTTAGATTCTACAGCTTTTTGAATTTGTTCTCTTGTATATGACATTATTCGCTATCTTTTTTTCCAAAAATTTTACCTGCCTCAGCAATTCCAAAACTACCTAAGGTAATAAATAAAAAGGAATCATATATAAACTCTTGTATTACTAGGTCTTTACCAAAAAATCCAGTAATTATATCAGCTACTGCAAATATTACCATTATTGTAAAGGATGCAAACCCAACTACTGATTTTTCGTTAATGTCATTTTCATCTTTGAAGATATCTTTAAAAGCCATCCACCTTTTTTTTAAGTAATTCAACATAAAATAACTATATTAATTGATAACTTTATTTACTTATAAATATAAAAAAAGGGAGTACTAACGCACTCCCTCTTAATTTATTTGTTATTGCTTTTTTTCTTTTAGGTCTTCGATTGTTAATATAAAAATATATATTATCCATCGCAAGAAAGACACTCACTCATCCTTGAACCTAAGTCACCTTTAATTACGGAATCTGTTCTTAAATAATATAAGGTTTTAATTCCTAATTTCCAGCTTTCTAAATGGACTTGATTTATCCATTTTGGGGAATCGTTTACGTCAAAAGATAAATTTAATGATTGTGTTTGATCAATATATCTTTGTCTAATTGCTGCTTGTCTAACTAATTCTAATTGATTTATCTCAGGAAATGTTAAAAATAATTCCTTTTCATCTGGGGTTAAAATATTATCAGGTAAACCTTGTGCTGATCCCTCTTCGGCTAGCATTTGATCCCACCATTTATCTTTATCTTCACCTTTTTCAGCTAAAATAGATTGTAATACTTTATTTTTTCTAATAAAAGTACCTTTAGCACCATTAAAAGTATAAATATTAGCAGGTAAAGGTTCAATACCAGCACTAATACCACCACAAATAACTGAATTAGATACTGTTGGGGCAACTGCTAATAAATGAGTATTTCTCATACCTGTTCCCCTACACCATAAAGGTTCTCCATATTCCTGCGCTAAAGCCATAGATGCTTTTTCTGCTTTACCTCTAATATCATTAAATATATTATGGGTATGTGCTGTAGAAGCTATAGAGTTAAATGGTAAGCCTTTTTGTTGTAAAAATGAATGCCAACCCATTACACCTAAACCTAAAGCACGTCCCTTACGAGCATGGTTATAAGTTCTTTGTAATGAATCTTTACCAGCAGATTTATCAATGAATTCTTGCATTACACCATCTAAAAACCAAGTTGCTAATTCAACTGCATCTGTATCTTTCCACTCATCATATTTAGATAAATTCATAGATGATAAACAACAAATAAAACTATGTTCTTCATCTGTAAATAGTGTAATTTCAGAACATATATTAGTCATAGATACTTCTAAATTATTTAATCTATAAGCAATCGGATTATCTTTATTTACATTATCCTTATACATTATATAAGGTTCACCTGTTTCCATTCTTGATTTTAAAACTGTAGCCCATCTATTCATTGATTCAGGATCTCTAGCTTCTAATTTTCTCATAAATGAATCTCCTACAACTACACATTGGTGTAAGTTTAGACATTGTCTATTAGGATCACCTTTAGGTCTACGAATTTGTAAAAATTCATCTATATCTCCATGTTCAATATCTAAATTAACAGAAGCTGCTCCTCTTCTAACATTTCCTTGGTTAGTTGCGATTATTGATGAATCAAATATCTTAGCCCATGGTACTACACCTTCACTTTTACCATTTCCAGAGATTTCAGTTCCACGTTCTCTAATGCGATTTAACGAAATACCTACACCACCACCGGATGCTGTTAACTTCATTAGTTCCGCGTTAGTTAAACCGATTCCACGTATTGAATCAGGTGTATCAACACCAAAACATGAAATAGGTAAACCACGATCAGTTCCCATATTTGATAACACAGGTGATGCTAACCCTAACCAACCATTCCACATGATTTTAAAGAATTTGTTAGCTAATTCTGGTTTTTTTAATCTGTTAGCTGCAGCATTAGAAACTCTTCTATATGCTTTTTTTACATCTTCTCCAGGTAATAAATAACCTTTAGAGATAGTTGCTAAAGAAATTTCATCCATCCACTCTGGATAGTTTTTACCTTTCTCCCAATTTGTATAATCTACCTGTAATGCGTTGTTTTCCATTTATATTATTTTATTACTTTTTTTTCTATTTTCTGATACTGTTAAGGGTTGGGAGTTAGACCAATGTATAGTTCCTCCTTTACTTAAGGGTAATATATGATCTACTTCCCAATAATCCCCATAATTCCCCCAATTCATTTCATCTGTAAATTGGTTTTGTAAATGATCCATAAACTTCTGTCTTGAACATCCTATAAGTTCTAATGTTTTTTGAGATTGAAATTCTTTTAACATTAATTTATATACTCTGTTTCTTAAATTAAAGATAATTCTATCCTGAGATGGGGCTTTGCGTTTATATTCCCTTTGATATTTACGAAGTTTATCATTATCTTTTCTCCACTCTTTTAAATATTCTTTTCTTTCAGATTTATGTTTTATATTATATTTTTTAGAATCTTCAATCCAACAAATTTTACATTTTGGTGAAAAATTATTTCTTGTTTTTCTCCAATAAAATTCTTCTACATTTTTAATTTTTTTACATTCAGTACATTTTTTGGTCTCCATACTTATAATTTTATTATAAATATAATGGAGGGCCAAATAGTTGACTAAAATAAATCATTTGCATCCCAGTTTTGGGCTCCTTTGGAATAATTAGTTACCCTTGTACTGAAGAAATCGGTGTGTTGTTTTCCACCTGAAAGGTTGTCAAACCATTTCATCCTTTGAATTGATTCTGGGTCAATTCCATTTACTATAGGTTCAAATCCTAGGTCACCCATTTTAGTATTGGTACGATGTTTGATAAAGGATACTAAATCATACTTTGAACACCCATCTAAATCTCCCATCTCAAATACTTTATCAATAAAGTCTAATTCAAGTTTTAGAGATAACTTTGCGGCTTTCTCAATATCTATCCTTAATTCTGGAGTGTTAAATTCTGGGTGTTCTTGCATTAGAGTCCTAAACAACCAGCATCCCGCTTCTGAGTGTAGTGACTCATCTCTAATACTCCATTCCACAATACTTCCTACCCCCTTCATTAGATTTCTCAATTTAAATGATAGTAAAACAGCAAATGAAGAAAATAAATTTACTCCTTCTGTAAATGCAGAAAACACAGCTAATGATTTAGCTCTTTCATGCCAATTAGGAGTACCATCATGAGAATCTCTTACAGTGGTTAAAGCTTCTATTTTAGCCATTGTTGCTTCATCTTCTAAGAATTCACTAAAATCATCTAAACCTAATTCTTCATTTAATAAAGAATAAGCTTCAGCATGTATTGTTTCAAATGCTCCAAAAGTAACCGCCATTTTAATTACTTCTGGTTTTCTAAACCATTTAGTAACTAAAGTTGACCAGTAATCATTTACTACAGTTTCAGTTTGAGCAAATCCTTTTAATATAGTTCCAATAATATTCTTTTCTGTTTCTGATAGGTTTTGTTTCCAATCATTAACATCAGACATCATGGGGACTTCTGTATGTAACCAGTGTGCTTGTTGTTGTTTTAACCAATAGTCAGATGCTGTTTGGTATTCAAAGGGTTTGTATACTATTCTTTCTTGTAGTAATGAAGTTTTTGCCATTTTTTATTTATTTATTTATTTTTATTAATTTAAGGATTTAATTCAAAAAATTTCTTTCGTAATAATTGTTTATCAAAATTATCTACATCAGTATCAAATTTATTAGAACGAGTTGTTGGAGCTAATGATTCAGATTCTTCACCTTCAAAATATTCATCTTTAACTGTAAAATGTCCAGTAGAAGTATCTGCTTCAATACCAAAGGTAAGCCCATCCATCCCATATCGATTTTTCATTAAATGGAATCTACCTGTATTATTAACTTTATCTTCTTTTTTACGTGAAAGAGACATGCAAAAATCAGTTATCATAATTTTATCATACGATCCTGCTGCTTTATCCCCCTGAATGACATTGTCATTTGCTCCTGCACGATTTACTTGAGAAACTGACCAAATTGGAATATCTAATTGTCTAGCTAATCCCTTAGTGCTTGTATAAATATCATCAATTTCGTCCTTACGCTCTCTGTTTTTCTTTCTTGATGAAAGAAGATCTACATAATCAATAATTACTAAATCTGGTTTAGATCCCATACTTGTTGCTTTCGCAATGTGTGATTCAATAGTTGAGATTGTTGCCTTTCCTGTTGGGTATTCTTTAATTATTAACTTTCCTGGTAGCTGAGGTATGATTTCTTCAATAGTTTCTCTATGTGAATCTACTTTATTAACTGGGATTTTAGTGAAAAAAGCGTCATATCTCTTTCCAACATAATCTTCCCCTAATTCTAGAGTATAGTGTAAAACATTATATCCTAATCTTACAGCATGTCCTCCTAAAGCAACTAATGACCAAGATTTACCACCTCCAGGATTACCAAAAATTAAACCAAAATCTCCATTTCCAAGTCCACCTTGTAATAAATCATTAATACGCGGCCAAGGAGTTGGGATTGTTTCTCTGGAATTTTCTCTATATCTAGATTCAATATCCTTAACATACTCATGTCCTATGTTTTTATCTTGTCCTGCTTTTAAAGCATTATCTACAATAAAACGAATACCATCAAAATCACCTGCTTTTAATAAATCTACAGATGACATTAGTGCTTTCTTTAATTGTTGGTTCTTACAGAAGTTTGTAAATTCTTCTTGTACATATTCTAAATCATCATCAGAAGTAACAAATGCTTGTTTTAATTGCTCTTTAATAGATATTTGTAACACTTCATTATCTACTTTTTGTAATTCAACTTTTAGAATATCTAATGAAGGAACTGTATGATATTTATCAAAATATTTAAGCACTTCTTTTATAGACCACTTAATAGCAGGATTTTCAAAATATTCATCTGAAATAATATCATGGATGTTAACTAAAAACTCTTTATGAGTTAATAAGGATGATAAGACCTGTATTTGGAATTTATGCCCGTAATTTTGAATGCTATTTAATGTCATTTATATAACTTTTATTTTAATATAACTAATCTTCTTTGTATTTCCAAATATATCCCCCAGAGGTTTTTGATATTCCTTTTAAAGCATTTGGAATTCCATTGTTACCTAAAGTTTTTCTAGCTTCTGTTATAGAGGAGAAGGTATTTACTATTTTATTAGTAATAGGATCAATTTGGAGTATTGATTTTCCCTTTTTAGGGGAACCAGTTTTTGCCTCACTAATTTTATCCCCCCAAGTAATATTACGAGATACACCTTTTTTAGCAGCACTAATTTTTGGATTTTTACCCATACCTTTATTTTTTCTTCCTATGCTCATTTTAAGTCTAGTTTCTTTATTATAAAATGAAGGACCACCCCCACCCTTGTTTTTATTCTTTAAAGAATATCCTAGTTTTTTATATTTTTGAACGTAAAATCTCTCCCAAAATACCCAATTGTTATCTTCAACTCTATCTATTTCTTTAATTTTTATATATTGGCCATAAGTTCTTTTATGCTCAGAAAATCTACGTTGAATATTTTTTGTTTTTCCCACATAAAAAGGAACATCACCTTCAGTTAAAATATATACACTAACCATATCTAATATTTTATTATACATATTAATAGGTATGGTATTTGTCGTAGAAAGTGTCAATCTTTATAACCTTTTTATTTTTCATAAGTTGGAAATAGAGCAAATATGTCTTTTAACCATGAATCTAAATTTCTAATCATCCCTCCTAATTTGTCTTCATTATAAAATGATACAAACATTTCAGGATTAAATTCAGGTAAATCTTCACTTATTAAATTATCTATGTGTTCTTTTCCTCTATCATCGATCATTGGAATGCTTAAATCCATAACTTTATAATTAGTTTCAATTCTAGCTTGTTCTTGAACGATACGTGAATATACGATATGGTCCTTGAATTTCCTAGCAGATATGTCGAAAATATCATCTAAGGTTAAATCTTGCGTTTTTAATTCAGGGAACTTTTTAAATATACCTTTAGCACCTAAACCCTTAACTCCTCTAATATTATCTGAATTATCACCTAATAAAACTTTATGTAAAATGAAATTATTAGGTTTTAAGCCAAATTTTTCTTCTACAGTTTTTGGAGTATAATATTCTTTCTCCATTGGTCTATATACAATAATCTTGTCTGTTACTAGCTGTAAGAAATCCTTATCACTAGATACTATAAAACAAGTTGAATCATGTTTTTCTACTAGTTTTTCAGCTAACACGGCTATAATGTCATCCGCTTCTACTTTATCGAGTATGGTGGTTTTAACAGGTAATAGCTTTAAATATTGTATTATACGTACTATTTGGTCAATTTTTGAGTCATGTTCTTCCTCAATATTATCAAATGCTTCCCAATTAGTAATTCTAGATAAATTCCTTGTTCCCTTATACTCGGAGAGCAGGTTCTTACGATTTACTGTTGAACCTGCCCCGTCGAATACTACATAAACAGAAGTTGGATTTGTTTGTCTAATCATAGCACCCAAAGAGCGAAAGAATCCTCCTAACCCTCCAATATGAACCCCATCTGGATTTACCATATTCATCATTGCAAAGTTTCTAAAAAATAGATTTAAACCATCTAAAATTAATACTCTATCGTGTCTATTTTGGGTAGGGATCTCCTGATCTTCCTGGATATCATCCAGAAGATTAAATAACTCTTTGTGTTTCATGTGTTTGTTTTATAAGTCTTGTACGTCGTAAAGTACAGGGGTTACGTCCTCTTGGTCTTCTACAATTTTGAATGTTCCACCACCTAAGATTTTAGTCCATTCATCTGAATGTGCTTTCTTATAAGCGTTTTTATCCTTATCTGTATCTTGGATAAAACCATGGTTTGTCATAACAATTTTACCTCTTGACTGCATACCATTAACGTGGTTTTTATCAATTTGTAAGTTTGTTCTTTTACCCCATTCTACTTGCTTACCACCTTTAATTGCTTTAATTTTAGATGTACCAGCATTAGAAACATTACCAAAAGTAACTACAAATGTTGCATCATACCACATTGCCATTCCACCTTTATTCATCATCTTTGGTTGTCCCATAGGTGATTCTGCTTTGGCGGTCCATACTTTATTAATACAAATTAAGGTATTAGTATAGGGTGATGATTCTTTACGAGACATTACAATACTTTGATTAACTGTATTACCAAATTGGGTTGACATTGCACCTGCATTCCATTCATTATTGTTCTTCAGTTTTTCAACTGACATTGCACAAGGAATTGATCCAATACTATCCCAGAAAAATGCTAAATCATAAGGTAGATTACCTTTTTTCTGTTCATTCTGTAGATCCATTATAAATGCTGCTACATCTTCAATGGTATGTAAAGTTTCTCTATCAACATAAATAAAATTACCTTCATAATCGATAACATTACCTTGATCATCTTTGATTAGTTTAACTTCTAATCCCATTTGAGCGGCATGTTCCCAATTCCATTTCATCTCAGTAATAATAAAAACAGGTAATATTCCCATTTTTTGTGCTGATACTGCTGCTTCAAGCAAAGCAGTTGTTTTTCCTGTATCGGAATGTCCTCTAAGTAATGAGATATGTCCCATTGGTACTCCAGGTACTCCAGCAATTTCTTGAAAAGCAGGTGATAATGGTATCCACTTTTGTTCCTTAAATTTGACATTTTTATCTAAACCTTTAGATGATTTAAATTTATTTAAGTCAAATTTGCTCTTAATCTCGGCGGACACTGCCGCCGAGAGAGACTTCGATGCTTTTCTTGCCATATTTAGAAAGGTAGATCATCAACTTTATTACCACTATTTGAATCATCAAATAATGAATCAAATTTGTCTACCTTACTTTGTTTAGCTTGATTAGTATCTAAACTAAAATTTGAAGGAGGTTTTGGAGTTGATACAACAGGTGTTGCAACAATTTCCTCAGAATCTTCTTCTGGTGATAACCATTTTTCTAATGCTGATTTCATCTCATCAAAACTAAAACGTTTAAATAAACCTTCTTTTGGGTTTGGTTGCTCATTTGTCCATTTTTCTACCAAACTAGCATCCTCACTAAGTGGTGATGTTTTTAAACGAACACGTACTGATGATTTATTATAAGGAGTACCAGTTGATTCTGGTCCTACTGTTTCAACTGTAAGGTCTCTACCATTTACAATATCAGTGTAATCTCCAATTTCATCATCAACAGCAAGTGCTAATAATTCTTCATATACTTGTTTACCAAATTGCCATAGTCTAGTACCTTTATCTTCTTCTCCACGTACTACTACAGGAACAAAAATACGGTTTTTAGCATCTAGTTTTTTAGCAAGTACATAGTTTTCTTTATTATACTCACCTTCACGTAGTTTTCCAGCGAATAGAGCAATTGGGTCTTTTTCTCCAAAATTAAGAGGTGAAATCATTACTTTATTAGTAATACCATAATAAAACTTCAACTCAGTAAATGGGTTAGAAGCATCATACGCTGATGGTACGATTCTAATTTGTTGTTTACCTACTGTAGGTCTCCAAAAAATTGTTGTGTAATCGGTCTTTTGACCACCCTGTGGTTTGGATTGGAGGGTATCCAATTTCTGCTTTAGTGCATTTAAATCCATAATGTAACTTATTTTTAATTATAACTGTTTATATGTAACTCTAATATACGAACTAAGGTTTGGGAAACCAAACTATACTTCGATTATTTTATATATTTTTGTATTTAATTGGTTTAAATCATTATGTTGTGTAAGTAAAACACAATTTCTATAATGTTGCCAATCTACTTTAAATTTAGTATCTACTACACCACCATTTAACTTTTTAATAAGTTCGTTAAGGGCATTAATGGTGTATAAGGTGTTAGATTCCTTTTTTCTATGTACCAAAATAGTATTATCTGGTATTGTGTGTACATTTCCTTGGTCTACATTATATGTAACCACATATTCATCTTTTCCTACAATTTCTAAAACAAACATTTTGTTATATATAATTGTATATTTTGACTGTATATTTTCGATAAGTGCATCTAACCCTTCTAGATCGGTAAAGGTGCAAAATAGTTTATTATTCAAATCTCCTGCGTTTTGGATGTTTTTTATAACATCATAATTCGCATTATACGTATTAGTATTATTCTGTAAAATTGTAGTCATAACCTTCTATTTCTTTAATGTTTAATTGGTATTTTTTAAATACATTTCTAATTTTTTCTAGTATGTTTTTCTCACTATCGTCTAAATCAAATAAAAACGAATCATAAGTATATAATACCAATTTTGTTTTGCAATTTCTTAGTATACAAAACATATCCCATAATATACGAACGTTCATTGACGTCTCCAAATTTTGTAATATATAATTAAATAATTTTTGTGGATTCATATTATCTAATTTTTCCTTTTCATACCTATATCCAGAAACCTCACATTCTACAAACCCGTCGCTTTCAAACTTATTCCAGAGATCTAATACGTATTTCTCGATTTTTTGAAAGAATTCCAAGCCTTTGTAATTGTCAAAAACGCCTCCATAGAGCTGTTTGAAGGTAAGTTCTTTCGATTTTTTATAATCCACTCCATATAAGGTTGCAAAATGAGCGTGAATATCAACATTGGCAAAATCATAACCAATAAGGCGAGCAGACAAGCTAGGATGGTAAGCGCTGATGTCAATTTCCACGAGCCTATTATTACGTGGTATAAAACTTTTTCTACATCCGTTTTCTTTATTAAGTGCGGCATAATTTACGTTTTTAAATTTATTTGAGGGTCTTGTTGTTGTTGTTTTTAAGTTGAACTGAGTGTAGACGTATTCACCATCAACGGGATGGAAGTATTCTTCGAAGGTTTTATTATGTATTCGTACTCCATTTCTCTCGATGGCGTTGAATACCACGGATACTCTACTGTTAAAGAACTCATCATATTTTGTTTTTTCTATGTTAATATTCGCTTTTAGATCTCTAAAAATCGTCTCACACAATTCGTAGTGTTTAACAATCGGTATAATTAGGTTTAACTCACGGTTATCTTTGTGTTTACGGTAGTATAAATCGTGTGTTTGTGTTGTAGGACGTATATACGTATGAGGTGGTGGTGTTATGTCGTAAAGAGTTTTGTTTGGAAAATAATGTAATATCTCCTTTTTATCTCTACAATATAATACTTCGAACTTATTTAGTAAATCGTTTATATGCGTGTTTAATACATTTAAACATTCACTATGTGCAATGCATACCATAAAGCCTTTGTTTGCTTCAATTGGTCTAATATACACCAAACTTACGTGATTTTGGGTAGGGTGTATCATATCATTATAAGGTATTACCTCAATGAAAGCCTTTTTATAACCACTATTTTTCAAAACATTTAACTGTTCCTCGTCTTCTACAAGCCAGTACATATAACCTTATTTTACTCTAATATACGAATGATATTGTTAATATCCAAATATATTTTAAGTTGGTTTTTTTATTATAAATTTAATATGTAAGCTCTTTTAGGAGTTTGATTTGAAGAATTGATCATATCTACCTTTGAAATATGATTTAAAACCTTGTAGTTTAAAATTCTTTTGTACCCTATTAATGGTTTTTAAATTAACATTATAAATCTCAGTTCTATCACCTGTTATTACCCATGGAAGTTGGAAAGCCTCATATAGAGTATATTGTACTGATGAATCTTTATTTAAAAATAAATTGTATTGAGATTTACTTATTTCTACATATTTAATTTCATTTATTTTAAATGCAAAGTACCTTTGTATTTCTCCTATACTATAATTATTTGAAGTAGGTAGAGGTTGGATCTGAATAGGGGGTTTTGGGACTGGTGTTGTATCATTTAAATTTATTCCTTTAGCCCAATAATATTCATCATCTATTATGTTATAGGAATTAGGAAATTCTTCTAATTCTGGGTTAAATGGTTGGAAATCGTTTAAATTAATTGAGGAAAGTTCTAAAGGTAAATTAGGTTTGTCATTTGGGTTTCTACCAGTAAATGCTTTTCCATCACCTGTTTTAAAATAAGATCCAGAATATACTTTGTTAGTGCCTAGATGTACATATTCATCACCAATGGTGAATAAATTTGTTTTTATTTGTGATTTTGGATAATACATTATACGTAATTTGTGTTTTTAGTATTCCACTGTGATTGAGGTAACCCCTCATTATCTTTTTTAGCATTTGCTATAGAAGCGTCTGTAACACGAGTTACATCGAAATGAACACAGTCTACATAATTATTAAAATCACCTCCCCATCTCATGCCTAGTGATTTTGCAATCGCAGGAATACCAGATTCTATCCAAGGTTTTCTATCTTTTTTTAAATAAACATTACCATTAGTATCTTTAACATTCATATCTATAGCATAAGCATAGTTATGAGGTGAATACCCCGGAGTTGCATTATTTGAGTTTTGAGCCTTTAATTCAATAGATCGTTGATATGTACGGTAAGTAGCATTTATTATTAAAGTATACCCAGGATATTTTTCATCTAATTCATTAAGAAATTTTTTCCAAGTATCTTGAGTATTAATATTTAATTCACCTACTAACCAATCTATACCTTGATATTTTTGATATGTTCTAGCATCAAAAGGAGACCCTGCTACCGTTCTATTATCTAAAATTTTCAATTTTTCATTAGGATCTTTAGGTGGAATAGGACCTTTAACTTCTATAGGACCTTTAGTTTGTGTTGTTTCTCTTTTCTTAAAATGAGAAGGTTTTAGTGATGGAGGTTGGTCTGTAAGACTAGTTGATATTGTTTTTATATTTGTTTCCCATAAATTACCCTTTACAGAATGGTTAATTCCACGGATAACAAATTTAAGAGCTTTAGGGTAAGCAGGTGGTAGAAATCTTTGGTTTATACTTATTTTATTATAAATTTTCATACCACTTAATCCTTCTGTAGTTAAGTCTAATTCTACAGGAATAAAACCACTTAAACTAGATTGAACCCCAGATTCTGTAAATTCAGCAACATTTATATTATTTATATAAGTTTTAAAACTATTAATACCACGATTAACAAACCCAGAATCCTCTATTGATTTATACCATAAAGCATTACTAGCATATATTGTAACTTTTTGACCATTTCTAGAGGAAAGACCAGTATCTCCACCAAAAGCAGAAATTATATAAGATTTATATTCTTCTCCTGGAAGGATATTTAAATTTTCTAAAACTGTTTCACTATCTACAAGTGTTGGATCGATTATTTTTCTATTTGGGAATTTCTTTTTGTCTGATCTTTGGATTGCTTGTACTTTTGAGACTACCTCATCTAATAATTTTTTATTATTTGCATCTTGTTCCCAATCCCCGGTAAGTTCATCATTATCCCAACCAAGATCATCAATATTAGTATTTTGCCATTCCCAATCATAATTTAAAGTACCAAGTGAAACAAATCCATCTTGATCTATTGTACTTTTATCACCCTTTGTAGACATATCTTGTTTAAAAAGAGTTATTATTTCAGATGGAGAACTAACACCTTCTTCTGGGGATTTTTTACTACCAATGTATTCATTTGTACTAGGGTCATTTTCTACTTCTTCGGATTTTTCTTCAAATCTATTTACAAGACCATCATTCCAATTGTTAAAAGGGATTGATGCAGCATCACCATTAGCAGTAGCACCCAAAGAAATCATAGACATTAAATCAGGGGTTATTTTAGTATTGAAAGAAAAATCTTTAACAAAATTAGATTCTCCTTTACTACTATAACCTAATATCTCAATAGGGGCTGTATCTTGAAAAGGTTTTAATCCGTCTAATCCTTTAATAGGGTTTTGTTCTAAAAAATATATAACATTATCATCTTTTACAGCAGGTTCTATATTAGTAGTACCACCTGTACATTTATTAATACCATTACATATACCTTGAAGATATTGAAATAAACTTAAATCACCTTTACCATCAAGATTACTATCTAGTTCTGATTGAAGGAAATTAATGTTCATATAAATGTTCATTAGTTTACCATATGTAACTTTATTAACTGGATCCCAGACTACAAAAGGTCTAGTACCTTTAGATTGTGCCCCATTATAACTTACATCTTCTGTAAGAGGTGTTCTAAAATAAGAAAAATTAGAAAATTCTTCAGTAAATTTAAAATCAAAAATACATATTCCTGGATCTAAAGGGATTAGATTAAATATATAATTACATCTATTAGTTTCAGCTCCAGTATCAATAGTAACTTGTTTAAATTTAGGGGTGTTACCATTTGTAATATCTCTAAATATTTTTTCTTGAAGGTTTTCTAAAAAATCTCCTAATCTTATATAATACCTTTGAGTTTGGGGTACACCATTAAGGTATTGATTTTTTTTAGCAGAAACATCTAGATTAAAATAATTATCATTTGTAGGAAAATTTAAAATAGTTTGACCTAACCATTGTGATATCACATTTGATCCTATATTATTAATAAGGGAATTATCATAGCTACCATCATCATTTTTATCAACATCAAATTTATCTGCTAATTCTTCTTGAATGTAGGGAATTGATGCTGTGGTAATTTCTACAGCAGGTTTTCTAACATTTATAGATTCTATAACACTACCTAAAGTTATTAAATCTACTTTTATATCATAACTACCATCTTTATTTACTTTCCAAGAAAAATTAGATACTTTTCCAAAAAAACCATCATAATTACCTTGAGTTTTTTTTCTTATAGTATCTATTTTTTTCAACATTGATTGTTGAGTAAAAGTATTTTCCTTAAACCAGCTTTCCTCAATAATAGTTGAACCCATTTGTTCTATAGTTACATTAGGAGGAGTATTAGGAGAATCTTTTATTTTTTCAATATTAGAAACATATTTGTCCCAACCCCATTCTAATATCATAATATACCCTAATCTTAGATAAACTAATTCTACTAAATTAAATTGAAATTTATTATAAACTTTAATATTTACTGATGCTTTTCTGATAGATCCTCTATTTAAGGATTCAACTGTAAAATCAGTTATACCCCCCACAGGTTGTAAACCTTGAGAATTACCTCCTAAACCACCGTACATTTTATCTATACTATTTGATAATAGATTGTCTTTTCTTACACCACTTCTTGAAAGATAGGGTTGTGGTAAATTAGTATCATAATCATTTATAGATTGGATTGTATTAAATAATACTAGATTTTTTGCTAAACCAGTACCTTTTAAATTTTCAATATCTGTGCTTTTAGTTGTTTGATCAGAAGCTTGAGAAAAAATATCCTTTAATTTTTCTTTTCCTTTCTCTCCTTCTATAGAAACACCAGATGCCATTTTTATCCAAGAATTTCTATTGTTTAAATAATTTAATACTAAAGGGTTACGGTTAATTGATTCAGAATTATAACCAGCACCATGCATTTTTTGCCTGCTGTCTATTTGTTCTAATATTCTAGGACTAATTGGTTCTCCTATTAAATTTCCCATAACTATTTAGAGTTTAATTGGTCGTAATCTAATAAAATTTGTGCTATATTCCTAGGAATTCTAATTTGAACTCCTAAAGGAGGATACATTGTATTTTGTGGTAATTGAGGGTTAGCTATTGAGATAATCCACCATAAACTAGGATCACCAAAGTTATTTTGAGCGAGTATATCAAATCTATCACCTATATCAGTATAAACATAAACATCATCAAAACTTAAAGGAATATTAGGATATTTTGTAGTAGACTTATAATTTTTTCCACCTACAGTTTTTCTATCTCTTATATTTATATACCTTCCCATATTTTTTTATATTATTATATTGTAACACCATCTCCATTTTTAGTGTAGTTTTGAGTAAAACCATTACTTAAAGCAATATATCTTTCAGACCCAAATGTTACTAAATCTCCTTGAGTGCTTGTTCCTTCTTGGTTTGTCTCTGCAAAAATGTTCTTTTGTACTTGTGGAACAAAATTATGAATAGGTACAAAATTAAAACCTGATACTTTAATTATGAAAGGTAATTCTTTTACACTTTTGTCTGATCTATTTTCATTAAATCCTGCTCCAGGGATTGAAGAATCATTAATACCAATTTCCCATGGTGATTCTTGAGGAACTGAGAATGAAATTCCTTTCATTATACCCACCTGATTAAATAAATAACCACCTATAGTTAATTCTATTAAATTACCTCTCATATACCCATCTGATGAATAATCAGGAGCGCATACTGATGCTAAATAATTTAATTTTTGGTACATGGGCATTAATTCTTGTTTAGATTGGGCAGCAACAGTCCAAGATAAATTAACATTTCTTTCAAACCCTTGGTAATTATAAAGTGATTCAGCTCTTCCCATAAAGTTTTGTGAGCCCCAATCAGCACTATAATTATCATCCATAGAGTCTATAAAAGCTCTAAAATGGATATATGTTTTTAAAGAAGGATCGTTATTATCTATTACCCCTATTCTAAATTTACATAAATCATTTATTTCTTTTGATGTATCAACATTATCTGATTTATATATTTGTAGAGCGTTTATTTTGTCTAAAGCTTCACCCCTGCCTGTTACATAACTAGTTCTTGCAAATTTTCTACCTGGGGATCCTTGGTTAACTCTACCATCTAATCTTTGATTTATATCATTATAATCTATGGATTCCGGAGAATTAGATTTAGTGTTTTTTCTAAAATCTTGTAAGATAGCATTATCTACAGACCCAGAATTACCTGCAACCATTAATTGGTTATAATCTAAAGTGTTTTCTAGACCATTAACATTTGCTTGATTAGATTTAAAAGAACCAGTTTGAAATACATTTGTTGAAAAATCTTGTAATACGTTTGTATTATTTACTTGAGTATATTTTCCTTGGAAAAGATCTACACCACCCATTGACTGATAAACAGTACTTAAAGTTTTACCAAATATTTTTGCTGCTTGGTAATACACTGAAGGTCTAGCAAAAACTGAATAGTCTTCTCTTCCATAATTAAGGGTTGATGCACCAGAACCAAAAGTACCAAATGAAGGAGTTGGAGTAGTATCTTGTCCAAATAGCCCTGTACCAAATGTAGGTTTTGGAATTGGTTTTGTTGTTTTATTACTAGTACTAAAGAAACGATCAGTTGTTGATTTATCTCCTGCTAAATTAGGATTATTTCTTCCCGTTCTATTTTTTGATATAGAAACCCTTGTTTTACCTACTCCTAATGTAGATCCTGGACCTCCTGAGTATGAATAAAGTTCTGTTGCTTCTTGTACTACATATCTACCAGGGTTATCTGGTTTGCGTACTCCATCTTTTATAAAGGAATTAGTAAATTGAATTAATCTACTAGTACCTGGTTCAGTAGAGTTTTGTCTTTCGTTTTGAGCTAATGTATTTAGATAGATAGGTTGAGATAATGGAAGGGATCCTCCAAAACCTGTTGATAAAGAATTACCATTAGCTACATCATTTGTACTGGCAAATGGGTTGATTCCTTGTTTAAGTAAATGTCCACCTAATGGGTTAACCGCAGCCTGTGCTAATGTAGATGTTGGTAGGTAAATACCGTTATTTAGAGGTAATTTATTAGGATTTCCTATTATACTATTAGATTCACCCTGGGCTTTAACATTAACTCCACTTCTAGAAAGTGCATTTTGTTTGACAGTAAATAAAAGTCCATTTGGAGATTTAAAATCAAACATCATTTGAGTTAACCTAGAAACATCCCTTACCACTGCTCCTGGTAGTAAAGATCCTCCTCTTAATAGAAAATCTTCATCACCAAAACCTGGTCCTTCTCCATTGGGTATAGAGGTGGTAACGTAAGGTTGGTTGCTTGAACCTTGATCACGTCTATCACTCCCATACCTTAAAGATTTTAGGTTGGTTGTTAGGTTAACTAATGGCATAGATTACTGTACGTTTCCTGTTGTATCTACTGCTCTTGGTGTTTCTGAAACAAAATCAATATATGTTCCTTTTGAGAACGTATTATTAACTGGGATTGTTCCTGCATTTTTTAATGGTGCAGAAGGTTGGTTACCAGTTAATGGTGTTAATTGAGATCCTTCAGTTTCAAACTTTTTAAGTAAAGGCATAATTTTAATTTTTAAGGTTAATTATTATTTTATTATAAATATTAGTTTTATTTAAGGAATAAACTTTATTGAACAGAATAAGCGTATTTTCCAACAGCGGTACCTAAATCATCTCCATTCATTTGAATTACAGGATCGGGTCTGTTAATGGCTTTTTCTAATAATTTTTCCATTTTAGAATTATCCTGTTTTACTATTGTTGTTTGTGGTTGTGATGTTGTATTTGAGTTTCCTCCAAATAAGTCAGTACCCGCTATAACTGTATCTTTATTGTTTAATGCTATTGCTCCTTCAGGACCCATTAATGTTCTAGAACCATAACCACTTGAAGCACCTGGGGACATTAAATCATCTGCTTTGCTATAAAAAGAATAACCTAAAGCTAAGGCAGATGCTGCACCCGCTACACCTAAAATAGGACCAATAAATGGAATTGCGGATAGTGAAGAGAAAGCTCTCATTGCCATTTGTGCTATATCAGCTAATAACCCTGATTTTTTAATTGCATTTCCAACAGTTGAAATAGCATTACCAATTGTTGCTGCCGCATTACGGGCTAAATCTAAAGTATATCCTGCTTTTTCTATGATAAAATCTTTTGCTCTTATAGCACTTCTTTTTAAGTAAATACCAACACTTTTTAATAAAGACACATTTCCTAATTTTTTCTGGAAGTTTTCTTTTATTGTTGTTATTAATCCTTTTTCAGCTAATATATTTTGCATTCCTTTACTAGAAATTATTCCCTTATCATGGATTTGAGATATTTTTTTCTGGACATTTACTTGTTGTTCAGTAATAAGTCCTGCTTTGGAAGCAATATTTGTTAAAACTTGGTTTCTATATACATTATTACCTAAAAATTGAAGAGTTTTATAAACTGCTGCTATACTTCCTAATACTTTTAAGAAAGTCATAGATTCAGAGATTAAACTAGCCATATAACCTACGGCATCAGCTAGGGGTTCAATTATAGGTAACATAGCATTTGCAACTTGAACAAATAATTCTTTTGCTTTATTAAGAGAAGCATTAAATCTATCTTGTATAGATTCCGCGTGTAGAGCATCTGCTAATTTTTTATCTCCTAATTTTGCTGCTATTTGATCCTGTGATAAACCTTCTTTAACTAATCTATTGTATGCTTCCTTTGTACTTGCATCTTGACCTCCTAGTTTAGTTAATATTTCTTGGGTTTGTAAAGTTTTTGCTAAATCTTCTCTATTCATTCCTACAGCTTTAGCTAATGCTTCTTGCTGTATTCTATTCATAGCAGTAAATTCAGCTGCTGATCCTGCTTGTTTAGCTATTTCTTCTGCTACAGTTGCTAAGTCATTATTTAATGCTGCTTGTCTAGCTTTTTCTAAATTAATATTTTTACCTAATAATAATTCTGCTTCTAATTCATTTGTTATAGAAGATTCAAAATCCATTAAACTACCTGCTATACCATCAACAGCACTTAACTCCATACCAAATTGCTTAGCGGTTTGAACTGCTTTAGCTAATTCAATAGGGTTATTAGCCATACTTAATTGGATACTACTAGATAACTTTGCTACTTCTTTTAATATTTCTTTTTCTGTAATTGCAGTACCATTAGCAGCATTCATAGCTACTGATTGGCCTAATACATTAGATGCTATTTCTTTTGATGTCTTACCCGTTAGTAAACCAAGTTTAGCAATTTCTCCACTCGTTTCGGCACTTAATCCTAATTGGTGTGTTAACTGCGTTTGAGTTTGTAACATCTCAGCAGTAAACATTGCATTAGTTCCAAGAATTTTAGATAATTCTATTTGGGATTTTGCAACTCCTTGGGTAGTAACAAAAATACTATTAGAATCTTGTGCAATTTGGGAGAATTCTTTATTCATCCCTTGTGCTTCATGATAACTTACCCCTAATTGTTGGGCAACATCTTTTGTAGTTTTATCTAGACCTTTAAAAGCATTAAATATACCTAAAACTGCTATTTCAAATAATCTAAGGGGAGTTAAAGTTTTTAAAATATTTCCTGAGAGTATTTTTGATAATGTGCCACTTTTATCTAATTTATCAGCTAAACCACCAGCATTTTCTCGGATTAATTGAAAAAAACCTTTTTGCTTTTGTAAAATATCATTTGCCTTAGTATATTCGTTTACCTTTTCTTGTTGTTTATCTAATTCAGCTGATTGTAAGACAAAAAATTCTTGTTGTTGTTTTGTAATATCATTACCTAAAGCCTTTCTTTTAACTTGTAATCTAAGTCGATTAGAATCTATTTTTTCTTGTGCTTTAGCTAAATCTTTTTGGGTAAGAGTATCACTTTTTAACTTAGCATACAAATCAATTAATTCATCTGTATTTTTTACACTTTGTTTTAGATCAGCAGCTAAACCTCTTTGAAATGTTTTACTAGCAATTTCAAAGGCACTATTCATATTACCTGCCTCATCAACCGCTTGTTCAAAAGAATTAATTAATTTATCACCCAAAGAGGTAATAGCATCATACATAAATGCTAACTCCTGTTTTAAGTCTTGTGCTTCTTTTTTAGCTTTTCCGTCTCCGAGTGCCATATAAAGTTATTTTATTATAAATATGAAAAAGAGTAACTATTTATAGCTACTCTTTCCTTCATATGCTTTAGATGCTTGTTTAAATTGAGGGGCATTTACTTTACCTTCAGAATTTACTAATGAAGTTTTACCAGCGCTCATTTCATTATTTTCTGCAGCGGCTTTTGCTTCGTAAAAGTCATTAATTTCCTTAAATGTAAATTTACGTAGCCAAATAGGCATATTATAAATAGTATTGTAATCGTATCCACCTTTACCATGAAAAACTATTTCATGGATTTGTTTAAATATATTTAATCTAATTTGAGGAGCTGTCTCCGAAGTCAGGCCAAAAAAAGTTAAGCCCAATGGGCACAACTACCTCCTCTCCTGAATCTAAGGTTACATTAAGATCTACGTCGGGGGAAGTTAAAGTTAAGTGTTGTCTAAAGGCTCTAGCATCTCGAGCTAAAAAGTAATTATCAACAAATTCTCTAATATCTTTTTTTTCAGTTTCTCCATCAACCGAAGTAAGGGTATATTTTAATCGAGTAGAAGCTTCATAAGAAGCATTTTTATTAATCTTTTTTAAACCTTTTAATTCTCTTTCAATTTTAGATTCATCATGACCTGTTAATAATTTGTAAGTAATTTTAGTACCGCTATGTGGTAGGGTAAAAGCAAATTCATTTTTATCCTCAATCATAGAAGAGCTATCAAATTCTTTATTTTCTAATTCCGATAAATCTATAGTTTCTGTTTTTCCATTTACTATAGTTTTATACTCTGATCCATACCCTAAAATACGGGTAGCAATTAGGATAGCATTTTTATCACCTATAACTAAATCTTTTAAATCTATTTTAGATACAATTACAGATTCTAATAATTTGTCTAATACATTACCTTTTTCAATAAATGACTGATTAGATAAAATATCTTCTTCTTTAGCAGTCATATATTTGATTTCTACTTTACCACTAGAAAGGGGATTGTCTTTAGGATATAATAATCCTTTAGAGGGTAATTCTATTTCTTCTGTTGGGAATTTAAATTCGGCCATAATCTTTATTTGGTTAAAACGTTTTTATCAGTTATAAATATACAATATAAAAAAAAGCTTGCCCAAGGGCAAGCAATTTTCTAAATTAGGGGTGAGTAAAATTTTTAGAAATTTAATACACAGTAATCTGGTTGAACTGTCATTGTAATTTCTTGAGCAGCATTTTCAGTATCCCAGTTATAATCTCCAAATGAAGCTTCTGTAATCATTGCTCCTTTGATGATCCATTCTGATACAACATCACCTACAGGTCCTAGTACATTGATTGTAAGATCTTTCTTATAGAAATCACTATAACCATCTCTACCAGTTACTGATTCATGGTGTAATCTAACCCATTCCATTACTGATTGTGCACCAGATGGTGTAATTGGATCAAATAGTGTAAACTGAATAGTTCCCCAAGTTGTTTTACCTTTTACAAAACGTTGAACATTAATATGATTTAATGGTACTGTTCCTTGTGATACAGTTACGGCTCCTACACCTTTCATGATGTATGCTGGAAATCCGTCTACAAAAGCTATAAATCTATTCTTTTGTTTTGGCTCGAAAGCTGTGAAAAATATTTCGTTTGGGTTTAATACTGCCATTTTATTTTCTTATTTTATTATAAATATTCGGTTTTCTTTTTTTTATGCTGGAAATGTTGCTCCAGTTGGTAATACGTTGAAATCAAGTATAATAAATTCAGCTGTTTTTGTTGGTTGTAAGAAAATCTGACCGATTAACTCATTTCTATCAATAACATCCGGTGAATTATTTGTTTCATCCATTACTACTTTAAAAGCATATAATCCTTGTCTTTGTTGTACTGATTCTAAGTAAGGGTTAACTTGCGTTAAAAAGTTATTTCTTGTAGCAATTGTATTTGCTTCAAATACTAAGTTATCAGCAATTTGAGAAATGTAACTTTTAAGTGTAATTAACAATCTACGTACATTTACTCTATCTAAAGCAGTTGCTGCTTTTTGTAATGTTTTCTGTCCGAATACTACAACTCCTTGTTGTGGGAATGTTGCAATTGGGTTAACATTAGCTCCGTATAAAGTATCTCTATTTGCAGAAGTTAATTTTCTTTCAGCTCTTAATACAGAACCTAACCCTCCTCTAGTAATACCTGCTGGTGCGAACCATGGGTCTGAAGAAGCGTCTGTGAAAGCATATACTCCTGGTATCATAGTTGAAGCTGGTACATAAACTGATAATCCAGTATTTGGATCAATGGTTTGTAACCAAGGCCAATATGCTGCAGCATAACTACTATCTACTCCTGATGCTTTTTCAATTACTGTTGAAATTCCTACATCATGACTAACTAAGTCCATTATATAAATTGCATCTCCTCTTGAAATTGCAATATTTTTTACTAGATTAACGGAATCTGCATGGTCTTCTAAAGTTAAACCAGGTGTTGAGATTACATTAAATTGATAATCATCTTGATTTGCTAATAATTGTATAGCATCAGTATAATCATCACTTTCTAATCCTTGTGTTTGAGTACTTATATTTTCATAAAAGTTATTAGCACCACTATCAACATTATTTGAACCAATAGCACCACTAAATGAACCTGATCCTACTACTGGTAAACTTCCTGTAAAATTATCTTTTGCAAATCCAGCATTATCAAAATAATGAGGAGTATTAAAATTTACCTCTTTTACTCTTACATAGCTAGAAATATTAGGATAATTACCTGATTCTTGTAAAAATGTATCTCCATCTCTAGTTACTACATCAGTAGACATATCACCAATTACTCTTGAAATATAATTTGGAGAGAATGGGTCTAATGAAAGATTATTATATGATTCTAGTACTACTTTTTGGTTATTATTGTCATTACCACGTCTAATTAATAATGAAAATGTACCTGAAGATGTGTTTGCACTTGCAATTTCCCATCTGATGTTATCAGCTGAACCTGATTCTAAAGAACCACTTGCAAGTTCTGTTGTTCCTGTATTCATTATTTCTCCTTCAGAAATAGTTTCTAATACGAAAGGAGAGTCTCCTGAAGTTGGGCCTCCTGAACCTGTTGCTATTAATGAACTCTCTGCTGAAGAGAATGAACCTGAAGTAACACGTGTTACTAATAAAGAACTACCTCCACTTGAAAAGTAGTTATTAGCTGCTATTGAAGTTAAGTATGAATAGCTGTTAGATCCACTTTCTAATGCTCCACCAAATATTGCTTGGAAAGAAGAAAATGAACTAACATATGTTGGTCTTTCAACAGGACCTTTTACGGTTGGGCCTATTATAGCCGCACCTCTTGTTAAAGGTTGAGCCGTAACAAGGGATTGATCGTTTTCTCTTGCTAATACTCCTGGAGATATTAATGTTTCTGCCATCTTATTTTTGTTATTTTAATAATTATTTTATTATAAATATTAAAGAAGGATTCAAAAAATTATTCTGGGGTGATGAATTCCCCAGTTTCTAAATCAATGTTTCCATCCCCATATTTTTCTTGTAATTCTTTAGCTGTTTTGTTTGTTTTTTCTTGTAAATCTGCTAAACCATCTAAAATTGAAGCTCTTTGCCCTTCTAAGAAAGCTTTTTGAATATCCACTTGACCTAAATCAAAAGTAATTTTGTTTTGTGTTGATTGGTATTCTCTAAGAACTTTTAATTCTTCTTCTGTTAATTTGATTTTCTTACTCATGTTATCGTTGTTTATAAATATTAATTAGGTTTTGAAACATATAACATAAGTAATGTTTTTACAATATCCAAATTATTTTTATCTATTTTTCTGTCTATATTACAAAAAAAAATTAACGTAAATTTAGGTGTATAATTAATTGTTTTATTAAATATGTTGAATGAATTAACCATGAAATTACAATTAAAACCCTACGTTATAATATTGGATTTTTAATGTAAATAATATTCATTTTCTATTTAATTAATCCTCTCCCTCAGATTCATCTGTTTCTTCCTCTTCTACTTCGGGTTCTGGTGTTATAGGATCGTTGATAGTTAAGGTTACAGTAACTGGGGTTATTTTTTTATCAATTTGGGATTGGATACTTGATTCTATACTAGAAACCTGCTCTTCACCCATAGCTGATTTTGTCCAAGCTATTATATCTTCATGTGATAATTCGTTGAATGGAGTAAAATCAGTTATATTACTAGTGTCTAATGTTTGTGTTCCAATACTTCCAGCACTATACGAATTACCCTGTTCGTCTACTTGGTCGGATACACCATCTACTCTCCAATGTACATTATATACTACGTTTGATTCGTTGTTTTGTTCTGTGTGACAATCCACTGTTCTACAATTCCAGTTGTAAGTTGTCATAATTTTATTTTTAATTTTTTATTTGTTATAAATATATATCTACCTATTTAATCACATAAAATGCGAATGTTATTATTATTGGGATAGCGCTTGCTATAAAATCCCACCACTCTGGGTGGCCTTTCCCCCAATACCAATCGTGCAAAACCTCCTTTAGTCCAACGATAACTATTCCAGCTATTGTTCCAATTAAGAAGTAAATGTTAGTATTAAAAAGTATGTCGATAGCTACCCCTAGAATTTGTAAAGGGTAGCCTACAAACATTCCTAGTAATACGTGATCTTTTTTATCTTTTGGTATTGAGTCTATTATTTTCTTTATCATGTTTTTTATGGAAATTGAATTACTGTTAAAGTTATTGTTTGAATATTGTTGTTGTTTGATGTGTCAACATTATCTACCGTAGCACTTACGAGTTCCATCTTATAAGTTACAGTTGAGCTACTACCACCAGATGCGAAAAATGGAGGGTATTGGTTAGTGGTAAAGGTAGAAGTAATATTTGGGGTTTGATAACCGGTGCTCCTATTCACACCTCCATAAGTAACTGTTGGTTTTCCACCAGTATAACTAACATAAGTCCAATTGTATGTAATATTTTGAGAAGTTGTGCTTTCATTGTTTACATCCACATGAGTTGTACCACTTGATAAGTATAGATCATTTACTGACCCACAATTACCCCAGCTAGGTGAATTACCACTAGTTAAGGCTGAATTTGTTTTAAAGTCTGTTGGTTCTGAAGTAATATTTGTAACGCACCAATCTGTTAAGTTTTGGTTGAAAACTGTTGCTCCATAAAACATTTCAATCATGTTAGTGACACTACTCACATCCCAATCTCCAATATCTTGGTTAAAGGTTATTGCATCTTCAAACATACTATTCATATTAGTCACACTACTCACATCCCAAGAACCTATATTTTGATTAAAATCATCTGCTTCCGTAAACATTCCATCCATATAAGTTACACTGCTCACATCCCAAGAACCAATATATTGGTTGAAATCTCTGGCCTTAAGGAACATGTTAGTCATATTAGTAACATTACCTACATCCCAAGAATTTAATGGTTGGTTGAAATTTGCGCAATCCTGAAGAATACCCTGCATATTACTAACACTACTTACATTCCAAGCATCAATATCTTGGTTAAAAGCAGTCTTCCTAAACATTTGATACATATCAACCACACCACTCACATCCCAAGAACTTATATCTTGATTGAAAAATGTTGCTGCTGAGAACATACTTCTCATATCAGTCACATTACTTACATCCCAACCATCAATGTCTTGGTTAAAATCTGATGCATTTTGAAACATTGAACTCATTTCAATAACATTACTCGTATCCCAAGAACCTATATCTTGATTAAAATCTCCTGCTCCCTTAAACATACCAAACATATCAGTAGCACTACCCACATCCCAACTAGTAATATTACCATTGAAATTATCTGCATCATTAAACATATATCTCATATCAGTGACATTACTCACATCCCAAGAATTTAAATTTTTATTAAAAGCTGTTGCACCAGCAAACATGTTCTCCATAGTAGTACCCCCACTAGTATCCCATCCACTAATATCAGCATTAAAAGTTGTTTTTGATAAAAAAGCATCACTAAAATCTGTTACTCTACTCACATCCCAGTTTGGCATAGTACCAAAAGGTGTTACGTCGTAAAGACCTGTAACAGGCTCTTGTGCTAAACAAGTAGCTACAACTGAAGCAAAGTTAGCATCTGTTATAAATAACCCCCCATAATTTCTAAACTCAAGTAAACTTGTAGCTGGGGGAGTATAGTAAGAAGGAGAGAATTGGTTACTAACTGAATCGTTTACACAGTCTTGTAAATCATCTGTAGTTGGATTTATTTCATCCACCACGTCTTGCAAACTAAATGTTGTTGTATTTGGTACTCCCATATTTTTCTAGTTTTTCTAACCTAGCTTCTAATTCAGCTATTTTAGCAATTAGTAAATCTATATAAGCAACAGACTTGAATCCTTGGTTGTTTTCTCTTACAAACTCAGGGTTGGTTTTTTCTAGCTCTTGCGCTATAACACCGTATCTCTTCTGTCCTTTTTCTGTTTTTAGTTCAAAAGTTTTCCAATCTACTTTAACTCTATTATCACATACTTGTTCAATATTTTCTTTTAATCTTTCATCAGAAGATAATATGAAGTTTGTAGCTGTAACGGTATTACTGAAAGTGGTTGCACCAGTTCCGCCCATCCACATCCTAGTAGCGTGGCCGCCTCCGTTACCTAATCTAATAGCAAATCCACTATGACCATTATCTCTTCCTTGAATCACTGTTGCTCCGTACTTTCTAAATGGATCCTCTGTACCTGA
>Ga0228634_1000473_pt1 | contig 30014 bp, 20 predicted proteins | sample 42DmetaG_FD_190063 | JGI IMG/M metagenome (GOLD analysis project Ga0228634, IMG submission 190063) | Seawater microbial communities from Monterey Bay, California, United States - 42D | ecosystem: Environmental > Aquatic > Marine > Coastal | place: USA: California | collected 2016-09-27 | reverse complement strand
TCGTCTCCGAAGCGTTCGATGACTGGTTGTGTAACACCTGTATTTGAAAACCCTCCATCATGGAAAAGATTCTGCATTGTCACATATCTCGTTAAATCAGAGAACATACTCAAGCAGTAGTCTGCACATGCCAATGCACTTGCATTACCGAGTGGTGACATTTGCTCTGAGAAGTTAATGAATTCATTGAACCCTTTGATTCCTTGTCCTGCTGTAGTAACAGTTGGTGATTGTGAAATTGTATTCACACGCACTTTATTTTTTATTCCGTAATGGTATCCAAAAGATCTTGCTATCGATTCAAGTAAAGATTTAGCGTCAGCCATATCGTTATAATCAGGAAATATTCTTTGTGCGGCAATGTAAGATAAAGCCAAAACTGACCCCCATTCATTCATTGCATCGTGCTTATAAAGCGTTGCAAGTGTCTTGTGCAGGGACATTGCAGAAACATCCATTGTTTGACTGTAAAAGCGGTAATCATTTTCTGTGTAGTGTTTCTTTTTACGAACGTTTGGTGACATTCCTATAGAATGCAGCACGAAGTCGATTTTCCCACCTAAAATCTCCATGGATTTAGTAACAAGGTTTTCAAGATCCTCAACACTTGTTGCATCTGCAGGGATGATTTCGCTTCCCGTTGCCTCGGCTAGGTTATTAATCTCACCCATTCTCATTGCTATAGGAGCATTTGTGAGCACAAATGTAGCACCTTCTTCGTGTGCGCGCTCAGCAACTTTCCAGGCGATCGATTGACTATTTAAAGCACCGAAAATAATACCTCTTTTACCTTTTAATAATTCATTAGACATACCTCTTAATTTTTTACAAATTTAGTAATTCTTAATAGCGCAATTCCTAAAAAGTACAATTAGATGAACATCGTTTTGTGAATAGAGTAAAACAATTCCCCTTTTGACTATTTGCTAAATTCTGGCTTTAAATATCTGTAGTCTATAAAAAACGTACCGAATGGTACCAAGGATGCAATGAAAAATAAGATTCCTTTTTGAATTGTACAGTACTTTTTTAGGGTTAGAATTAAGAGCCAAAGACAATATAAAAGAAAGACCAGTCCGTGTAGCATACCGATTACATAATTAGGTTCTGTAATTTCATACATATACTTGAGCGGCATTGTAATGCCGAAAGCAAGATAGGATACCCCTTCAATAATTGCAATTATTCTAAATTCTTTAAAACGTTTTATTTTTGACATCAATAGGATTTTTTGAGTTTTTGAAGCGCTTTCATTTGGTCACGAAATCCCGCGGCTTCAATGAATTCTAGTTCTTTTGCAGCTTTTTCCATTGCTTTTTTGATTCGCTTAATTTCTTGATCAAGTGCAGCTTCATTTTTAAAGGCATTTTTCTCCATTTTTACCGAAATATTTTCGGTAGATTTCGGAGATGACGTATCCATCAAATCACCATCTGCCACTTTCGTAGATTCTAAGATGATTTCTTTTGATTTGTTGAGTGCAGTTGGGACGATATCATGCTTTTTATTATATGTTATTTGAAGCGTCCTTCTGCGTTCAGTCTCATCAATTGTTCTTTGCATGGATTTGGTCATCCTATCCGCAAACATCAGTACATAGCCATTAACATTTCTTGCAGCCCGGCCTACAGTTTGAACCAATGACCTTTCGTTTCTCAAAAAGCCTTCCTTGTCAGCATCAAGAATCGCCACAAACGAAACCTCGGGTAAATCTAACCCTTCTCTTAAAAGATTAACGCCTATCAATACGTCAAATTCTCCAAGCCGCAATTGCCTTAAAATTTCAACGCGTTCAATGGTATCTATTTCACTGTGAATATACCTGCAGAGAATCCCCATTTTTGTCAGGTATTTTTGTAATTCTTCAGCCATCCGTTTGGTGAGGGTGGTGACTAAAGATCGCTCTTTCTTTGAGATTCTATTTTGAATTTCTGTTATGAGTGTATCAATTTGGTTTTTACTTGGTCTTACCTCTATTACAGGGTCTAATAAGCCTGTTGGTCTAATGAGTTGTTCAGCGATAACGCCTTGAGACAATGCAACTTCATAATCCGCAGGGGTAGCAGAAACATATATGCATTGCGAGAACATTGTTTCGAATTCCTCAAACTTTAAAGGTCTATTGTCAATAGCTGCTTGTAATCGAAAACCGTAATCAATGAGATTTGTCTTGCGTGCTCTGTCGCCTCCATACATGCCCTTAACTTGGGGAAGTGTAACATGGCTTTCATCAACAACCATTAGATAATCTTCTGGGAAATAATCTAACAAACAGAAAGGTCGTTGCCCTGAAGTTCTTCTATCAAAATAACGTGAGTAGTTTTCAATACCTGAGCAATATCCTAGCTCACGAATCATTTCCAAATCATATTCAACCCGGTCTTTTAACCTTTGTGCTTCTTCAATTTTACCTTGATTACGAAAGGCCTCAACTTGTTCCACCATATCATCCTGAATTTCATGTATTGCAGTTTGTGTATTTTCAGGACTAGAAACAAATAGATTTGCGGGGTATATTAGTATGTCAGTAATTACCTCTATTTCCTCACCAGTTTCTGGATTGATGGAACTGATTTTCTCTATTTCATCACCCCAAAACTCAAATCTAATTGCATAATCAGCATAGGCAAGAAATAAATCTACGGTATCACCCCTTACTCGGAATGTTCCACGTTCAAAATATTCATCAGATCTCGAATATAAATTTGTTACAAACTTCATTAGAAGCTTGTTTCTTGGGATTATATTGTTGGTGGATACTTCAATTATGCTGTTTTTAAATTCTGAAGGATTACCAATTCCATAAATACACGAAACAGAGGCTACAACGATTACATCTCGTCTACCCGATAGTAGTGCTGAGGTTGCAGATAGTCTGAGCTTTTCAATTTCGTCATTAATCTGTAAATCCTTTTCTATATATGTATTCGTTACAGGAAGATAAGCTTCAGGTTGATAATAGTCGTAATAGGAAACGAAGTATTCTACTTTATTTTTAGGAAAAAACTGTTTGAATTCTCCATAGAGTTGTGCGGCAAGTGTCTTGTTATGGGATAAAATAAGTGTTGGCTTATTCACTTCCTTTATGACATTGGCTATGGTAAATGTCTTTCCGCTACCTGTTACACCTAACAAGGTTTGAAAAGGTATATTATTTTCAATGCCTGAGGTTAAATCTTTAATAGCTTTAGGCTGGTCACCTGTAGGTTTGAAATCTGATTGAAGGCAAAAATCCATGAGACACAAAAATAATCAATCCAATGGGTTCATAAAAAAAACGCCCGAAGGCGTTTTTTTTAATTCTTGCAAACCAGTATTTTTCTCCTCTTTAGTTTTTTTACTTCGAAGGCCTTGCTGTAATTTAAAATAAATTGAACAGACGAAGGATTTGGTAAAGATTGTGTTTTATACGGCTTACTTTCTGCAGGGTATTTATGCATCATAGGCAACGTTTTTTTTAATAACGATGAAATGTCAAAAATATTTTATTCGATGTTTTTTTTAAAATCTGTACTTTTGCAAAACCAAAGTAAAAGAGTATGAGTCATTCAATTAAAAAAGGAGTAGCTACCGGAGATGAGGTGCAGAAAATATTCGCATATGCCAAAGAAAAAGGTTTTGCATTACCAGCTGTAAACGTGTCTAGCACGAGTACTGTGAACGCTGTCATGGAAACTGCTGCAGGTCTAAATTCACCTGTAATTATTCAGTTTTCTCATGGTGGTTCGCAATTTTTTGCTGGTAAAGGCCTCAGTAACGAGAATGAACAAGCCACAATTTTAGGCGCTATTTCGGGTGCAAGACATGTACACCGAATGGCAGAGGCATATGGTGCAACAGTTATTTTGCACACTGATCATTGTCACAAGGCAAAGCTTCCTTGGATTGATGGTCTTTTAGCAGAAGGTGAAAAGCATTTTAAACAGTATGGCGTTCCTTTATATAGTTCTCATATGATTGATCTTTCTGAAGAGTCGATCGAAGAAAACATTGAAATTTGTAAGACTTATTTAAAGCGTATGAGCGCCATTGGAATGACCTTAGAAATTGAATTAGGAATAACAGGTGGTGAGGAAGACGGTGTTGATAATACAGATGTAGATAGTTCAAAATTATACACACAACCAGAAGAGGTGGCATATGCATACGAAGAGCTTATGAAGGTGTCGCATAGATTTACGATTGCAGCCGCGTTTGGAAATGTTCATGGTGTGTATAAGCCCGGTAATGTCAAGCTAACACCAAAAATTCTAAAAAATTCTCAAACTTTTGTTCAAGAGAAATTTAATACGGAATCAAACCCGGTAGACTTTGTATTTCATGGTGGTTCAGGTTCTAGTTTGGAGGAGATCAGAGAAGGTATTTCTTATGGTGTCATCAAAATGAATATTGATACAGATTTGCAGTTTGCCTTTACTGAAGGTTCAAGAGATTATATTTTAAAGTATAAAGATTATTTGAAGACCCAAATTGGTAATCCAGAAGGTGACGATCTACCAAACAAGAAATATTATGATCCACGGAAATGGATGAGAGATGGAGAATTGACATTCTATTCTAGATTGAAGCAAAGCTTTTCTGATCTAAATAATATTCAAACTTTATAAATCTTTGCTAATTTTAACCAAAGAAATCAAATGAGCTGGTTCAAGAGAAATAAAGAAGGTATTACGACGACTACAAGTGAAAAGAAGGAAGTGCCTGAAGGTCTATGGTCGAAATGTTCAAATTGTAAAACTATTTTTACAAAAGGAGATTTAGAAAAACTAAATTATGTTTGTAACCGATGTTCCCATCATGAGCGCATTGGTTCGCAAGAATATTTCTCCATAATTTTTGACAATGGCAAATTCTCTGAGCTGAATGCCAAGGTAGTATCAGGCGATCCTTTAGAATTTGAAGACACGAAAAAGTATGTTGATCGTGTCAAATCAACTCAAGATAAAACAGGTCTTACCGACGCAATACGAACGGCAAAAGGTAAGCTGAACAAAAAAGATCTGGTAGTTGCAGCGATGGACTTTGGATTTATTGGAGGTTCAATGGGTTCTGTAATGGGTGAGAAAATCGCAAGGGCGATTGATGAGGCTATTAAACTCAAATGCCCAATTATGATCATTTCAAAATCAGGTGGTGCACGAATGATGGAGGCAGGATTTTCCCTAATGCAAATGGCGAAAATTTCTGGCAAGTTAGGTCAGTTAGCAGATGCTGGGTTACCGTATATTTCATACTTGACTGACCCAACGACTGGTGGTGTGACCGCTTCTTTCGCAATGCTTGGTGATATTAATGTTGCAGAGCCAGGAGCGTTAATTGCCTTTGCAGGACCAAGAGTTGTAAAAGAAACAATAGGTCGTGATTTACCTGAAGGTTTCCAAACTTCTGAGTTCTTATTAGATCATGGTTTTTTAGATTTCATTATTGATAGAACTGAAATTCGAGAGCGTTTATCTCTCGCCCTAGAGCTATTTGCTAAATAAATACGAGTACATAGATTTCTAAATAAAATCATTCTTTTTAGGGATTTCTAAAGCATTTCTTTTTGCTTATTTTTGTGGAAAACCAAAACTATGCATTCAAAACGTTTTCTCAATATTGTCCTACTTTTATGTATTACGATTAGTGGACACAATCTTTCTGCTCAAGATACCACTTGGGTTCAGACTTTTACTTTTGATTCCATTACGACCAGAAGAGCTGACTTTACTTTTCCTGAATCATTAGATGATCAGCGTTTTGAGAAGGTTCTGATGTATTATAAATTAAAATGCAGTCCATTAACGACCTGGGATCAATATAACTGCGGTGAATGGGATTATCTAACATATACAAGGGTATTTGATCACACTGGTATATTCGATTCTGTTCGTGTAGACAGTGTAAAATATTTACACAACTATTCCTCATTTAGTCCTTATGATTATGAACCTTTTGGTTACAGTTATAAAAATTCTCAAGAGGTATTGCAACACCAACGCCAACCTGAGGGGCTCATAACAAATGTTCTATTTCAGAATCAGAATGCTACAGCAATGTATCCTTTTGATTTAAATCAATGGGGTGGGAAATATCAAATGTTGGTTTCTGCTCAAGAGTTGACTGCAGCAGGATTTAGTGCTGGTAATATTCAGTCGTTGTCCTTATATGTATCGAGTATAGAAAACGGTGGTGAGCTGCTTCATCCACGGATTCGAATTAAAAGTACTTCAGATAATGAATTAACAACGATGCATCAGGATGATTTTATTACAGTCTATGACTTGAATTGTGACGCAATTGCCAATAACGAACTTGAGATAGGGGCGAATGAATTCTACTTTTTTCAGCCATTTGAATGGTCTGGTAATGATAATTTAATAATTGAGTTTTCATTTGATCAAGGTGTGCCTCCCAGTAATCTATTAGAATTTGAAACAGAAGCTGTCCAAAATCAAAACGCCTTAAATTACAGTTCAAAAAATGGCGTGCTCCATTTTGATGGTTCTAATCATGCATTGCTAGAAATGTCAGACCTGGACATGGGTGATGATCTTACCATTTCTATGTGGGTGAAAGGTGATGGGAATACAGGTTCTAATACCTCAATACTCGAGGCCTATGACACCTTGAATCAACGAGTGATAAACATCCATATGCCATGGAGTAATAGTCGTATTTATTGGGATTGTGGAGAAGGTTCTGGGTATGACAGAATCGACACGGATATGTCAGGGGCAGGAATAGATGATGAATGGCATCATTGGGCATTCGTGAAATCTCAAAGTACCGGTGAGATGTTTATTTATCGTGATGGTGAACAGTGGCATAGTGGCTCAGGGTTGACCAAATCTGTAGGTTATGTGCACCGTTTTGTGTTAGGAGCAAATAAAAATCTTGGAAATTCATGGAAGGGACGTATTGATGATTTTCAGGTTTTTTCTGCGGCTTTAGATGCCAACACCATCAATTCATGGTTTAGAAAGAAGCTTAATAATACACATCCAAATTGGAATGATCTCAAAGTAGCGTATAGCTTTGACAATATTCCTCTTGCTGTCGATTTAAGTGAAAATAATTATTTATTGATGCCATCAGCTACAGGAATGTTTGACTTTACTGAATATCCAGTTGCGGGAGTTGATTCAGATGCTCGACGTATGAGGATTGGTTTTGCTTCAGGTGATGCGGTTAACGAATACACCGAGGTACTGCGCTGGAAAGATGAAAGAATTGAACCTGAGGTGTTATTTGAGTTTTCATCAGTAGATAGACATTTTGAAATAACGGATGCATTTGCATGTGCGCCTAGAGGAACAGAAATAAAGGTTGATATTACGGGTAATATTGTTTCTGAGACTGACTATGCTACTTCTGAATCAAAAATTAATGAGCAAATCACCTACTATGAAAAACCTTTTGAGATTATTCACGATGTTGAAATAGCAAGATATATCACTCCATATGGGATTCAATTTGATTTAGGTCCTAATGGTTTTTCTTGGATTTATGATGTTACCGATTATCAAGACTATCTCAAAGGAATTGTAGATTTGGCTGCTCACAACACACAAGAATTGTTAGACCTTAGTTTTGCTTTTGTAGAGGGAATTCCTCCTCGAGACGTACATAAAAGAGAGCCTATATGGTCTGACTTTAGATCATATGGTTTTTCGGCTATGGCTGCAGATGATGTGCTTCAGGAAAAAAAAGTATTTCTTCAAGATACTTCGTCAGGGTTTAAAATTAAAACAAGAATGTCTGGACACGGTCAAGTTGGGAATGCCGCATGTTGCGAATGGGTTTCAAATGACCACAGCATAAAAGTAGATGGAGTAACACGATTTGAATGGGATATTTTTGAAGAAGAAGATTGCGGTACTAACCCTCTCATAGGTCAAGGAGGTACATGGCCTTATGCTCGGGAAGGTTGGTGTCCTGGAGACAAGGTTAAAGAATATGAGTTTGAACTCACACCGTTTGTTACGCCGGGTGATTCTGTAGCTCTTGATTATGTCATTAATCAAGTTCCAGGATTTGATCCTGGTCAAGGTGGTGGTAATTACAGGGCGGCCTACGACCTTATTTCTTATTCGGCACCGAATTTCCAGAATGATGCGGCCATTACTGAGGTTTTAAATCCTAGTAATTATGAATATTACAGAAAATGGAACCCTACATGTTCTAATCCGAGAGTTATATTAAGAAATACTGGAGCTCAGCCTTTGACATCTTGTACGATTCAATGTTGGATAACATATGGTGATAATATTGAGTTTGAGTGGACAGGAAATCTCGGGTTTATGGAGGAAGAAATTGTTGAGATCCCCGTAACCTCTAATGCTTGGTGGACTGATTTGGATCAAAATATGACCTTTACAGCTTATGTGAGAAATGTCAATGGAACATTCGGAAACGATGACTATTTACAAAACAGTGTGAAGACATCTAAATTCGATGCGCCTGAAATGATTGATGGACCTTTCTTTGTTTGGTTTACAACCAATAATAGAGCAAACGAAAACTATTATGAATTGTTTGATGGGGCAGGGAATTTAATATTTGAAAGAGGCCAACTTCAAAACAACACACAGTACAAAGATACTTTTGATTTGGCACCTGGATGTTATTCCATTGTATTGACAGATACTGATGATGATGGTTTGTCATTTTGGTACTCGGCTCAAGTTGAAGGCGAAACGCCTGGGGCATTTAGACTCAGAAAAGTTGGAGGTAGTTATATAGAAATATTCCCTCCTGACTTTGGAAGTCAGCATAGATTTGATTTTTCAGTTGATTTCACGCTTGGACTCGATGAACCAAAATTTAAAAATGTAATTAAAGTCTTCCCAAATCCAACAATAAATGAGCTTACAATTGAGCTAGAGGGAAGTATAGACGGTTCGGCAAGAATAGAAATTCTTGATTTGTCAGGCAGAGTTATTGTGAACGATGAAATGAATGCAACAATGAATTTTGCAGAATATATAACAGATGTGCGTCACTTTAATAAAGGAAGTTACTTGATAAAGGTATTTACCTCCAATGGAGTATCGTTAGCAAAATTTATAAAATCATAAATTAGTTAGGTGACTTACAGTTCAAAAGAATCATTTTTTTGAGCGATATGGTATCCTTCTTTTATAATAGATCTATAGGCTTGGCTCCTTTTGTCGAGAACAGGATTTGTATGATTGAAATGAATGAAGTGAATTTTCTCACGTTCTTTTTTCGAAAGCGTCTGAAATAATTCGATAGATTCCTCTATAGAAGGGTGTGGAATCTCAGCAATATCCCTGTGTCCGATTTCTACTCCACTGAAGAAAGTGCCGTCAATAAAAGCATAATCGACTTTTGCGATCTCTTCAATGATATCTTTATCCCATTTTGTCCATTTATCAATATCTGGAATGAATAAAGCAGATTTTTCATTACCGGATATTTTATATCCTACTGTTTCAGAATATTCATCTCGATGTGGAACAAGTATGGGTGTTACTTTCAGATGTTTATTTAGAACTTTTGCTTTCTCATTTTCGAGCGTAATTAACTTAATGTTTTCATTTTTTACAAGTTGGTCCCAAGGACCATTGGTTTTTAAGAACTCTTGCATTTTCGCCATAGAAAAAACAGGGAGATTATTGCTGTTCATAGCTTCTTTCCCCAAGTACATTAAGCCTGTGTAATGGCCAATATGTGCATGTGTTAAAAATATCCCATCTAGCATTCGATATTCTTTAGAACTATGCTGTAAATATGCTAGCTGCATCGATATGTTTGGGGTGGCGTCAAATAAATACTGTTGGTTATGGTCATGATCGATAAGCCCAAGAGAAACCACCATTCGTTCAGAGAAACCGCTTTTTAATAAAGCTTTACAGCAATCTTTTTCGCATCCTAACTGAGGAGATCCAGCATCTTGAACAGTGCCTAAAATAATCAATTCAATACCCTTTCTCTTCGATTGTTTATTTGTTTCGGGAATACAGGAGTTGAGGCAAAAGCCAATAATGATCAATATTAAGGTCACTTGTTTTTTCATAGATTCAATTTTCAAAAACCATGGCATATACCATGGGTAATTTTTTGCCTAGATGTTTTATTCGGAACTTATCTTTTTCAAATTCTACTGTATTTTTAAAGCAGTTATAAGGTGAATAATTAAATTCTTTAAAAGTCGTCATTTTGAGACCTTGCTTTAAAAAGGAACTGGTGATTTCAGAAAGAGAATGGCTCCACCAAATAGAAGTCGTTTCTTGCACGTTCTCTCGATTGGCATAGCTTCCTTTTTCGATTTCAATATATGGCTCATCATTAAAATAGGAGTAGGATACTTTTTTAAAATTATCGTCAAACATCCAAAGTGCTGGATGAAAATCAACTAAAATAAAGCGACCACCCTTTACAAGTTGTTTTTGAATAACTTTTGCCCAATTTTCAATATCAGGAAGCCAGCCAATAATTCCATAACTGCTGAAAATAGTTTCAAACTTCGAATTTAATTTAGTGTTAATTTCATAGACGTCAGCACAAATAAAAGTAGTTTGCATACCTAATTCTTTTTTGAGTTCATTTGCCAACGCTATCGCTTTAGGACTAAAGTCTACTGCGGTAACTTTAGCGCCTTTTTTTTCAAGACTTAAAGAATCCAGCCCGAAATGACATTGCAGGTGTAAAATTGATTCATTTTCAATATTACCAAGTAAGTTCAGTTCAATGCTATTGAGTGAATGAATATCTTTTTTAAAATTTTTAAGGTCATAAAAGTCCGAATGTATATGCATCTCAGTGCGCATATCCCATGACTTTCTATTCAATGATAACCATTCACTTAGGTCAATTTTAGTATTCACTACCATTTTTAATATGTTCCACAACCTCAGGATTGAGTAAGGTGCTAATATCTCCTAAATCACCGGCATTGCCCTCCGCAATTTTTCTTAGAATTCTTCGCATGATTTTACCCGAACGTGTTTTAGGTAGTCCATTTGTAAACTGAATTTTATCCAGCTTGGCAATCGGTCCGATTTTCGACGATATAAGCTTATTAATGGCTTCTTTTAATTTTTCAGTATCCTCCACCGGTGTTTTTAATGTAACAAAACCATAAAGTGCTTTTCCTTTGATCTCGTGCGGAAAACCTACGATGGCAGACTCTGCTATTTCAGGGTGCTCATTTATGGCATCTTCTATAGGAGCTGTTCCAAGGTTGTGGCCAGAAACAATAATTACATCATCTACACGTCCGGTGATTCGATACATGCCTTCACGATTTCTTAAGGCTCCATCTCCAGTGAAATAATAACCTGGATAAGCTGTGAAATAAGTTTCTTTGTATCTTTTATGATCACCCCATATGGTTCTGGCAATAGAGGGCCAAGGGGATTTTATGCAAAGCCTTCCCTCTCCTTCAAGTTCTTTTATTTCGTCTCCATTATCATCCATTAAAACGGGTTGCACTCCCGGCAATGGCGTAGTTGCATATGTGGGGATTTGTGGAGAGATATTTGGTATAGGTGAAATTAGAATGCCCCCAGTTTCAGTTTGCCACCAAGTATCTACAACAGGACAGGTTTCTTTGCCGATATTTTTGTGATACCATTGCCAAGCTTCTTCATTTATAGGTTCTCCTACGGAACCTATTACTTTTAAACTGTTTAAGCTGTATTTATTGACGTACGTTAAAGGTTCCTTTGCCAGCGCTCGAATGGCAGTTGGTGCAGTATAGAATTGATTTACTTTAAATTTATCGACAATATCCCAGAAGCGGCCTGGGTTTGGGTATGTTGGAATGCCTTCGAACATAATAGAAGTTGCACCGTTTAGCAACGGGCCATAAAGAATATATGAATGCCCTGTAATCCAACCTATATCAGCAGTACACCAATATACATCACCTGGCTCGTAAGCAAAAACATTTTTAAATGTATACGCCGTGTAGACCATATATCCTCCAGTCGTATGGACCATTCCTTTTGGCTTACCTGTTGAGCCAGATGTATAGAGTATAAACAACGGATCCTCCGAATCCATTGGCTCTGCTTTGTGTTTATCTGATACTTTGGATAATATATCTTTTATATAAATGTCTCGTTTAGCAAGCATGCTTATTTCAGTATTAGTCCGTTCTGCTACCAAAACATTTTGAACACAGGGACAAGCTATTAACGCTTCATCCACAATGCTTTTTAGATCAATCGATTTGTTACCTCTGAAACCGCCATCAGCCGTAATTACAATTTTACATTCGGAGTCATTGATACGGGCGGCTAATGCGGAAGAAGAGAACCCAGCGAAAATAACAGAATGTATGGCTCCAATTCTTGCACATGCCAGGACACTAATTGCAAGCTCGGGTATCATCGGTAAGTATATTGCAACCCGGTCTCCTTTTTTGATGCCTACAGATAACAATGCATTTGCCATTTTACAAACTTTTTGATGCAAGTTTTTATAGGTGATGTGCGTTGCAACTTCCTTTGGTGAATTCGGCTCAAAAATTATTGCTGTTTGATTTGATTTAGTTTTGAGATGACGATCAATACAATTTTCCGTGATATTTGTCTTCCCACCTTTGAACCATGAAAATTGTGCTTCATACATGTCATATTCGCATACGGAATTCCATTTTTGACTCCAATCAAAATGATTAGCAATATTTTGCCAAAATATTTCAGGTTCTTCAATTCCTTGTTTATAGCTAGTTTGATATTTTTCTAAGGTGTTAATTTTCATTTTTATTCTATTGATGCCAGCTATAAAAATAAGAGTATTATTTAATAACCTTATTTTTAACCCATGACTCAATTAATATATGATAACATTCCATTTTTTTTCATTCCTAATCAACCTTTCAAGTATTTGTTCGTTAAATAATTAACAAACTTTCTAATCAAAAATATATGTTTCGTTCTGCAATTAATGTCCGGTTTGTTCTATGGTTTTGGCTGTTTTTAATTTCATCATTTAGCTGTAAGTTAACCATCGGTCAAACAGCATTATCATTTGTGTCTCAAACAGATTATGTTTCCTTGCATAATACTGGTTTGAATGACGTGTGGGGATATGTTGACGAACAAGGTAATGAATATGCGATTGTCGGTACTGAGGACGGTACTTCAATTATGAACGTTTCGAATCCAGCCAATCCGTTTGAAGTATTTTGGTTACCAGGTGAAAATAGTATTTGGCGTGATCCTTCAGTCTATGGAAATTATGCCTACATCAGCACGGAGGCAGAGGAAGGCTTGACAATAATTAATATGTCACCTTTACCTGAAAGTAACGTTTTAATAGCCAATCTCTTTACAGGTGACGAAACAATATCTTGGGAGTCAGCGCACAATTGTCATGTTGACGATCAAGGTTTACTCTATGTCTTTGGTGCAAATTATGGCGAAGGAGGAGTTCTTATATACGACGTAACAGCCATGCCCATGAATCCAACCTTTGTAGGAGCCTTTGACAATTGGTATGTTCATGACGGAGTAGCTTTTGGAGATACACTTTATCTGGCTCATGTAAATGATGGCTTTTTAAGTGTTGTGGATATTTCAGACCCGTCAAATCCTCAATTGATGGGTACAAAAACAACAGTGGATTCATTTACGCATAATATTTGGCCTTCTGACAATCGAGAGGTTGTTTACACTACAGATGAAGTTCCCGATGCTTTTATAGCAGCTTATGATATTACGGATGTAAATAATATCGTAGAATTGGATCGCGTGCAGAGTTCCCCTGGTCAAAATGTCATACCCCATAATACCTTTGTACTAAACGATTATCTCGTTACGAGTTATTATGCGGATGGCATAACTATTCATGATGCAAAATATCCTAATAATCTTATTGAATTGGCTAGCTATGATACATATCCTGAACAAACACCAACCTTTGATGGAAGTTGGGGTGTATATCCTTTTTTACCGTCTGGAAACATACTAGCCTCGGATAGAACTGAGGGATTGTTTGTCCTGCAACCTGATTATCAGAGGGCGGCATATCTTGAAGGGAATATATTCAATCAAGCTACATTAGATCCAATTGATAATGTCTCAATAAGTATTCCAGGAAACAATCAAGAGGAACGTTCAAATAGTATGGGTGATTATGCAAGTGGATTTTCATCCGGTGGTACTTTTAACGTTACATATTTTAAGGTGGGTTATGAAACACAAACAATCCCTGTGAATTTGTTGCAAGATAATATTACGGTCCAAGATGTTGCAATGGTGCCTATTGAGCCATTTAATATCAATATAGCGGTTATAGATAATGCTGGAAATCCAATTCAAAATGCAAAAATAAAATTGGTACATCCATTAATTACCTACGAAGGTGAGAGTAACGGGTTAGGACAAGAGGTTTTACCGTTGTTTTATGAGGATATACATGATGTGTATGTAGGAAAATGGGGTTTTATAACTTATTGCGAAAATGTGGAGATTGATGCAACTACAGGTTTGTTAACCATTGTTTTACAAGAAGGATATTATGATGACTTTACATTCGACTTTGATTGGACTGTATCTGGTGATGCCTCAACAGGAATGTGGGAAAGAGCTATACCAAACCCAACAGATAACACAGTTATGGATGGTGACTTTGATTCGGACTGTGGTTCTTTTGCTTTTGTTACAGGGAATTCTGACAATGAAGATGCGGATTTTGATGATGTTGATAGTGGGGTGACTACGCTAACTTCACCACCTATGAATCTTACCTTAAATTACTCAGACCCCGTTATTTTACTCTATATGGATTATTATTGTAATCATGGACCTGGAGCGATTGATGATACCTTGAAGATTACATTCAGTGACGGAACAAACCAAATTGTTGAGCTAATCCCTCCTCAAAATGACCAAATGACTTGGGGTTTTAAAGTCTTTTATTTAAGCGGTTTAGATTTGTCAAATATTATTGTTTCCTTTCAAGTTTCAGATTTTGATGAAAACCCAAATGTTACTGAAGCGGCTATAGATTTATTTCAAGTAGCGGAATACAGTTCAGTCAATGAATTCGACGGTAATAGCGGTATATCAATTTATCCCAATCCCACGAATGGTTCTTGTAAGGTGGAGGGTTTTATATCAGGAACTCAATATATTTTAAGAAACGCGGCAGGAGTAGAAATGGAAAAAGGGACAATGCATGGCGCCGCCTTTGACATAGAGCTAGAAAAATATTCAAGTGGTATTTATTTTATAGCTATAGGCGACAGTCGTATGAAAGTGACTAGACTTTAATCCGAGATATATTTTGTCAATGCTATATAAGATTTCGTTAACTTTGGGTTAGTATGTCAAAGCAAATTTCAATAGTCATTCCTTTATTTAACGAGGAAGAATCGCTACCTCACTTATTAACGTGGATTCAAAAAGTATTGGATGGTAAATTTAGTTATGAGGTCATATTTGTAGATGATGGAAGCAAGGATAAATCCTGGGAAGTTGTAGCGAAAATGGCTAGTAATAACGCTTCGGTACTAGGAATTAAATTTCAAAGAAACTATGGAAAGTCCGCAGCACTTCAAAAAGGTTTTGAAGCTTGCGAAGGAGATGTTGTTATCACTATGGATGCTGATCTTCAAGATTCACCTGAAGAGATACCTGCGCTATATGAAATGATTACCAATCAAGATTTCGATCTCGTTTCAGGATGGAAGAAAAAGAGACACGACCCACTGTCTAAAACGATTCCTACCAAGCTTTATAATTGGGCCGCCCGACGAATAACAGGTATTTTTTTACACGATTTTAATTGTGGATTGAAAGCTTATAAAAAAAGTGTTGTCAAGAGTATTGAACTCTATGGAGATATGCATCGTTACGTGCCAGCACTTGCCAAATACGCTGGCTTTACAAATATCGGAGAGAAAGTAGTTCAGCATCAAGCGCGAAAATTTGGTGTAACTAAGTTTGGTTTAAATCGTTTTTTGAATGGCCCCCTTGATTTAATAACTGTTGCCTTCATGGGGAAATTTGGAAAGAAGCCAATGCATTTTTTTGGTGCACTGGGTTCTCTAATGTTTTTGATCGGCTTTCTGTTGATTTTTTATTTAGGAGTAGATAAAATATTTATTCATCAAAATGCAAGGTTATTGGCAGATAGAACTGAGTTCTATGTTGCTTTAATTGCAATGGTTATTGGTGTGCAGTTCTTCATGACTGGATTTATTTCTGAACTCATAGGTAGAAATGCGACCCATAGAAACGTTTATTTAATTGAGAAGAGAATTGGTGCTAAATCCAATGAAGCTTAACTGGGATATTGATACTACCTGGACTCTATTCCTTGATAGGGATGGGGTGATAAATGAGCGTATTTTCGATGGCTATGTCCTTTCTATTAAAGATTTTATTTTCAAAGAAGGTGTCCTTGAAAACGCTTGCCTTTTGTTTGGAAAATTCGCTCACGTTTTTATTGTAACGAATCAGCAATGCGTCGGAAAAGGTTTAATTTCAAAAGCATCTTTGGATGATATTCACGATTGGATGTCTGAACAATTTCTCAAGGAGAAAGCTCATATAGATGAAGTTTTTGTCGCCACGGAGCTTAACAATAAGGATTCTAGGCGACGTAAACCGAATCTTGAAATGGGCTTGGAAGCTAAGATGAAATTTCCCAATGTGGATTTTGAGAAATCAATTATGATAGGAGATACCGATTCAGATATAAGTTTTGGTCAAAATCTTGGCATGAAAACTGTGTTAATTGAATCAGAACAAAACTGTCAGTCCTCACCAGATTTAAAATTAGATTCACTAGCAGATTTAAATAAGATTTTGTCATGAAAGTTTCTCTTTTAATTCTATGCACTTCTATGTTTTTTGGAGTATTTGCTCAGGTCAATCAACTAGATTCACTTGGTCGAAAACAAGGCTTATGGACACGAAACTGGACGTATTCAAACACTACTGAATACGAAGGTCGCTTCATAGATGGCATTCCAATAGGTCAATTCCGGTACTACTATCCAGAAGGACAGGTACGCGGTATAATTGAACATGTAAATGCGCGTGCAGCATATGTTACTTTTTATTACGAAAATGCCGAAGTGATGTCGGAAGGGTTTTATAAAGATCAACTTCGAGATTCATTATGGATAAATTATGACAGAACAGGATTGACATTATCTGCGGAAAGATTTAAAGAAGGAAAACTTGAAGGAAAACGAGTTGTATTTTACTTGCGAAATCAGCTGGAACGAGGGGATTTAAGAGTTTTAAGTGAAACCAATTACAAAGACAGTTTGAAAAACGGGCCCTTTAAATTATTTTTTTCATCAGGTGCAATTCAAGAGACAGGTCAATATTTAAACGATGTGAAGACCGGGATATGGAAAGAATACAATGCTGAAGGTTTATTGGATAGCGAACGAAGTTTTGAGTTAGGAAAGCTTCATGGCTGGGTAAATATTTTTGATGAAACCGGAACTGTTGTTGATCGCTCCCTATATAGGAATGGCCAAAGATTAAATAAGAAACAAACGCAAAGACTCCTCGAAAGTTCGAAAAGAAAAGGTATTAACTTGAATCATTAGTTTTTGTAAATTAGATGAAGATGCTTAGCAGAATTATATTTGTGTTGGTTGTATTTTTTTTAAGCGCTTGTGATAAAGACAATGCGACAATAGATAACAATACCTATGAGTCCTATTTTCCTCTTGAGTTTGGAACGTATGTTGATTATCAAGTTTTAGAAATTCAACATGATATCAATTCTGCTGTACCAAGTGATACGCTGAGTTATTTATTGAGAACTGTTATCGGTGATACGATTACGGACAATCAAGGACGATTGTCAAGAAAGTTCATTCGTAAAAAGCGCGATTCGAACACTGAGCCGTGGGTCGTTTCGGATGTCTGGACGACATTGATAAATCAAAATAGAGTAGAGGTTGTAGAAGAGAATGAACGAAAGATATGGATGGTTCTTCCTCCGTTGAGCTCTACGGTTTGGGATTTGAATGCACAAAATATTCAGGATGAAATATTTTGTAACTATGATGGTATACATGAATCACTTATTTTGAATGGAATACAATATGACAGTGTTGTAACGGTTGAGCAAGAAGATGTCCTGAATTTGATTTCATTTCGCAGGAAATATGCCCAATATGCCAACAATATTGGCTTGATTAATTGGTATTATAAAGATTTGAATATATTCAATTTTGATACATTGAATATTCAATCGGGAAGTGAGTACATGTATAAATGCATTGATTTTGGCATCGAATAAGTCTACACAGTTAAAAATTGCTTTCTTCTCTGCGCTTCCCCCGTTTAGAGGGGGGATTTCGAGCTTTAGTGATTTTCTAGTTAGGGCATTAAAAAGAAAGGCGCTTATTGAAGCTTTTACGTTTTCAAAACAATATCCAAAGCTTTTATTTCCAGGTAAGACTCAGCTTGACTCGAAGGCATCCAAGCGATATCCACAGATTATCACCAGCTATAACCCCTTAACCTATATAAGTGCCCGAAAGCAGCTAAGGAAAGTCAATTCTGATGTTTTTATTGCTAATTATTGGATGCCTTTTTTTGCTCCAATGTACGTTTATATGTCGAAATCATTTGGGAAAAATGTATTTAAAGTTGCCTTGATTCATAATTTAACCCCTCATGAACCTAGATTTTTTGATGGTTATTTAAATCGATTGTTTATCAAACAGTTTGATGCTTTTGTCGTTTTATCTGAAAAGGTAAAGCAGGATGTTTTATCTTATCGCTCAAATGCAAATTGTTTGGTGCTTCCTCATCCCAAGTATAAACAGTTTGGAGAAGTTCAAGAGAAAGCAAAAGCACGTGCTTTATTTTCAATATCTGAAAACTCAAAGGTGTTGTTGTTTTTTGGTTTGATTCGAGATTATAAGGGTTTGGATGTTTTATTAGCCTCAATGAAACACTTAGATGAATCTTTTATTTTATTAATTGCCGGTGAGGTGTATGGTGATAAGAATAAGTATTTAAAGCAAATAGCTCAAATTTCTGAAGGGCGTATTTTATTTCATGATCGTTTTATTTCAGATGATGAGGTATCTAATTATTTTAGTGCTGCAGATTGTTGTGTATTACCATATAAGGCAGGTACACAAAGTGGAATTCAAGCGATAGCCGCCTCCTTTAATCTTCCTGTTCTCGTATCCACAAACGGTGGATTGCATGAACAAATTAACGAAGGACAAAATGGATTTATTTTAGATCACCTCAATGAGGAAGCCGTGGCAAATAAAATCGAAAATGTTTTTTCAGGAGGTAAATTGCAAATTGTTGAAGAGTTCCTATTACGGCAAAATGATGCTCAAAAAGATGAATGGTCGGAATTTGCAGACCAATTCTTAAACTTTATTTCTTTCGAGAAGTCCAAATGAGGTAAGGAATTATAGCTAAGTATCTATTTACCTTTTAACTAGGTTTTTATTTGAATATAAGATATGTAAATTCTATATTTGCACGCTTATTAAAACATTAATCTAAAATTACATGCGCATTAAAGGATTCTTTTGGTTTTTAACCATTTTGTTGACCGCTGTTTGTTTATACCAATTGTCTTTCACTTGGGTAGCAAATGATGTAGAAAGTCAAGCCGGAAAAGAGGCAGATCAAAAAATTGCTACTATCAAAAAAGAAGCGTTGGCTTCTTCTAATGGAATAGCTACTGTTGGTACAAATAACGATATCGTAGATTTCAATGAGCCAGAAGCAATGGAAATTGCAAAAGGTATTCTTGTCAATCAAATTTTAAGAAGTAAAGCTGAAAAGACGGTTTATCCTCTTTTGGGTTCGACCTTCGCAGAAGTTAAGAAGCGTTCACTTGCTTTTGGATTAGATCTTGTTGGTGGAATGAGTGTAACCTTGGAGATTTCAGTTCCTGAGTTCATAAAATCTCAGGTTAAAAACCAGAATGATATTTCTTTCAAAAAACCGTTCGAGCAGGCACTAGCCAAAAGGAGCAATGATGCCTCTGCTGATTTTTTAACACTCTTCATTGATGCTTACCAAAAATACAATGACGGAACAAAGCTCAATGCTATATTTTATGGAGAAGGTATAGAAATAACAACACCTGATGCAGATGTTGAAGCCTCATTAAGAGCTAGAATAAGTGAGGCAATGAATGGCATTGAAAATGTCATGAATAAAAGAATCAATCAGTTTGGTGTTGCACAGCCAAATATCCAAAAAGATGAGGCGAATAATCGTTTATATATTGAATTGCCAGGTGTTCAAGATGAGCGAACGGTCGCTGAGAAATTACAGTCAACTGCAAATCTTGAGTTCTTTGAAACATATTCGTTTGATCAAGTACAAACCAACTGGAGTGAAGCAAATAGACTTTCATTACAGGAAGAAGGTTCTGAAATTGATTCTACAGAAGAAATCTCTTTTGACGAAGAAGTAGAAGAGTCTTCAAATGGTTTAGCGGCTCTAATGCAATCGACAGGTGGTTATTCATTTGGTTATGCTAAGAATGATGCAGATAAGGCGGCAGTTACTGCGCTCCTAAAGAGAAGTGATATTGCAGCCCAGTTCGATGCCCAGCTAAGATTTATGTGGGGTGCAGAAAGAGAATATGTTGATAATCAGCAGACGAAGAAAGGTTGGCGCTTGTATGCATGTAGAATTCCGGATAATGGTAAAGCCCGTGTTAATGGAAGCCACATTGCAAGAGCAAGTCAAGGTTATGATCAAGTTGCAGGAGATATTACCGTTGATTTATCTATGAATGATGAAGGAATGGAGCAGTGGTCAAGAATGACCTCTGAGAACGTCAATCGACTCGTCGCTATTACGATGGATAATGTTGTTTATAGTGCGCCACAAGTTCGCGGAGCTATCAATGGGGGGAATACACAGATTTCAGGAAGCTTTACTTTCGATGAGGCAAATGATCTTGCAGGCCTTTTAAATGGAGGAGCATTACCAGCACCTCTTGTAATTAAAGAAAAAACTAAGGTTGGACCAACCATAGGTAAAGAAAATACGCGTGCAGGTTTAATTTCTTTCGGAATTGCTTTCCTAATTGTTCTTCTTTATATGTTCTTTTATTATGGTAAATCAGGAATCGTTGCGGATATTGCATTGCTTGCCAATGTTGTATTTATTTTTGGGTCTTTGGCATCGTTTGGTGCGGTATTGACTTTAGCTGGAATTGCTGGTATTGTTCTTACTATTGGTATGGCGGTTGATGCGAACGTACTTATTTTCGAAAGAATACGTGAAGAACAAGCGAATGGTAAAGACCTAGCAAGCGCTGTTGAAACAGGTTTTCAAAAAGCACTTTCATCTATTATTGATGCCAACGTAACAACTCTTCTTACTGCTATTGTTCTTAAAGTGTTTGGTACAGGACCAATTGAATCTTTTGCAACTACTCTGATTATTGGTATTTTCTCTTCAGTTTTTGCAGCGCTAATTATCTCTCGTTTGATCTTTGAATGGAGACTTGGAAAAGGAAAGTCAATAGAATTTGACACAAAACTTACGAAAAATGCATTTAAGGGATTGAAAATAAACTTTTTAGATAAGAGAAAGTTTGCTTATGTTGTTTCTACAATTTTAGTTGTTGGTTCTCTTGGACTTCTTCTTACAAAAGGGATTTCAAAGTCAGTTGAATTCTCGGGAGGTCGTACATACTCTGTTAAGTTTGAGAAATCTGCTGAAAACAAGTCTGAATTCATCAAAACACAGCTTGCGAAGTCAATGCCCAAGTCATCGGTTGATGTGAAGACTAAGTCTAGCTCATTTAATGTTGAAATAACAACAAACTACCTTCTTGAAAAGGAAAATGCCGAGGAGGATGTTCGAAATAAGCTTAATGAGGCCCTAGAAAACTGTAAAGCAGAGCTAGGAACGTATTTCATTGAGCCAGAGTCGAGATTTGTATCTAATACAGTTTCTGCTGAGTTAGAGGATTCCTCGAAAATTTCAATTGGTCTCTCACTACTAATAATTTTTGCATACATATTCATACGATTTGGGAAATGGCAGTATTCGGCAAGTGCAATCTTTGCGTTGTTCCATGATGTTGTTATTGTCCTTGGCTTGTTCGCCTTGTTGGGTGATGTTCTGCCCTTTAATATGGATTTAGATCAGGCTTTCGTTGCCGCTATTCTTACAGTAATTGGATATTCCATTAATGATACTGTGGTAGTGTTTGATAGGATACGTGAGGATTTATCATGGAAAAAAGATTCTGATTTTAAATCGGAAATTAATGGTGCCCTAAATTCAACATTATCGAGAACTATTAATACCTCTATGACGACCTTAGTTGTACTTTTAATAATTTTCCTTTTTGGAGGAGCAGCGATTAAAGGATTTATTTTTGCACTTATTTTAGGAATACTTGTTGGAACATATTCATCAATGTTCGTAGCGACTCCGTTACTTGTTGATTTAACGAAAAAGATTCAACTTAAAAAATAGTATATAATTTTAGAAAATGCCCTCCCATGAAAATGGGAGGGTTTTTTTATACATAAATATTTAATGCTATTGAACAACGAGTAAGGAGCTACATACTTGTTGCGTCATGGTAATTCGAACGGTCTCCTCTAAGAGAATTGAGCAGCTTTTATCAAAAGGCTCAATCGAAAGGATTTGAATCGTATCTCCAAGTTTTATTTTTTTGTTATTCAGATAATCTAGTAGTTCAAAAGAACTATTCTTTAACGCTACGATTGTTACTTTTATATTTGGTTCTATTTGTGCAAGTGTTTTATAATGTTGTTCTAAAATTTTACCATTCTTATCTGGAATAGGTGAGCCATGAGGATCTGTTTTTGGGAATCCCAGTAATTCATCCATTCTATCAAAAAAATCATCAGACTTGATGTGCTCAATTTGCTCTGCAATGTCATGAACTTCCTCCCAACCAAAGCCCATTATTTTTACCAAAAACATCTCAGTTAACCGATGCTTTCTTATAATTGTAGCAGCTTGTAGGGCTCCATCTTTAGTAAGTTTTATAGGTTTATATTTTTGATACGCTACCCATCCTTTATCTTGCAACTTCTTAATCATATTATTTACTGTAGGTGCACTCACATTCATTTCTTTGCTAAGGTCCGTTAATGAAATCTCGCTGCTCACTTGATTCAGGGTGTATAGTGCTTTAAGATAATTTTCGATGGTAATCGTTGCCATTGAACTTTTTTGAGGTTAAATATACATACATTTTTATTGCCCTAAAAAAAATGTTAGATTTGTCTAACTTTTTAAAATTAATGTTTTAGTGAATTCTATTTCTAAATTCTACATCCTATTTCTTCTTCTTTTTTCACTGAATTCTTTTGATGCGATTAGTCAAATAGCGATTAAGGGAACTGTTACTTATAAAAATAAACCTATTGAATTTGCAAGAGTATCTATTTACCCACTCTCAAAACATATGTTGACAAATGCGAAAGGTTCTTTCCATTTTTCTGAATTACCTGTTGGAACGCATATTATTGAATGCTCTGCAATTGGTTTGAGATCTATTTTTGATACCATTAACATCCATAATAAGACTAAGGATCTTGAATTATCAATGATCTTTAGCCAAGAAATAATGGAATTAGATGCCATCGTTGTTACAGGAACAAAAACATTTAAGCGTAAAACGAATTCTAATGTGATTGTCAATGTAATAAGTGGAGAAAGCTTAGAGGAATTGCAATCGTGCAACCTTGCAGAGGGTTTGAGATTTCAGCCTGGATTGCGCGTTGAAACGGATTGTCAAACTTGTAATTATACGCAGCTCCGAATGAATGGTTTAGCTGGAGGATATTCTCAAGTATTAATAAATGGAAGACCGATATTCAGTCCATTAACAGGGTTGTATGGCCTCGAGCAGCTACCCGTAAATATGATTGAGCGTGTGGAAGTTATTCGAGGTGGTGGATCTTCGCTATATGGGTCAAGTGCAATTGGAGGTACTGTCAATGTAATCACAAAGCTGCCAAAAGCAAATAGCTTTGATGTCAATTACACGCTTCAAAATATCAATACTCGAAGTATTGATGAAATTTTAAATGGAAATTTCACTACCGTTAACAAAGAAAAGAATTTTGGCTTATCATTATTCATAAATACAAGACGTCGGGAATTTTACGATCACAATGATGATGGTTTTTCAGAGCTACCACTTTTAAAAAATAATTCCGTTGGAATAACGTCTTTTTATCTGCCTAAAGAAAATCATAAGTTTGAATTGAGTATTAGTAATTTAAATGAATACAGATTTGGAGGTGAAATGAGAGGAACTTCATTTGTATATGAGCGTGAACAGGCTGAAGAAAGAACACATCGAGTATGGATGGCAAGCGCAGATTATCAAATTAATTTCAACGGAGATTTATCATCACTTATTGTCTATTCCGCATATCAGCATACCTACAGAAGTCATTATACGGGCATCATACCAGATGACACGCTAGCGCTGACGGCGCATTATGCCAACCCGCCTTATGGTATATCTAATGTATCCACCATGAATATCGGTGTTCAGCTCAATCATAAGCTTGAAAGCTTTTTAACAATAGGGCCAAATATATTTACATTTGGAGCTGAGCTTTTATATGACGATGTTTTTGATGAAATTCCTTCGTATGGGTATTTGATAGATCAGGAGATTCAGGATTTAGGGATGTTTCTTCAAAGTGATTGGGCTTTGTTGCCGAATCTGAATTTATTATCAGGATGCCGAATGGATATAAATAACACTGTTGATAACCCTATTTGGAGCCCACGAGTTTCCCTATTGTATAAATTAAAAAAGACTACTCAGCTGAGATTGAGCTATGGATCAGGTTTTAGAGCACCTCAAGCATTTGATACAGATATGCATATTGCATTTGCGGGAGGAGGAGTTTCTAGGGTCACACTCGATCCTAATTTAAAAGAAGAACGTTCTCAAAGCTATAGTGCTTCTATCAACTATGATAAACCGTACGAGAATTTTATTTTTGGCTTTACTTTTGAAGGATTTCAAACTATTTTAAATGATGCATTCTTTTTGCAGCCGAATGGCTCAGATGATTTTGGATTTCTTTTTGAAAAACAAAATGGACAGTCAGCCAAAGTATCAGGACTTACTGCAGAGTTTAGAGCAAATTATAGAAAAATAATTCAGCTTGAGGCAGGAGGAACGATTCAAGCCAATCGCTATGATATAGCTATTCCTTATATAGATGGAGTTTCACCAACAAGAAATTTTATTCGTACACCAAATAGCTATGGTTTTGCAATAATTACTTTGAATCCAATTAAAAAAGTCAGTATAAATTTGAATTATGTCTATACCGGTGAGATGTTGGTGCCTCATTTTTCTGGTGCTGAAAATCAGCAGATTGATGAAATGTTAACTACTAACGATTTTTCTAATGTTAGTTTCAAATTGAACTATGCGATAGATTTGAAAAAACCAAAGCTCATTATCGAGTGTTACATTGGTATTAAAAATATGTTTAACGCTTATCAAACCGATTTCGATATCGGAAAAAATAGGGACAGTAACTTTATATACGGTCCCGCGCAACCTCGAACTTTTTTTGGCGGTATAAAGCTTCGTTCAGGAATACTTTAGCGTTAATATTAATTTACTAACTTGTAATTATAAAATTGTATGATGTTTAAAGTACTTTTATCCCCGGCCAAATCTATAGCAAAAGAACCTGTTTTATATGGTTCTCCGTCAACGCCAGTACACGAAAAAATGGCAGTCGATCTAATAGCAATTTTAAAGAAAAAAACACCAAAAGAGATACAGGATTTAATGTCTATTTCCCCGGCATTGTCAGAATTGAATTGGTCTCGATATCAAGATTGGAATCCATTGAAATCAAATATAAATGTGATTCAGCCTGCAGTGGCTTTCACGGGAGAGGTTTATAAAGGATTGGATGCCACGAGCTTTGATGAGAAGGATTGGGCCTATGCTCAGCAAACAATAAAAATAATTTCTGGTTTATATGGATTGTTAAGGCCATTAGATGGTATTGCGCCTTATCGATTAGAGATGGGTACAAAGTTACAGATTGATAAGTCTTCGAAAAACTTATATGAATATTGGCGTGAAAAACTAACAGAAACAATGATCTCGGAGCTGAATTCGGATGATGTTATTTTGAACCTTGCTTCTTTAGAGTATGCAAAGGCAATCAATTTTAAAGCAATATCTAACAAGGTTATTACACCTGTATTTAAAGATTTTAAAAACGGCAAATTAAAAACCATCATGATGTATGCTAAACGTGCGAGGGGAACCATGGCGGGTGCAATAGTTAAAAAACGAATTGTTCAACTTAATGATTTGAAGCTTCTAGAAGTGGATGGTTATAGTTACGACGAGAGATTATCTTCCGCAAATGATTGGGTTTTTACACGCTAAACTCAAAATTTTCATTTTTATCTAAAACATCCCACGTGTGGTCGGCGAGGAGCTTGACTGTAGCAACAAATTCAAAAACGTGCTTGGTTCTGCCCCATTGCATCGGTCCAATTAATGACAACAGGAATGTACCATTCTCTCTTTTATATAAATGGTAGGTATGATTGATGAAAGGCTCAAACCTAGATTCAGCGGTATAAATAAACTCTGATATTTTTTTTCTTTCATTCAATCTTTGGGCTTGGGTCGCCAACAACTGCATTTGTTCATAAATCTGACCCAATTGCATATCTGTTTGATGATCCATTGCTGAAAGAGCACGCCCTTTAAGCTTTCCTTCATCTTCAGGCTTGATTAAAGCGCTCCCACTATGATGCCCATATTCAAGATTATGAGGGTTTTCAGTTATTTTGTCAGGGTCAATAGGATTGACAAATTTTTCGGTTTGATTTTTTTCTTCTTTTTTCATGCTAAAAATAGCTTGACAGCTTTTTACCCACCTGAGAACCCAAAGCGACTCCCATACCTCCTAATCTAACACCTATTGCCGTGTTTTTGTTTAGCATCTTAATTATAGGACTTTTATTCGCACCAACCCCCATAACACCTGACCAAGAGTAATCAATACTGTAATCTTGGTTTGGTATAATTGTTTGAGTGAGGAGAGATTCTAATGCATTTTGAATTTTTTGAGTGGTACCGAATTTCGTTGTTTCTTCTTCTTCAAAATCAAGATTTCTTCCGCCTCCAAGGAGAATTCGATCACCAATATTTCTGAAATAGTAATATCCTTTTTCATAGTGAAAGGTTCCTTTAATTTTTAAATCTTTTATTGGGTTAGTTACCAATACTTGAGCACGAGCAGGTTGTATGTCTTCATTAATCCATTGCTTTGCGAAACCATTTGTTGCAATTATACAATGCGCACTTTTGACAAGACCTTGATTCGTATCCAGCGTGATTTCTTGATCAGTCGCCTCCATAGAAAGCGCTTCAATTCCAAAAACAATCTGGATACCCGCATCAACTGCCTTCTGATGTAGTGACTTCACAAGTAACCCTGTATTGATTCCTCCTTCTAGCGAATTACAATATGCAGTTTCTATGTTTTTAAAACCAAATGTTTTTACTGCTAATTTATCTTCCGAATAAATTTGATCAATCCCCGTAAGACCTTTGGCTTTTTCATTAATATATTCGATGAATTCAGGATTGATTTCATTTTTTGAATTCGAAGCTATCAAATCCCATGATTTACAGGGGTCATATTCAATACTTTTTGGATCAACCAAATCAAATAAACACTTTAATCCATGATAGCGGTCCGAGAAGGTTTTCCAAACTAGCTTCTCATCCATGCTGTTCAAATCATCAAAGAGTTCAGTAGGACTTCCAAAACAGGTAAACCCAGCATTTTTCGAACTGGCACCAGTCGGTAAATAACCTCTTTCTATTATTACAATTTTCGCATTCGGATATTTGGTTTTCAAATATAACGATGTACTCATACCAACAATACCTGAACCAATGATCAAAAAATCAATATTTTCAAAATATGATGTTTTTTCCCAAAAGCTTAATTCATCAATTCTAAGCATTTTTTTATTCGTCTTTTTTACGCATTTTTGTATTAGTGCAACAAAAATAGAATTTTACGTTTATTGTGCACAATGCAAGCAAACTTTCTATGACTCGAATTATTTTTTCTCTGATGCTTCTTTTGACTGTGAGTTCATACGCTCAGAAAAGTTTGGAAATTTCCTTAGAAGGATATATTAAAAATTTCACAACGAAGAAAAAGATTTTCGGTGCTGCAATGTATATGTTTCAAAATGGAAAAATGGTATCAAAATCCCTCTCGGATGCAAAGGGCTTTTATTTCATAAGTGGTGCAATACAAACAAAGATTCCTTTCGAACTTATGGTTTCAAAGCCGGGATATATTCCTAAAAAGGTTCTTCTTGATTTTGAAGAGTTGAAGGTTCAAAATCCAAATGGTGTGCTTCAAGCTATGGAGGAATTAGTAGTAGAGCTTTTCGAAGATCGAGACGGAGCTGATTTGAATTTTGTTAAAAACACGTATGCGGAAAAGTTTAATTGGGATGCTTCAAGAAATATAGCGGTTCCAGAGGAAAAATATAAGAAAGACATTGAGGATGAGGTTCTGAAGGTGTATGCTCTTGCCGAACAGGGGTCTAAAGCGGATTTATTCAAAAAGAAATTAGCATCAGCACTTAAAAGAAATGATTTTGAGAATGCGGTTGTTCATATTGATTCAGTTTTGGCTTATGAACCAAACAATACTTCTCTATCTGCTAAGAAAAACGAACTCAACCTGCTAATTGAAAAAATAAAAAAGGATAGAGAAGAAAGAGCACAATTTGAAACACTGAAGAAAAAAGGGGACTTAGCCTTTGCCTCTGGAGATTTGGACGAGGCTGAATCCAATTATATGAGTGCATTGAAAATAGTTGATGATAATCAAGTGAAATTCCGACTTACAAAGATTAATGAAGCAAGGTCATCACAAGAAAAACAACTTGAAAGTAATAATAAGCTTATTACTCTTCGAAGTGCTGCAGATTCTTTGAGAGCTCAAAAGGCATTTTCCGAAAGTGTCGATAAGCTCAAAGAGATTCAGGTATTAGATCCTGGCCAAAGGGTTAAAGTCCAAGCTGAAATAAAAGCTATTCGTAAAGAGTCAGAGAATTATAGATTTTCAACTTCAATTGAAAAGTATATTGAAAGAGCTCAAAATCAAAATAATACCGACTCTATTGACGCCGGTCTTGCAAATTATAAAAAGGCTGATATGTTGATTAAAAAGTTATCAAATCAGCAAATGATAAACACTTATTCATCTCAAGTTGAGAATGGTATTGCTCAAATTTCAAGTAAAAAGAACTCTAAAGAGGAGGCTTTTAGAAAACAAATAGAAAAAGCATACAGCAATGTTTTAAAGGGACGAGAATCTTATGAACTTGCAAGCCGAATATTAGATTCTGAGCCAATGAAGGCTAGGTCCAACGATGCTCGGGTCATTGCACTAAAAAAACAAATAAAAAATCTAGAAGAAATGTATGCGCTTAAGGACAAGGCGTTTGGAATGCTAAATTCAGATAAGAAGGCAGCACTCGCCGATCTAAAGAAGGCATTTAAGATTGCAAATGTAAATTACAGAATTCTTCCTGAGGCAGATTTGATACAAATGAAGGATTCTTTATCAAGCTGGTCTGGAGGTGCTGATTTTGTTACTAATACCAATAATCCAATAGCTAATGGAATAAGCTCCGGGTCAACGGTGCGGTCTCCTGGAGAATTGCATCAAGGTTTCGATTTTGAGGCTTTTAACGATTTATCGGCTACTATTCGGAAAAAGAAAAGCGATCCATTAAAGGATTTACAAGACATAAAAAATGAAATCGATTACGAGATGTTTTTTGCCAAAACAAAGGAAAAAGTTAGAGGTGAAGCCTCTTCTCAACAATTAATGACTTATTTAAATTCTATCGAACTAAATCAAAAGGAGGTGCGCAATCAACAGGTTATTCTTCAAGATGAGCAAGCGATTTCAAGACAAGAACTAGATGCAGCGATGGGTTTTAAGGCGCAAAAATATAAAGAACAACAGGAGTTGTCTTCTTTACAAATAG
>Ga0228634_1000468_pt1 | contig 30342 bp, 35 predicted proteins | sample 42DmetaG_FD_190063 | JGI IMG/M metagenome (GOLD analysis project Ga0228634, IMG submission 190063) | Seawater microbial communities from Monterey Bay, California, United States - 42D | ecosystem: Environmental > Aquatic > Marine > Coastal | place: USA: California | collected 2016-09-27 | reverse complement strand
TTAAAGAATTTATAGATACCCATTATACTGATTTCCTATTAGAGGGTGGATTAGATATGGTTATTGAATTTCCGGAATGGTATGATATGAATTACGGTAAATAAGTTGGTTCGTATTATATTTTTTCTTATATTTAGATATATTAATTAAAACAATAAAGGTTATGTCAACAAGATCAACAATTTCAGTAGTACAAGAAGATAATTCAGTTAAATCCGTATATTGTCATTTTGACGGATATATTAGTAATGGTGTAGGGGAATATTTAAAATCTTATTTCAATACTGATAAATTAGCTAATAAGGTAATTTCAGAAGGAGATCTATCTAGCGTTTATGGTGAAAATTTTGAATCATATTATTCTAAAAGAGGTGAAGCGATTTCTTCAGAATATTATAGTAATCTAGAATCATTTTTGAAAAATAAAGATAAGCAGGAATTCAATTATTTATTTATTAATAATGAATGGCAAGTAGCTTTAAGTGATAATGATTATAAAGTTTTTTAAAATAAAGTTGTGAGTTACAATTATATTTCGTATATTAAGGTATATTAATTAAAAAACAATAAAGGTTATGTTAAAATTTAAAGATTCAAAAAAGAAGTTTACTATTATTTATGAAACTGATGATATGTCGGAAAATCATATTATTGATGGAAAAGTATTAAATGAATATGAGAGAGAGTTAGTATTTTTTGGTGATAGAAATAGAGGAGAGATTTTTATACTTGATTCTAATTCTGATATAGAAGAGTGGAATGAAAGCTTGGAGTTTCTTTCTGATGATGAAGAAGTGTGGAATGAAAATTCTGAAAGATATGGATTGTCTAACTATTTTAATTTTGTATAATATGATGAAACGATTAGAACCTCCTATTGATGAGGAGAATTATAGGGAGTTAAGTTTTGCAGGAATGAGTGATTATGATAGAAATAAATCTGTCAATATTCCGGATGCTTTTTCTTTAACTCCTAAAGGAAATGGGTTTGATAAAGTTACTTACTATAAGAAAAATCTATTGAAGTAAAGTTGCTAAATTGAATTAAAGTTCTTATATTTAGATATATTAATTAAAACAATAAAGGTTATGTATTCAGCAAAAGAAATCGACAGAATGTCAATCGAAGAATTAGAAGGATTAGGATGTTACTTACGTCCAGAACAAATGTCTAAATGGTCCGGAAGTGGATATGATGGAAAAACATTTGTAGAATTAACCAAGAATTAGTTGTTAGTTAGAAGTATATTTCGTATATTTAGATATATTAATAATTAAAACAATAAAGGTTATGACAAAAACAAGAGAGATAAAAGCGATTGAGCGTAAGATTAAAGTTCAAGATGAGTTGATTAGGGGATCTTATCGTAAAAGAGATGAGATAATAAAGAATAGAGATCAAGCTCAGAAGGATCAATTGATGGAATATTTTGGAGAGGTATTAACTGAACCTGAAGATGAGATAACTGTATCTAGAGATAGAGTTGAATTTAAGAGAATAGATCCTACCAGTTCTTCTAAATGGAAGAAAGATATATTGACTTTATATTTTAAAAGTAAAGATTGGAGATCTTCAGAAATTAATCAGATCGATACTGGGTTTTATTCTACTTCAGATAATAGTTTATTTGAATTACAGAGAATGGTATTGTTAGGAAAGGTAGGAGAAATTCTTATAGATCATAGTGATGATATAATTGCAGGTCATAATCAAATCATTTCTGATTTTGCAGTTACTTTGAGAGCAGCTGAAAAGGCTAACCAAGAATTAGAATTGGAGTTAAGAGCTTTCGGGAAAGAGATTGAAGATATTCAGGAGAAGATAATTCAGAAGAAGGTTGCTACTGGTATTGTAAAGTTTAAAATGAGGGATGATAATCCTAGAACTTTACCTAATCTAAGTATAAGATGGGATTGGGATTTGACTAATATTGAGAAGATAGAGATACTTAGTAAAACTGCTTCTGGATTATCTGCTAATATTAAAGTTAAGAGATGCTTCAAGCAATATGATTATGATAATGAAGATCAAGAAACTACTAAATTAGTATACCAAGAAGATACATTTGATAAAGTTAGAATGAGTAAGATCAATAATATGATCAATTGGAATAAAGAAAGTATTGTTTAATATTTATTGTTGTTTTAATTAGGGTTATGGGGGTTAACCGCCCCCTAAACTTTCCGGAAAAGACTTACTTAATTAGTTGGATCCTATTATAATATTTCGTATATTTAGATATATTAATTAAACAATAAAGGTTATGACAAAAACAGAATTAAAAAAACAGGAGTTAAAGAAAGTATTATCCTATGTAGAAAGTACTTTTGATTTACAAGATTTAGAAAGAGACAATCAGTACTTTACTTTTAGTACAGCCTTTAAAGGGTCTCAATTAACAGGTCAAATCGATACTAGAGGGTTTGATGTATCTATAGAGCAGAATTACGCTCTCTTCGGTAACGGATGGTCGAATGACGAACGTGCTGAAGCTGCTCATGCTTCACAATTGGAAAAGAAGATGAATGAAATGATTAGGACTTTTATAGGGTCCTAGTTGTTTCCTATCATTATTTTTCGTATATTTAGATATATTAATTAAAACAATAAAGGTTATGGTAAATTTGACAAGTAAAGAGATTAAAGGTTATTCTAATAGTAAATTAGCGATGAGTGAGACTAATGATTGTTTCGTTAGAGCATTAGCTGCTGGATTCGATATTAATTATAATAAAGCTCATGAGTTAGCTAAAGAAAGATTTAAGAGACCTAATAAGAAAGGAACTAGAAATCATCACATTATAGAGCAGATGGCTAATCTAGAGAAAGAAGGTCTAGAAGTAAATGGAGTAATGGCTTCAGTAAGAGTATTAAAAGATCTAGATATCAAGAATAGATATAAGCTTAAAGGAGAGATAATAGATAGAAAGAAGACTGTTAAATCTTTCATTAAAGATCATCAGAAAGGAACTTATATCGTTACAGTAAGCAAGCATGCATTTGTTGTTAAAGATGGAAACTTAATCGATAATTTTGGTGAGGAGTTTAGACCTACTAGAAAGGTAGATGGAGCTTATAGGATTAATGTACCGGAAAAGACTATCCAATTATCTCTTTTTAATTAAGGAGGTAGTTGGTACTTACAATTATATTTCGTATCTTAAGGTATATTAATAATTAAAACAATAAAGGTTATGACTAAACAAGATTTCTTAGAAGGTAAATCATTTTCATTAGATGGAGATTACAGCAAAACAACTACATACAAGTATAGAGGAGGTAGTGTAGAGGCTTTAGAAAGAGAGTATAGAATGACTAATGATATAGATAATGTATTAATATCAGACTCTATATACAATATAGATAAGATAGGCAATAAGATGATCCATCTATATACTTTTCTATTAGGTAAGAAGATAGTAGATAAGATAAGATATGATGATATGGTAGAGTATATTAGTCAAGGAGAGTTAGTATAGAATATAGATACCATATTAAGAAGTGAGTCCGGCCAAGTGCCGGATTCCTTATATCATCTAGATGGCAGTCTGATGTAAGTCTTATATAACACTGACAGTATTGTTCCCTATAGCGTCGTGAGAGCTGTAGTGACAGCCATACTAGGTTGTATATCTCTGATAGATTTTAAGCATATAGGGGGTATATATGTATATATTATATATCGTTAGCGTCCTTAGCCGATGTGAGTATAAGAGGTATACTAATGAATAGTACTACCATAAAGTGTGTCCAGTTGCTATCCTCCGGAGTTGTTAATAAGGTAACCCCTACATAGAATTGTAGAAGTATCATCAATACGTAAATAATTCCTTTGATTTCTTTTTTCATAACATAACCATTTTTTGTTTATATAATTAATATAAGAACTTTTTGGTTAATAGACAAGAGATACCTAAAAAATAATTTTGCAACTTTTTCTCTATATAGGGGTGTTTTTAATATGTCAAAGACCTTTTAGTATTCTTTTGGACCTATACTATGGAGGTTATATATAGACGTACTTACAGTACTGGTAGCTTCATGGTGCTTGCTTTATATTAATATATGAACTATTTATAGTTAAACCTACAGGATAGTGCATAAATTAGACCCACACACATTATTTTCCATCTTCGAACAGGGAGATGAAGAAGTATACAAAGAGAACGATGTAGAGGATCTATTAGATAACCCTTTTGTATTAATAGGAATGGTTGTTACAGGGGTGGAGAACTTCTATATGATAGATAAGATGTATACGTTAAAGCATGAGGAAGAGTATGGCAGAGTGCGAGATAAGATAAAGCTTAAGTACTTTACCAAGCTATGTGGGTATTTAGATAGAGTCACACCAGTAGAGATGAAAGTAGCTTACTCTATTGGGACAGATTTTGAATTAGATAGAGCGATAGCTGCTATGAATGAGATTCTATTCTTCTTTGAGAGCATAGAGCTTTATGAGAAATGTGCAAAAATAAAACAATATACCGATCTTTTACTTAATAAAAAGTTGCAAACACTAATATAATTTCGTATATTAGAGTATAAAACGGTTATATTATACATTATGTTAGATTTTCTATTATACTACAATTCAGTAGGGTTTATCCTATCAATTATTTTAAATATCACACTATGGGCATTACATAGACCATTACTAAATGGTGTAGAGATACTTGCTTGTACTCTACTTTGGCCTACTACGGTAAGTACTTTAGTAAATACTCTAAATGGTGAACAGGAAGATATTGAAGAATAACATTAAAAACAAAGGTTATATATCATGGTAGAATCAAAGTCATCTATATTTTCAGCAATAAAGGTCTCATTCACTGAACTACTACAGACCCAGTACCCACATAGTGTCATACAGCAGAATGGCAAAGGCTATCGATATTACATAGGAATGGAACAAGGGTATACGTTCTGGGCATATATTAGTTTGACCAACCCACGTGTGGAGATAAGGGATATAGAGTCAACCACTCTATCGGATGTTGCAAAGCAGGTTAGGTATGATGTTGAAAAGCTATTAAGAGAATCGGTAGGAAGGTATTGTTAATAAATTCTTCGGGGCAACTTCGCGCGTTTGCGCGGCGAGCTTCGCTCTTTGCTCCTTTTACCTACCCCACCTGCCCTTTTTCTTTGATAAAAGTTGGTTACTAACATATATTTTCGTATATTAATACTATAAATAAAACGGTTATGAAATATTTTAAATTACTTTTACTAATTACTCTTGCTACTACCCTAGCTTGTACCGAAGAAGATATTCGTCCCTCCTTATGTCTAGATGGCTTTTGTGATGGTATGTTATCTATTCCATATTCAAAGGATAGTAACGGTTATTACCATGTAGATTTAAATTTTGAAGGGGATTATCTACCTAGGTTTTCTATCTTTGTAGAAGCTGATGACGTTGATCCATTTTACTACTATAATGATATTGGAGTTGTTCAATCTGCTTTTGAATCCAGTAGCTATTGGGTTATGAATAACGGAGTAGAGGTCGATATTGTTCAGGAAACAACTATATACCTTAATAACTCTCCAGATAACACAGAGTATATTCCTACAATCACAGGAAGAAAGTGGGGAAAAAGAATAGTAGGTCCTATTCCTAATGAATTTATAGGGGATACTATAGTAATTAGAGCAGAAATATATTGGGATGGCGGTTCAAACTCATCTTCTCAACTGTTTGAAGAAAAATTTATTATAGAATAGTTGCTATTCCGAATTTTTTTATATACCTTAGTATTATTATTAAGATAAAGAAGATATTATTTTAAAATAAATAAATTATTAAAGAAATATTATATGAGATTTAAACAATCAATAAGTAATAAATTAGATAATATAGAATCACGGTTAACTAATTTAAAATATACATTAAGTACTAATGATAGAGCTGCTTCTTATACACATTTAAAAGAGGTATCATCTATTATTTCCGATATAAACACCTTACTAAACAGAGAAACACAAGAATAGTATGTTAAATGCAGAACAAATCCAAAACAATTACGTTAAACATCACAAAATCATTGATCACTACATAACAGATCGAAAGGATCAAGTTAAGGAGATGATTAAACATATGGAAGATAATTATGTTATGGCTCCTGCTAGTGGTAGGGCTTGGTACCATAATGCTTTTGCTGGTGGATATGTAGACCATGTTAATAGGGTTGTTCAATTTGCTATGAAACAGAAGAGTACCTATGAAGAGATGGGCGGTATGATTGATTTCACTGATGAGCAATTAGTATTTGCAGCACTCTTCCATGATTTAGGTAAGATGGGAGATGGAGATAGACCTAATTATATACCTCAGACGGATAAATGGAGACAAGATAAGCTGTCAGAGATGTATACATATAATCCAGACTTAGATTTTATGCTTATACCGGATAGATCTTTATTTATACTTCAGAAATTTGGTATAAAAGTAGATCAGAAAGAGTTTTTAGCTATTAGATGCCATGATGGAGTGTTTGATAAAGCAAATGAATCGTACTTCTTCAGTAATATGGAATCGTCTAGGCAGAAAACATCTATAATTTCTATACTACATACAGCAGACTTCTTAGCTTCTAAGGTAGAATACGATATTTGGAAAGCAGCAGGAGGAAATACAACTTCAAAAGTTAAGAAAACTGCAGCATCTACAGGTAGAAAGGTAAATTCTTCCGAAGGTTTATCTAAAATGCTTAAAAACTTATAAAATATGTTGGTAACTACAATTATTCTTTCTATCTTAGTAGTAATATTAGGGATTGCTTTACGCAATCTACTGATTAAAGTGGAAAAGTACGAAGATGTCACAGTGAATCAGACAGGGTACTTACAGAATATATCAAATCTTATTACAGATTCACAAAAGCACCTTAATGATCTTGATAAACGAGAAGTTTTCAAGTCGGATGATGAGGTCGGTTATTTTTTTGAACAACTAAAAAAAGTGCAAGAAGAATTAAACCGCTACATGCTCCCAGAAAATTATGGCAAGAAAGAAAGCAAAAGCTAATTACTTTACATCTGAAACAGAAGAATACATAAAAAAGTACAACGTTTCAGAAGATACAGAATATAGAGCTAAGATATTTACAGATCACATCTACCTCCCCTTCTATAAACTAGCAGAAAATATAATACATACCTTTAAGTTCTACTATACTGATGTAGAGCGTATCGAAGACCTTAAACATGAAGTAGTTTCTATGCTACTTGAGGAGAAAATAATGAAATTTGATCCCGACCATGGGGCTAAGGCCTATTCTTACTTTGGTACTATCGTTAAGCGTTGGTTAATTAACTACAACAATAAAAACTATAAAAAACTAAAACAGATAGGCTCTTTCGATGATATGGAGGAATCTTTCGAAGGGAGTATGAATGTTAAACTTCCCGGTGGAATTACACTAAGCCAGTTTTTAGATATGTGGGTAGAGAAAGCTTATGATAAAATGGACGAACTGTTTAATAAAGACAGTGAAAAGCGAATTGCTGATGCTGTTTTAACTATATTTAAAACAAGAAACGATCTAGATATATTTAAAAAGAAGGCTCTATACATATACATTAGAGAAATGACTGATTGTGAAACTCCCCACTTAACAAAGGTAATATCAATACTAAAGGATGACTTCTACAGCATATACCATAAGTACCACGAAAAAGGGAGAATCATAATAAAAGATATGTAATCTATTTATTATAAAAGATATGGATTCAGATAAAGAAATATTTAACGGAAAAAAGCTATCTGACCTTTTTGAAGAGATATATACAAACTCAAGAGAAACTAAATCTCAAGTAAAGGGACTGATTGGAGAACTTAAACCTCTCATAGAAAATATAGGAGATGCAACTCTCCTTGTCCCTATGATTAAAGAGTACATGGAAATAGGTGTTAAAAATGATGAACATCTCATTAAATTAGCAACCGTAATCCAGAGATTAGAAGCTATACAGTCAAAAGGCGGAGATGGAGATATGTTTGATTTTTCAGACCTTCAAGACTTATTGGAAGAGCAAGAAGAAGTTAAGGAAGATTTACAAGTTAAACCAGAGGAAAGCAAAGAAGAATAATGGGATTTAAAAATTCTTTAAATAATTTAGGATCCTCTACAGGAGGAACAGGCACTACTACCAGATCTTCTACAGTATTTGGTAGAGTAGTCGATATTATTTTAGATGAAAATCATACAGAATACTTAAATAAAGGAGGAGCAAGGTCTATTAATGGAGTTTTCTATAAGCCGCTTGGAGGATATAAGAAAGAACTGACGCCAAACGCCCTTCCATTTGCCCAACAAAGTAGTTCCCATATTAAGACAGTTCCGATAATTGGAGAAGTAGTGGAAATAGCCACTATGCCTAACCTTGCATCATCTACATCAGAACGAAGTAATAGTAAATTCTATACAAGAATAGTAAATACTTGGAATAATGCCAATTCAAGTGCCTACCCAGATCTTGCAAATAACCCAGATACAGATATTACATCAGGCGGCACTTTTAAAGAACTGAGTACGGTAAACCCTATCAGATCAACTCCCGGAGATGTTCAAATAGAAGGGAGACAAGGACAGTCGTTAAGATTTACAGGAGGAAAAGGATCAGGCAACCCCTGGGTAGATGATGAAAATATCGGATCTCCTGTAACAATACTAAGTAATGGACAATCAGATACAGAAGAAGGTTTCTCTACTCTAGGAGAGAGTATAGATGAGGATAATTGCTCAATATACCTAGTATCTAACCACCAAATACCGCTAACTCCTGCAAGTGAGAAACGAGATACTTTTGATGAAAACCCAGAAAAATCAGATCAATTTAAAGGGAGTCAGATTATGCTTAATGCTGGAAGGTTGTACTTAAATGCAAAACAAGCAGATATTCAGTTATCAAGTATAAAAAGCATAGGACTAAATACAGAAGGCTCTATAAACATAGACGGTTCTTCCTACCTTTGCTTAGATGCTCCGAAAATGTATCTTGGTTCAAAAGCCAGAACATCATCAGAAGGAAATAGAGAACCCGTAATGTTAGGTAACCAGACAGAAGCTTTTCTTCAAAACGTTTTAAACCTTCTTGAAGGTATGGCTAAAGATATGGCTAGAGCAAAAACAATTAAAGGACACCCTATACCGAGTATTAATAAAAGAGGAATGCAAGCACAGCCGGTAATTAGGCAATTAAAGAACTTGATAAACCCATCCGGCACATCTCAGTTGAAATCTAAAAAAGTATTTACAGAATAATGGCAATTGGATCTCAAATATCGGCTATTGTAGCAGGACAGTTAGGAAAAATAGAAGGTGACTTAGAAGCTAGAATTCAATTAGAAGCTAATAAGATGTTAGGTAAGTTCTCTAACCAATGTCCTCAAGGCACGGCGTTAGTAGGAATTATAAATACTAAAAATGCACTACTATCCGGTGTTAACAAGTTTCAGAAAAGGTCTGATAAGTTTCTTAAATTAGCTAATAATTTAAAAAAAGCAATTAGATCAGCAAAAATTATATTAAAGCTACTTAAAGTTAATCCAACACCAGTTGCTACGGGTATACCTCCAAGTGATTACGGAGGTCTTATATCAGCTAAAACAACAGGCAGTATAACATCTCAAGCGGATAGATTATATACCATCCGCCGTTTACTTGAAGACTTAGACGGGGATGTATCATCTATAGAATCACTAGTAGCAGGAGTAGGTCCAAGTTTAGATAATATAAAAGGACTATTATCCAATGTAAACGATAGATCGGAAGATTGTTTAGACGCATTATCTTCCGGTGAAATCTCAGATGAGGAGAAAAAAGCATTAAAAGAACTACTTAATAAAATACAGCCTTTAGAAAACACAGGTTCTGAAGGACTCCCTGATGATAGGTACACATTTAAGTCCGATTCAGGAAAAGTTTATGAGATTGCAATTATTGAAGATACACAACTAGATGGACCCGTACCTAGAAGGTTAGCAGTTGCAAAAGATAACATAGGCGTTATAATCCTCAGAGGACAGCCATCATTTAGTGCAGACACATCTGTACTGATACAAGAATTAAAATTTAGAATAAACAACCAACTTCCATAAACTAACTATTTATAATTATGAAACTCGATCAATTAAGAAGTATAATACGAGAAGAAGTCAGATCAGCTGTCAAGGAAGAGTTACAAGAAGTAATGAACGAAGCAGTAAAAGCGGCAAGTGCACCAAATACATTGGCAGCACCTGCTAAGACTATTCAAGTAAAAAAACAAGTACCGACATCAACTAACCCTCTAATGGAGATGTTAGAACAGACAAAAGCAAATATGTCACCTAGTGAATATAAAAATATATACGCAGGAACAGCAGATATGGTTCAGAAACCTAATTTTGCATCATCGATGGCTAACCAAATGGGTATGACAAATCCATCTGCAAACGCACCAGGAATGGATATATCTCAATTGGATTTTATTAAAAAAGCAGGGAAAGTTTATAACAGGTCAGTAGAAAAAGATAAAGAGAAACACGGAATAGTATAAGTATGGCATTTAACAGCAGAAGAATTAATCCACTAGACTTACAACCAAGGAAAGCTATTGGGGTATCCCTACCTCTATCAGGAGCTGCTGTTTTTAACCCTACGTATATGACTAAGGACGCTATTAGAACAAATATAATAAACTACTTCTTAACAGGAAAAGGAGAAAGGTATATGAATCCTAACTTTGGTACTATTATACGCAACTTAATGTTTGAAAATATTAACCAAGGAATGGTAGATAGAGTTAAAAGTACAGTAAGAGCTGGCTTATCCGAGTATTTTCCTACTGTAGTTCCTGTCGACTTTAACGTCAATGGAACTCCAGATTCAAATACAGTTACATTATCACTTAAGTATACTATCCAAAATACAAATATAGAAGACGAGGTAGTAATAAATTTTGAACAATAATGGCAGAAATTAGAGATATAAAATACGTTTCGAGAGAGTTTTCAGACTATAAACAAGAGTTAGTAGAATTTGCAAAAAACTACTTTCCAGATTCGTACAACGACTTTTCACCTACATCACCTGGTATGATGTTTATAGAAATGGCTGCTTATGTAGGGGATATACTTTCATTCTACCAAGATACCCAACTTCAAGAAACATTCTTACAATACGCTAAAGAACCAGGTAATCTATACTCAATGGCGTATATGATGGGATACAGGCCAAAAGTAACTAATGCAGCAGAGGTTGAATTAACAGTAACTCAGAACATAGGAGCTGATCCAACAACCAACACACCTAACTGGAACCAAGCGCTAGTAGTTAATGAAAACGCTATTGTTACTTCTACAGCAAAAGGAAGAGCAAATTTCTTTATTGAGAACAAAATAGACTTTAACTATTCAAGCTCATACGATCCTACAAACATTGCAATTAGTCAAATAACATCAGGTATCCCATCAGAATTTACTTTATCAAAAAAAGTGAAAGCTTTTTCAGGTACAGTTAAAGCTGTATCAGAGACATTCACTACAGCAGATAGGTTTTCTACTATTACAATAGAAGATAAAAATATAATAGGAATATTAGATATAACAGACTCTACTTCTTCTTCTGATAACTCTACTTGGTATGAAGTACCTTTCTTAGGGCAGGATACTATATTTGTAGAGCAAACCAATATTAGCTCAGATGTAGATAATGTGCCAAACACTATAATACTTCAAAAAGTACCTAAAAGATTCGTTACTAGATTTAACTCAGACGGTAACCTATTAGTGCAATTTGGAGCTGGTACAGTTGGAGCAGACGATAGTACTTTCACTCCTGATCCTACAAACGTAGGAATGGGCACACTACAAGGTCTAAATAACTTAGATAAAGCATATGATCCCTCTAACTTTCTATATACCGGTACATATGGACTAGCTCCTTCTAACACTACATTAACCATAAGGTACCTAGTAGGTGGAGGAATAGAAGCTAACGTTCCTGCAAATACATTAACAGGCTACAATGCAACAACCTCTGCTGAAGAAGATGACTACGCAGGAACATTGAGCTTTAATAATGTACAAGCAGCAACCGGAGGGAAAGACGGAGATACTATTGAAGAAATCAGACAAAACACATTACGTGCTTTCTCAGAGCAAAAAAGAACAGTAACCCTTCAGGATTATACAGTTCGAGCTCTTTCTTTAGATCCTAAATTTGGAACAATAGGAAAAGCATTTATAACACATGATGAACTAAATAGTACAAAATCTTCAACAGATAGTATTATAGATAGTAACCCACTTGCTTTATCGATGTATGTATTAGCTTTTGATAATAATAAGCATTTAATTACTGCAACCAAGACCTTAAAAGATAATTTAAGAACGTATATGGCATATTACATGCCATTAACTGACGCTCTTAATATAAAAGATGCATTTGTAGTTAATATTGGAGTAAATTTTGACATTTTAGTACGACCTAATTTTAACAGTAGAGACGTCCTGTTAAAGTGTAATAACCAACTTCAAGACTTTTTTAAGATTACTAAGTGGAATATAAACCAACCAATAAACGTATCTACATTATATAGTTTATTAGATAAAGTAACAGGAGTACAGACAGTAAGTAAAGTAGAGATAACTAACAAACAAGGAGGAAAATACTCGGAATACGCATACGATATTAAAGGAGCAACTAGAAACAACGTTATATACCCTTCTTATGATACAATGATATTTGAATTAAAATTTCCTAATCAAGATATAAAAGGAAGAACAACAGTACTATAATATGGCAATCTACAGAATATTTCCAGAAAAAGACACATTCATATATACTGAGCAGCTGACAAGCAACGCCGGTAAGGATGAAATAATAGAGATAGCAGGATATCCCGGAACCTTAGACGGTACAGGACAAACAAACCGCGTATTAACTAAATTTTCTGACGAAGAAATACAAGACGTGATACTAAACAAGGTAACACCAGCAGCACTCAACTCTATGAGTTCTAGTATAAAAATGTACCTTGCAAGCGCTACTGAACTTCCTACAGAATATACACTGTATGCATACCCAATACATACTAATGGAGATTTGGACTGGGATAACGGAACAGGTAAATTCGGAGACATACCAGTTAATACATCAGGAGTAAGTTGGACATATGTAGAAAAAGCTCTACAATCAAGCTGGAACCTATCTGGCTTTACACAATACACTACTGCTTCTTTTGTAGAAGGTAAACAAGGTGGAGGTAACTGGTATACAGCATCTGCAGGAGAATCAATGGAGTTTCACCAATCACACTCTATGTCATCAACACATGATCTGGATATAAATGTTACAGCAGCTATAAAACAGATATACGGAGGAACGTTGAACAACAAAGGGTTTATAATAAAACTCCAGAAAGACTTAGAACACAGCACTGATTCAACAATTAAACTAAAATACTTCGGTAAAGATACAAATACAATTTATCCACCAGTACTAGAATTTGGCTGGGACGATAGAGTTTACGACCAAGGTACTTTAGCTGTACTGGATACAGATATGTCTGTTATTGACATAAAAAACAATAGAGGAGAGTATGTAGATGAAGGAAAGCAGAGATTTAGAATTACTGCTAAACCTCAATACCCTACAAGAAGATTCACCACATCATCAGTATATTTAGATAACTACGTACTACCCTCAGCATCATATTGGGGATTACGAGATGAGAATACAGAAGAGATGGTTGTTGACTTTAATACAGACTTTACTAAAATAAGTTGTGACCCAGAAGGTTCATTTTTCGATATTTTCATGGATGGGTTGCAACCCGAAAGATTTTATCGTATATTGGTAAAAACAGAAGTAGGAGGAAGTAACGTTGTTGCTGATAGCCGTAACATCTTTAAAATTGTTCGTAATGGCTAAAGAAAGAGTAAGGATAGAAAGACAATCGTATAAAAGAGCACAAATACGTACTTCATTAGATGTAGAATTTAATACGTTTAAAGAGAAAGTAGAAGAAGTAGATTTAGAAACAGTAGAGGAGTTCTTTAGATTATACGATAAGTTATTTTATTCTATCCCGGTAGATGGTGAAAATAACTCCCATACTTACCTGCTAGAGAAGAGCTCTGAAATTGCTGATTTTGATAAAAATACCGATGATATACAACCTCTAATAGATGAGATTACTCAACTTAGAGAACAACTTTTAGATGCTAATCAACAGATATTTGATCTACAAAATCAATTATAAACTATGGTAGAAGTAAAATACAACATATTCCAAATAGATCCAAATAGTCTACTAAGATTAGATGTTGTCTCAGATGAGAACTTAAAAAGCTACTTAGAAGAAGTAACAATACCGAGTACGTTTATTCCTAATGAGGATTTTATACAGTTGTCCTACTACACCCTTGATAATACTAAATTAGTATCAATCAACAATTATACAAACTACTCGATACTATCCGGAGATTCAATAACCTCAGTTAAAGGAAACTCAGAAATAGGAATTGACCCGTTAGAAGATTATAAGTTATACTACAACGATAATTCTGAAGTTAAGTCCCTATACCACTTTCTTAGAAACCCATTTAGGGTACAGGATACTAATTCAACTTTTTCAGTAGAAAGCATCTCTCCTGACAGAAGAGAGTTGAGATTAATTCCTATTAGCTTAGAATCAATAACAGTAGGTCAATTAACTAATAGATTAGAGGAAAGATTAGAGAACTCTACTTATAACTTAGACGTACATCTCTACAGTAGTAATGATGAATTCTACCCAATAGTAAATATTGGAAGTAGAGAGTTTAGAGGAACTACAGCTGTGGTAGTAAAGTTAGCAGAACCTTTAGAGTCGTCTGTTAAAATTTACAGTACATTTACAGTAGTAGAGAAAGTTTCTAATTCATTAGCATTCGAAGTTAATACAACACTACTTGAAGAAGAACCTTTTATACCAACACTTAGAGGAGCGAATTTTAATGTAGGGGTAGGAGAACAAACAACAGAACCATCAGAATACTTTAACTATAATGAACTATTTAGTTTTCCAAGCGGTAACAGTAATAGAGAACTAAACTCACTCTTCAATGAAAAAGGTGCAGAGCTCGGCATAGATTATTCTGATTTTAGTAATTTTGTGAATTTTTCATCAATCGAAGAAAGATTACGTAATTTTAAATATAAAGTAGAATTATTAGAATCATATCAATCAAACTTAGATATAATAAACACTACAGGAGCTACCTATAACTCCTCAGGGATATCAGGAAGTAGAGACTATTACGAGAACTTACTAGATGGAGTAGTAAACAACTTTGATCATTATGAGAGAAGTCTGTACTATGAAAGCGGTTCAAACTCATGGCCAAAGTCAAATAATGTAAAGCCGTATACAAACGAACAAGCTAACTCTACCGAAGCAATATCATGGTATTCAACTAAGCTACAAGAAGCTACACTTTTTGACGCTCAAAATGTTAACATATTAACTAATACAATACCATCGTACCTTAAGGAAGACGAAAGTAACGACCCGTATAACTTATTTATTAATATGATAGGTCAACATTTCGATAACCTATGGACATATACGGATGCTGTATCAAAAAAATATGATGCAGATAATAGAATAAACAGAGGAGTCTCAAAAGACTTGGTAGAAGAGCTACTAAAAAACTTTGGTTTAAAACTATACACAAGTAATAAATCAGCAGAAGACTTATTTAAATACTTTATTGCAAACTCTTACGATAACAGTGATGAGTACCTACCCACAGGGATAATAACATCCGGTGAGCAGACCTTATCTCAAAATGATTATCAGAAAGAAATATACAAAAGAATATACCATAATTTACCGATATTATTAAAGAGTAAAGGTACAGAAAGAGGACTGAGAGCTTTAATAAACTGCTTTGGTATACCTTCCGATATACTTAAGATAAAAATATACGGAGGTCAATCAGTAGAAGAGTTACCATTCTTTGCAGGAGAGCAAGCCTGGACAGGTTCTGTAGATAAGGTAAGATTAGATAATACCGGCAGTATAGTAGAGGGAAGCACTTTATCATACTATACGGGAATTAGTAGAAGTGATAGTAAATACACACAGGACTTACATAGAATAGAAGTAGGATTTTCTCCTTCAGATAATATGGACTCCTATATCGTTTCTCAATCAGCATTCTTATTTCCGAACGACCCGTTTAACATAGACGACTACATAGGAGATCCAAGAGGATACGAAAGCAACATATACCCAAACCTATACAAATACTCTAAGATAATATTTGAAAATGTTGATGCATATGACTTAAAAGATTTTGTTCGTTTAATAAAATTTTTTGACAATGTAGTGTTTAGGATGGTAAAAGACTTTGTTCCTGCTAGAACAGTAACAGATTCAGGTATTATTATAAAACCCCATTTACTGGAAAAATATCATGCCAAGTCACCAGTTATGACGTGGACAAGACCAGAATACAGCGGTTCTATTGATACAGCATTCATTTCAGGTTCTAATGCAGGAGCATACAAGAATATAGGAAATAAATCTAAGAAGACAGCGTTAGGTAGGGAATCATCAACCGGTGCAGAGCATGGTGTTAAAACACCATTAGGTCGAAGAATTAGATACGATAAAATTCACGAAGAACCTAAATATAACGGAGAACTACATGAATCTACTATAAAAGTAACCAACGGAGAACTGAACCCAGATAACCCATTTAAAAACCTGGTTTACGACAATATAGAATATACAGTACAGTTCTTTAGAGACCCACCAGGAAACGTTTGTGGAATATCCCAAGAGGAGCAACCGGTATTTATTATCGACCCACTTAGTAGCAATCCCAACCCGGTAAATTTTAATTTAACTATACTGTTTGATTCACTAGGTAATTTAAACTACGAGGTAGTTAATAGCAGTAATACAGCAACAACTATAAACAACTCACCTTATACGTACGATTTTACTAATGGAGGAGATTACGACCAGTATGATGTCTACACAGTAAATGCTCAACATGTAGAACTGGGGGAAGACTGTACAGGTACACGAACAGTTAAGCTAGTACACTGTTACTTAGGTACCGTTCCTGGGAATATACCGGAAATACTATCACCGAATACTTACGATTTTACCTCATTTATAAGCGGTAACGATGCAGGAGAGAACAGCGACTTAAGTTACTACATACTGGGACCACAAAGCGAAACACTTATTGAAACCCCAGAAAGTTATACAATAAATGATGGAGATTATGGAACAGGAGCTTCGCTTCAACTTAGAGTAGAGGATAATGTTAATACTCAATGCTCGGTAACTATTAATTTTTCCGCTAACGACTGTGCTCTCGTAGCCCAGACTGGTAAAGATGTTAACATACAATCCGGATTTGGAGAAGAAGTAATATTTATTCCAAACTACGGGTTTATAGGTACAAATGCTCTGACCCAGTTCGATTTTCAACTTTCTTGGGATAGCAGCAGTTGGTTTTTAGGAGCTCAAGAACCACCATTTACTCCAAACAGGTTTAGCGACTGGATTAATATAACAGACTTTAGTACAGTAAGTGCGTACAGTGTAGAAAGGCTAGTGGAGGGGTACCCGCAAGCAAATACTATAGCGTTAGCAATTGGCAATAACCCAATCTCGAATCTAGACACTTTTACAGAGATAGAAGATACTGTAAACAGCACCATCTCTATTAACTACCACAAAATTAGAATAAAATTTAGAGCAAGAAACTCGGAAACATGTGTGGTTGAAGGTGGGAGAGTATATAATTTTGATATCCCTCAAGAATTACTTCAATATTTTGTGTATGATCCGTACTATAATCCATCTTATGTAAATGTCTGTTGCAATCTTGTATACACAAATACAATCGTGATACCATCATATCCATCAATAGCAGATGTATTTAACAATGCAGAAAACAACAACAACGGAATTATAACCACCCCAATATACTCGCCAGACCCTAACGACGAAACTCAACCAGGTGCTTTCGCACCATCAGGGTGGTACTCAGACGGACAACGACTAGCTCAGTTTATAACACAAAACGGTCAAAATCCTATATGGGGTCAGATACATGAATGCGACGGTAACTTATATGGTTCATATCAACAGTGTCAATAAGTACGTACTATAATTAATTAAAAATATGACAGACCAGGTATTTATACAAATTCATTTACAGCAAGGACTTAACCAAGCTGGAAGAATGCATTTGAATGTTAATCAAGGAGCAAATGGAGAAGCTGTAGTAAGCGGCGTAATACTTCATATTGAAGCATATAGAAACCGACAAGTACCAGGAGCTTCAGCAACACAGTATTTAGATGATATAGAAACAGTTCTTGAACAAGTAGAAAAAATAAAGTTCTCTATAGTTCATAAGGTCTCCGGGCAACCTGATGAGGTAGAAGAATATGAATTAACAATACTAAACACTTCATACTTTAGTGCTGATAATCCTTTTTTCTATTTCTCTATTGAACCAACAACATTCAGGCAATTTAATGTAGATACACTATATGAGGCACAGGAATTTGTAGACGTCACACTAACACCATATATCCTAGGATTATCCTTTGAGTTCAGCGACGCAAATCCATTATTCAGTAATGCATTCAATATAAGAAAGTCGAAATACATAATGCAGTCAGATAGACTCGAATCAACAGTCTTACCGACAAATAGTGCATCACTGTATGATGAAACAGCAGAAAAAGCTCTAATACAGGACTCTATGTACTTTGATACAGGATGGAGCAGAGCAAGATACTCAGGCACTTCTTCTACTGCCGGAGATAATGCAGGAATTCCTCCTACAATATCCGGTAGAAGCTTCTTAGGAGAGACATTCTCTAAAGACACTACAACCGATTACATCTGCAAATTAGATGATAGATTACAGAATGAATTCTTTCACGACGGAAATACACAATTACCTAGGTACTATTACGGAGAAGAAGTAGTCACCGAGGACGGAGATGAAGAGGTAGTAACATCAACCGCAATTAATAATATAACTGATAACCCTAGCTCTATACCTTACGAAAATTCAACTGAAATATTTCTTCTCAATACACCCATTGAAAATATTGTAGTAGGATCTGTACTTAAGTTATTTCACGGAACTGATAAAAAAGAGTACCTTAAAGTAACCGCAGTCGGCACACAAAGTGTGGATGTTATAAGAGGTTATAAAAATTCACCTATACCGCCATTTTATGTACCGGAACACCCTATATACTTAGTTGAGGAACTTAACATATATAAACTGGATGCTGTAGGAGGGAGTAGGTTAAATGCAGTAGGTACATCTAGAATTTACGTAGAAGGGAATAATACTATACTAGAAACAGATAGTACCGGTTTTATAACCTCTCAATCTCTTTGTCCAACTTTCAACATAGATATAGCTGACGGTCAATCAGGATAGTAGTGGAATTAAATAACAAATCAATAAAACATTAAAATAGGATATTTATATAATATACAACAAATAGAACATGGGATATTTAGATAATTCAATAGTAACTGTCGATGCTATATTGACAAAAAAAGGTAGAGAACTACTAGCAAGAGGAGATGGTTCTTTTAAAATCACACAATTCGCACTTTCTGACGATGAAATAGATTATACATTATATAATCCAAACCATCCATTAGGGTCAGCATACTACGGAGAAGCAATAGAGAACTTACCTCTTCTAGAAGCGTTTCCTGATGAGACTCAGATAATGAAATATAAACTAACAACCCTACCTAGAGGAACAGCTAAATTACCAATACTAGATATAGGGTATACAGCTATAAGATTAAAACAAGGAGCGTCATTAGCTATTACACCACAAACACTTAACTACTTAGGTTCATCCCAAACTTTTGAAGCAGGAGGATATGTTGCTACTATCGCAGATGCTAGAGTAGTGCAGACATATAACGGAGTAGGAATTAACACCCCAGAAGCAGAAAGGCTTAATTCGACAACTACACTAGGTACTAATGTATCTAAAACAGTGATAGGTACATCAATAAACATAACAGGAACTACAATTAATACTTTATTTGCAGGACAGGAATCTCTTCAAACAACAATTACAGTAATAGGAAGAGACTCAGGAGCAAGAGTAACAGTACCATTAACAATTGTAAAAGTAAATAACTAAGATAATATGTCATTTAAAAGATTAGACCCAGAAGATATTTCTATAAGTGCAGAATCAATTGTATCCCCTCTATGGTCGATTGGCGATAAAGAGTTAACATCATTCTTTACTGCCTCTTCACAAGTAGCATCAAGTACAGGAGACTACTACTACGAAGTATACGATAAAGATACAGAAGGACCTGTTCCATATAGCGTTCAATTCGCTATAGCTTACGGCCATAAAACCGGAGTAGGAGCTACCGCATATAACACATCTGTAAGTGAAAAAACACCAACTTCAACAATCTACGGACAATATAGAAATTTAATATTCGGAGATGAAGATACTGCTTTCATATTCGGGAACGTAGAATCAGATGATATCTACGTAATTAGTTTAGATAGAGCAAGGTATAAAGAAAAATTACTCCCCGGCTCTTTCAACCTCACATTAACACAAGGTGCTAAAACGATTAATTTAACCGACAACAGCAACGACTCTACAACAGTATCCTACGTCGATGCAGGTAGAGTATATGATATAGTAGAAGGCGTAGACGGTAGCGCAACAACCGGGACAGGTTTTTCAACTAGTAATGGAAGCTTTGGTAAATTTCTACCAGATGTGGGAATAGTAGTTTTAAACGGACAAGCTCTTAGATCTACTGAAGGGATAAGCATAACAAACAATACTTCCGGTACATCTAACCTACAGTACTTCTTTAATGCAATTAAAGCAGGAGCATCTGCAAAATTACAAGCAGAAGAAACTATATCATCAAATTATGTATTTGTAAGAGTTCGTAATAGTGAGTTTAACTATACTACGAATCCATCAAATATTACTAGCTCAGGAGAGTTAAGACATGATATTATGATTAATACTCCACAAGCATACATTACAACAGTTGGTATGTACAACGATAACAACGACCTACTAGGTGTAGCTAAACTATCAAGACCACTTCTTAAAGATTTTACAAAAGAAGCTCTTATTAGAATTAAACTTGATTATTAATGAATGAGTGCTTACAAAAAACTAAATCAACAAGATGCGTATATAACTACCCATACTGCCCGCAAATCGTGGATAGCAAGTGGTAGTGAGTACAGAGGATTAGGTATACAGAACATTGTAGGAGTAGCCGGCTCAGGCTCATATATTCCTTCAGAGCTAGATCTAGCATACGGAGGTAATGTATCAAATTCCGGTAGTACCGCATACAACAAAAGACTAGTATACGAAAGTAATAAACACCTTTACTACAGTAACTTCAGTGGCTCGGTACTCCCAGCATCAGCTTCCTACGAAAATTACCTACAGTCATCTTACGAAGTAAGTGGATCTAGACATTTAGATAATAGGGTAGCGATATTCTCCTTACCCAAAGAAATGTACGGGACTCATATAGACCCACTATCTATCTCAATAGTACCGGATTTTTCAAAAGGAGAAGATGAATCAGGAAGCTTTGATAATTACGTAATAAACAACTACAGTACAGAGGAGGGTGTAAATTCCTTTGATACAGAAGTTAACCTATATACTGAGAACATAGAATTTATATTTAGTTCTACAGGAGCAACTTGTGCTTTTCCAACAGAAGACTACCTTGTGGAAGAGCCAACTTACGTAGACGAATCAACTCCTGCAGGAGGTGAGTACTTAGATAATACCGACACTACACAGAAGAACTGTAATGAGATAGTTGATGATGGGGAAGGGAGACTATATTTTAAATACTCCAGTCCTAGATACTATGTTGGAAATGCAATATACCCACACGGTCAATTAATTATAACAGATCCGTTAGTAGCAGTATATTATAACCACTACTTTGACGCTACACTTAAGTGGAAGTCCACGTTACCCATATTTACCCATAATTACCACTGTAGTCTAAAAAGCAATGAATTTAACCATACCTTAAACAAGACTGGGTTAGAAGGAGTGGATGGTAAAATAGCAGACAACATATCAGGTTCATCATTTAATCCCTATATTACAACAATAGGACTCTACAACGACAGTAACGAATTAATCGCAGTCGGTAAGATGGGTCAACCCCTTCCTAAATCAGCAGAAACAGATACAGTAATCCTGACTAAGTTTGATATGAACTTCGGTGCGAATAGGTTACCAGGAGGGTATAAAACAGATATTATCCCAGAAGTAGAAAATGATGACGAACCTGTTTTAGAATGTACATACTTCTTTGTTATACAAAATGGAATATACGAAACAGGAGAGAGTGTTGGAAGGAGCTTTAGACAACCAAGAACTAAAGGTAAGAGGAGATTTACTGATGACGGTAGCTACAGACTATATAGAAGAAAGTACGCATATAACCCAAACGGCCCATACCCTGCTAATGTAGAAATTATTAAAGACTATACCAGTTCAAGCGGTTTTGCATTTGGAATGGTAGAAGAGGTAGTAAATAATGTAAATAGATGGATGTGTTATACAGATGTAACAGTAGAAAAGTACGTAACTCCTACAGGTACTGTAAGTTACGAATACAACTTCGGCAACTATAATGAAGGACTATCTGCTACATACCCAACATATTCAAACCCTGTTACAGCGTATAGAGACATAGAGTCTAGGTCTAAACTATTTTTCAAGGATAGAATAGAAGACTATTTATTATCAAATAACGTTGCATGTAAATATGTATTTAATGTATAGTAATAAAAAAATAAAAAACAGTATAGTATAAAATGAAATAAAAACAGTCCTATTTAAACTGGGTGAATTGCTGGAAACTCTTTAGAGCTCTAACTACCAAAGCGTAACAATGTTCGAGATTAGACAATCAGCAGCCAAGCTACAAGCCATCTTGTAGAAGGTTCAGAGACTACTGGAGGGAAAATGGTTTCCCTTAATAACCAGAATTAGCGCCCAGCAGATTAGCAATCTGATGATATAGTCCGATCTTTATGGAGACATAAAGTTAACAGTAATGTGAGCGGCAGACAAAGGGGAGAGACACTCTACCGTCGGAAACAACAAGAAACGTAAGACTACCGAGTCGCACAGGATTAACACCATTACAATAAAAAAAATAAAAGAATGAGTATAGTACTTAGAACAAACAAAGGGTCAGCTCTGACTTATGATGAGATGGATAGAAATCAATCTCAATTTTTCTATTCAAGCTCCTTAGTTGATGACGGAGCTACATTGAGGTTACACTACACTGGAAGTGACAACTTAGATACAACAGAAGGTACTCAGGTAGTAGATTACGGACCAACAAGATATCAAGATATCCCTTTCCCACAGTTTGATGTATCAAATACCCCTCAATCTAATGTTGCAGGGCAGGCAAACGAAATACAGTTTAGGGATGATGATAACGATGATTTTGGAGCAGATTCATTATTTGTGTTTAGATCATCAGACCACAGTATGGGATTAGGTGTAACCGCACCAACAACCCGACTAACTATTGCAGCAGATGGATCACACGCCGCTACCATCGCATTAAGTGGACATTCAGACTCTGCCTCATTAACAAATAGAGCCAGTATTAAATTCTTCACCACAGGCTTCGGTACAGCAGCACTAGTAGGACAGTTAGGTAAGCTTCAACACAAAGACAGCTCCTCAAATATTGATGATGTATTTATACATGCAGGTACTGAAGATATTACGAGTACCGCCGGTTTCTCACCAACTCCAACTTCTACACGTAAAGTACACATAGCACTAGGTGATGTAACTAACTCAGAAAATTCATCACTTACTGCACGGATAGGAGCTACATTTCAAAGAAATGGATTAACTAACGCACGATTAGGAATAAATACTGAAAACCCTACTAACATACTAAACGTAGTAGGTAATACAGGAGTAGCACTATCGAATTTAGACCCAGAACAAGCAACGGATATAGCATCGGTAATTAAACCAGTTAGTTCACAATTCTATAATGAAACAGTAGCTACATATGGTGGAACTAAGAGAAAGTTATACCCAGATGGCTCCGCTGCAGACGGATTAGAAATAGTTACTCCAACAAATGCAAATGGAGGAAATGTAGTGGTAGTGTTAAATACTGGAGCAGCAAAAGCAGAAGGGTTTAATATTATTGCAACACAACAAAATTCCCCTACTAATGCAGAGGTACTAGCAACATTTCAAGGTTCAGGTAAGGTAGGGATAGGGACTAATTTTCCTGCTCATACAGGGCTAACAATACAGGAACAGCTTTCTATTAAAAGTTTAACAGAATCTGACCCTTTTGAAGAAATTAGTAGAACACTAGTTGCAGATTCAACCGGATTAGTTAAAGAAGTTGTTGCAGCACCAGTACCAAAAGGAGGTATTATAATGTGGTCAGGAGCTACGAATGCTATACCAGAAGGATGGAGACTTTGTAAAAATGGAGTAGGAACGGTAAATAATGTTGTAGTACCTAATTTATCTAATAAATTTATAATAGCATCTAGTAATTCTACTGGAGCACCAACTACAACAATAGAAGGTCTGGGTACAGGCGCAACCTCTACAGGGGGCAGTACATCTTACACACCAGAGGGGACTCTTACTTTAGAAAAACTGTTACAAACAGATATAGCACCTCACCATCACTTTTTCCTTGCTGACGATAGGCTATATAGTAACCTTAATACCAGTTACCCAAACGATACTGATGCAGTCGGAGGACCTGGTTCATCTGCTGGTAACACAGCAACCGGAGTACGTACAATAGGTGGGTACGATGCAACTAGTGATTATACTGGAAATAGGAGAGTGTATGCCACAAGTAAAAACTCACGCTATGCAACTATTGGTAACACAACAACTGTAATGCAAACCGCTACTCAAACAAGACCTACCGGAGCATTTACAGGAATAGCCGCATCAAAAGCAATAATACCACCATTCTATGCTTTAGCATATATAATCTATGTGGGAGTGTAATAAGAATATAAAAGATATTTATAATAAAAATATATAATGGCAATACCGGGATTAACATATAGAATAGAAAAAGAAAGTTCTTTGACCCATCTTGAGATGGATAATAATTTTAGATCAGTTATCTATTCTGGTTCTATTCACGATAGTGGAACTACCCTCCACTTGCATTACGATACTGCTGTAGAAGATAAAATCATAATACCCTTAGGAGCAGCATCAGCAGGATTTACTATACTAAATAATACAAACGATAATGTGTTGACTGCAACAGGTCAAACAGCAACTCTACAAGGAGAATCGGGATTAAAATTTAGTACTGCAAGTAATTTATTAACAGTAGTAGGAAGAGTATCAATTACAGATACATTCAACAATGTAATATTAGGACAAAGTGCTGGGGATAACTTGACTAGTGGAGATGGAATTAAAAACGTACTATTAGGTATATCTGCAGGAACTATATTAGATGGAGACAGTAACGTAGCAGCAGGTTACAGATCCCTATACAGTGCAGACGGGGTTAATAAAACAGTAGCAATAGGGGGACTATCATTAAGCACCCTAGGTTCAGGAGAATACAATGTTGCATTAGGTGGATTAGCAGGAGCTACATTGACCGCAGGAAGTGGAAACTTATTCCTAGGGTACGGTGCAGGGCCAGTAAGTACCTATACAGACAGTAATAAGTTATATATTAATAACCAAGCTAGTAACACACCTTTAATATACGGTGATTTTAATACAGGACAAGTAACTTTCAATTCACAGGTATCTGCTTCTATATTCAGCGGTTCATTCTACGGAGATGGAAGCAATCTTACAGGCATAACAGCAACATCTGAATGGGACGGAACAAGAGATGGAGATGGTGAAATAACCGGTTCTTTCATAGTATCAGGTTCAAACGTAATAGTAGACTTTACAAACACATTAGCTATATCAGGTTCAATATTCTCTGGGTCGTTCGTAGGAGATGGATCTGGACTAACAGGCATAACAGCAACCTCTTTTCCTTATACCGGTTCTGCTGGAATAAAAGGAGATTTAAAAGTAGACGGTCCTGGAGAAATAACAGGTTCATTTACTGTTAGCGGTTCAAATCCAACTATAAACCTGAAAGGGGAGACCTATATAGACGAAAATATACATATAAGAAATATAGCCCAACATGCTTTCGGTATAGGAGAGAAGGCATTTCATAGCAGTACAGCAACAGAAGGAGTTGCTATAGGATTTGAATCTGGAATTAATGCAAAAAACAATTCTACACTACTTGGAAACTATACAGGATTTAACGCCGGTATTGGCTCTACATTTATAGGACATGCATCAGGAACAACTATATCAGGTAAATACAACACAGCATTAGGAGCAAATGCACTCCAAGGCCAAAACGGAAAAGGAGCAAAAAACACAGCATTAGGAGCTTCTGCAGGTTCAGGTATTAGAAGTGGAGAAGAAAACGTAGCAATAGGGTACCAGGCACTATATAGCAGCCAAGACGGTGTAAAGAACGTAGCAGTTGGATCAGAAGCACTATTCTACCTAAACGGAAAAGAACAACATAATACCGCAATAGGAAGCTACGCAGGTGAACTTGCACAAGGAAGTAATAACGTATTTATTGGTTACAAAGCAGGCCCACAAAGTACCGGTCCGGTTAGTGTCAATAATAAACTTTATATTCATAACGCCCAATCCAACAGTCCATTAATAGAAGGAGACTTCCAAGCAGGAAGTGTCAAAATAAACTCAGAAGTAACAGCCTCTAAGTTCTTAGGAACTTACTATGGAGACGGTTCGAACCTATCTGGGCTAGAATGGGATGGAACACATAACGGAGATGCAGAAATAACAGGTTCACTTATAGTATCTGGTACAGCCGCTATAGTAGACCTTACGGATACCTTAGCAATATCAGGATCTAATTTCTCCGGAAGCTTTGCAGGTGACGGAAGTAACTTAACAGGAGTATCCTCCGAATGGGATGGATCACATAATGGAAACGCTGAGATAACAGGTTCACTTATAGTATCAGGAGCATTAGATGTATCCGATACAGTAACGATATCCTCAACAGGATACCCCGGAGGACCAGGAGTAGAGTTAATACATGTTAGTAAAACAAATATTACAGGAAATAACACAGTTATAACATTAGATACTACATCAACCGGCTATACAGGATTTACAGCTCAATACTCGCTAATAACTAGTGCTACAAACAATAGTAGAACAGGATACCTTCAAGGTGCTTGGGATACCACAACAACAACACAGCTTAACGAAAGACATACAGCAGCATTTAGCACAATAAATGAGATAGACTTTACATTAACTAAAACAGCTACTGTAGCAACATTAGCTCTTACTTCAAACGGACTAACCTCCCATGATTTAAACATACTAATAACAGCATTTAAGAAACAAGTATAAATAAAGTAGAAAATGGCTAACGAACATATTTTTAAAAGTAATGTAATAATTACCGGTAGTATAGAAGCATCTTCAGGCTTTGTAGGTGATGGAACAGGATTAACAGGAATTACATCCACTACAGTATGGGATGGAAATCTAAACGGATCTGCAAATATTACAGGATCTCTAACTATATCTAGTTCTACTGCCGTAGTAGACTTTACAGACACATTAGCAATATCAGGTTCAAACTTCTCGGGATCCTTTGCAGGACTAGGTTCAGGTCTAACTAATTTAAATATAAATAATGTAACTGCAACTGGAGTAAACCTAACAGGGACATTCTCAGGGAACGGATCAGCATTAACAGGATTAGAGACTTTTCCGTACTACGGTGATGCAAAAATAACAGGATCACTTGTTGTTTCTGGCTCTGTAGTTGACTTTACAGACACATTAGCAATATCAGGCTCTATCTTCTCAGGTTCATTTGTAGGAGATGGAACAGGGCTATCAGGACTAACAGCATCACCTGCTGGAACAAACACGCAAATTCAATTCAACTCTAATGGAGTAACTGGAGCTTCATCAGCATTACTGTTTTCAAACAACCTTTTAAACGTCTCTTCATCAATACAGGTGTATGAACTCGGTAACGGAGCACTTAGATTATCTCAAGACAGTTTTAATATATCACTACTACAAGCAAGAGGAGATGTTGGTACAAATATGGGTACTTTCCTATTTCAAGGTAGAAATCCTTTTGGGACAACTAGTGACTATTTAACACTGAGTAGTGCAGTAGTGGACGCACAAACAGCTTTAATAAAAGGCGGACGACTATCAGTAGGCGGGTCTCCAGCAACAACCCCAACTACAGCACAGGGTAACTTATTTGTAAAAAGAAGTACTTCATCATCTGGTGCTTCTGGAGATACAGTAGCAACTTTTATAAATTCCGATGCAGGCGCATACGGCGGCGGTGGATTTATAGATATAATAGGGAATTCAAATGATTACGCATCAGGAGGGATAAGAGTACTAAACGGAACAAGTGTTGATGGAGAAATATACTACGCAGCAGGCTCTAGATCAATAATTTTAGAAGCTAACAAACGAACAGGAAGTAGTTCGGGAGGCTTACAGTATAAGTGGCAAGGTTCAACTAAATTCCTAATAAATGCAGCAGGCGATGTCGGTATAGGGACTACTACTCCTCAAGCTAAGTTAGATGTAACCTCGACTACAGATGGAGTTTTACTTCCAAGACTTACACATGCGCAGATGTACGGTATACCATCTCCTCCAGCAGGACTAATGGTTTACAACACTACATTCAATAAGTTATGTGTATACAACGGCACAAACTGGCAATCACTTGATGCAACAACTATACCATTTTTACAATAGACATAGTTGCTATTCGTTAATTTATTTCTTATATTTAATTAACTAAAATTTACAACAAATGACTGATCCAACTTGGAATTATAAAGGATTACCTGTCCTCGGTATAAAAAATATGCCTGAAGGAACTTATGGATTTATATACGAAGTTACACATATACCAACAGGTAAAAAATATATAGGAAAAAAAGTGCTCTATTTTGAAAGAAATAAAAAATTAGGTAAAAGAGAATTAGCAGCTCTAAGAGAAGAACGAAAAGCTAAAGGAATTGGCGGTAGAGTTCCGGCTAAAAAGAAGGTTATTAAAGAATCAGATTGGCAAACATACTATGGCTCTCAAAAAGAAATACTAGAATTAGTAAGGAACGGAGAAGTTAGACAATTCAAGAGAGATATAATTAAGTATGTTAAGAATAAGAAGCAATTAACTTACTTTGAAACAAAACACCTATTTATTAAAGAGGTATTAGAAACTCGTAATAACTATATAAACGACAATATCCTCGGTAAATTTTATAGAAAAGACTTTTCAGATGATAAAAATTAAAGACTTAGTAGGACTACCCACTCTACAGTACCACTTAGACAATGATCTCTCATTACATGAGAATGTCTACCGTTACTCTAGCGATAAGTTTATACAACTATTTAGAGAAGCAAGAGACTCTTGGAGAGACGGGTATATTCAACTCAATGAAGCAGATACTCAACTGCTAGAAGATACAGATATTGGCTTATACGGCCAATACGAAGGACAAAAGGTACCTTTAGATCTACCAATGGAGGAAGGTTCATATGAAGAAGGTGGGGAAGATGATAGAAAACATGCCCTTTTAGGAGTAGCACCTAGAAACTATGAAGATATGATTGATAAGTTGCAAGACATGAATATCAACCATAACCGCCAATCAGATACAGTAATAAAAGTATATACAGATAGAATGTCAGATAAAGTACTTTATAATATAACTCATGATGTTTGGGTAGATAAGTTTATTCTTAACGAAGCAGAGTACCAAGGTAAGGAAGTACCGCTTAATAAACCTAAACGAGGAGGTTCTAAAAAATTCTACGTTTATGTCAAAAATAAAAAAGGAAATGTACAAAAAGTATCTTTTGGAGGTACAACAGGATTAAATGTTAAGATAGATGAACCTGGAGCAAGATCATCCTTTGCAGCACGTCATAAATGTGCAACTAAGAAGGATAAAACAAAACCGGGGTACTGGGCATGTAATATCGGACGCTACTGGAAGTCATTAGGAGGATCAAGAAACTTTAGTGGATACTGGTAGACCGTACATAGAAGAAGGAGAAGTAAGAACATTTACAGATAATGTAGATGAGAAAGAACTAGTATGGCATAGAGACTATGAAGACCGTATAATAGAACCTCTTCAAGAA